>Ga0222719_10001240_pt1 | contig 25080 bp, 37 predicted proteins | sample C33_34DmetaG_FD_165039 | JGI IMG/M metagenome (GOLD analysis project Ga0222719, IMG submission 165039) | Estuarine water microbial communities from San Francisco Bay, California, United States - C33_34D | ecosystem: Environmental > Aquatic > Marine > Unclassified | place: USA: California...
ATTACATAGAAACCCAAAACGCCAAAGAGGAGTTCAAAAGAACTTACCAAAAGCGTACTAAAAAACTGGGAATGTTTCTTTGCCCTTATTTTGAAACCTTTAACACCAAAGAGAGATGAAGGATTTGAAACAACCATTTAGAATTACTATTGAACACTACAACCAAAAAGTTAGTGTAGAAGTTGACCACTCGGATGTTAGTTTGTCTGAAGTAGCAGACCTTTTAGAACAAGTACTTAAAGGTGCAGGATTTCTTGAAGAATCAGTTACAAAAATGATAAATCAAGAATTTTAACACCAAAGAGAGATGAATGATAAAAAAAGATATGTTATTATTCCAGATGTAGGTAGAATTAGACTTAAAAGCCGTAAACTAAAAAGCATTAAGCATTTAGATGTAGCTAAAGTTAAATTTAAAGACTGCTGGTACATTTTTGATATTAACACAGAAATTGTTTTATCACAAGGAACTATTTGGAATAAAGTATTAAATGATTTAATACCAAAGAGATATGATAAGAAAGTAAATAAAAAATGTTATATTTAAAGTATAATGAAAACAATAAAAAAAATATTAGCCCTTATCATGTTAATGATCTCATCATTTACATATGCAAAAACAAGTGACACATCTAAAATCAATACTTCTGAAAAGATAAACGTAGAGTTTGCTTGCAACCTTGCAGGAAATTCTTCCTTATCTATTAGTGTAGAAAAAGAATTTACTCATAACAAATGGAAATTTGGACCTAGAGTAGAATTTGTAAATCTGTTAAACACTCAACAGTACACTGCTGAAAAAATGAAGTATGAAATGATTGCTCAACTAAGAGTTAGATTACTCCAGTTAGAGTATCAAGCATCAGATAGAATAAGAATAGGTGTTGCTCCTATTTGGATGTTAGGCCCTATACCTAACTCTGGATTTTATAGAACACCTTCATCAGCATATATACATATTCAACTGAAAGAAGATTTTTCTTTAGAAACATCATTTAGTAACGTTGATAAGGAAGTGATTACATTATCATTCCGTAAAGTAATTTAAAACCAAATAAAATGAAAATATTAACTATACTATTAGCTAGTATATTATTAGTAGGATGTGCTACAAACTTTCATGTTCAAAAATCTGAGTATGTAGTAACAACAATAGATCAATCTGTTATTTATATTAAAGAAGGTGAGGTTGGCAATACATTATATGAACACTATATGGAAGGTCAATGGGGTGATGACTATATTGTTGTTATATTAGATACTGTACAATTCAAACTACTTTATGAAAAATCATATATATCTAAACGCAGAAATTAAAGGAGGTAAGATTACTTACCCTATAAAAGCAAACCAATCAAGAATTAATAACTTCTTAGCCAATGCACCAGAAGGTGCAAAGGTTGAGATGTTTATTAGTATATCTGATGAAGTTAAGGGTAGTAATGCCCAGTTAGCAAGAATACATGCTATGTGTAGAGAAATAGCAAATGAGATTGGTTATACATTCAATGAAGTAAAACTAAATGTAAAAAGACAAGCAGGTCTTTGTTTTATGAGAGATAACTCAGAATACTGCAAGTCTTTTGCTCAGTGTGATAAAGCAGAATTAAATCTTGCTATACAAGCATGTATAGAGATTGGTGAATTCAGTAATATGAACTTAAGATGATTTAGGTTTAACTAACTCTTCAATTTGCTGCATTTTTTTAATAGCAGCTTCTTCATCACCTTTTACCATCATCTTCATATACTCTGTAAGATCATCTTTAGTTACTTTAGATTCAAGAGGTATTTCTAAATTTTGTTGTTTTGCTTTTGCTTTTAATAGCTGTTGCATAGCAAACAATGTATACATCTGCCTTTCTATAAAATCTAATTCTAATGGATTTTCTTTATCATCTTCCCCTTTTAAAATCATTTCAAACTTTTTAAAAGTAGAAGCCAATGTAGAAGGATCTTCAATAATATTACTTATATAAAACATAATTATAGCATCAAGACCTAGTATAAAGCCGGTGTTGATTTCTATATCTTTAATGTTTTTAGTTAAGTCGTAAGTATGTGTTGCTTGTAAATAATCACTCATAATGTCTCATTTAATAAACAAATATAGTAAAATATGACTCAACAAACAATCATTATCCCTGAAAAGATAAATGACTTAAAGAATAAACTAAAAGGTACAGGATGGGAGAACATTATAAACCCTTACCTTGATTCAGAAAGTTTTTATAACACTTTTTACAAACTTGTAGATATGGTGCAGAATGACACCAGATTTACACCACCAATGAAAGACTGGTTTAGAGCTTTTGAAACTTGTCACCATGACAAACTTAAAGTTGTTTTTATTGGACAAGATCCGTATCCTCAATTAGGTGTTGCAGATGGCATATCTTTTAGTTGTAGTAAAACAATGAAAGAGCAACCATCACTCAGACATATATTCAATTCGTTAGAGAAACAGTATCCAAATTATGAACGTAACCCTGATTTAACCAGATGGTCAGAGCAAGGTGTACTTATGCTTAATACTGCACTTACTGTACAGATTAACAAGATTGGTTCACACTATTCTTTATGGCATTTGTTTACTACTGGTTTACTTAATTCATTGAATAATTATCCTTCACAGCTTGTTGTTGTGTTATTGGGAAAAAAAGCTCAAGAGTGGCAAAAATTGTTACTTAATCATGTAGTTATACAAGTAGAGCATCCGGCAGCTGCTGCATATAAAGGTGGTGTTTGGAATGATCAAGACTTGTTTCTAAAAGTAAACTCAATACTAAAAGAACAAGGTAAATCCTTGATTCAATGGTAGAATTTTACTAACTTTGTAAAGATAAGAATTAAAATAAATGACTGATAATCAACATATTACATTAAGAAAAGATATAGTTAAGTTTAAGAAACTTATACTAGAGGTATATGGTGTTAAGCTGCAAATTTATGGTACGGGTACTACTAATTATAGTATTCCAAGTCTTAATCTTGTATCAGATGCAACCATTGAAGTTATGAAAAATGCTTACCCAGCTCTTATTTACAAAGATTTAAAATCAAGGTATAGAGGTAGGCACTATGTAATGTTTAGAAAACTTTATTGTTACATAGCATATAACCTAGGATATACTTGTGCAGCTGTAGGTAATCATGTAGATAGAGATCACTCTAGTGTAATTCATTCAAGAAAAAGTGTTGAAGATATGTTGTATATACAAGATAAAGAATACACAGAAAATTTAAAACTAATTAACAATATAATAGAAAAACATGTGGGAAATATTTCAGAAGATAACAAAAGAGAAGATTACACCCAATCAGATGCTGTTGCTATACAGCATGAAGGAGAAGATATCAGTTCCTATACTGAAGTCAGCTGATGAAATTCCTAATCTTTTAGAACAAGGATTTTTTGTAAAAGAAGAATCTGCATATGTCTTAACAGACAAAGCTAAAAAGCTTATCATTAAGCTTGATAATTACTTTATTAAAGCTAAGAAGAAAACTAACCATGAGTTAATGGGTAAAGACTTTACTGATAAATTAGAGTCTTATAGAAATATATTCCCTCCTGGTAAGTTACCATCAAATATGCCATCAAGACAAAATGTAAAAGCATTAGGAGAATCATTTAGATGGTTTTTTGAAACATATGATTATACATGGGATGAAATATTAAATGCTACAAGAATGTATGTTAATGAGTATAGAGAGACTAACTATATGTATATGGTTACAAGTCAGTACTTTATAGCAAAACAAGACAAGCATAAGGTAAAGCACAGTAAACTAGCAGATTACTGTGATATGGTCAAAGATGGTGTACAATCAAGACCTCATCATTTTAAAGAAAAAGTAGTATAATATGACAGCAGATAAAATTAATGAAGTATTGTATAAGTTAAATCAGATATTGGAAGATTTTCAAATGCTTAGAGATGAAACATGGGTTCCTGATAAGGAGTCATGTGAAGCTAGCATTGATAATGTAGAAAGTATTATAAACATTATAGAAAATGAGTAAACCAACAGAAGGATGGGCTGGTCAGTATGCAGCCTTTAATGATGCCTTAAAGTACATGGTTAAACGTGCTAATGGTGAAGAGAAATCTATTTATACACCATGGCCAAAGTTTAATGATGCTACTACTGATGGTTTAGAATGGAATACATTAACAGTAATTGGTGGTAGACCTGGTTCAGGTAAAACACTTATAAAAGATCAGATTATAAGAGAATCATTTACTCTTAATCCTGATGATAATTTTAGAGTGTTAGAATTTCAGTTTGAGATGGTTGGTAGAACCTCAGCTTTACGTGAGTTTTCATCTATAACAGGTAAAACTTACAAAGAATTATGTAGTGCTGGTAGTGTTCTTACAACTGATGTACTGAATAAATGCCATCAGTATGCTAAGGAAAGAGTAAAGTACCCGGTTGATATTGTATCAAGGCCTATGACTGTTAATCAGATGCGTGAGCAAATTGACATGTATATGAATCTACATAAAGGACAAAAGACTATGATTACATTAGATCATACAATGTTGGTTAAAAGAGCACCTTATCAAAATAGTAGTTTAGATATGCTATTTGAATTAGGTGAGTTTTTTACACAAACAAAGCGTGACTACCCTTGTCTATTTATTGCACTATCACAACTCAATAGAAATATTGACAATCCAGATCGTGCACAGCAAGGTAAATATGGTAATTATATTCTTGAGTCAGATTTATTTGGTTCAGATGCTATGCTTCAACATGCTGATACTTTAATAGGTATTAACAGACCAGCAAAGCAAAAGATTAGACTTTATGGCCCAGATAGATACATTATAGAAGATGACAGAACATTAGTATTGCATTTTCTAAAAGCACGTAATGGTGATACAAGAATGAGTTTCTTTAAAGCAATGTTTGAAAAAATGGAAATAGAAGAAATGCAAACACCAAATCAAGAACAATTAAGAACATAATTTAAATTTTAAAAATGACTCCAGAAGAAAGAAAGAAAAGAGTTTTACAGTTAAGAGAAATGCATGAAGATTATTTTCAAACAGAAGGTAACATAAATGCAGCATATATTCCTAAGATGGCTTACAGACCATCTGGTAAAGATGAACTACATGTTAGTTTCTTTCCAAGTGAATTAGAAAGAAACAAAGACATATATACAGAGTTTGTGAGTATTGAATATGAAAGTGAAGATCCTAAAAGAACTTTATATTTGCATAGATACAATCCTCATTGGAAAGAAGAGTATGAGTTAGTAGAAAGCAACAGTGGATTCCAAAGACACTTAATTCCTGTTTCTGAACTCAAAGTTGTAAGTGATGTGGTATTAAAACAAGATAGTAAAGATCTATTTAGTAATCTTCAACAAGTAGAAGAATTACCAAACCCAGATGATAATGCATCATTTGCAAATATTGTAAGAGCACTTAATAAGATAGCAGATAGTTTAAGTAAAATAGAAAGTAAATTAAATAAGTAATATGGCACAAAGTGTATTAGTAATTGCTGAGTCAGGCTCAGGTAAATCAACCTCAATTAGAAAACTGGATCCTAAAGAAACAGTTATAATAAACATTGCTAACAAACCATTACCTTTTAAAGGTTGGAAAAGCAAATATACTCCTTTGGATAAATCAAATCCAGATGGTAATTTGATCAGTGTATCAAGTGGCCCAGGAGTTTATAAAGCTATGCAGCATGTTAGTGACAAAATGCCTCACATCAAGAACTTAGTTATTGATGATTGGCAATACATGTCAAGTTTTGAGTATTTTGATAAAGCTAATGAGAAAGGCTATGATAAATTTACTCAGATTGCTGCAAATCTTGCTCAAGTTGCAAAGCTTCCTAAAGACTTGAGAGAAGATTTATTCTGTTTCTTCTTAACCCACGCTGAGGAATCAACAGATATTAATGGCAAACGTAAAGTAAAAGCAAAAACAGTGGGTAAAATGATTGACAACGCCCTTACACTAGAAGGTTTATTTTCTATTGTATTGTTTGGCAGAGTCCGTAAAGAAGATGATGGTAGTCTACACTATGGTTTTGATACTCAAAACAACGGAGAGAACACCTGTAAATCACCAATGGATATGTTTGAAGAGGAATTTATACCAAATGATCTTCAGTATGTCAGAGAAGCTATTATAGCTTACGAAAATTAATTAATAAGTTAAATTTAAAAATCAAAAGAAAATGTTAAGTACAAAAGACATGTCAGCCGGATCAGGCAAAGTAAAACCAGTTATTGATGCAGGTAATCAAGAGTTAAAAATCAATTCAATTACATTAAATGCACCACCATATGATAAAGAAGCATATGATTTGCAGATTAATGTAGAAAGCAGACCCGTAACAGGAGAGTTTGAAGGATTTTTACATGATGCAAATAATCCTAATGGACCACGTTATGAAGGTCAGGTAGGTAGAGTATCATTCCAACGTTATGCTTTTGCTAATACTACTTTACCAAGTGGTAGAGAGATCAACCGTGATGCAGAGATTATGAAATCTTTAATCTATATGGCAGAACAAATTGGTAAGCGTAGTGAGTTAGATGCAATTGAAGCACAAACAATTGAGCAGTTTGTTACATCAGCAAGTGCAATATTAAGTGGTGATACATATTACAACTTCTGTATTGCAGGCCGTGAGTGGGAAAATAAAGAAGGTTATATTAATCTTCAATTATTCTTACCAAAGCGCTCAAGAGATGGTGTCTTAATTGAGAGATTGGATGTAGACAATTCTAATATTGTTACGTTTGATAGAGCTAAACACATTGTAGCACTAAAGAATAAATCTACTAACACAGCTACTACAACAAGCACATTTGAGCCTGTTGCAGGAACAGTAAGTGGTGATGATTTTGATCTTTAATCTTTAAATTAGTAGGGGATGGCTTAGGCTGTCCCCTCTATTTTTACAATATGTTTAGTACAAAAAACTTTTTAATAGAAATTACAGACATACCAAGCTATTGGGTATTTCAATACTATCTAAACATTCCAGAAAAACTTACAGGTCAAGATGTAAAAATTACATCTATATTTAATCCAGGAGAAAGAACACCAAGTTTTGTAATATATGTTGATGCTAAGACAAAGCAATATAAATTTAAAGACTTCTCTACTGGTATATCAGGCAATAAGATAGACTTAGTTCAAAAAATCTATAATTACAATTATACTCAAGCAATAAATAAAACTATTCAAGATTATAATGATTATGTAAAAAATGGTGAAGTTGAATTAATTACATTAGAAGCAAATCCCAAATGGAAATTTGACTATGCTAATATAAAGGAATGGGATAGCGTTGATGCCAATTATTGGTTATCATTTAGGATAGGCTCTAAGATGCTTGATGAATATAATGTTAAGCCAATAGAGTACTTTACTATGATAAAAGAACAGGATGGTAATATAGAAGTTGCAAAATTTAGGAAACCTATGACATATGGTTACTTTAATAAAGACGGAGATCTTATAAAGTTATATCAACCAAAAGATCCTAAACACAAGTTTTATAATATTAATCCTTATATACAAGGTTATGATCAGCTACAATATAATCAACCTTACTTAGTCATATGCTCTTCATTGAAAGATGCAATGTGTCTAAAGGGATTTGGTTATAATATAGAAGTTATAGCACCTAATAGTGAAAATACGCTTATCAAGCCATATATCATTAAAAATTTACAAAGTAAATATAAAAAGATTATTACTTTATTTGATAATGATGAAGCAGGTAAGAAAGCAATTGAAAGATATGCATCTGCATATAATATTCAAGGATGTTGCTTAACTATATGCAAAGACATATCAGACGCTGTGCAAAAACATGGATTTGATATAGTTCATAGTGAACTAAAACCTATTTTAAAAAATACATTAAACAAATAAATTATGATAAAAGTAATAGGATGGCTAGGAATAGCTATAATAGTAATGATAGTTGGTAAAGTAATAGCTAAGAAGCTATGGCCTGAAGACTGGAATAATGAATTTTATGAGTAAAGAAAATAAGAAATGGTTTATACCAGGTAATGTACCAAGCTCAAAAAATGGCCGTAGATGGACAGGTAAGTATTTTATAGCAAGTAAAACTGTTGTAAACTACCGTAAAAATACAAAAGAGTATTATCAGAAATATGCTCCTGAGTTTCAACAAGAACTTCAGAAGTATAAACTTCCTGTCAAGATTGGTTTTACATTTATAAGAGGCTCACGCCATAAGTTTGATTATATAAATCCTGCACAAACAGTGCAAGATGATATGACTGCTTATGAATGGATTATTGATGACAATGCAGATAACATAAATCCTATGTTTTATGATTATCAGTATGACAAAGAGAATCCAGGTGTATATATAGAAATACTAAAAGACAATAAATTAAAAAGCAAAGATGGAAAGAGATCAGGAAATACAAAGAAAGATAACACAAGCTCTTCTAGTGACGAAGATAAAGAACCTAGGAGTAAATAAAATTGAAATAACTTTTTCAGGTTCTGGAGATAGTGGTGATATAGATGAAGTTACATTTATAACTAATGATTGGGATGATATCACTTCGGATATTACAAGTAAAATAGGTGATGATTGCATTAATCATTTTAGAGATATTGCCTATAATATAATTGAAGATAAAGTTGATCCAATAGGTGATTGGGTTAATAATGAAGGTGGATTTGGTACTATATACATATCTACTGATTCTTCATCTTATGACCTTAATTACAGTCAACGCACAACAGAAGATCATGACTGGTCTGATGAAATGATGTTTATATAATGGCACATCCATTATTACACTGTAAAAGTTCTGTAAGAAAATGGGGAGGTAAACCTGAAGACTATGCTCACATTCATAATTGGTTTGATGAAACTAAACAGTGGATGGGTCATAGTGTTCATAGGTTATTTCGTCATCATTCTGAAGGAATCTTTGAATCAGAAAGATTATTTGGAGAAAGTTTTATTAATTCAGATGGTAAAACTGTATACACAAGATATGTTGGAGAACAACATGTAAAAGAAGATTGTAATAATTACATTCCTTCAGCTAAAGAATGGTTAGTTCACATGAATAAAAAGAACAAGCCACATTGGATGTCAAAAACTTTAAAAATAAATGATTAATATGGTAGCAGAATTTAGTATATCAGATTTTATAGGGATTAAACAACTTTTAAACTCATCTGATGAAGATGATGTAGTTGTAGGTTTAGAAAATATAAAAAATATTCAACCTGATCCTATATATATTTTATTATTAGCAAAAGTTTCACCAAAAGAAACTAGAGATAAGATCTTAGATAATCTTCATGATGTTTTATTGACTGAAAAGTATGAGGCTTATACTAAAGTAATCTCAAGAACGTGGGGTGAAGATGTAAGCGTTAAAGATTTAAGTTGGGAGAATCTTCATAATACAATATTAAAACATCACAAAGATGATAAAAATCTTGTAAACATATTTACTACACAATTTCAGAATGAAATGACTTCTGTAATTATGTCTGTAAGTAATTATAGTTTTTTAGATAAGTTAGAATTTAAAATTAAATGGTAAATACAGCAGATCAACTTGCAAAAGCAAGTAAGACTTTAATACTTGAAGAGCCCTTTTACGGGCTCTTTTTAGTTGGTCTAAACAAAGTATTTAGAAAAGATATACCTACAGCTGGGGTCAGCAAACATGGTATAGGAGTGCAGTTAGCTGTAAATCCAGACTTTTTTGATAATCTAAGTTTAGAACACAGAATAGGTTTAGTCAAGCATGAAATATTACATATTAGCTTTGGACACTTGATAACTAGAGATAGATACAGTGACAAAAAGTTATTTAATATTGCAGCAGACCTTGAGATAAACCAATATATAAGATCAAATTATCTTCCAGAAGGAGGATTAGTCCTTGACACTTTCCCTGAACTAAACTTGCCGGTAAAAGCAGGTACTGATACGTACTATAAACTTTTACAACAAGCACAGGAAGATGGTACATCACCTTCACTTGATAGTTTAATGAATCAAATGGACGGAGATAGCCCATATGATCATAGTACTTGGGATGATTTTGATGAACTTACAGAAGCTGATAAAAAACTTATTGAAAAACAAGTTGAGCATCAGTTAAAAGAAGTTGCTGATCAAACTGAGAAAAGATCGGGTAGTTTACCTGGTGAGTTAGCTGACCTTATTGCTAGATTAAGACATATAGAACCAGCTAAATTTGATTGGAAAGGTTATCTGAAAAGATTTGTTGGAAATTCTTCTATAGTATACACAAAAAAGCTCAGGAGGAAGTATAATAAACGTTATATAGCTAATCCAGGCCTTAAGATCAAATTTAAAAATCACATCTTAGTTGGTGTTGATACATCTGGGTCTGTAAATAGTGATGAACTTAAGGAATTTATGAATGAGTTGCATCATATGCATAAAACAGGTCATAAAATTACAGTAGCACAATGTGATACTAGTCTTAATTCAGTAGAAGATTTCAATCCAAAGAAGGATTGGGAAATAAAAGGTAGAGGAGGAACATCCTTTCAACCAGTAATAGATCATTACAATGACCATGGGCGTTATACCGCTCTTATATATTTAACAGATGGTGAGGCATATTCCCCAGATAACTGTCCAAAGAATACCTTATGGGTTCTTAGCAGTATATCTAATATGAATAATGAACTACCAGGAAAAGTAATAAAATTAAATTAATAAAAAACAATTATGGCTCAAGTAAATTTAAACATTGATGAAGTAAAAGATTTTGTAAATCACGTCATCACAAACAATCGTAAGATACAAGAAGAAGGTAAAAATCCAGTTGCTATTGAAGTAGTTGGTGAATCAGGTATTGGTAAAACATCTACCATTATAGAATTAGCAAAGGAAAATAATTTAAACTTTGTGAAGTTAAACTTAGCTCAGATTGAAGAGCTTGGTGACTTAGTAGGTTTTCCTGTACGTCAATTTCAGATGTATACAGAAAAAACAATTAAGAAAGTAGATGATCTTAACTATACTGCAAAAGCAGGTGCTGACTTAGCTAAGCTTGGAGGCACTGTAACAAAGAAGGTTGGCCAATGGGTTGATGAATTAGCAGTTGATGCATATCTAAAGAATGGTTATAAGATGACTGGTAAAAACAGAATGTCTTATGCTGCACCAGAGTGGATTGCTGATGTAAAAGAAGGTGGTATTCTTCTACTAGATGACTGGAACCGTGCTGATGTACGTTTTATCCAAGCAGTTATGGAACTAATTGATCGTCAGACATACATCTCTTGGTCACTTCCAAAAGACTGGCATATTATCTTAACAGCTAACCCGGATAACGGTGACTATATGGTAAACAGTATTGACAGTGCACAAAAGACACGTTATATCACTGCTAACTTAAAGTTTGATGTTAATGTATGGGCTCGTTGGGCAGAAGAAGCTGGTATAGATACAAGATGTATTAACTTTTTGTTATTGCATCCTGAATTAGTTACACAAGAAACTAACTCAAGATCTATTACTACCTTCTTTAACTCTATTTCTAGCTTTGATAAGTTTGAAGAGAACTTAAGTATGATTCAGATGATTGGTGAAGGTTCTGTTGGTGATGCATTTGCATCTATGTTTACAACGTTTATTAATAATAAACTGGACAAACTGGTAACACCTAAAGATCTTTTAACACATGACAGTGAATCATATATTCTTGGAGAACTGAGAGGTTGTGTGGGTAAAGATGATACTTACCGTGCAGATATTGCATCAACATTAGCAACACGTTTAGCTAACTATGCTGTTGTTTATAGTAAAGAGAATACTATAAATCAAAAAATAACAGACAGGTTGATTGCTTTATGTACTAAAGATTATTTTACTAATGATTTAAAGTATTTAGTTGTTAGAACAATCTTTAATGGAAACAAGGCTAAGTTTAACAAAATGATGATGAATGCAGAAATCATCAAGATGACAATGAAATAAAATGGCAAATAAATCAGTTTATCAAGATTTTGATGCTGATGCATTGCAATACTTTGGATTGGATAGTGCCCCGTTATATGGGGTACTAACCTCTTCAGGTATTGAAGATGTATTAGTTACTCAAGATGAAACAACGTATGAAAAAATAGTCAGACTATTATCTGTACCTACAGAAACTGGTCAGACTTTTATAAATAAGAAAAAAGCTTTTATACTACCTAAGTGTAGTGTATCTCAAGACAGACTTAAAGCTGCATTGAAAGAGCACAAAATCACAGTCACTAATGATTATGAAAAAGCAGATTTAGTAATAGGACATGATGATATAACAAAAAAAATAGAAAGTGGATATAATATACCCCAGACAATTATGGCATGTAGACTTTGGAATATGGAGGCTACTAACTATACCAATGGGTATTTTGAGATTATAGACAATCATAATAATGCTGTTATAGTAACAGAGAAGATTACTGATAAGATAAGATATTATTCTTTAGATATATCAACTACTTTGTATGATGAATGGATGTTAACAGGATTAGCAGTAAACTTAGCACACAAAATAGAAACAGGAGATGCTGCAGTAGTAGATCCTGAGACAGTTCTTCATTCATCTGCAAATAAAATTGTACTAGATGAAGAAATGTTAGAATTACTTACATCACAACTTAGTTCTTATGACAGCGCAGATCATGATTTAGCATCTAAGATTATACCTACAATAGATTATACAAAGAATAAACATCTATTGTGGGAGTTTGCTCAGAAGAATGATAGTAATATGTATAAGTTTAATAGAAACAAAGACATACAATACTGGATGGAACAAGTTGAATTTACTTCTTTAAGTCGTAGAAATGCTCAAGACATGATATTACATTTAGAAAGAAATGATGAGCTGTGTAAGACAACGTTTAAATACTTTGAGCCCATTTGTAGAAAAGAAATACAAATCTATAATAGGGATCTTTATGTATTTAAAGTAAATGTAAAAAAGGAATATTTAAAATATATGCAAAATGAAAAAAATAGTTAGCTATTCATTAAATGTAAATGACTCATCTAAGTATGATGATTACACTAATGGCTCTGTAAATGGTATTTACCTTACAGAGTATAGTTATTATGATAAAAAGTCAAAGGCATTTGAAGACAGTATATTAAAAAACATTTGTAAAATTGATAAATCTATAATAAAAGATAAATCTTTTTATAGGTATCCAGATTTAACTTTACCAAGACAAAAGATAGATATATTAAAAGAAAAGTATAATATATCAATAACTAGGAAAAAAGATAAAGCTGATTATAAAATTATATCTCTTAAGTATCTACATTCTAAGATTATAAAAGATTCATGGTATGATTTATACAAAGCAAGTGACATTATTAAAGCAATAAAAAATAAGTCTAATTTTTTTACTGCTTCACTTGTAACTACTCTTATAGATAGTTTAGATGCTTTAGATTCTGAAACTTTGGTATCTATAAATTGTAACAGTTATAATAGTGCCATAAACATCAATGACTTGTTTGCAAACATAGAAAAAGTTGCATCACGTTATTATTATGTCCCAGATGCACACGTCTCAGAATTCAATGAGTTATTGTCGTCTGCAAATATATTACTAGATGGTCAGTTAAATGATGTTATATATGATGGTTTACATGTCTTAACAAAAGAGGAGTATAATAATAGTAGAAGCTTGATTAAAAGTGATGACAGAGAAAACAGGAGTTTAGCATTAGAGTTGCTAGCAAACTGTAACTTGAACAAGTCTTTTGATTATGTATCAATGCTATACTACTTTTATTATGATTATCTTAAAGATTCAAATAACTGGACTAACGTTAATGTAAAGACACTTAGAGAGTCTTTATCAGAATTTACACCTTGTTATAACAATAACAGTGGTAGATATTATGGTAATTACTTAAAAAAGTTAAAAGAAGCTGATCAGTTAACAGAATTTGCTTTCAAAGAATGTGCTAGGTACGCTTATCATAATGTTCTTAAGAAGAGCATGGGACTTGATGAAGATAGTGTTTTTGAGATAAACTTAGATTCTATTAAATTAAATAAAAAGTATATTGGACAACTTAAGGAGGATTAAAGCCATAATTGTAGGGGGCTCTGTAATGGAGCTCCCCTCCTTATTTTAAAAACAAACAAACAATATGATAGATAAACAAAAAGAAGAAGAATTCTATAGTAAAGAATTTTCATTTAGCTATTCTTCACTGAATAGATTATTATTTTCACCATCCTTATTTTATAAGGACTATATATTACAAGACAGAGAAATAAAAACAGATAAGTATTTAGTTGAAGGTAAGCTGGTACACTGTTTGGTATTTGAACCTGAGAATTTAGATTCAAAATTTAACGTGGTGCCAGGAAAAGCTCCTTCAGATAGTGTAAGAAAAGTTCTAAAACACTTATCTACTGTTACAGTATCAGAGAAACTGTCTGATGTAAGTAATGAAGATATACTTAATGCTCTTAAGGAGTTTAACTTATATCAATCACTAAAATTAGATGATGCTAGAATTGCAAAAATTAAAGTAGATGACTTTGAGCCTTATTGGAAGTTCTTATCTAACAGCAATGTAGATGTAATAGATCAAGAAACTTTAGCAAAGTGTACTGACTATGCAGAAATTATTAAGAGTAATGCTGACGTAATGGAATTGTTTGCATCTACACAGACTGATTTTGATTTAGATCCTGTACATACATATGCTGAGAAGTATTTAGAATGCAACCTTAAAGACAAACCGTTTGGATTAAAAGGTTATATAGACTTTTACAAAATAGACAGTGATGAAAAGTTAGTTACTATTTGTGATCTTAAAACAACAAGTAAATCTATTTCAGATTTTAAAGACACTATAGATTTTTATAACTACTGGTTACAAGCTGCTATATATTGCAAAATGGTTTATGAGAATCTTGATGAAGAACAAAAAGATTTTAATATCATATATAAATTTGCAGTTATTGATAGCTACAAACAAGTATATGTATTTGATGTATCTTCAGAAACGTTATCAATGTGGACTGAAGGTTTGAGGGAAGTATTAGATGTAGCAGAGTATCATTATACAGAAAGAAAGTATAGCTTACCTTATGAATTCTTAGCTAAAAAAGTTATATTATAGTATGAGGAATGTGTATACACAATATTTCCAAAAAAGTAAAGTATTTTTATATCCTTTACTTAACCTAAAAAAGGGTATAGACTTTGTCCCAGAACAAACATATGTTGCATGGGATAAAGTTTATGACTCAAAGGACATGAAATTCATGTGTTTATACACTGCTAAAATGAGTACAAAATTTATAATATTTCAAGAAAAATATCTCAATAAACATCCCTTACTAGAATCATACTTTAGTTTAGGAGAAGATAAACATTTATTTGTTTTTGACTTTTCTAAATATAAACATGACTATTCATCTTTTATAAATGGAAAGTATTCCAAATTTAGTATAAACACAAAAGATAAAATTACTGACTTTTTTGGTAAAGTAGGTAGTATATCAGAATATGTGACAAGTTTCTTAAGTCCGGAAGATTATCATGAGCTTTATGCTGATAATTTAGGTGTTAACCTAGAGATTATACAAAATGTATATGAGCTATGTTCAATACCTAATCTGGAAAAAGAAACTTTATTTACAAATGTTCCGGAAGAAATTCAATTATTCAATAATAATTTAATATCTTTGGACAAATATTAAAACCAATGGCAAATAATTTAGGAAATAATATGATGCTTGTAAACTCTGTATTCAGAGGAGCAAGATCATTTAGTTTAGTACCAGTGAGCTTAGACTCACCTTATATTGAAGCTATGTTTGACCCAACGTCAAGTATATTAGCTGTAATTAGTAAAGAAAGAAAGGAATCATTTCACATGATGCCTAGACTTGATGAAAGTGGACAACCACAAAAACTTAAGGTTCCAAATAATACAACAGGTAAAACTGTAAAGGAACAAAGAGTAACTCTTAATACATTCCAAGAATATTATATTAATGATAGATCGGATATAGAGACTTTTATTGAGTTATTTGCTATTAATGCATCATCTTTTGGATATAAAGAGTTCTTGGATGTTGATGTTAAAGAGACAAAGGTTTCTAACATCATTATGCCAGGACAGTAAAGTTCATAATTAATTACCCTTGCTTTGTTGTGAAAGCTGTGTAATGTCAAGAAAAGCTCATTAATTTGGGCTTTTTTTGGCTCTAATAAATAATTATATGAAAGAAATTAAAAATGAAAATATTATAGATATAAATATATTATTAGCTTTATCAAAATGTTTGGGAGAAATGTCACATAATTTACAATATGTACTCACTCAAATAGAAAAGAAAAGAGTTAAAGATGTAATTAGATCAAATAAGCTATTAGAAACTACATTAGATAAGAGATTTGAAGGTAGTCAAAAAGACGCAGTAGAAAGCATATATGATGTTATTATGGATTTAATACTTGATGCTAGAGAAGTAAGTTTACAAAATATTAAAGAACAAAGAGCAAGTTATGATCTAGTAGACGGAGCATATGTACCAAAAGAATAAGATATGAAACATTGGGTAATGGATTATGAAACGTTGAAAAATTGCTTTACTGCAGTTTTTGAACACTATAAAGAAAATGAAGTCAAAACTTTTGTTGTACATGACTTAAGAAATGACTTTGATGAATTTATAGATTTTCTTGAACAAAATTTTAAAAACAAAGAGTGGCATATATCATATAATGGTTTAGCATTTGATGGTCAAATCACTCAGTATATAATAGATAATCATTACTTATGGAAGAATGCATCAGCTTGTGAAATTGCAAATATAATTTATAAGTATGCACAGAGATGTATAGATTTATCAAATAGAAAAGAGTTTATGGATTATCCACAGTGGAAAATTAAGATAGGTCAAATAGACTTATTTAAAATGCATCACTGGGATAACCCTGCTAAACGTTCTAGTTTAAAATGGATACAGTATAGTATGGACTGGGATAATATCTTAGACATGCCTATACACCATGATACAGAGATTACAAGTCTTGAGCAAATTGATACTATAATAGGTTATAACGTTAATGATGTAAAATCTACTAAGGAAATATTTAACAGGTCAAAAGATTTAATTAAACTTAGGAAAGAGTTGACTGATACCTATGATATTAATCTGTATAGTGCATCAGAGCCAAGAATAAGTAAAGAATTGTTTTCATATTATATGTCTCAAAAACTTAATATAGCAAAGCGTGATCTTAAACAAATGAGAACACACAGAACTATAATAAGATTTAAAGATGTTATATTACCATACATATCATTTTCATCACCAGAGTTTAAAAATCTTCTTGAAAGATTTGAGGCTGTTGAATTAAACCCTGATAATTTAAAAGGTGCTTTTAAGTACTCAGTTAATTATAAAGGTGTAAAAACTGATTTTGGTGTAGGTGGTGTTCATGGTGCTAATAGCAACGGTGTATATGAATCTGACGATGACTATGTTATTATGTCTTCTGATGTTACCAGTTTCTACCCTAATCTTGTTATTAGGAATAAATGGGCACCGGGTCACTTTCCTGCTGATGAATTTTGTGATCAGTATGAGTGGTTCTTTGAAGAACGTAAAAAGATACCTAAGAGTAATCCTATGAATTATGTTTATAAGATTATCTTGAATAGTACCTTTGGACTAAGTAATGATAAGAATAGTTTCTTTTATGATCCTGAGCTTACTATGAGAATTACAATTAACGGTCAACTTAGTTTGATGATGTTATATGAAATGATCATGGAAAGAATACCAGAAGCGTTTGCAATTATGCATAATACTGATGGTTTAGAAACTAAGATACCTAGAAAATATGTAGATCTATATCTTTCAATATGTCAAGAATGGGAAGAGTTGACAAACCTACAGTTAGAACATGATGAATATCAAAAGCTGGCAATGGCTGGTTGTAATAACTATATTGGTTTGAATAATTTTTCTGAAGTTGACATGAAGACATGGCGTAGTATTAAAGCTAAAAATCCACACTACAAATTTAAAGTAGAAGGAAATAAATTTTTCTATGCTCCTGCTAAAATGAAAGGTAGATTTGATTTCTTTGGTCTTGCTTTACATAAGAATAAGTCTAAGCTGATTATACCAAAAGCTATATATCATTATTTTATACATGATAAAATGCCTCAAGATTATTTATCAGAAAATAAAAATATCTTAGATTATTGCATAGGTGGTAAGTCAAAAGGTGACTGGAAACAAGTAGCAAAGTATATTAAAGACTCAGAACTTATTAGTGATGATTTACAAAAGATAAATAGATATTATATATCTAAGTCAGGTGTAAAAATTACTAAAGTAAATAAGACTGATGGAAGAGAAATACAACTTGAAGCTGGTAGATGGTTGCAGACAGTCTATAATAAAATGTCTATTGAACCTAAGTGGGAGAACTATAATATTAATAAAGCTTACTACTTAGAAGCAATAGAAAAAGAGATAGATAGCATCACAAATGTAAATAGTAACCAATTAGAATTATTTTAATGCAAAACTGGGTTGCAAGAATAGCATGGAAGGATATGACAGATGATGATGTAAATCATACATTTTTCACTGATTGGGATTACTGCAGAGATTATGTAATCCCATTAAATAAAGAACTTGATCTACATAAGATCAATAAAGAAAACAATATTAAAAATATAAAAAATGGATTATTTTGAATTAGAATGTGCTGTTGAAGAATGGGCACAAGAAAAAGGTATCTTAAGCAAAGCAACGCCAATGGCTCAAGCACTTAAGACTTTAGAAGAATGTACAGAATTATGTACAGCAATCAACGCAGATGATCGTCCAGAGATCATTGATGCTATGGGTGATATTATGGTTACCCTGATCATTCAAGCTAAAATGCAAGGCTTATCATTAGAAGAGTGTCTTGAGTCAGCTTATAATGTAATTGCAAAACGTACAGGTAAAATGGTTAATGGTCAATTTGTAAAAGATAATTAGTATGCAATTACATGAAGTACCAAGAGGATCTAAAATAAAAGTTAAGTCTGATATAAAAGTACCACCAGGAGCTCCAGAAATTCAAGAAGAACAAATACTAATTTTTAATCATATAGATGGGATGTATTCTCATTGTTTAGATTTAAAAGGTAATACAGTTCATCTTGTTGCATGGGCTGAAGTTGAAATTGTAGATGATAAAAGTACAAGAGACTAAGACTCTTATTACTAAAGATAATAACAATAGTGCTAACTGCATTGCACCTAACCTAATTTATGGTTGTTTTGGTGGATGTGTTAGCACTTATTGTTATATGTCAAGGTATAATAATAAAAGAGTATACGTTAATACTAACGTAGATCAAATATTTCAGTCTGTTGTTGAATGGGAAAAGAACTATGTTAAAGTACCAGATCAACAAGACCCTATATATACTATGGTAGATATTGCCTGCAATACGGATTTAGTTCTCATGCAGAAACATTTACCTGAGCCTCTGTTACAGTATCTTAAGCGTTATGATGAGCATCCGCAGCTTAATAGTACTATGGCTACTAAGTATCCAGGTTTGTTGAACTTAAATGTAAAAAAGTTCAACAAGAAACCAAGAGTAAGAGTAAGCTTAATGCCTCAAAAATTTTCTGATATACTTGAACCTAAGATGTCAAGTATTTTGAGCCGTATACATGACATTAACCGCCTTAAAGAATTAGGTTGGGAAGTACATTGTAATTACAGCCCATTGATATTTTATCCAGGATGGAAAGAAGAATATGATAATCTTTTTTCTATGGTTAAAGATATAGCAGGAGAGAATAAATGTGAGGTGATTGCATTGACCAATCATAAATTTCAAATGATAAGGTCAAAGGAAGAAGCTCGTGAGTTAATGAAATACAGCTCAGAAGTAAAAAACAATAGTGGTGTAATGAGGTATCCTTTGAGCCACAAATCTAGATTACTTAATGAGTTTAAAACAATATATAGTAAATATTTTAGCTTAGAAACAATTAGATATATATTTTAATTTGTTTTCTAAAGCACTATTTATTATATTTACACCTTTAATATTTATAATATGCCAAGAATAATAAAAGAGACTACAAAGTCTCATTTACAAAATGCACAATTACCGTCTCATGGGGAAACTTATACAGTTATACCTCATAAAGATGTTATAGAAAATACACTTAACATGCTGAATGCCAGCGGTTTTGAAGTACAAAAAGAATTATACAGAGCAAGCATTAATGCAAATGTTGCACAAGGTATATATCATATTAGACCTACCAGATCACTTGATGAAACTATCATTAATGAGAATGAACTAGGAATGATGTTTGCTTGGACTAATTCATATGATAAGAGTACACGTTTTCAGTGTGCTGTAGGAGCTTACGTTATGGTTTGTAATAATGGTATGGTTGCTGGTGATATGATGAACTTTGCCAGAAAGCATACAGGATCTGCAGATTATGAGATTAAGATGCAAATATCTAATCAAATTAAAAATGCAGAGAAATACTATGCACGCATAATAAAGGATAAAGATTCACTTAGAACAATTGCAATAGATAGAAAACAACAATCTGAATTACTTGGTCGTTTATATGCTGACAAAGATATTTTAGATTTAAGTCAAGTCTCAATTGTTAAATCTGAAATGGATAAGCCATCCTATGAGTATGAAGCTGATCAAGAAAATGCTTGGGCTTTTTATAATCATGTAACGCATGCATTAAAAAAATCACATCCGCGTTCATGGTTAAGTGATACTCAAAAATTCCATGATTTTATTGTAGGAGATTTACTTGGTCAAATGGGTATACAAACAAAAGATCAAACTGTTGAAGTAAATGTTGATGAAGCAGTTGAAGATGAAAGACAGCATAAGTTATTTGAATATGAGGAATTTAATTAATGTCTGAGTTTTTATCTACATTGTTTTTTCTTTTTATACTAAGTTTTGTTTATAAAGAAAGAAAAAGATAATATAAGAGAGGAACCAATCCCGTAGGTTTAACTATCTACGGGCCTCTCTACTCATTAAATAGATATAATAAAAAATAATATGACAGAACAAGAAATACATAAGCTTATGGAAGTGCAGTATCTAAAAGGACGTTTAGATGAACTACAAAAAGCACTACCAACTATAACAAACTTAGAAAGATCTCGTAAGTTAGATCAGCGTATATCTAAGTACTATGAGAAACTAAGGAATACCTCAGAGGAGGCATATCATTTATATCAAGTAGAAAGAGTCAATATTAAGATATCTAAAGACAAATCTAAGAAGTTGATGAAAGATCTTCTGGAACGCGTGTCCCTTGTTATTAAAGATGAGGAGATGTTAAAAGAATTAAAAAAACAAATTAATAAATATTAGTATGAGTGGAGTAGAACGAATAGAACCATTTAGTCACCCATTAAGTGACCTACAAGAAGATCCGGCAGCTGAGTACGGAGTTCATGATCCTGTATCTATATGTGAAAGTAAGTATCCTGAAACAACAAAAGCATTTAAGGATATACAAAAAGACCAGTATACACTATTTTGTATGAAACAGTTAGATTACGGTCCAGAAAATATAACTCTTGGTAAAGACACAGAGAAATCTGAGAACCGTAAACTTAGTTTATTAGGTATATGGTTTAGAAGTAATGATAAGATTCAAAGGATTTTAAACCTAATACAGAATGATCGTAACCCTCAGAATGAAAGCTTAGAAGATTCATGGACTGACTTATCTAATTATTCAATTATATCCATGTTAGTTAGTCGTAATAAGTGGGGTAAGTAATATTACCACTTTACTTTATCTGCCCAATAAGCTGCAGACATTTTACCTTTCTTAATGTTCTTGCCGTGTCTAGCTTTAAAGCTTTTACGTTTAGCTTTCATTTTATCAGACTCACCTGGTTTAGGTTTACCTGCAGTCTTTGCACCTTTTTGACCAAAGCGGATAGTTTTAATCTTATCACCTTCTTTGGCAACAACAATATGAGATTTTTTAGGATGAGAAGGGGTTCTCTTAGGTTTATTAAACCCAGAGACCCCCGCTCTTGTTAATCTACTATCTTTTTTCTTTTCAGCCATTTATTAGTTTCTTGGATCTAATATTTGTACATCTTCAGTTATTATTGAATCACAAGTTACATCAACAACACTCAAATGAGCTTTTACAATTTGAAGAGATGTATCACCAAGTACCTGGATTTCAAGTGTATCTGCATGTGGAATAAAACTTGTAGTATATGTATAAGTACGACTAAAATCATGCTCAAAAGTAGTGTACTGAGAATCATTCCATTCTATTAAAGTAGCAGGTATTGATTGAGCGTTTTGAACAACTCTATAATTAAATCCTTTTACACCACTACCAGATGTACCATCATCAGATAATTGAACAGTCCATGTTAGTACATATTTTCTATCTTCATTGGAATTATTTCTAAATCCTAATGGTAAATTAGGTGTTCCTTGACCAATTATCACAAACTGACTTTGTAAAGTTTGTGGAGCTTCCGGTTCAAAATTCAGACCAAAAGCACATGCTTCACCACTTCCTATCGTATCAATAGTAATTTGATTAGATCCGTTATCTGTTAAAGTAACACCAGTACCAGCAACTAACTTAACTGAATCTGTTGTAGAATCTGATCCAACTAATGAAACATCAACATTGTTTCCATTTTGTGCAGATCCTAAATCATATGTAGTATTTGTATCTGTACCGCCAGTAGCAGCATCAATTGTAAATACATTTGATCCATTATCAGTTAACGTAATGTTGTTACCAGCTTGTACTGTTACTATATCATTAGTAGAATCTGAACCACCTAAAGCAATAGCAATGTTACCTGTACCTGGAAGTTCAGCAGCACCTAAATCATAAGTAGTATTAGTGTCTGTAATTGTAGAAGAAATTGTAAGCTCATCATTTGCAAGAGACATACTAACACCATTACCAGGTAAAAATCTAACTACATCTTGACTACTATTAGTTCCAAGTAAGTTTAGACTAGCTCCACTTAAATGAGTACTTAAGGTTATATTATATTCTGTATTAGTATCTGTATCAAGTAAATCTGATAAATCTAGATCAAATGTAGTAGCATCATCTCTTGTGAATGTAGCAATACCTGTACTTCCATCTAATGTACCGCTTGTAATTCTTGCTAAATTAGTATCATCTAAGTAAAGATTTAAATCAATATCTGTATTATCACCATTTTCATCAGTGTAGGTAAGAACATTTGCATTAATACTCAGACTTGCTACTGGTAAATTAATACTACCAGTAAAAGCATTACCAATACCAGTAAAATCTAAACGGTTACCATTTAAAGCAACATCATTTACATAATCAATATCATTATCATTACCATCTTGCAAAGTACTTAAATCAATAGTTCCATTAAAACCACCATTAGATCCTGTAAATGCTAGATCAGTACCTGTTAAACTAACGTCAGTAATTACACCATCAGCACCAGTCCCTGAAGCAGGAAGAGTTACTTCTTTGGTATTAACTTCTGTTACTTGACCTTTTGAGTTTGTAGTAACACTATCAATAACTGTAAATGTATCTGTATGATTAACGGATACACTACTAGAGGTATCTGTTTTTGCAACGTCAATTAAACCAAATTCAGTAGGTGTAACTAATTCTATACCATTGCTTGCAGTGTATGAACTACCGCTAAGAGAGGATAAGTCTACAGTGTTGCCATTTGAAATTGTTAAATCTGTTCCTAATAAAGAAAGAGTTTGTGCATCTGTATTATCAAGAAGACTTCTTAAATCAATAGAACCACTAAAAGCATTACCTGTGCCTGTAAATATTAATTCTTGACCTGTAAGTCTAACATCAGTAACAGAGTTGTTTGGAATATCCGCCCAATTACCATCTTGTCTTAAGAACTGACCAGCAGTTCCTCCTGAAAGATTTAATTCTATTATGCCGTTTGATGTAATTGGAGAGTTTCCAACTTGGAATGCTGCAATATCTGTACTTAAGCCAACACTGGTTACAGTACCTCCACCACCTGATGCAATACCATAAACAGTACCATCTATTTCTATAGAAGTTAAATCTACTGTAGGATTGCCTGGGTTACCAACTACTACAGAACCTGATCCTTCAACCCATGGTACATTAACAACTAGTTGTTCTGCATCATTAAATTGAACACCATAAGTTCTTAAAGCTGTAGCACTTACTGGCTGAGCATCTTCTACTTGAACCGTATCATCCCATAATTTACCAGTACCTGTTACAGTAGCAGACATTACTGGAACGCTACTACCAAGAGCAGAAAGATCTATTGTTCCTGCGAATCCATTACCTACTCCAGTAAACTGAAGATCTGTACCTGAAAGTTGTACATCAACTATATAATCAATATCATTTGTATCATCTAACAATGAACTTAAATCAACAGAATCATTAAAACCGCCATAACCTCCAGCTGTATTTGTAAAATCTAGGCTTGTTCCATTTAATTCAACATTAGTTATACCTAACCAATCAGGCATTGTCAATCCACGGAAATCCATTCCCGTTAAATGACCAAATGCATCTGCTTGAAGATTAAACTGAGGATTGACTGGATCCTTACCAACTATAAATGAAGGAGTAGTTGTTTGCCCATACTCTAAAGTTGTAGGACTTGTTCCGAATGTACCTGTAAGAGTAGGATAACCATGACTAATAACACCATTTGTTATATCAATTAAATTACCAGCTTCTAATTGTGTTCCAACAAGAGGCATTAAACTAATAACACCTTCTTCATCAACATGTCCTAGAATATTTTGATCTTCATTATATGCCACATCAGTAACTGTCTCACCAATAGTGTTACCACTTGCATCAACAAGACATTCTTCTTTACCGGCCATGTCTAAAGTAACAATTGCCTCTGCCGCTTGAGGGGCCCATCCAGTACCATTTTGCTGACCTTGAATCCAAGGAATTACAAATTGATCTGCACC
>Ga0222719_10001246_pt1 | contig 25003 bp, 43 predicted proteins | sample C33_34DmetaG_FD_165039 | JGI IMG/M metagenome (GOLD analysis project Ga0222719, IMG submission 165039) | Estuarine water microbial communities from San Francisco Bay, California, United States - C33_34D | ecosystem: Environmental > Aquatic > Marine > Unclassified | place: USA: California...
AAAACTGAATAATCCAATATTTGCTCCTATATCATAGAATACTTTATTTTTTTCAAACTGTGAAATCCACCATAAAGTGTCTGGTTCCTTTGTGTAAGTTGCCATCCACCGCATCTTTTCATGATCATTACTATATAACGCACGAATAGGTTTTCCGGGACCGTATTCGATATCAAGAGATTTACCTCGATCAAAACCTGCTTTATGCCAACTCATGACTACTCCAATAGGGTGGGTCTTTCTAATGAGGGCGCCCTATAATTTCCCACCAGCGTCTTAATTTTAGAGTCGTTTACTGGCTTAACCGCGTTATGTCGCTCGACTATATGGATTAGCAAAGACACATCAACTGAGAGAGGAGCGAGACAGGAGCGCCTTTGCTAAACTTTTAGAGGTGTTCAACCTCAATTCCGAATTCTTTTTGACCTTCGTGTTTATCAGTAGCATGATTATAACCACTATTATAATATGTACAGATATTAATAACCTCGATACCAGCATTCTTATAATCTTCTCGCATTAGATTAAAATAGAATGATAGATCATCGCCAGACCAATCTGTAATAGGATGAGTGGTATATTTTGATCCAGCAATTTTAGAGGTTTCGGCACCCTCACCAAGCCTTACAATGTTTGTCATTACGCACTCTCCAGAATACCACTACGTTCATTCTCCAACCGAATTACTTTACAAGCAGCTTCAAGCTCAGCTTCAAGCTCCTCATCAGTCCATTCAGTGAGATTCATGCTACGAGCGTAGCCTTTGCTATAAGCATCAGCTACAGCATAGTAGACACTCTCCTCGAGCTCAATGCGCTTGTACTCTTGAAGAGTACCCGTAGGCACACGCTCAGACCAATATTCGGTCTCAGACGGGTGTGGCATCATACCCATGAAGCAACCAGGTTGCTTGCTGTATTCTTCAGCTTCTCTGCGCTGATCCATGATAAAGTCATGAAGTGCACCTGACATGATATAAAGTTTTTCCATAATTTAGCTCCTCTTCAATTTTGATAGGTCTATTCTACCATAAAAAATCAGCTTTGTAAACCCTAAAAACGCACTTTTTTCTAATTAATTGGATAATAATTAGTTAAATTCATCCATTGATCCCACATATCTGCATACATCTCTTCTTCGTCAACATGTATCGATACATCTTTAATTTTTTCAATATTATCTATGTAAGGTTTTAATACTTCGCATAATGTTCTAAAATGTTTCAGCTCTGACATTTCAGAAATCTGTTGAAGTTTAGAAATATTAGGATATAGCACTATGTGTGAATTATCATCAAGCTGTACTTTCAGATAATACTTCTTTTCCATTAACTAACTTTTTACCTTTAATTTCAATGACACCTATTTTACCTAAGAATTCCATAAACCTCGATGAATAATCCAACCAACCTGGATTAAAACTATATGCATATGGTTTAGCATGATGTTCTTCGTGATACATGCCCTCTGGATCTCCAAAAGATAGAACCCACAAATACCATGGAATACTACGAGTTTTAGCTTTCGTTTTATGGGCATACGCATCGATAACCCCTAATCCATGAAATTCTAAACAAGATGCTGCAGCTAAAACACTAAGACCTTCTATACCAAAGAGAAGGATAATTAGAGACCACAATGCAAAAGCAATTGTTTTAGGATAAAGACTAAATATCCATAAATGTTTATAATTTTTCAATAAGTCAATATATATTTTTCTATCAAGTTGATCTTTACTTACAGTTGCACCCCATAGATGGAAATGTGCAGCAAACATACCAATCTGTGATGGACTATGTAAATCTAATTCATCGTCTAAATGATCATGGTGTAATCTATGCGCAATTGCCCATTCGATAGGACCAGTTGGAAACATATGTCCAGAAACTGAAAGATACGAAGTTAACAGCATATCAACTGTTTTACTTTTAAATTTCCAGTGACCGTGGGAAATACCTTTATGTAAAAATGAAGAAACTGTAAAAGCTTGTAGTTGAAATAAACCAAATGCAACTGCTAATAGCCAGTATGATGCATCTACGTAGATGCTATTGTAAAAAAAATATATAGTCAATGCATGAGTTGCTATTGCTATAAACAATCTTTCTGGATATTGTAAAAATTTAGGCATTTGTGTACTCCTCGAATAATTCCTCTTGTAGTCTATACGCTTCTTCTTCCCATGGTAACTTCATATATTCATCAACTGTAGTAAACATACAAATCCAATCTTCGCCTTTCCATTTTTTAATCAGGCCTTTATCAATAAGTTCTTTACGAGCGTGCTGTTTCACGTGAACCATCTCATGGAATATAGCAGTAACAAAATCTGCATAATCTATACCAGATTGTATTTCTATTTGATAAGTACGTGGATCAACACATAAACAATAACCATCAACCTTATCTTCAATCTTCAGTATTTCTAAACTAATATCTAGTGTGCGCATACGTGGCATCAATTTTTGTATAGCAAAATCGATGGCTTTTTCTGCAGCTTTTCGCTCTACTATCGTACCACCATTTATCTCGATTAAATTCATGGTATTATTATACCATATTTATAATCAACTGTAAACTTGTATTTCTACGTTTTTAGGGATTTTAAATTTGATGGCTGAATGCTTATGATGTAATATGAACTTTGTATCTTTAAACCGCGGATCTCTAAACATATTCATCCAGATTGGTCTCCAGTTATTGATAAGACGATTATTATTTAAATTGCCGCGATCAGAATTAATTACAAGGTCTGTATAGCTTCTCATATTAAAATCAAATATGGCATCGAATCCCCACATATTAATCTCTGTAGCCTTCAGTTTTTCAGCTGCATAGTACACCGCCATATGACCACAATTAAAGTCTGTATAGTTGGGTGCATATTTAGGAATCTTAGTATAGAACTCTTTAATGTGGTGTGCAATCCTCATATGAAATTTTGGATTCCTACTGCAATATTCTTTAGGACGTGCACCAACTATCCATTCACCACCAAGCGTTACTTCTCCCTTATCAATAGCTTTCATCATTTTAAAATCTACAATGCAAGTAGCATAAGCCTTTACCTCGAACGGAGGAATATTGCATGTCAGTTTCAAACCTTTACGTCGTTCTTTTTGATAATAAGCTACGCTATCACCGTTACCAATCACATGTACAACACGATCAGCCATTCATCATACTCCTAATAACTTCGTTACCCTTTGCACCTGTCCAGTGCATTACTTTGATCTTTCCTTTGTAGTCATCAAGCTCAGTTTGTAATCTCATAACATTATACTCGTTTGGCAAAGGATTAATCCATGTCAATTGAGTAATAGGATTCAACATGCTATGTAAAACTTCTTGATCACCAACTACTGGATTCATTCGTGTACTATCTACCCATAAATGTAGGATAGGTGGTTTATCGATAAAACCCACAACTCCAGAATTGTACCATACTTCTCCTCTTCTTTTTGTCCATGGTTTATCTTCAACCATATTCAATTTATTTGGTGCCAACTTATCAAAGATGTCATCAATATTTGCTCTGATTTCACAATCAGTGTCAATCCATACTGTGGCCCGAGATGGGCAATGTAACATTGATTGCGGTTTTAAGAACCACCCGTTCAGTTTGTCTTGATCATCATTTTGCATATTCATTACTGATTCAACAGCAGGATGGTGAATAGCTTTATTACGCATATCTTCTGACATGCCAAAATCAGTAACTATCAACTTTGTTTTATGATTTAGACTATGGAAAGTATCTAAGAAAAATGGTAACTGCCACTCAGTTTTCTCATCGCAACCAGTTAAAAAAACTTTATCAAACATTTTCGATTGCATATGTTTCTCCATAACGATGTTTAGCTTGACACCCAGCTTCTTGTTGTATAGTAGTAAAGTTATCTGCAGCGATACAAATCCACGGATAATATTCTTCTAGCCATGGAAAGTTCTTTGTATTCATGAATACGTCAGTAGAACCAGGAGAAGTCTTTGCGGTTTCGATCATCTCTTTTGCGCCTTCTGGTTTTACGATATAGCCATGAGCTCCACCTAAATAAGGTTTTTGAATTAGAGGCATAACTCCTACATCAACAGGCGTATTAAATTTCCCGTATGATGGTTTAGAGAATGTCAATACTTTATCGAATTCAAGATTATCTGGTAAAGAACCAGTCATAACAGCATCATGTTCAAAGATGATTACAGGCTCATCGATTTCAATACTGTGTTCCCACAAAGACATATGAGAGCAGAACGCTGCCATACAATTTGCAGTTCTAGAATAGATCTCGTTAAACGGGTCGAGAGGGATACCCTTTTTTTCAAGGATATGATGTGGTTTATCTTGCGGAGTAATAGCTTTCCATTGTTGTACATCTAATCCGTATTTTGCTGCAGATTTAATACATTTCTTCGAAGCTTGCACAGATCCTTCGTGCGATAATATAGTAATAACAAAAGCTTTCATTTTCATTCCGTTGTTGTTGATGGTAAACCTTGAACCATAGTGTAAAACTTTTTCGTAACACCCATTTTTTTAACCAATTGCCTGCACATGATAGCATCATTTGGCCACAGCCCATATTCTTCTACGGCCTCAATAACAGCTGTAGCTCCAGCAGGTTTAATTATATATGCGCTGTTACCAGCAAGCCCTTGTGGTATTTCAAACGAATCGATATGCGGTATAGGTGTGATAGGCTTTGTCGCTTTCTTAATTCTCTCTTTAAATAACCTTGCTTTACGTGTTGCACCGATAGGATCATTTAATCCGACGATATTATAACGAGAATCTAATATATATTGTGGATCCAATTTATGCATGAATTTAGCATCGTGTTCTAATACAAGAATAGGTTCATTGCTATTCTGGCATTTTTGCCATAAAACATAATGACTCAATGCGCATGCCATACGAGCTAATGGATCTTGAGTTCTATATGCAGATAATGTAAGACCAGATTTTAGGTCACGTACTTGGCCTTCCCATGGATAATTCCACTCTAAGCCATATTCGTTCATGACATCACCGACGTCTACAGGTGTACAAGCTTCGAACTTCTCTATTTTGAAATCGTTCTTTACATGTTCTGATGATGCAATACAATTATCAGCAGCACTCTCTGAAAGTGCATGTCCTAAGATCGTGATCACATAAGCCTTCATTATAAACCTCTACTTGTTTTTAAGTTTTTTCCGTTAAAACCAAAATATTCTGGTGATGCATATTCTATATTTACATTCTTACCATTGATAAAGAAATCGCTCTGATCCCACCCGTTTTTATATAGTGATTCTAATAACCTATTTGCACCAGCTGGAGTAATAGCATATGACGCAGTTCCCGGCATTAAGCAACCGCCTTCCCAAATATTCTCTTGCCAATATCTAAAGTTATAGTTTAATTCATGGATTTCTGTATAACCTGTTTTCTTATATTCGAATGGACCAAATTTTTTACCAACGTTTCTATTATTAGCTTTCGCTGAATTGATATTCAATACTAGTACTTCTTTGAAATCTGCATTATCCCATTTTCTCTTAGCAAGAGCATCATGTTCTAATACTATGATAGGCTCATTACTCTTTACACATTCATTCCACAGTCGAACATGATTCATAAAACAAGATTTCTTGGTAAAATATTTGTGTATATTCTCGCCTTTAAAATTATAAGCTCGGCTCGGTTCCATGACGTCAAACTTCCAGATCTTCTCTGCTTCGTATAGCGTATCAGGAGTTGTGCCACTAAAGTATTCAACATTATAGCCATGCAGTAAGGCTGAATTCATACACTTCTCTGCTTGTTCTTCAGATTTTGTATGACCTACGATTCTAATAACAAATGTTTTCATTTTCTAAACACACACAACGAGTCAAAGTTTTCTAATACAATCTTATCTATCGATCTCAATCCGCTGCCTTCAGCTAAACCAAGTAAATCATCATAAGTTAATTCTAATGGATCAGTATATTTAGATCTATTATTATCGCCCATAGGCAACTCTATAAACAATGTTCCAATATGTGTTAGCTGTTCACTCCACGTTTTCATACATTTTACTGGATCATAGCTATGATCGAACGAATTAGAGTATACAATATCAAAATGGTTAATCCAATCTTTGTTTTCTTCATGAAAATCATGCTGTACAGTCATAGGAAACTGTGATGCAGTATGAGATATCTCAGTGCCTATAACATAAGCATCTGAATATTTCTGAGTAAAGTATCGTTGCTCTGTTGCATTTCGAGTACCGTGACATAAAATGTTATTTGCAGCCGGTACAATGCTGTGAATAAGATCAATCGTTGATTCTCTTACCCATACTTTCTTTAGCTTACGAACGTTAGCTTCAGTTTGAGCCTTCACATACTCTTCATATGATTTATATTTCCAGATCTTCATTTCTTATCATTATATACCGCTTCTTTACGATCAACCCTTTTGATAACAGTATATCCTACTCGGTGAATGTAATGATCAACAACTTGCCATTTTTGTTCAATCTGTGTGATATAGTTTGCAATCACAGGAAATAAACCATGAGTATTCTTATATTCTGCTGTATCATGGAACACAATGTACTTACGCACATGAGGTGCATGCATCTGCAATTCTTTAGCCAAATGTGGAGCTTTATGTAATGAATCAATGTGTAATACATCACATGGTTCTACACCAGCTGGATCATGACTTGACTGTTCTCTGTATTCAAAGTCGATATTATTTTCTTCAGCATATTTTTCGAAGTGTTTTTGGTGTGGTGTAAAAAATTGTGGTTGTACATCAACACCAATAAGTTTTTTAGGTTTAGTGAATAGTAATGCTGCGAGAGTACCACCTTGACACACACCAATCTCTTTTACGATATCTGATCCTTCTTCACTTGCACATTTAGTAAGTGCTTTATGGTGTTCTAAGTATTCTTGACTATGTGCACCAGCTTGAAGTCTACAAATCTCGCTATAGAATTCATGGATGTCTTTACAATATGTAAGATCTGGTTTAATCATTGTGTTAGTCTCCAATAGTTTTTAGTTGCACCTGTATCAAAATCAAATCCAAATGCATCAATATCCTTCTTATACCAATCAGCAATAATTTGAATAGTTTGTGGTGTGTATAGATCTTTGTATGATCCTTTATTTAATCCTGTAACATTACGTGCTCTAGTCATTTTTTTAAGACCAAAATAACTGCACAAATCATCATTAAGATTTTCGAATCTCATTATATCACATCTGATGTTTTCTTTTTCATCTGTCACATAATCAAATTGCGGATACCAACCTCGTACAGCTCTATGCCACATATACTCCATTCCACCCCATTTGTGCCTATCTTCTAAGAAATGCTCAAACGAATCAAGTGGGTGTTTTCCAGCTGGCTCTTTCTTTTCTACTTCGATAACCTTCTTAGCAAAGAAATATCGTGATACGACCCTATCCCACGGATTACGTATAATAGCAAATGCACCATGTGCTTCAATAAGACTGCGTTTACAATCTCTCCATCTTGCATGCTCAAACCCGTGATGGTCGTCAATGCTATTCATATGCTTAAGCACAGCTTTAGTATACTTCTCACTCTTATGTACCGAAGGTCCAGCGGGCATGATAGATCCGCGTAGAGCATCAGAGTGTCTTACAGTCATACCAGCATTTTTAGGTATATGAATAAAAACCTTTTTAAGAAACATGTTTCATCAATTCCTCAATATTTTCGCCTTGATTAGGCAACTTATCCTTTAAGAAGAAGTGCACGAAATGCGACTTCAACATATCGTTATTACTTATAGCAGAATAAAGTGCGTTCCATTTCCAATTCAATCTTTGCACATTTACTTTATTCTTAGCAAACCAATAATTTAGTGTTATCTGATCTGATTGCCATTTTAACGGACCAATACCATTGATAAAGTCTTCTAACATTGGTTGCGATAAAAACTTTTTAGGACTCATACCTTCGAGTTCAGATTTCATCTTAGATGAATTATATAACATAACACCAGAATTAAAGAAGGAATATCCTGTCCGCGGTTTAAATTCCCAATCGAGTTTAAACATTTGAATCATACGAGAATATGCTGCAATCTTATTAGCATATGCATCGTTTATAGGTAAATCACACTCATACACACTACTCACTGTAGATCCATCTGATTCAGCAAAAATATCTGGTGCTGTAGGTCGCACATATATGTCAGCATCAATCACACAGCATTGATCATACTTATAGAAATAATTAAACACATTTTCTTTCTCAAAGATAGGCATATAACCGTGTTTTTTCCAGCCACCAGTTTTACCTTCTCTTTGATTCAAAAATGGATTAGGTGTAATTTTAAGTATAGGGACCTTTTGCACGATATAATCTGCACCGATACGATCAGCATATTCTTTTACAGATTGCGTGCAATGATCATAAAGCCGTGATCTATTTCCTAGATATACTTGATATATTAGTTTACTCATGATACCGTTTCAATCAAACTATTCATATTACTGGCATATGTACCCAATCTCGCAGATTGGAAGAAGTGCACAAAATGCGAATCTTTAACAAACTCCTCTTTGACACCACCAAAATTAGGGTTGTATAAACAGTTCCATTTCCAACTCAAATTCTTCACCGCCATACGTTCTTCTTTAATCCATGTGTTGAGCAAAGTTTGATCTGTGCTCCACTTCCATGCACCTACACCATCAACGAATGGCTTAAATTCTGGTCTTCGTAAGAATTGATGCGGAGTTTGGCCTTTAATATATTTAGTAATGCTTTCATTCATTACCATCAAACCCATGTTTATAAACTCAGCACCACTTTTCTTATCCCATTTCCAATCAACTTTGATTGACCGGTATTGTTCTTCAGAATAATTTTTGATTCGGGCTCTATATGCGTTGGTGATAGGCATATCTCGTTCAGGTACACCACCAAAATCAAATCCTTTAGGCAATTCTTCAAAGATATTTGGTGCACCAGGACGAATCCATATATCTGAATCGACAATGGCTATTTGATCATACTTAGGCCAGTATGAAAACGCATTTTCTTTTTCAAAGATAGGAAGAAATCCACCATACTTTTCCCAAGCTGATGGATGCCGATTTGTAGAGAACAAATCTGGTTTAATTCGCAAGACCGGTTCGCGCTGGATTACGTGATCAATGCCATATGTCTTACAATACTCTGCAACAGAATTTGTGCAGTACTCATATAGTTTATTCTTTGATCCCAGGTATACCTGGTAAATCATCCTTTTCATGATAACCTCTAATAACGAAGTAGATAATCCCAGTCGCCTTCAATTCTTATGCAGACCCAATCTCTCTTCATGGTTCTAAATTCGTATTTAAACTCTTGTTCAGTTATAGCAACATAACAATCCGCTCTACCATTATATGTATATACTTCTTCAGCCACCGGTGCACCGTTTACAACAGTGACCATGACTAACATCCACTTTACCATTATTTTCTAGGCGGTGTTGGCTTTTTACCCTTCACTGCATCTGCGCCAAAGAAAGCGGCCACTAACACAGAAATAGAAACAAAATAAGTTGGTGCAATATCACTTATAAGTTGCGCCGCTTTATCTTGTCCCATAATAGTTGTAACTAAAATAATTGCTGGATAGAGTAACATACCAAACAGTGCAAACCAAGTCATTTTTCTCATAGCATCACGTTGTGCATCAGCATCTTCAAGTTCTTTACGTTTAAACTCGAGATGCATTTCAAGTTCTTCTGCAGATATATGCCCATCACCATTGGTGTCAGCATCATCCAAACCCTCGATTGTCTTCGTGTCTACCATACTCGTACTCCGTAATAATTGCTTCGGCAATTTCATATGCCTCTTGATAACCATTACGAAGTGAATTGGACTTATGGCCATTTTCAATAAACCACTTAAGAGTATTTATATCAGAGCCCTGATGTTCGAGTTTAAAGTCTTCAGTTGTTTCTTCAAACCGCGTTCTTAATTTTAGTATTTCGCCAATTGACATGCTTCCTCCAGTTCTGCAAATAAGTATTCTTCAAGATCGTCTTCATTTGCTTGGTAGCGAATACCGATACCACCAGCTTCATTCCATCGTCTGATATTTTCAGGTTTATCATCGATGAGAATATTTGGTCTACGAGTCAAAGGACTGATAGCATACTTATGCTTGTTACCTGTGAAAATCATATTCTCAATCAACGGTGGAACAAACCCGTGTTTTTCTAACCAGAGTCTTTTCCAAAAAGATGAGTTATGATTATCACCACGAAGTGGAGAGGAACAGATACCCCATTCAGTCTCTTCTTGCCAAGCCACTGTTTTGACATGATCTACAAGTTTATAAGATGTGTCAAAAGTTTCAAGTTGATAGAAGAAGTCTGTATTGGCGAGTTCTCTAAACTTAATCTCACGATCTTGGATAGACTTCCAGTGGCTTACACCATATCGTCTAGCAAGACCACCAAAGAAGTCAGCGATTACGCCATCCATATCTAAGTATATTGTCATGCTGCTTCTCCCATATCAATTTCTACACAATGGCAAGCATCTTCTACTACTATGAGCATATTTTTCAAATGCCTACGTTCATCACTTGTTAGTCGAGAGACTTCATCAAAGATATTTTCGACTGATGAATCAGTTGCAATATTAGCTAATACTGATTCTAAAACTTTATAACGATATTTCATAATTTAGCTCCTCTTTAATTATAGGTCTATTCTACCATAAAAAGAGGCGTTTGTACATGCTTTTTTTTAATTTATTTGAAAAAAAGTTGTCTTCGATCATATTCCTTTTTGGTATCAAGTAAGAGATCTACGTAGTTGTCTCTATGCTCTTTGAATACCATTGGCTCATGGTCATCCACATCCATGATGATAACCGTATTGGTAATTGGCATACCACTACGTTCTTCAAACATGATAGCATAACCAGACATCTGTGCAAAGTAATTAGGGATCTTATCCTTTTTCTTTGGATATCGAGAAGTCTTAAAGTCTACGATAGAGGGAACGCCATCAAACTCAGCAATACAATCACATCTACCAGCAAGTCCAAGATGAGTACTATAAAGAGCAACCTCTAGGCCAAAGATCTTTCCGATCCTGTTATCTAGAATAGGCCGTAGATTTTGGAGTGATTGTTTAACGTGCGGCAAATATTCTGATGTATCTTCGTTGAGTAAGTATTTCTCTATGATTGAGTGTACAGAAGTGCCACGACTTGCAGCTCTATGCCCAATTCGATTTGCCTGATCTTCGCCAACGCGTTTACGCCATGCTGCGATGGCCTCTTCGTTGATTATGCTAAGTACCGTTGTAATACTAGGAAACTTACTGCCGTCAGGAGCAACATAAGTGCGACCTGTTGGGCGTGTATCTGTATCCAAGTCATCATAACCGAGATCAATTGCTTCATGTGTAAACCTCATATTTTTATTGTGTTTCCTTTACCTGAACCTTTTTTGACCTGACCTAGTAGATCTCTCCACTCCCCACCGGCCCGGGAGACATTATCTTTAGTACCGCCATAACTAAAATTTGGACTTGATAATACCCTAATAAGATCAGGACTATTGTCTAATGTGTTTTGCAATTCATCATAAGAGCAAACTACATCCCATTGTTCTTGAGTTTTCATATCTTTTAGGGTATATGTTGGCATTAAACGATACCTTCATGCGGTGGATTATGATCAAATCTTCCTACCGGATTCTTAAATTGTGTGGATCTAATTTCTTTTTGCACTTCGCGTACACGATGATTCATCCAACTAATAGCAGTACTTATATGTCCAGTATCTTGCGGTTCTAATTTACTCTTTGCATATGCAATTTCTTGATATAAAAAATCAAGTTTATCTAAGTTGTCCATTACGACACCTCCTTAAAATGTTGAAACCAACCAGGCTTAGCACGATTCTTTTCCCATGCCATCTTGAACCGCTCTTGTTTGGTTTGATAGAATGCACGATATGACAACACTGCGTTTTCTAACATGCACTCAGGATTAGCTTTCATAGCGAGTTTGAATGGAGTCATTTCGCCTTGAGGGATATTACGAGGAAGAGACCACAGTGGTGATTTCAATAGACTCGAAGCATGGGTCTTTTGGAACCGGTATGAAAACTCGTCACATAAGGCTTCGAAGTGACGCCAATGCCACATATAGTTTTCTGATGATTCCATAGTCCAAACAGTACATGGATGCTTGTAGTGTACAGCTTTGTACAACACTTGATCCATTTCAGGATCATCAAACAAACGATAATGACGTACCATTCGTTTACCAGACTTTGATGGTCCAATCTGTACTGTACCATCTAGCATGCGATGAGCAGTCGACAACATTTGAGCAGACTCAACAACCATCTTTGGTACATGTTTATCGCACTGCATTTGAGCAGCCTTAATTGGATCTTCATCAAGAATAAAAATATTCATATTGTTACCTCATCGTTATTAGTATTATACCAAATTTTTGAATTATTGTACATAGCCAATTCTTTCGAAAGCCCATTGTTTTTCTTTACACTGGTCACATTCCATGCATTCATCTTTAGTAATATCATTAAGTTCACATGAATTAGTATAATCTATGAGATGCATGATTTTATAATGCTGCATCCTACGAAGTACCTGATCTTTAGTCATATGTTCATACGGCATCTTAATCATACCATAAGATTTTATTCTCTTAATATCCATATGATCAGGGTATTTAGTTGTACCAAAATATAAACTACTTAATCTTTTTTCTTGTATTACCTTGCCATATTGAATCATATATGTACTATTATTAGCATCTGGTATTAAGACATGTTCAACCCTTTTTCCAGTTATTTTTTCTAAAATGCTTATAACACGTTTAGCATATATTTTTGTATCTTTCCAATCAGCAGTTATAAAACATAAATCATTATGTTGCAGCATTAGTTCATATGCCAAACACGTAGAATCTATGCCTCCTGAAAATGCTAAACCTATCATGATATTTGTTCTAAAGCCCACTTTCTCTCATTACAATGAAAACAAATATTGCAAACTGGACCAAACGGAATCGTGCACGATCTAGTCATATCTAATAATGTGTTAAAATTTGGTATCATTATTTTGCCAATGTAACATACTTCTGCTTTAGTCATTTTATAAAACGGAAATTTACATATAGTATTTTCTGATACTTCAATCACTTCATCATGTGCTAATCTTTTTGTACTAGTACTATTGTCGACCTTAATTAACAAAGTATCACCGTAGTATAGTTCTTCGACTTCATTCCTTACACTAGCAATATAACCAACCCAAGTAGGAACACTTTTATCAGCATATATAAAGTTAGATCTTTGAATATTCAGATAATCTGTTATTGCATTTACTCGAGTCTCATCACCTACATGTTCATCAACATGTGTATAAGGTATAACTTCATAATGAGTTGACAATAAAGCTGCTAGTATTGTGGAGTCTAAACCACCAGATAACGCTACGCCAACCTTCTTCATATGGGTACTACCTCTGCTCAAATGATAATATTTATTATACCACATGGGCCGAGATAGTACACCGGTTTATTTTGTTTTAAGTGAGATTTTTAGTTTAAACTTGGTAAGGGTAAATCACCAGTTTTTATTAGATTCAGTTGTTTTATCCGCCACATTCTTTCCATAACTCTTCGCCTACGCCTGTCTTTCTGTTTTCGTATTTTCAGCCAATTTTCGTTCATAAGATATAGTCTTATTCGTTTTTCTTTAACCTCTTGTTTTTTAATTTGCTGATACAGTTTCTTTTGTTTTAAGGGTTTGAGTTGTGGATACATGTCTTCCTACTTGTAAGGGGTTAACACTATTCACGGATGAGACCAGGAAATGCCTCCATAACAACATTTTTTGTGATGCCTTTTGGTGTTTCTTTATTGATCATCTTCACCAATAGTTTAGCATCTTCAGGATGAATGGCTTCAAGGATGCCAAGAAAAATCCTCTCTCTTTTGAATTGAGGTAATTCTGCAGCAGCTTTGCTACCTTTCACAAAGTAAATAAATTTAGTATTCTGTTTTAAGAGATTTGATGCAGCTGAATGCTCAGGTGATGCTGTGTATGGTACCTCACCTTCTGGTAACCACCATTTTACAGTAGGATCAATAGATCCTCTCAAAACATCCTTTAGAGCCCATGTTTCGTTCTCTTTGAGGATGCGTACTTTATCAGCCTTAGATCGAGCTTTACCAGCTTCTTCTAATACTTCATAAACAAATTTTACCATTAAATAAACTCCTGTACGGATTCAACCAACTGATTACATCTTTTATTTATAAGATAAGGAAATACGCTAGCCTTATTTTTCCATTGATCTTGAGTAGTAAATTCTTGAATGATATTATTTTTTAGATCAGATGGAGTTTGAGAGAGATCAATTAGTTTTTCGTTTCGTTGATAGTTTCTATACCACGATGCGGCATATAATAATTCACCATCATTGAGATCTTCGATAAGAGTATCGAGTTTTTTCTTTGATAGTGGTTTTTGTCTAGCACCGCTAATAAAGACATCATCAGCTGAAAGCACATTAGGTACTCCATCAGATGCGTCACCACGCATGATATGTTCCATTAGAAATGCACGTGGATTTTTTTCTACTAGACTTTTCTTTTGTACTGGTGAAAACTGTGATACGTTGCCATATTTTTGCAACTGTACAAAATCTTTATCACCAGATATAATCATGATGTCTTCGTATGCACCAAATTCTTCGTTTGTATACTCTACGATAGTAGCAATGATATCGTCAGCTTCACAACCATCAATGTGTAGTACTTTATACGGGAAGTTTTCTTTGATCTCTTCGCGCACATTGTTCATGATAGTAAATGCAGCATCCCAATCAAATGTGGATTCTTCTCTGCCCTTACGACGATTGGCTTTATATTCTGGAAATACAGTCTTACGCCAATTATTTGGTCCATCACATGCAAGTACGAGTTCACCGTACTTATCTTTGTATTTAGTCCTATACATGCGAAGGGTGTTAAGAATCATATGACGAATCATATCTTCTTCGTTTAGTTTTTGTACTGCGATGTTGGCTACTGCGATTGCACTAAAGTCGACTAATATCATTATATACTCCAATTATTATATAGGACTATTATACCACTATTTTCCGTGGATGTACATAAAAATTTTCACTTGATAATCAAAAACTTTTGGATACATGTTAGGATCTACGAGTCTGTCACCCCAGTAATCAGTAAGTCTTTTGGTAAATGTTTCGAATGGATCTTGCATCCTATGAACTCATTATAGTAATCGTCTCTTAATAAGACATCGTGATCAAATTGTAGCTTAGCTTCATAATAAGACATCTCACCTTTGGTACGACAGAGTTTTAGGATTTCTCTTTTGTAACTACTTTGCCCTCGCTGTTCAACGAGTACTTGAAGTTCTTTATTAGATCCATAATATTGTCGCCAGTCAGATTCGACTCGGGTTCTCTGTCTTCGTGATCTCTTGCTATTTTTTGGTAATATCTTCGGCCGCCAGAAGTTCTTCTTACCGATATATTTTTTATTTGTATCCAGTTCTGTGATAACGTACACAAATCCCTGGTACTCATCTGGTGTTTCGTCGTAAGGTTGTTCATCATATAGCCACATACAGTTATATATTACTTGCACAGATCCTCATATTTTGTGCTATGTAACCGATGCTTTGATAAATCGTCGTGATTTACGTTAAACATCTTTTGTAAGATTGTCCTAATCCATTGCATCTTCTTCATCCTTCGTCTTATACTGCCATTCATCTGTATGGCCAACAGACCATTTTGGTTCAGTCTCTACTCTATAGTTTTGTGTACATACTTTAAAATCCGGTCTCAATAATTTATCAGGTACTAGGCTTGAATCTCTCCAAATCACACGATTATTTGGTTGTGCTGCAAACTGACCATTGTCAAGCTGTATGATATTAAAGCTTTTATGTTCTGGATCATGCTCACTAAAGTTAATATCGATCGTAGACTTATCAGAGTGTGCGTTGTCAATTGTAAACAGATATTTACCTGGATGCATCTGTTTATCTTTGCCAAAAAACTCACATCTACTGAGTATAGGTTTTTCTACGACAGTTAAGTTGTAATCAAAGCAATCCCAAAGCTGCAGAACATCAAGAGGAAGATCACCATGATCTGTTCTCCAAACGAACGCTGACAAAGGAAGTTTATCGTATAGTGCTCCATATTCTGTAAGAAGTGTTTCAAAGTAAAGTGCCTTATATTGTGTTGATTTAACCGATATCCATATACCTGGAGTATATTCTCCATGACCTCTTTCAAGGTCATAGAGGTATTCTTTTCTAACAAGAACATTTTGCGGTGGAAGTGGGTGTATGAGATATGCCACTACGTATCCGCATATTCTAAGGGCTGTACATCAGCTCTTCGACCACATACAGGACAAAATTCTGGTTCCACATACCCGATAATGACTGACTCATTATCGCATTCTTCACATTGTATTTGCCACTCACTCATTAAAAATCAATCTCGCAAGCTCCGCCTGCGCATGCAGCTGCACCAATAGTATCTACCTCAGTAAACTTTTGTTCAGTTAGATCTTGTTTCCAATCTACTGGTTTTAAGTTTTGTTGGATTTTATTCCACTTATGTAGTAGATATGCATCTTTCAAACAATGCTCTGCTTTCTTCAAATCTGCTTTGAAATAGTTATTTGCAAAGTTTTCGAAACGTCTGATCCAGTCTTTACGTGCACTATTTTCTGCAGACTCGAGACTAATATCTAAACCAAATCCTTGTGCAGTTGAGCATGCATCCCATAGATTTGGAAATACTTTCATTGCATCAACTACCAAACCTGATGCAAAGATTGCAGCTGCGCCGTAGTCTTTGACCATTTGCTTTTCTGTAATGACACCCGTATTTGGAGCTTGGTTGTAGTCTTTATCTCCAGTTGGAGAGAGGAATGAAATGCCAGAAAAAGAGTATCGATTCTCGAATACATATTTTTCTACTTGATCCCAATCATCAACGATAATGGTATTTGAAACATTGTGACGAATACCTTTATCAGCACACAACTCTTCATTTGTGCCTGCAGTTACCCAATGTTTATGTGCTTTTTTGACCAACTCAAGATGCTTTACACCGTGAAGTTCATCTTTTAAGTATGAACCTTTCTTTGGTATAATAGGAAACGAAACAACGACATCAGTTCCATTTGCTGACCACACTGATTCTTCAACCATATATGGATTTGTCTTCATGATAGCTTGAGTAATCTCAGACTCTTTATTCATTTGAACATTTCTGATATACATTGAAGAGTGTTCGGCGTGGATCCCGCTAGCTGTTTGTAAGAGCACTGAAGCGTTGCCTGAAGGTTTAACGCAAGTAGTGCGAGCAGCAGCATTAATGCCGATAATTGCAGAAACTTCTTTGTTGATTTGCTTGACAATCTTTGCTCCTTTTTCTAAGACTTTCTCGTCAAATAATACCTTTGGATTATTCATCCATCCAGTAATTGACACGCCAAGCAATGCTTCGCGATCGAAGATCTTCTTTGATACTGGGCTCAAAAAGTTAAAGTCAGTGTACCCTGCTTGTAGGGTACCGAGGATAGACGCTGCACGGCATGCCTTATAAAAGTCTTCCTCGGTATGGCACATACCACCATTGATCTCTGTCAAGTTACAACCTTGCCAGCCAGATTCTCCATCGAACTGAGGGAACATACCAATCTCCACACATGGGTTTGTGGTATGTTCTTTCGAAGTGGTAAAATAGAAACCTGGTTCACCAAAAGACTTGACTGAGTCCATGATCTTAGCAAACATTTCTGGAGTTGCTTCATCACGTACGATAACTGCACTGTTATTCGAACGACCTCGTTGCGGGTTATCGATAAACCAGTTTCCAGTTTTTGCGGTCATCATCTCGTCATCTTCCGGAGAGAATAAACAAATGGTAGCTGAGCGCCGTACACCGCCTGAAAGGACAGCATCTGCAGCATGCATACAAATATCATATACTGTAATAGGTCTTAAGTCTTGTGCTTCCTTAGCGTCCATGACCAAGCCTTGTAACATGTACTCGATCTTATCGAGAGACTTACGCAAGCCTTCAGGACCAGGAGCTTTAAATCCACCTGAGATCTTAGCACCCTTTGGTCGAATCTGAGATAGATCGAAAAATACACGCCGGCCTTCATATTCTGGGTATTTGCCACCGCCAACAAAGTATGAAGACAAAAGCACATCAAGTGCAGAAGCCCATCCTTCGATAGAGTCCTCTACGATATAGCCTTTTGCTTGTTTAGTACGTTGTTGAATCTGCGGCAGTTTTCCGACGTGATGTTCTTGCACAGAAAAACCTGCACCAGCGCCACATAATAAAATATAAAAGTATTCGCCAAAAAATTCAGGACGATCAGCATAAGAAGACGTGCAATTGTACATACGCATTTGATGCTTCAGCAGTTGTTCACCGCCAAATTGTAAAGCGCGTTGGGCACCAAGAACGCGTTGTTCTTTATATGCTTGCTTGGCCTCATCGATATATGGTTGCAGCTTGTTTCCTTGTGCCTTATAGTTATCTTCGTGCATTGAGACGACACGGTCAACGGCCTCGTCCCAACTTTCGTAATTTCCAGTTTCTTCTTGGAAACGAGAATAGCCATCATAGAATTTTGTTTCGGACAAAAATTCTCTTGTGTCTACAAACTGCGTTTGCATACCTTGTACCTCATGTCTGATTGTTTAATAGATGTAGTATTATATATCATTTAGCTGAATTTGTAAACAGCCTGGGGTGATTTTATTATGATTATTAGTGAAAATATTTTTTCATCATTTCAATTTCGCATTAACTTTACGATGGCCATTCCAAGCAACAAAGCCACCGATACGTAATGCCCAGTATGCCAAGTTATTCAGGAAGTGAAATCCATTTTGTTCAATATTAATATCTTTAAAGATTTGATCTGCTTTCCTTTGATCAATCTCACCCATAGTTGATTTCTTATCTGCCTTTAAAAGCGTAGCATATTTATATGCATAATCGTGTACCAGACCGCCCATTAAAAGAACACCAGTTGGTGATAACCATGTGTGTAAAAACTTAGGGATAGATGCACCATCAAATCTAAATCCTGCTGGGATTACATATTTTTCACCATCAATTTCATATGACCAATCTTTAGCTACTTCCCAATGACGTGTACCTGTTAGCCACATCCATATTGCACTCCAAAAACCTTTACCAGCTGTTTCTATTTTAATAGGTTTTAGTTGTGGCATTTCGGTATATCTAAAGCCAATAATATCTTCATCTTGATCAACTCCTAATTTGTTGATTAACCACCCTATAATGATTAGTACTCCGACAACCGTAAATTGCCACCAAGCAATAAGTTGATCAATAATGAATTCCATTACTCTGTCTCCTATCTTAAACTAGTCTACAAACTCGACAATAGTGTAATAATCAGGATTTGCACTGATAAGCTCTAATCTTACTGTATCTTTTTTACAAGAATATCTACTACCCGCTTCCTTACCTACGTTGCGCTCAATCTTTCTCTTCACAGCCAAACATTCAGACAACGTAAAATGAGGTGTCCATTCTTTTGCTTCACCTCCAAGTGTCAAAAATAATACAAAAAGTGTTTCTACCATTAGTGATTACCGTTCTTTTTCATTCCGTTAAGATCGGTAAACATATCCATCTGATCATTTCGTATCTTCTCAATCATTAGTTCAAGACCTTCAATTCTTTGTTTATAAAAGTCTAGTGTAAGTGCTTGTTGTTGATCAAACGGTGCTTTACCTGTTTCAATTTCTGTTGCCAGTTTTTCTAATTCACTAGCAAGATGTTCTATTAACATAAACTGTTCACTGTCTGCTGGAAGAGAACCCATTTCTCCTCTAGGCCACTTGATACGAAACTCTGTGTTCTGTTCTACATCAGAATTCATCATCGTGTAGTTTGTTTCGATTGTGTTCAGACGCTCAACAATACCAAAATATGCCCACGTTGCAATTGATGTAACTGCAATCATGCTTATAATATTACGAAGTGGCAGTGCTACTTCTGTGCTATCATTTAATTTCGTCGGCATTTTCTTTCTCCGTAACAGCTTTCTCATAATATACTATGATTTCTTTCTGCTGATTTATATATCTTCGAAGGTCTGCAATATTAAGCGCTAGTAGCTCATAATCTCTCATACTTAACGCAACAAATGCTAGATCGCCATAGACTTCTTGAAATTCTTTGGCAAACTCTTCAAAATTGTCTTCTGTAACTACAAATACTCTTGTATCATTGAGCTGCAGTGGTTTCGGTCTGGCTACTGTTGGTATCTGGACTCTCTCTATCTTGGTTACTACCTTGATCTCCGGTTCCGTCATCAGACGACTGCAACCACCGAGGAAGAGGGATGTCATTAGAATTACCAGTGTCGTCCATAAGACCACGCCATAGTTTTGCTGACGCGCCATTCATTTTTCCTTCTAATACTTTAGAATCTTTCAGCGCTTCTACTACAAGATTAAGTTTACTGAGTTTTGTCCGCAACTCATCACCATAAGCTTCTGCCTTCTGTAGATCTTGCTGTAAAGATTTGTTTAGAGATGCCATCTTCTCGATGTCACCCTTTAATGTCTCAACACTTTCAGTTGCAGTTTGCACCGCGACTTCGAGTTGAGCGTTATTTTCTCTGAGTGTGCTTATTGTATTCTGAGTGGTGTCATAATAATATTTCGCTCCATACCCAATAACACCTAATATACCAATCACGAATACTAGGACATATATCTTTAACATTATCCTATACCGTTATCTTCAATATATTTTCGAAAACGTTTTAGTAATACAGGTAACTTATCTTTTTTTCTACGTCTATCATGCATAGTAGTAGTTTTCAAGCGTGGACCCATAGCTGTATCTGCCGGATTAGGAATCGCTGAAGTATTTACTGTTGGTTCTTCTTTTATCTTTTTTATCTTACGCATTATGCTACAAACGTCCCGTTACCTGTGAATGTGTAAATATTAAAGTTACCATCCTGAGTTGCTGTTACAGTGCCAGTAGTAGTCAGTGTTGATACTGTTCTTACAATGAGAACTCCATCACCACCACTTCTATCTGTTGATCCACTACCAACACCTCCTCCACCTCCGCCTCCGCCGAGACCGTCGGTTCCTTTTGTAGCAGTTCCACCTACGTTATTAGCACCATTACCGCCACCACCGGATCCACCAGCACCAGCTCCAGCATTATGTGAACCACCGCCACCTCCGCCAGCATAAGTCACTGCTGCACCTGAAATAGAGTATGTTAATCCTGCACCACCGACTGATGTATTAGCACCATTACTTGTATTGTTAGAAGCATTACCACCTGCTGCGCCTGCGCCGCCACCGCCTCCGGCTGGAGAGTTACCAATTTCTCGACCATAACCACCATCATTACCTTGTCCTGCTACACCAGCTCCACCAGTTAATATTGCTCCTCCAGTTGCAGCGTTAGCACCTCCACCGCCACCTGAACCACCAGCGCCACCTGCTCTACCCGATCCGATAGCAGCCCCACCATCGCCGCGACCACCACCATTTGCGGTATAACTTACACCGGTCGCTGTAAGTGTTGTATTACCGCCAACGGTTGCAGATGCTCCGCCTTGACCAATAGTGACTGTATATGTTTTACCAGCATCAATCTCTAATGCAGAACCATTAGGTGTCTTTGCTTGTTCTGATCCATAATAAAGAAGTCCGCCAGCACCACCGCCGCCGCCTGAACCACCACCGCCACCAGCGACCATAAGAATTTCGGCAGTAACCAAACTATTTGTAGAGAACCGTCTATAGAATCTACCTTCACCGACGAATATAGCATTTGATGAACGAGAGAATATTAGATCTCCTGAATCGCCAGTAAGATCTGCACTTGGCAATAAACCATCTGAATCAATAAATGTTACTGATGCACCAGTTGTAGCGTTGTCTAAGTTAGCAGCCTTTACATCACCGCTGCTAGTAATAAGATTTGCGAGTAATCGTGCTTTAGTTGACATATTTTAACTCTTACCAGGTTATTGAACCGTTTTGTTTGAAAATGTAATACTTATAGCCACCCGCAGTAAAGATATCTGGGGATCCTGTGGTAGATGTTGCAGCAACTAATCCTTCTGAATATCTGATAATTACAACTCCATCGCCTCCATCACCGCCGACTTTATGTGCTCCATCATAGCCACCGCCGCCGCCACCGCCGCCAGTGTAATCTGTCGCACTTGTACCAGCAATTCCATCACCGCCGTCTCCACCGCCACCGGTTGCGCCAGTACCACCAGCAGTTTTGGTAGCATTTACACCACCACCACCGCCTCCGGCAAAATAAACATCTGAACCAGAAACTTCACCAACTGAATATGTAGCTGCAGAGGATGCATCAATAATAGATGCAATTGCACCTATACCACCATTTCCTCCAAAGTTATTATCAGCGTCTCCGCCAACGGCTCCAGCACCACCACCGCCGCCACCAGTATCACTAAATGCACCACCGCCATCATTACCTTGAGCCGGTGTAGTTGATGGAGTATTACCTGTACCGCCAGTTGTAGTTGTAAATGCACTACCGCCGCCAGAAGCACCACTAGCACCCGTTGCAGAGGTTCGTGATCCACCTCCACCACCTCCTGCAGCTTCTAGTGAAGAAAAACTAGTTACACCACCACTAGTGCCAGGACTACCAGTCCCGGTCGATCCAGCGCCACCTGCACCGACTGCAATATTATACGTTACTGAAGTTGATATAGCCTGAGAAGAAAAATAACGATAACCACCGGCGCCACCACCACCGGCAACACCCATGCCACCTCCACCACCACCGCCGACAAGGAGTAGTTCGATGGCTGTAACTGCAAATGCTAAGGTAACCGTTGCAGTTTTTGATGCAACATTTAACCCATCACTTGCCTTTACTCTTAATGTAAATTCACCAGCATCTGCGCCATTTGTACTCGGTTGTAAAGAAAATGTACCATCTTCATGATTCACAATCGTAGCTTGTGTTTGATCTGCTGGATTAGTATCTGCTGAATATATGATAGGAAACCCTTCAGGATCTGACGCTAAGACTGTAACAGTGCTCGAATCGCCAGAAGATGATAGCTGATATGTCGCATTTGGTTCTGTAGAAAAAACAGGAAAAGAATTACTTCCAGAATAAACTCTATCCCATTCTGATCCGTCCCATGTATACATTGCCTTTGTATTAGTGGCCCATCCGAAATCCCCGGCGGTGTTACCAGATAATGGCAATAATCCGGCAGAATCATAAGCGGTTACACCACCACCTGCTCCGGATGTAGTACCTAAATTACTAGCAATTGTACGAGACTTACTCATCTCTTTTCCTTATGCGTATGGTGAATCACCGAGTACATCTGCATCCCATGCAGCCTTGAGTTCCGCAATAGTTGTAGCATCCATAATTGCAGATGCCGCAGGTGCGTCACGAAGAGCGTTTTTCTTTGTTGCCGCTGCAGCTTTTGCAGTTGCATCATCGTCTTCGATAGCACGCATATACTTTACGTCTTCTGCTTCCAATAAAGGCTTACGAACCTCACGGATTTTGTCTTTAAAAATTGTTTTTGCTGTGTCAAGATCTTCACTGATTACATCACCAGACAAAGACCAGGCACCACGGAAATGACGATCAGATGGTACTGTTACGTCAGCAGCATTTGCCTGATTACCATCCTTGTCAACGATATAAGTAGTTGCCATTTTAATCTCCTAAGCAGCTTCTTTACTATTTATATTAGGATCTATCTTCCAAGCATTTCGCCACTCTCTCGTCTGAGGAAGTTGCTCTTTCTTACAGATGACCATCTTTGGTTTATTACCTTCATTCCATGTACGCCAAATATGTCTTGGAATGTCTTTCATAATCAAATACTCAATCGCCTCTTCTTCACTCATAGGAGGCATCGGTTCTGTTTCATGTAACATATAGCCACGAGTATGTTTCTTAAAATCTGGTTTCGCTTCATCATCAGCAAGCTCATGATATACCCACACAGGTGGAAGAATACCACCATACATTGCACACGCCATCCAATTTGGATCAGGCACAAGAACCTTTGCTGGTTCATCAACGTTATCTTCAAAGACAATACGATAGTCTGACTGATATGGTTCAAGGTTTTCCTTTGCCCAACACAGTCTGTCAAATAGTTTTAGTTTTTTCAATTCCATAATTTATACCTTAGGATACTGTGTTTTTATTTCTGCTACTTTGGCTCGCCAGTTTGCTTCATCATCATATATCATATGAAGCTGATCTTGCCAACTACCTAATTGTTCCATATAAGCAGCTTGTCTTTTTGTAATTATAATTTGATTTTGTTCTGCAGAGTCGTTGCCAAAAGTATAATTATCAGACATTAGACTAACTCCTCTAATTTATAGTATATGGATCCTCCGCGCGGACCTGCACCATGCGTAAATAGTATTTGTACAAAGACAGTATAGTAACCAAGATTTGTGCTAGCACCTGATGCTTGAACATTTAATGTTGAAACAAAATTGTTGTGAGTCCATGCAAAACTAGGGCCATTGCCATCACTGCTAGCATGCTGAGTACCATTACTTGGCGATGCACCGTTATAATCAATAGTACCTATTATATGTGTTGATCCATTACCTGTAGCATTTGTATGACCGCCAGCCCAACATATCCAATTCACTCTACCCCACACCTCGCTATTGCTTGGTACTGCATCATCAGCATTATCAAGCATTGTGTATCTAAGAATGTCTATACCGGTGTTTGCAGAAGGAGCTACATAAAAGCAGTTTTGATACATATACTGCTGTCGCTCTCTTAGAGTTTGTGTTGCGACACTACCAGTTAAATTGCTGCCAACTTGTACTAATCCACCTTTTCTTATTTGTGCTGCATTAAC
>Ga0222719_10001249_pt1 | contig 24990 bp, 39 predicted proteins | sample C33_34DmetaG_FD_165039 | JGI IMG/M metagenome (GOLD analysis project Ga0222719, IMG submission 165039) | Estuarine water microbial communities from San Francisco Bay, California, United States - C33_34D | ecosystem: Environmental > Aquatic > Marine > Unclassified | place: USA: California...
TGCCTACACCTCTTGGAGAGCAGGTTTCCGTGACGGTATAGTTCAAACTACAAATAATGTATTGATGCACTTGGAAGATGAGGGTATAATTGATATAAGCGAAGAAGGTGAAATAACTTCAGCACATAAAGGAGAAGCAGTAGATGTCAAATCTTAAAAGTGTTATGATGGATGTTGACGACGATATTATTAACATGATGAATGTTGGTATGGCACCAGACGAGATCGAAGAGGCAATTGAGATGACTCATGGGACATTTTGGGTCGGTCGAGTTGAAGAAATTTTAAATGAAAACGTAAGTGATTGATTATAAACTAAATTTATTTTCAGAAAAGTATTGACATTACTTTTGGTTATGGTATAATAGATCTGTAAGTTGGGAAAACAGGAAATTATACTATGACTACTATTGAAATTCGAACTTTTGAAGGAAGTGTCAACAAACTTATCGACGAGGCATTAATTGCTCGTGGTTATACTGGTCGTTCCGGCAAAAAATCTTATATTCTTGACTGGTTTAATGGTACCTTATTTATCCAAGGTATCAAATTCGATGACATAATTGCCGTAAAAAACAACGTTGAAAAGTTTACTGATATGATTTTTTGTAGGATTGGCAAAAGTAATGAATTTGCCATTGACTTTAAATAATTGAGAGAGGAATATATTATGAAAATGGCAATACCAATGGTCATCCTATCACTTGCTATGGCGGGATGCGCAGGAAAAAACATAAGGAATGTCCAAGATACCAATGTCATCGACTTAGCAGAAGAGACTGGTGTTCCTACTTGGTACATTGAACCTCAACCAGACAACGAAGAATATGTCTATGCAACTGGTACTGGTCTTGCAGTAGACATTCAATTCTCTATGGACAAAGCATATCATCAAGCAAAGGTTGGTCTTGGTGACAAACTTAGTGCTGTTGTCTCGTCTGAAATGATCAGCACCATCTCCGATTCTAGTTCCCAATCACAAAAGATTTCCAAATCTGGATACGAGGGGATTGATGTCTCTAAGTACAAGGTTGTAAATAAAGTCGTGTTCAAAGAGGGAGAAGAGAAGTATCGTACATATGTACTTCTAAGAATTAGAAAGTCTGAAGCAATAGTTCTGCCTTTTGAGAAATCTGAATTAGAAGATGAGGCATAAAAATGTTGAATTTTGTTTCAAATCTTGTTATAATAGCATTTCTGTTTTTGGTTGCTTCGCTTATGGTAGAGTTGCACAACAATCCTCCACAAGTTGAAGCAAAGCAAGTGAAGTGCAATTGTAAAGAGTTACCAAAGGATTACTTTGTGGTTACCACTAAAGAGCAAGAGATGTGTGTAGACTACACTGGTGAGACTAGGGTTTACAAAGAAATTGAAAGTGCTAAAGTCATTAAATAAGGAGATCGTTATGAGTAGTTTAATTCAAAATTTTGTAGAAGATGAAGGTTACAATCCAGATTACAAACAACTGAACATGGTTGAACAACTAGGTAAAGTGATCGATTCTAAAGATCTCCCTAAACCTAGAGATTGGGTTGTTACTGATGATGGAGATACTATCAGAGGTATCAAGTGGTTTGAAGCAAATGCTATGAAAGATGGTCTAATGAAAATACAGAAGACTGCTGATAGGTTATATGCTCAAGACCAAATACAAACAACTGTTGGGTTCACTCGAATTCTAAACTTCGTTAGGAAGCAAATCAAAGCATGACATTAGCATCTAATAATGTGATACACTACAACTTCACCGTCTATAAAAGTGACGGTGAGTTGTCTGACGAAGAAGTAGAGGAACTGAAAGAGCAACTTGCGTACTACAAAGCAAAACTACAGTTCCTCAAAGTTGAAAAAAATACAACAGAATATATTATACACAACATCAACGATACATTGAGAGGATATTGAGATGAACATATTTCATTTACATGAAGATCCAGTACAATGCGCACAGTGGCATTTGGACAAGCATGTTGTTAAGATGCCCACTGAGTATGCACAATTACTATCTACTGCACATCGCATGATTGATGGTGAGTTGTATCATGAAACTAGAGTAAATGAAAAGACTGGCGGCAAACGAACTGTGAAGAGATGGAAACTACCAGATGAACGTGAAGAAAACCTATATCATGCTTGCCACTTTGGACATCCATCTGCTGTATGGGTGAGAGAGTCTAAAGCAAATTACGATATGTTATTCCGTCTGTATACTGCTGTCCTTGATGAGCACAAGTATCGCTATGGTTGGGATAAGAAACCGCATGGTGCATCTCTGCCTTGGTTGTGGTTACAACGTGCTCCTAATAACATTCCAGATATCGGTTTGACCGAATTGCCTCCAGCAATGAAAGCATTTCCAGAATGTATCGTGAAAGGTAATCCGATACAGAGTTACCGTAATTATTATAACGTTGCAAAGAAAAATTTTGCGACATGGAAGAAAAGGAATGCGCCGGAGTGGTTCTGTCCTGCCTAAATAATTTTAATATAAAATGATGAGGTAACATGCCAAACTATACGTTTCAGAACAAAGAAACTGGTGAGATCACAGAAGAGTTCATGAGCATCTCTGCGAGAGATGCTTTTGTTGGAGAGAATCCCCATCTCCAACAATTAATCACTGGTGCGCCCGCATTGGTGTCTGGTACTAATTTCAATACAAAACAAGATGAAGGTTGGAAAGAAAACCTTTCACGTATTGCCGAAGCACATCCAAATTCTGCCCTTGCAGAAAAAGTCGGAGGAAGACAGACTAAGCAAGCAAAAACTTCCGACATTCTAAAAAAGCATAAGGTGAGCAAGGGGTCATATAAAATGAATCTTTAACCACAACCATAAACAAGGAGAGTGCATGTCAGACTTCCTTTCTGCATCGACTCTTAATAATGAATACAGCGACAACATCATCGACAATTTTCACGTAGAACGAAAGAGAGCAAAACGGGCAAAAAAACAAGCAAGAAGCAACAACGGACTTAAACCAAGTAATATTAGTCCAATTACAGAAACACAAAAAAAAGTTTTCGAATCATATTATTACGGTAACAACTTGATGTTACATGGTTGTGCAGGAACTGGCAAAACGTTTATTGCATGCTATTTGGCAATAAAGGACGTATTAAATAAAGATGAGAGTTTTGATAATATACAAATAGTAAGATCAGTAGTCCCCACCAGAGATATCGGTTTCCTTCCTGGGAATCAAAAAGAAAAATCAAAAGTATACGAAGCACCATATTATAGCATCTTCACCGATATATTCAGAAGAGGTGATGCTTATGATATATTGAAGTCTAAGAGTGTGGTTAAATTTGAGACTACATCTTTCATAAGGGGGTTGACTTTTGATGACACTATTGTTATAGTAGATGAGTGTCAGAATTTGACTTTTCATGAATTAGATTCTGTTATAACCAGATTAGGTGATAACAGCAAAATCATATTCTGTGGAGATTTCACACAGTCAGATTTTGTAAGACACAATGAGAAGAGTGGAATACAAGATTTTATGCGTGTTATAAATAAAATGAAATATTTTGATTCTTTTAATTTTGATAGAAACGACATAGTGAGGAGTGATCTAGTAAAAGATTATATCTGTACAAAACTGGATCTTGGAATGATTTGACACAATTTATACATAAGCAATTCCCAATAGATTGGGACATAAAACAGCAGAGTATTAATGGGAAACGGCACTACTTCACACCAGAAGGAAGTGCCTATCCTTCTATTACGACATGCTTATCTGTTCTATCTAGAAAAAGTATTATGGAGTGGCGAAAGCGAGTAGGGGAAGAAGAAGCAAATAAAATCTCTACCCAAGCAGCACGTCGTGGCACAAAGGTGCACCAGATGTGTGAAGATTACATTAATAACGAACTAGATGAAAAGAAATTCTTACCTACTGACAGGGAAACCTTTAGAACAATCAAACCAATAATAGAGTCTTCTATAGATAACGTATACGCACAAGAGGTTGGTTTATATTCGGACTATCTTGAAGTAGCAGGTCGTGTTGACTGTATTGCTGAGTGGGAAGGTAAGATATCGGTGATCGATTTCAAGACCAGTCGTAAACCAAAGAAGAAGGAATGGATATCAAGTTACTTTCAACAAGCATCCGCATATGCAATAATGTGGGAAGAAAGAACTAAGATTCCGATCAATCAATTAGTTATTTTAATTGCAGTAGATGATAATGAACCTCAAGTCTTTATTGAACGGAGGGATAATTGGGCAAAGGATCTTATAAATACCATTAAACAGTATAAAGAAGAAGAGAAGAAAAATGCTATCGTTTAAACAACATATTGAAGAAGGGGTCAATGACCCATCGATATTTAAAGCAGTATTTTTAGCAGGTGGACCGGGGAGTGGTAAATCCTTCATTGTTGGTAAAACTGCATTGACTGCATTAGGATTTAGAGTTATAAACTCTGATCCGGCATTCGAATCACAATTAAAGAAAGCATCATTAACTACTTCACCTGAAGATATCTTTAGTCCAAAGGGACAAGCGGTTCGTGCAAAAGCAAAAGAACTCACTAAGAAACAGATGGCATTAGCAGTCAATGGTCGACTCGGTTTAGTGATTGATGGTACCGGAAAAGATTACGAAAAGATTGCTAGGCAAGCAACACAACTACGTGAAATCGGATATGATGTTGCGATGATTTTTGTTAATACTGATTTAGAGACAGCAGTTGCAAGAGATCAAAAACGTGCTAGAACCTTGGGTAAAGCAGAAGTAACTAAGATGTGGAGTGGTGTACAAAAGAATATTGGTAAGTTTCAGAATATGTTCGGTAGATACATGTACATCGTAGATAACTCTGAAGGTGCTAACTTTGAGGGTGCATCCATGTCTGTATATAAAAGAATCTCTCAGTGGGCAAAAGAAGATCCTAAAAATCCAGAAGCACAAAAGTGGATTAAATCCCAAAAGAAAAAGGCATAGCATGTGATTCTTTATGATGAATGAATTTCGTGATAAACTTATTGAATCGGCAAAAAGAAGAAAATGGTGTTATCTTGGGAAGGCAGAGTTCGAACTGCCAACTTGGGATGACATCTTTTTCAATATTGAAAAGATTCGTAAGGACAGTAAAGCATGGAGACGTGATCCTAATCTAAACTTTCAAATGTATGACACTAAGGGCATTGCTCCCATAGAAAACATACGAAAATATTTCAAAGATATATTCCATAAAAACAATGTTTCGGCACATGCATATTTTGGTATATGTAATGAACGTGGAGCATTAGGATTGCACAAAGATAAGATGGATGTGATCTACGTAGGTGCAATCAATACAACTACTATGACAATATGGAATGGTGGCAAAGAAGACTTAAATAAGAAGTGTCTATTTGAACAAAAGTTTGAACCACTTGACACTATCTACATTCCTGCAGGAACTCACCATCAAATACAAATACACGAACCACGTGTCTCCCTCTCATTCGGTGTTGAGGGACTCGAAGAGAATTTCCCACCAGAATATCTATAGGAACAATTATTATGGCATATAATGATGTGTATATTGGAATAAACTATTCCCACGATGCGAGTGTGGCAGTTATACATAAAGGCGAATTATTATATTATCGTGGCGAGGATAGGTACAATAGACAAAAAAGTACATCAGCACTAGGAAGGTGTCTGACAGAAGCACACGACATTGCTAGGGATATCGCAAAAGAACAAAATGTTAGGATGATAACGGTCGTTTCTTCGGTAGTATATACATATCGTCAAAATATAAGTTGTAATGAACATGCTCACGATACAATTAAATTGGCATATGACGTTTTGATGGGAACAGGATGGGAAAATTCTGAATACCGGCATTTAATGCACCATGAATGTCACGCAGGACTGTCATTTTATAATTCTGGTTTTGATGAAGCAATTTGTTTAGTGATTGATGGTGGCGGTGGAGCAGTTCCAGATCATAACATCGTCCGTGAATCAGAGTCAATATATTATATGAATTATAATGATACTGAATATTTGTATCAGAGGGGGTCAATATTAGGCACATCAGTACTTAAAGAAAAACTAGGTGTTGTAACTCCAACAAAAAGTAAATTTGAAAAGACCGATATTTTAACACTACCGACATATGGTGGACTGTTTAAGAATGCAGGACATTTGTTATGCGAAAAATATGTGAAAAATCGTCCACGGAAAAACTCTTCAGATTCAGCAGGAAAGGTAATGGGTCTTTCGGCATACGGCAAACCAAACAAGAATATACCAAACCTTGCCTTTTTTGATAAATTCCCTACTAGAAAATTTGCTGAATTTATACACAGTCATCTCTCCACTGAAAAAGAATTACCAGAAAATATGCCACCAGAAGATATTGCATACGCAATACAGTCACAAAGCACCGATGCTGTATTTGAATATATTGAGTATGCATTATCGTTAAAACCTTCTGTTAAAAATGTTTGTCTATCTGGAGGATTCTTCTATAATGTGGTAAACAACTACAAAATATTAAAACGTTTTCCAGATATCAATTTCTTCTTCGAACCGATCGCTGGAGATCAAGGAACGGCACTTGGTGCCGCAATGTTAGCATATCGTAGGGATACAGGAGATAAAGAGAAAAGACCATTGACAACTGTTTGTCTTGGAAGTCAAGCAAACTATGAGAGAGACTTACTTCCCAACGAAAAAGAAATTCATAACGTTACACCAAAAGATGTTGCCGAATTAATTGCTGACAGAAATGTGGTTGCGATATATCAAGGAAGAACGGAATGCGGTCCAAGAGCATTAGGCAATCGCTCTATTCTATATGATCCACGTGATCCAGATGGACGTGATGTTGTCAACACAATTAAAAATAGAGAGTGGTATAGACCGTTCGCTGGAACTGTACTTGAAGAATGCGCACATGATTGGTTTGATATGGCAAATCTAAAGTCTAGTCCGTGGATGATGTTTGCAGTTGATTGCTATGAGGATAAACGTGATATAGTCCCAGCATTACAACACAACGATGGCACATCAAGAATACAGACAGTTAATGAAGAACAGAATAAACATTTCTATGATTTAATACAAGAGTTTCGTAATATAACAGGGATTCCAATGGTGTTGAATACATCATTCAATTTAGCAGGTGATGTGATTGTCGATAATATGAAAGAGGCATGTTATACTTGTAGAAACGGTAACATACCATATCTCTATTGTCCTGAGAGAGAAATGTTAATAAAATTTTCTTGACTTTTGAGTTAAAGTAGTGTAACGTATAAATAGTTGTATCGTTCATCCATATGTAAGTATGGACGGAAGTAGACTACTCGGTCGAAGGAACGCATTATCATCGTTCATCTCGTAAGAGACGGAAGTAGGTAATGTTACCGAAGGAACGCACCTAACTGTAAAAAGGAGGGTGTTACTATGACAATGTGGACTCGATATTGTCGGGAGAAAGCACAACAAGACTATCATAAGTCTCTAATGCTTAAAATCTTATTGTTACGTGCAATACACGAAACAGATAAGTAATCTCCAAGGGGGGTCTGTTATGCAGTCCCCCCTTTCTACTATATAAATAGAAATGTTCAGCGAAGCAGACTGAAGACGGACTGGACGGGAGTGCGAATCTCCCCACCTCCACCAATAAACTTCTATGGGGGTGAATTAGGTATCGACAGACGGGATAGGAAAGTGGAGAACTGGTGCGCAAGCAACCATAATCGCAAGACTTAAAGTAACTGCAAACGATAACGAATTTGCACTTGCTGCCTGATTGAATTAGGTTAGCGGAGTTTTTTTGGGGAAGTTTTTTCTTAGCAACAGAATAAAAACTTCCTTTTTTTATAGGGTGATTATTATAAAAACGAAGGAACAATGAAAGTATTTGTGGGGTATGACACTAGAGAAGATATAGCATATCAAGTATGCAAACACAGCATTATAAGCAAACAACCCATTGCTGATGTAAAACCAATAAAACAACAAGAGTTAAGGGATTCTGGTTGGTATACACGACCAGTTGATAAGTTAGCATCAACAGAATTTACGTTTACAAGATTTTTAATTCCAGAACTCACAAACTTTGATAGTTGGGCACTATTTATAGATTGCGATACAATTCTCACGACAGACATCAAAAAACTTTTCGATCAGGCAGACAGTCGTTATGCAGTGATGTGTGTACAGCACGATTACACAGTAAAAGAGAAGTTTAAGATGGATGGACAAAAACAGACATTCTATCCACGAAAGAACTGGTCGAGTGTTGTACTTTGGAATTGTGGACACCCTAGTAATAAGGTTTTGACTACAAATTTGATTAATGACCCCACCATAACTGGAAAGTATTTACATAGATTTGCTTGGTTAAAGAACGAGGAAATTGGAAAACTAGATCATACATGGAATTATTTAGTTGGTATATATAATGATAGGGAAACTCCAAGTTTAATCCATTATACTGAAGGGGGTCCATGGTTTGAGAATTATAGACACTGCGAATTCCATAACGAATGGAAAGCAGAATTGCAAGATATGATGAATAAAAGGGAAATACTATGAAACCAGTAGAGAGAATATTATTTTTAATAGCAACATTTATGGCAGTAGTAATTACGTCTCACCCATCATATGCCAATCAAGAATACTTGGCAGATCCAGCACTACAAGTACGAGAAGGAATTGACGAACTAAAGTTTGATCATTCTGATATCAAACAAATCCGTGGAACAGATCTAAAAGAAGCATATTGGGATATCTACGGACACTACCCCTCAAAAGTAAAGTTGTACAAACGAAGAATGAAGTTTAACGTTGACTGCAATCCTCTTTCAAAAGAAGACGATTTTTTAGAAGATGGACCACAACCACCAAAGGTTGCACTCGCTACTATTGCATTAGGAACTATCGATAACTTTATGATAAAGATTATTCAAATACCACCTGGAGCAGAAGAGTGGATTGCTTGGGATGATGTATCGTTTATAACTCAAGAACATATAACAAAAATTTGTATAAGAGGTTAATATGAAATATTTAATTGCAGCAATATTTGCTTTTACAGCAACCGCAACGATAGCAGATGATTCACCTTATTGTTTGACCAAAGCACATTTAGCAAGAGACATGGCATCAGAAATTCTTCAAGGATTAGATCCAAGCAAAATTAACTTTGCATTTCCTAATGTAAGAAGTCCAGAGGAAGCAAAGAAAGCACAAGAGTTTGCCGATAAACTTATGGCAGAAGTGCTAGAAATGATAAAAACTGAAGATGATACAAGAGTAATATATGAAACCGTGAAAGATAAATGTGTGAATCCGTATGAACTTGAAACTTAGGAGAATATATGGCAAAAATGAAAATGAATATAGAGGATGCGTGGAGAAAGGACAAAATAGGAAAGCGCACTTCTATCGGTGGGGCAAGACCTAAAACTGCCACAATGAATAAGAGTTACAAACGTGGTTATAAGAAGTATCGTGGACAAGGAAGATAAGTAAATGAAATTAATACCATTAGAAAATGGTGCAGTTGAAATTGCTGATATTGATATATCAAAACTGACAGGTAGTGATTATGAGCAGATAAGAACTATTCTAAGGAAAGAGAGTGTTATTCTGATAAGAGAACAGACAACGAAATCTTTAGAATATGCTAAATTGATTCAGGCAGTAAGTAAAGGTGAGATACGAAATTGGAAGGACTTTGCATGGGACGGAGAAGGAAATCCTATTGAAGTTCTAATTAAATCTGGGAAATATCCAGATCCATTTAAGTGGGACGAAAATGTACCTTATCCTGTAGAAAGAGTGACTGGAGAAAAAAGAAAAAATGAATTGACGGGAATCTTTCCAACTGGAGTATTGGACTGGCACTGCAACTTAAATCATCCTACCTCTGCCGATGGTGTATCATTACAAGCAATTAGCGAGGGTACCAGAAACACGAGAACTAGTTTTTTGAATACTGCTCTCGCATATAAGCATATGCCCAATGATTTGAAACAACGAATACAAAATGTATATTGTGAATATACGTTTAATATACAAAATTGGGCACTAATGGATAATCCAGATCAAAAGGCATACAGTGAAACAATACGAGCACCATATGCAATGTGGTTAGTACAAAAAAATATTATAGGTATTGAGGGAGTATATTTTCATTTCTTAAATGATGCTAAAATTATTACCGAAGATGAGACATTATATTCAGATTTAAAGGAATATCTATTTCAGGAAAAATTTATGTATCATCACGATTGGGAAATTGGTGACATAATTTTGATGGATCAGTTATTATCTTTACATAAAAGAAGACTAGAAGAAGATGATGTATTCAGAAAACGGTTGTTACATAGATATACATTCAGAATAACTGGTTATGGAAGTCCTAACAAAATACTAGAACAGAATGATTTTGAAGTAAATCATACTACAATGAAAGAATTTAGGCAAAATATATCCGAAAAATACTACGAGAGTAAGAAATAATGTATAATGGGGAGATTTATTCTCCCCAAACTTTTTTATAACCTAAATAAGTTACGTGTAAATAACACAACAAAAAAAGGAAGTTACATGAACAAAAAGATAGCACTTATACTAGGTGCGATCTTTGTTATGTTTAGTGGAACTTTTGCAAATGCTGCTGATCCTATTGTTACAGAAAGCACTAGTAACAGCACAGTGACTACATCTGGGAAAAATGAGACAACAGTCAAGTCTCCTCCCCCTTCTGCGATATCACCTAGTATCAATAATTCGAACTCCGACGTGTGTACAGTTGCGTACTCTGGAGCAGTACAAACACAAGTATTGGGTATTTCTGCTGGTGGAACCATCAGAGATCTAAATTGTGAACGACTGAAATTGTCGAAAGTGTTATATGATATGGGTATGAAGGTCGCTGCAGTTTCAAACCTATGTCAAGATGAAAGAGTATTCCGTTCCATGGAAATGGCAGGTACTCCTTGTCCGTTTATGGGTAAGATTGGTGATGAAGCAGCGCAACTTTGGGAAACCTACCCTGAGTTGAGACCAGAAAGAATAAAAGAAGAGGAAGAGAAAAATGATTTTCTCAAAGGTCTTGGCAGCGGCATCCTTGGTGCTGTTATGCTTCTCCTACTCCTCTAAATCTGCTCATGCTGATGTAAACCAATTTGGTGTCGACTGTTCGTTGACACCATGGATGTCTTCGTGTGGCACCCCAACATCAGATCTTGATGGGGTGACGGAATATAGCATCAGCGACGATGGACAGGCAGCAGTCGATCTGCCCTTCAACTACACATTTCCCGACGGAACAGTTGTGACAAAATCGTTTATGAAATCAAACGGTGCAATTGTGTTTATGTTGGCAAATGGTAGTCGACCTGGAGGTGCACCAAACAATTCCTTCTGTTGTAGTGGGCAAGATGTTGCTAGTCAAGATTTCTCAAACGTCACAGGATTACCATTCTTCAGTTATTCAATTGCCGCATTGTGGACAGACTTGATTGACTTGAATGTTGATGTGGATGGAGATGGTATTGAGGATACAGGATTCTTCACCCAAGAATTAGATACAAACAAAGATGGAAACACAGACACACTAAGGTATTTCTGGCAAAACATTTCTGAATTTTTTAATAGAGAAACGCACAATACATTTGGTGCGGAAATTTCTGCCGATGGTTCAACAAAAATCCACCACTTTGATATTGACATAAGAAACCATTCCGTGACTGTTGGTGTGTTCGGAGATCCAAGAGCAGGTGATATACAACAGTTTGAGTTCTCGCAAGGTAGTTATAGTAACGACCAGTTCACCACATATGAATTTAATCTTGCTGGGGCATGTGAAGCAAATCCACTGATAAGCACTTCTTGTAACGGTCATGCCGAAGCACTTGCTGAACTTATATTTCAACAGAACTGTGCCGCAGATCCACTATTCGATTCTTCTTGTCCTGGGTTTGCGCAAGCATTCCTAACTCAACAATGTAATGCAGACCCACTGTTCGATTCTAGTTGTAATGGATTCGAAGAAGCACTCTTTGCACAAAACTGTGAGGCAGACCCATTGTTTGATGAGGCATGTCCAGGATTTGAGCAAGCACACTTTGAGACATTTGTTCTGCCAACACTACAACAACAAGAACAAGAGGCAGCAGGACTAAGTGACGAGGCAGATACAACAGTAACGACCACTGAAGAAGATCTCGCATTTTCTAGCGATCCCGTTGCGTCTATAACTGAAGTGGCAATCACTGGAGATCCTGCTGTAGATGAAGTCTTGAGCGAACCAGAACCAATTGTAATTGATATACCAGTGATTGAACCACAACCAGTTGCAGAAGAACCACCAACACAAGAGATTGCGGCAACAGAAGAAGAACCTGTCGAAGAAATAATTGAAATTGCTGCAGTTGAGGAAGAGGTGGAGGAACTAGTAGATGAACCAGTCGAGGAAGAGGTGGAGGAACTAGTAGATGAACCAGTCGAGGAAGCATCGGAAGACGAGGAATCAGACGAGTCCAGTAGTGATGTGGAAGAGCAGAGTGATTCAGAGGGGGATGAGACTAACGACGAATCCGCAGAATCAGAGAGTGATGACTCCGAATCTGATGGTGAGGGGGACTCTGAATCCGAAAAGTCAGATAGCAAAGATAAGAAAAAATCAGAAAAGAAGAAATCTAAGAAAGAAAAGTTGAAAGACATAGCAACTAAGAGAGCAATGCAACTTGCAGAAAGAATGAGCAATGCCGCAACGTTGGAAGCACAACAGGCAGTACAAGCACAGATACTCACGTTAATTAACTATGTTCCAGATTTCTTGAAATATGGGGGTGCGTTACAAGGAGGATATTATGCCGACGCAACTTCATATCCAGACAAAGAATTACCGCAGAATCCATCAGCACTTCGCAATGGATTAGCACAACAATTGTTACACGAGAAGATGATTGATATGCAATACGAATAGAGTTTTTTTAGTTGTACTCTAATATAAACAACTATGCTTTTTTCAATAACATAAGGAGACTTTAAATGTCTTTAGATTGGAACTTAGCAGTGCATGTTGCTGTCGTTACTGTAGTTGTTAACTTAGTAGGTAATGCAACAGGTTGGTGGTAAACCACAAACCACGTTAAATATATGAATTGAGGTTTTGGTGGGTTCCTTAAAAACCCATCACTTTACTATAAACTAAACGGAGGATGTTAGATGGACGTTATACAATTTATTGTTGATCAGTTATATACATGGTGGCAATTTACTATTGTCGGTATATTAATTCTTGTAGGTTGGATTGCTAATATGTTTGGCGTAGATCAGGATGAACCGTTGGTTGGGTTGTCTTACAAAGAAATGCCACATATGCAACCACTTAAAATCGAAACCGCAAGTAAAGGGTTTTGGGGTGCAATTTGGATGTGGTTGATGGGTGTACGACAGTGGGAGATTGCGAAAGATTGGCACTTTGAAGTGAATGGTGAGAAATATGTAATTCCAAAAGGATTTACATTCGATGGAGCATCTGTTCCGAAGTTTCTTGCATCATGGTTGTCACCAACTGGAGTGTTATTGATTGGCGGTCTTGTTCATGATTATGTTTATAAATATACTGTATTGCTACACAAGAACAAAAAAGATACTTCACTGCCAATGAATCAAAAGAAAGCAGACCAATTGTTCCGTGATATTAACATAGAACAGAATGGTTTTCATTTGCTAAATAACTTAGCATACTGGGCATTACGACTTGGCGGTTTTGTGGCATGGAATGGTCATAGAAAAAGAAATGCAAAAATAGGAGAATAGTTATGAGTTGGGTTAAGAATAGATTATTAGAAAGAACATCTTGGGACGGTATTGTTTGTATCGGAGTCGGTGCAGCATTCATCTTACTTGGACCGTTAGCAAAGATTGCGGCATACGGTGCAATTGCGTATGGTGTATGGACTCTTTGGAAGAAGGAGAATTAAAATATGTATGAACATAGAGTTAGAGTACGTGGTGTAGTTAATGGACAAGTCGTAGAAATTGATTTGGATATAGGTTTTGGCATATCTCTAAATTTTCAAACTGTAACTATTGGAAATATAGATACGCCAAGATGCGATACAGGCGATGAAACAGAAAATGCATTTGGACAAGCATCGAAAAACAGATTGACAGAACTTCTTGGGGGTGTTGCTGACATAATATCAGACGACATAACCTTAACAACTAATGCCGATTTTTATGAAATTCTAAAAATCCAAATCAACAATGATGATACACTTTCACAAATAAATTTAGGTCTTGCTAGTGTAGATTTTATTTTGTCTGATGGTAGAATGGTATCAGAGGTTATGGTGGAAGAGGGATATGCTGTGCCTTATTCTGGTGGTTCTACAGAAGGACTGGCAGAATTGCATCTAGCAAATCGTGAAAGATTAATTTCCGAAGGCAAAGTGACCCTATAGATGTACGAGTACAGAGTACATGTTTTAAGAGTGGTTGATGGAGATACAGTTGATGTCGACATTGATCTCGGTTTCGGTATTTGGTTGCGCAACGAACGTGTGCGGATTATGGGAATTGATACACCTGAGTCCAGAACACGGGACAAAGTAGAAAAGATATTTGGACTTGCAGCAAAATACAAATTAAAAGAACTTCTTGGTAAGACTGCGATTCTAAAGACTCAGGTCAATAAAGATGGTGAGGACATGAAGGGTAAATTTGGTCGTGTTCTCGGAGACTTTGTTGCACCTGATGGTAGAATGGTAACGGAAATTATGATTGAAGAAGGTTATTGTGTACCGTATTTTGGTGGTTCCAAAGAAGAACTTATTGAAATGCATATGAAAAATCGTGACAGATTAATTTCAGAAGGAAAAGTAAAACTGGAGAAATAAATGTCAGAACAAACAGAAATGGAGATTGCGGGAGTAAAGTTCAAAGGTGGAAAAATCTTTGTCGTTTTGACTGCACTCTCAACTCTTGCTGGTGGAGCATGGGCAACTTTCGAGTTCTATAAAGATTATATGGACATGAGGGAAAAGATTGAAACTTATGTCGCACCAGACTTGTCTGGGTTCGATAAGAAACTTGCAGTTCTACAGGAAGAGTTAAGTTCCATGTTTGAGGTTGTTAATGTTGAGATGAAGGCACTACGAGAAGAAGTCAGTCTGATGGACCAGAATATGGGTCAGACGGCAGACAGAGTGTCAGACATCAAGAATGACTTGCGTGACGATTTGGTTCGTATGGAGAAGATTATTGATCAAGTAGAGGATAACGTTAAGGAAACAGAAAATGATGTCCGAAGCATGATACAGAATGCAGAGGAGCGTTTTGAGAATAAACGTGATGCATTGCAAAATGACTATGATCAAGCAAAAGATCGTCTAACTGTAAATACTGCACGTGAATTGAAGGAACTTGAAGATAGATTGAATAAAAGATTACAGAGGGCACTAGACAATCCTTTAGCAAATTAATGCTTGACATTTAAGTCCATACGTAGTATAATTAAGTCTGATTTTGGATATTGAGAGGTCCAATGTATGATAAGAGTTATACTTGTAGCATTAATGCTTTTGGGGTTTACTACTGTATTTAATCCTGCAATAAGTCTTGACACCTTTGAAAAAGTAGAGTATACTGACGAAGAAATAACTTGGTTAGCAAAGAACGTTTACTTTGAAGCAAGAAATCAGGGGACGGCAGGAAGACTTGCCGTTGTCATGGTCACATTGAATCGTGTCTTTGATAATAGGTTTCCAAATAATATCAAACAGGTTGTACTTCAGAGTATAACAAGACCCTCATGGAAAGATCCCAATAAGAGAATACCAGTTAAACATAAATGTCAGTTCTCTTGGTATTGTGATGGAGAGAAAGATGTTATTGATGATTGGAAAACATTTGCAGAAATCAAAAGATTAGTATTCACTTATTTGGAGTTTGGTAGTAGAATTGATATAACTGATGGAGCAACACATTATCATGCTGATTATGTCAACCCATCTTGGGCAGAAACTAAAACGAAGACGATTGAAATAGAAGATCACATTTTTTACAGATGGGAAAAGATTTAATATGCTTAATATAATGACTTCACAGAAATTTTCTCTTTTAATAGAAGAGACGGTAAAAGAAAAGAAACTATCATATATGGATGCCATCGTGTGGTGGTGTGAGAAAAACGAAATGGAAATAGAAGTTGCAGCAAAACTCTGTAATGGTGTGATCAAAGAGAAGTTGAGATACGAAGCAGAAGAATTAAATTATCTAGAAAAATCAGCAAGATTACCGATCTGATTAATGGTTTTACTTAGTGCAATATTGGCACTACTACAATAAATATTCCGTAACACAAAAGTTACACTTTTTTATTTTGAAGGAGAACACATATGTGGACAAAACCAGAGTATACTGAAATGCGATTTGGATTTGAAGTAACGATGTACATCGCAAACAAGTAAGTAGCAAACTAGATGCCCCTTAATTGGGGCATTTCTATCAGGTGATTATATTATGAATGGATTTGAATATTATAAAATATGGAATGCAATATCATCCCATTTCAACAAGTCTTCCTATGACTATTTTAAATACAACGGAATCATCAAAGTTTCCAAATCATCTTACGAATCAAGAAGAGACAGATATTTCTTCGAGAAAGCATCCAAGAAATATAATTCAGAAGAATTCAAAAAATTTCTTGTGGCAAGTCTCTCGGATCCCTACATAGAAAGTAACTGGATTGGTCAGTTACTCTCAGCAAAGAATGAGATAATTTTTAAAAAATGGAAAAAAAGAATTGAGTCATTAACATATAATTTTAAGGAGGAGATTAACAAAATAATAGATGCTGAGTCGGACTTCGACTCACTGTTTGCATTTAAAGATGGGAAACACCCACTTTTATTTCGTTTGTATAGTAGAAAAAAAGTTTCACTTGAAACTCTTGTGATTTTAGATCAGTTGGTGAACTATACATTATTGTGGGAAAAGAAAGATGATATTGTTATCAATGACATCGTATACATAATAAAGAAGTATAGTCCATTCTTCTGGCAATTCACTGGAGCATCGGTGGATAAACTTAGAAACATAGTGTTGGAGGAATACAAAAATGGAACCAGTTACTAACACAAACATTGTTGAATTGGAAAAACAACTTTGCTCTCTTATGAAAGAAAACAAAGATTTAAAGAAGAGGGTTAAAGAGTTGGAAGTTAATCTATCATACGTAATTGCGCAACCCACGTTAGGAGTTAAAACTTAAAAGCATCAAAAGGTAGCACCTCCATCCAAATGAAAGAGAGGTAGTACAATGATGGTAAAAATATTTGCTGTAATGCTATTGGGAATTAGCACAGTAAAAGCAGAAAAAAGGATCCATATAGAAGATATGGCACAACCAGAACAGTGTGTTTATGCTGCAAAGTTAGGTGCTGCTGCTTCGTGGATAAGGTTACAAAAGTTAGCAACCAGTTGTGACACCATCAAGTATATTTGGCATGGAGATGAAACCGAATTTGAAATAGATTTTATCAAGAGAGTCGGGTGTAATGGATTTATGATGAATTTAGATCCCATGAAAACGGGTGACTCGATATACAAACAATGCATGGAGGAAAGGAGAATTTAAAAAAACTAAATAAAATGCTTGACATTTACTACAACATGGTATACAATACATACACTATATGATGAAACATGTGGACAAACTAAAATACAATTAATACGGAGAATACAAATATGGCAAATTCATTTGCAAATCTAAAGAAGTCACGCAATGACTCTCTTAACAAACTTCTAGCAGAGTCTAAGAAACTCAACGAAGGCAGTACACAATCTTCTTCAAATGAGGATAATCGGTTCTGGCAACCTCAAGTAGACAAAGCAGGTAACGGTTATGCTGTTATTCGTTTTATGTCAGAACCCCCAAACGAAGATCTCCCCTACGTAAGAACTTTCAGTCACGGATTCCAAGGAAATGGTGGTTGGTACATTGAAAACTGTCCAACAACAATTGGTGGGGATTGTCCTGTCTGTAAACACAACAACGAATTGTGGAACTCAGGAATTGAAGCAAACAAAGAAATTGTTCGTAAGCAGAAACGTCGTCTGTCTTACATTTCTAATATCATGGTTATTAAGGATCCTGCTAATCCTGAAAACGAAGGTAAAGTCTTCTTATACAAGTATGGTAAGAAAATTTGGGATAAACTAAACGACATGATGAATCCAGAGTTTGAGGATGAAGTAGCAAGAAGTCCATTTTGTTTTTGGGGTGGAGCAGACTTCAAACTGAAGATTCGTAAAGTAGAAGGATATCGTAACTACGATAAATCAGAGTTCGATTCACCATCAGAGTTATTTGATGGCGATAACGAAAAACTGGAAGCAGTCTATAACGAATTGCATTCGCTCAGTGAGTTCGTTGACCCTTCACAGTTTAAGTCTACTGCAGATTTGACTGCTAGACTTGACAGAGCACTTGGTAATGCCAAACCTACTCCACGTGCGGCAACACCTATGATGGAAGATAATGTTGTGGAAATGCCTACTGGAAAAGAAGCATCTGCACCTGTGCAGAAATCTGCTCCAAGTACGGCAGAAGATGATGATGATTTATCTTTCTTCGAGAAGTTGGCAAACGAGGAGTAGCACTCCTTTTCTGTAACTACCAAGTATTTGGGGGAGCATTTGCTCCCCCTCTTTTTATGGACCGTATACTGCGTTTATGACTTCTGTTTGAATTGGAGACAATCTCTGTTTTGCTGAATTTGCTGGCATGACAACAGTACTACTGTTGGTGTTAGTTACCGAACTGCTTGCATTTACTGGCGAAACAGTCACAATATTACCAAATGAATCATATGATTGTCGTGATGCTCTGTCAACCAGTGCACCATTCATAGGAACTCCTGCGGTGACACTACCAGAAGGAATTTTTACTCCAAACAGATTTGCCAATCCAGTCTTCAAATTATCACCAAAGTTAAATGGTCCACCAAAATTTAATTTTTCCCATAGTGGAGATGTTGCAATTCTTTCCCCTAATCCTTTAAATGGATTTTCAAAATCTGGTATTTTAAATTCTGGCAATTCAAATGATGGTAGCGAATCCTTAAACTTTTGGAGATCTAGATTTAACAATCCACCGAAGATATCTCCAGTGTCCGAATCATAGAACCATTTTAGGATTGATGTTATCTTCTCGCCCAAATAACCTAGTGGATCGAAATTTTCTGGTATCAGTGACTTCAACCACCGACCAATGCTCTGTACACCCCCAAGTACACCATCCCATAAGTCTTGTATTGCTTGCTCTGGATTTTCAAATAGGGTGCCAAACCATTCAATGGTCTTTTCTCCCATATCCCAAACGGTATTTAAAAGTTTTATGAATTGATCTTTGAATGAGAAACTGTCTAACCATTTTTCTACATTCTTAAAATTAAGTTTACCCATAACCCAAGATATGAGAGACTTCAACAGATCTAATGGTGCACCAAAGAAGTCTCCAATTGCAGTGGTGAAGAATGCTTGTGCTTTGTCTCCAAACGTTCCCTCGGTATTAAACGCTGCAACTAATCCTTGGAACACAGACATTATTGCACCAACAATCTGACCGATAATCGGAATTTTTCTTAGTGCACTACCTAATCTAGCAAGTGCACGTGCAACAAATCCTGGACCTTTTGTTGCTGCCTTTGCTCCCGCACCTGCTTCTTCACTAAATCCTAACCAAGTTTTTATTCTACCGAAGATCGAACGCATGGATTCAATGACGTTATCAATTACTGTGCCACCCCAATTACGAACAGCAATCCATTTCTTTCTAGTTTCTTTCAACCATTTCGGAGTAGTTACGACTGGTTTTCCGTCTACACCAAGTCCAATTGCTCGATAGAATCTACTACGAAGGTTAGCAAATCTTTCTCCAATTGCTGCGGATATCGTCAATCCCCCCGGACCACGAAGAGTTTCTGCTAGTTTACCAGTGACTCTCGTTTTTCCTGTTCCTTGTGGATCTATACCGAATACTCGTAGTGTCCGATCCCTTACCCCCTTAAACCAATCTCCGATAAGTTGAGTTGCTGGGACTCGTCTTTGTTGTTGTGCTTGTCTTCTTGTTCTTTGAGTTTCTTCTTGTACTCGTCGAGTTCTTCGTTTATTTTCTTCTTCTATCTTCTGTTTTGCTTTAGCACTTGACTTTTCAGTTTTGAACAAATCATCCATCATTCCGCTAACTGCGGTGCTAACTCTTCTTGCTGCTCTTACTGATGTACGTCCTGCCGATTGACCTGCTTTCAGTTCCCAACCACGGAAACCCATTTCGGTTGCCTTGTCTGCAGCAAGGAGTGCAGCAGATATGCCAACGAGTTTCAGAAGATCCTCTAAAGTCTTGTTAATAACTGGAGAACCTTTATCTTTACCTTTTGCTACATCATCTTTCTTTCTCGCATCTTCTCTCATTTTTTCAAGAAGTGCAAAATTGTCACGAACACCCTGTTGCATCATCTTTTCGTTTAGACTGAACAACTTATCTAAAGTGTTCGCCATACGATCAAATGAACTCTGGAGTTTAGTGAACCCCTTTACGAATGACGCATCAATTTTTTTAAACCCACTCTTATTAGCGGATTGCAACTCTTCTAATGCGTTTAATACTGGTAAGTCTGCCATTTAATTTGCTTTTCTTATCTTGTTATAAATTACGGCAATTAACATTGCACCGATTCCTGTTACTACTGCTTCTGTCCATGCCACACCAAAGTGAGAAGGATGAATAGCAATATCAGCAACCATTGTAAAAATACCTGTCAACCAAATATATGCGATATTCTTTTGATTTTCAGCAAAATCAAACAATGAGGCAACCACAATTGCTAGACCAGTAAAGAGTCCAGTTTGTGATGCCACCATTGCATGATTGAAAGTAAATACTGTCAGGTCACCTTGTACCATACAGATTCCACAAGCAGTGAATGCTTGTGAAAACTTTTCGAAGAATAATTTTAATTTACGCATAACTTATTTTTTCTTGTTTTGAAATGCTTGACCACCAAAGAATGCGGCAACAATTGCTGCAACTGACACAAAGTATGTCGCTGCCATATCGCCAAGAATCTTCGATGCTTGCTCCAATCCAATCCACACTGCCATTACAACTGCGAATGGATATAGAAGCATACCACCCAAAGCAAACCATGCCATGCTACGCTGTGCGTCACGCATTGCATCTTGGTCTTCAAGTTCTTTTCTTTTAAACTCAAGATACATGTCCCTTTCATCATCACTTACTACACCATCACCGTTAGTGTCTGCTGGATGGTAACTTGCTCCTTTTTTTACTTCTTCTTCTGCCATGTATTATGCCCTTTGCTGTTTTTGTTTTTCTTCTTGTTCCTCAAGATAGTTTTTTAACAAAGTCACATACAAGTCACGTTCCCATGGTATCATATTTTCTAATTCAGTTAGAGAATATTTATGATGTTGCATCAAAGCAAAATTCAAATGGTACATATTTGCTAATGTTTCATGCACCATACTTACATAAAAAAACTTTGTAATCCCTCCAATGTTATATTCTCTTCTTTGCCACACTTCTCACATTTCCAATCAAGTTTATGCTGTAGTTTTGGCATTTGTTCTACAAAATCGACAATCTTTTGGAACTGCGATTGATTCAAAGTATTCACCCACTCATTAATTTCAGCATCAGTGAATTCATTATATACATTCTCTTCATCAAAAATATACTCAATACCTTTATTAATAATTGCAAACATTTTTTCAGTGTCATCCTCATAGTCTGGTATAGAAGTCATATCTGCCACACTTAGAAATTTTAGTTTGACACCAATATCATCTGTTAGCATTACTTTTGATTCTGGAATTTCACCTTGCACTTTAATATCATCAATTTTCAACTTTACGTCTGTTCTATGCTTACATTCACTTTCAGAATCTTGGTGACCTACCTGAAGTTCGATAACCTCTCCTACAGACTTACCACGCAATTGTAAAAATAGAAACTCAACATCAAACATTGCAAGGTTTTTCATATCGACTGGAGTTAAAATACAACCCTCCAATATCTTCATAATTGCATTTTGAATTTCATCTTGGTCTTCACCCTCAAGTGCCATTAAGAGAAGTTTTTCCTCTCTAACCAAAAATGGTCTGAATTTAATTTCTTCACCCGTTGATGGGATCTGCGTAATAAATTCGGGTGTCGAAATATTAGGTAATGCCATAATTTATCTCCATGTTAAAAATTTCTTAATAATGTAAACGGTGAGTTCTGACCAATTTTTGCTTGGACTGCTTTAAACCCACCGCCAAGTGTCGTTCCTCCGATACTACCAATACCAGGAATTCTTACATTCCCTGCTATTGTTCCATCAGTTCCAATACGGAACGCACCCTGTGTACCAAGGGTCGGTTGATCTCTCTTATTAAATATTGCCTTATAGTTTCTATAAGCAAAGGTAACATTTATTTTTGCGATATCATCTTGACCCCAACTCATTGATATCGGTGAAATGATAATTGGATATGCCTCTTGTAGAGTATGTATCGAATGTAATTCACCGTTAGATCCATATTGTCTAATTGTTACTACCCCAATATAACTATCGAAATAGTTAGTATTAAATTTAGATGCTACGTATTTCTCAAATCTAGAAGATAAGAACCCATCTTCAAAAGCACCTGTATTTGTAATCTTATCTTGCCATATCTCGAAATATTCTTTTTCTCTCATATCTTGAGACATGGTAACTGTTAATGTCACATCTCCATAAACTTGTCCACCATACGGAACCTTATTTATAGGACCATAATTAGAGAATTTATGCTCGGCAGTCATAAGAGAACGACCTGGGATCTCAACCGCATCTGTTCTAATCATCAAACTTTCTTCTTCCGAAGGATCTCCGGGTCCTGTGCATTGGACTTCAAAGTGTGATGTTTTTGCGACTCCGCTTTTATTGATAGCGGATATCATCTTTTGTACGTTAAATGTCATCTTAGCATCTTCCTACTATCGGCAAAGACACGACTCTTACTTGCTTTCTCAAATCTCTCGGTTGGTAAAAACAAAGCAATATCCCATTCAACAGATTTTATTTCGATAAACTGAGAACGAACATGCTCATTTAAATACTTCTTAAATGTCGGTTTAAAATATCTAAACCTTGCTGCCGATTTTAGTGTATCGTAAGAAATTCTTAACTTAGTAGATTCGTCGTATCTTCTATTGTTAGATATATTATATAATGCATCCATCAGAACGGCACGAAGTTTTGGTGGTAGATAATGTAAGTTGATACCATAAAACCCACCCTTTGTTTCCTGAACCATAAAAATAAGTGGAAACCTATCATAGTATGGTAGTTCCTTTTTCATTTTGGGATCATATCTAAAATGATACATTCTACCACTACTGACACTAGATTGACCCTTATCATCATCTAATATAGATTGAGGATATGCATTGATGTTTCTGGTCGTTCGTGCTTTGTCACGAAACCAGTTTCTAGCATCTTGCGTTCTTGCTGGTATCTGACCTTGACGGATACCACGCAACAAAATGTCATCGAATACAACTGCCATTTAAATTCCTAATTCTTTTTCGGTAATTATTTTAAACTTCCAATTTCTATCTGCGCAAAAGTCTCTTGCTGCATCCCACTTAGCACTATTTATACCCCATGTTCTTACCTCATATAAATATTGTTTAGTAATTCTAGATCTTTTTTTAGGTTCTACAGTTTCTTTAAAGGGTTTAATCTCAATCAGATAGACATCGCCATTTTTAGTTTTCATCCAAACATCAGGGAAGTATCTGTGTTTTCTACCGTCGATCGGAGATTTATACGGTATAATAATCTCTTCGCTTGACCATTTAATTACATCAGGATTTCTATCCATGTAGTTAAACACACGCAGTTCCCAAGAACTTCGATAAATGATATTCCTGTGATCTCCCTTATATTTTTCGGGATTTTTTATTTTATATTTACCTTGATGTGGTGTTGGCATGGTTATAAATAGACAAGATCTCACAATTTACAATTACTGGAATATTTAGGATGCCACAATTCAATAATTTAAAATCCGTCGTAAATGCAGGAAAATCCGTAACTGGTTCTGTTAGTGGTGCAATAGAACAGGTAGCAGGTGCCGCAGGTAAAGGTGCATTTGGTGTTAATGTCGGAAAAAATGGCATCTCAATATCAGGCAACTTTAATGAACTTCTAAAAAAGAAGCAAGTTGGCAACTTAGTCAAGTCACCACTTAAGTCTTTATATACTGATCTCAAGGTTAAAGACCCGATCATATTTCCTCTAGACTTAGATAACGAACATTACATAATGTTTAAAATAATGAAGTCTAGAAGAGAGAATAGAACAGATACCAAAAAGAATGATACGTTTCAAAATATCGTATTACCAGTACCATCTAATCTAGCAGTGCAAAGTGGAGCAAATTATAGTGATGCTAACTTAGGTGTATTCGGAGGTATGGCAGCAGGAAGAATTACTGGTTCTGATGTGAGTGATGCTGTATCATCTCTCGGAGATATGATTGCGACAAGAATCGAGCAAGCAGGTAATGCCATGAAAACCGTCGACAGTGATGCAGGAGTGTTTACTATGGCAGGACAAGCATTAGGTCCTGATGGTGCGACTAAGGCAATCGGAATGTTTGGTCCTGCAATCGCAGCAGCAACTGGCGCAAAGGTAGCAGGTGGACTTGGTAGTTTATTGGCATTAGGCGGTTCTGCTGAAGGTGTTGTCGCTGGGATTGGACTGAGTGAAGGTCTTGCGTTAAATCCACACTTAGCAGTAGTTTTTAATAATGTTGGATTTAGATCTCATTCATTTACGTACAAGTTTATTGCTAGAAATCAAGAAGAATCTGATGCTATCAAAAGAATAATTAATACATTTAAATATCACATGCATCCATCATATGATTATGGAACT
>Ga0222719_10001250_pt1 | contig 24970 bp, 22 predicted proteins | sample C33_34DmetaG_FD_165039 | JGI IMG/M metagenome (GOLD analysis project Ga0222719, IMG submission 165039) | Estuarine water microbial communities from San Francisco Bay, California, United States - C33_34D | ecosystem: Environmental > Aquatic > Marine > Unclassified | place: USA: California...
GAGAGCATAGTAATGCAAAAAATAGAATTGCAGTTGATAGAAAGGAAGTTTTCATGTTTATTAAATTTTGTTCTTTTCAAATATATAAAAAAACAATTGTGGTTGAATTGTTTAATTCACAAAATTAGAGCCAAAATTATTTCTCTGAACTTAAAAGGTATTTTCTATGCTATTTCGGCTCCATTTGGACTATTTTGTTTGTCGGGATTGACAAATACCAGCGCCCCATCTTGGTTTTCAGTCATCAATATCATACCCTGACTTTCGACTCCTCGCAGTAGCCGAGGTTTCAAATTGATTAATACAGTAACCTGCTTACCAATGACTTCATGAGGCTGAAAATGTTCAGCTATCCCAGAAACTATGGTTCGGACTTCACTTCCAATATCAACCTTGAGTACCAGCAGCTTATTGGCTTTCGGCATTTTTTGCGCCTCGACAATTGTTCCAACTCTCAGATCCATGGCTTTGAAGCTTTCAAAAGGCACTGGCTCCTTTAAAGTTGAAATCTTTTTAGATTCTGCCTGATTGTCCTTTTTGCGCTGCTCTAATTTTTGCAGTTGATACTCAATTTGGCTGTCTTCAATTTTTGAAAACAACAGCTCTGAATTGTGCAACTCATGTTCTGGCGGTATGGTAATAGCCTCAGCATGTAAGCTCTCCCAATTGGGTTTTTGCTTCAATGCATTGAAATTTAAAGCGTTTTTCAATTTCATGGAAGTATTTGGCAAAAAAGGCTCAGCCAATACGGCCAATGCACTAGCGATTTGCAATGCCACAAACATGATATTTTGGACACGGTGTGGATCGGTCTTGAATATTTTCCATGGTTCAGCATCTGCCAAATATTTATTTCCTAGTCTGGCTAAATTCATCATTGACTGGGATGCCGCTCTGAATCTGTAAGCCTCAATATCCTTACCGATGATGTCTGGAAATGTTTTAATAGTCTCTAAAATTTCCAGATCCTCTGTCGATAGAACGTCATATTGAGGAACCGCGTTGTCATAATATTTGTTAACTAAAACGATTACACGATTGATGAAATTACCAAAAATGGCCACCAATTCATTGTTGTTTCTAGCCTGAAAGTCACTCCATGTAAAATCATTATCCTTTGATTCGGGTGCATTGGCCGTAAGCACATAACGCAATACATCTTGTTGGTTAGGGAAATCAACGAGGTAATCGGGCAACCAAACCGCCCAGTTTTTGGATGTTGACAGTTTTTGGCCTTCCAAATTCAAAAACTCATTGGCTGGAACGTTGGTAGGTAAAATATAACTTCCCTCTGCCTTGAGCATTGCTGGAAAAATGATGCAATGAAAAACGATATTATCCTTGCCTATAAAATGAATGAGTTCGGTGTCAGAGTCTTGCCAATAAGGTCGCCAATCTTTTTGTAATCTTTCTGCCCATTCTTTGGTTGAAGAAATATAGCCAATCGGAGCGTCAAACCAAACGTAGAGGACTTTTCCTGCGGCTCCTGGTACAGGGACTGGAACGCCCCAATCGAGATCGCGAGTTACCGCTCTGGGCTTTAAACCGTCGTCAATCCATGATTTACATTGACCATAAACATTCGATTTCCAATCAATTTTGTGGTCTTTGAGAATCCATTTTTTAAAAAAATCGGTGTACTGATTTAAGGGTAAAAACCAGTGTTTGGTCAACTTAACAATGGGCTTAGAACCACTTAATGCTGATTTGGGATTTAATAAGTCCGTCGCATTATGACTGGTGCCACATTGTTCGCATTGATCGCCGTAGCTTTCAGTATGTCCACATTTGGGGCAAGTTCCAATGACAAATCGATCAGCCAAAAATTGTTGGGCCTCTTGGTCAAAAAGTTGTTCACTCTCTGTTTCTTCAAATTTTTGATTAGCGTTGAGTTTGGCAAAGAACTCAGAAGCGGTGCTATGATGAATTGGATCCGATGTTCTCGAGTAGTTGTCAAAACTAATTCCGAATTCCTGAAAACTGTTTCTGATATTTTCATGGAAAAAATCAACGATCTCCTGTGGTGTTTTGCCTTCTTTTTTTGCACGAATTGTAATAGGTACACCATGCTCATCACTACCACAAATGAAAACTACATCTCTACCTCGGAGTCGCAAGTATCTCACAAAAATGTCAGATGGCACATAAACTCCAGCTAAATGGCCAATATGAATCGGCCCATTGGTATAGGGTAAGGCAGCAGTAACGGTATAGCGTTTTGGCATCTCGAAAATATGAAGGTCAAAGTTAGACAATTAGATCCCATTTCGAAAAAAAATGTAATTTTACTCAAATCGCAAACATGGCTCCGAAATCATTTATTATTATATCGCTAAGTCTTTTGTTTTCAACCTACAATAATCTCAGTTTTAGTCAATCTCTACAACCGATGAGTGCAATCCAATATATCCAACCTCCATTTTTAACTGCTGGTGATACTATCGCCATTGTTGCACCTGCAGGTCAGTTGTCAGGAAAATCAGAACCCCTCAACTTAGCCACTCAACTCCTGCAGTCGTGGGGCCTCAGCGTGGTGGTTGGTGCCAACATTCTGGAAGCCGAAGGACACTTTGCTGGCTCGGATCAGGTACGACTTGAAGTCTTTCAAGAACTACTAGACGATCCATCAATCAAAGCCATTTGGTGTGCTAGGGGAGGCTACGGCAGCATGAGAATTTTGGATCAGCTGGATTTTACAAAGTTCAAAAAACATCCCAAGTGGATCATTGGTTATTCGGATATTACAGCTTTTCACTCTCAAATGCATCAAATGCATTTCGCCTCAATTCACGGTATGATGGCTGTAAGTTTTGAAAATGACCCAAAAGAGATTCAACTGAGCATTAGCAGTTTAAATGACGCTCTGTTTGGAAAAACAATAGCCTATAAATTTGAAGCAAAAGCCGACAACCAGTTCGGTAAAGTTACAGCCCCCCTAGTTGGTGGCAATCTCAGTTTACTAGGCGCTATGCTTGGCTCAAATACAGCAGTGGATTTCTCTGGTAAAATTGTATTTCTGGAAGAAATAGGAGAATATATGTATGAGGTTGACCGGATGATTCAAAGTTTAAAAAGGGCTGGGGTATTTAAAAATTGTGCAGGTGTACTGGTAGGGGATTTTACCAATATCAAACCAAACACCCCTGACTTTGGATTAACTTTAGAAGAAATCATAAAACAGGCCGTAGGGAACACAGCGGTTCCTATTGCCTTCAACTTCCCTGCGGGGCACGAAAGCGACAATAGAGCTCTCTATTTTGGCACCTCAGCCACTTTAGAGGTAACCGAAAATTTCAGCACTTTGACCTACGAGTATTAATGAAGTCACCCCATGATCTTGGAAAAAAAGGCGAAGCAATCACCGCAAAATATCTTATCCAGCAAGGCTATCAAATCCTGGCTAGAAACTACAGATATCTAAAGGCTGAAGTAGATTTAATTGTCCAAATCGATCAAACCATTGTTGGGGTTGAAGTTAAAACAAGGTCCTCTAGAGACTTTGGTAATCCTCAAGATTTTATTAAAAAAAAGCAGATTACTAATTTGGTGGCAGCTCTAGACCATTATGTCCAAGACATGGCAAACCCTGTTGAAGTACGTTTAGATATTATTGCCATCATCTCAAACAATAACAGCCTTGATATAGAGCATATTAAGGATGCTATTTATCATTTCTGAGGTCGCGAGTCAGCGATGTCTTTGAATAACTGAAAAACCTCATCAACAGATTGTAGAGACTCACAGGCCAATAGCAATCTGAGCCCTAGTTTGGTTTGTTTTTCTTTGAGTCTGCATCGGCTAGGGTTCATTTGAGCAAAGCTCAAAATGGCACCAAAATCAACGCCTTGAAAAAACTCACTCTGCTGATCATTGATAAAGTAAGCCATTAGTTTGTTCTTCTTCATTACCAATCTTTCTATTCCAAAATCTGTTACCAGCCATTTCAATTTAACACTGGTCAAAAGGTCTTTGGCAGGCATAGGTAAGGGCCCAAAACGGTCCACTAGCGCCGACCTAAACAGCTCTAAATTATCTTGATCTTTCAATTGGCTCAATTGGGAGTACAAATCTAAACGCTCTGATACAACATTGACATAAGTTTCAGGTAACCGCAAATCGAAGTCTGTATCTATGGTGACCTCTTTTACATATGGGCCTTTTTTTGCACTTGAATCATAGAGCTCAGAGAACTCTTTTTGCTTCAATTCTTCTATGGCTTCGTTCAGAATTTTTTGATATGTTTCGAATCCAATATCATTAATAAAACCACTTTGTTCACCACCTAACAAATCACCAGCACCGCGTATCTCAAGATCTTTCATGGCAATGTTAAAGCCACTGCCGAGCCCTGAATTTTGTTCAAGAGCTTGAATTCTCTTTCGGGCATCCTCCGTCATGTCACTATACTCAGGCGTAACAAAATAACAAAAAGCCTTTTTATTACTGCGCCCTACTCTACCTCGCATCTGATGCAGGTCACTAAGTCCAAAATTGTTGGCATTGTTGATAATCATTGTATTGGCATTTGGAACGTCTAGACCACTTTCAATAATAGTTGTACTAACCAAAACATCAAACCGAGCATTCATGAAATCGATCATCAGACTTTCTAGTTTTTTACCGTCCAATTGACCATGTCCAACACCTATTTTTGCGTCAGGAACGAGTCGTTGGATCATACCTGCTACTTCTTGAATATTCTCAATTCTATTGTGGACGAAGAACACCTGTCCTCCGCGTTGTATTTCATAGCTGATAGCATCTCTAATCAAAGGCTCACTAAACCTGATAACTTGACTGTCAATAGGATAACGATTTGGGGGAGGAGTATTGATAGTGGATAAATCTCTGGCTGCCATCAAAGAAAATTGCAATGTCCGAGGTATTGGAGTCGCTGTTAAGGTAAGTACATCGACGTCTGTTTTTAAAGTTTTCAATTTATCTTTGGCGGCAACACCAAACTTTTGCTCTTCATCAACAATCAGAAGGCCTAAATCCTTGAATTTAATTTTTGGATTAATCAACTGATGGGTACCAATAACCACATCGATTTTACCCTTTTCCAACCGCTCTAGCACATCCTTCCGTTCGGCAGTTGTTCTAAATCTATTCAGATAATCAACGGTGACAGGTAACTCAGAAAAACGTTCCACAAAAGTTCTGTGATGTTGAAAAGCTAAAATGGTCGTAGGAACCAAAACAGCGACTTGTTTTCCATTATCAACGGCCTTAAAAGCAGCTCTCATCGCTACTTCCGTTTTACCAAAACCAACATCTCCACAAACCAGTCGGTCCATCGGTCGATCACTCTCCATATCGGCTTTGACGTCGGCAGTGGCTGTAATTTGATCTGGAGTATCTTCATAGATAAAAGAAGCCTCTAATTCGTGCTGTAAATAACTGTCAGGGGCAAATTGAAATCCTTTTTTCGATCTGCGTTCTGCATAAAGTTGAATTAAGTTAAAGGCTATTTCCTTTACCCGCGACTTTGTTTTTTGTTTTAGTGCCGTCCAGGCCTTACTCCCCAATTTAAAGAGCTTTGGCGCAGTACCCTCTTTTCCATTAAATTTTGCAATTTTATGTAAAGCATGGATACTCAAGTAAAGAATGTCCCTTTCTGCATAGATCAGTTTAATAGCTTCTTGAAATTTACCCTCTACCTCAATTTTTTGTAATCCCGCATAGCGCCCTACCCCGTGGTCGATATGAGTGACGTAATCCCCTATTTGAAGTGAATTTAGTTCCTTCATAGAAATGGCCTCGACCTTATCAAAATTGTGCTTCAGATGAAATTTTTGAAAACGTTCAAAAATTTGATGATCAGTATAACAAACAACTTTTGTGTCTAAGTCTATAAATCCCTCGTGCAAGGGCAATTCTATAGTTTTGAAATGGGCTGTGTTCTCGGCACTTTCCATAATATCAACAAATCTTTTGGCCTGTTGCTTACTATTACAGCAGATATAATTCACATATCCTTGTTCCGTAAGGGTATTTAAATTGTCAAACAATAAATCGAAATGCTTATTAAAACTAGGCTGTGGACTAGTGGTAAAGTTGATTTCTATCTGTTTGTCAAAATTGTCCTTGGATAAGGATGACAAGGCGATCATCTGGCGTGTTACCAAAGCATCCAACAGGGAAGCTCCATCGTAAAAAAGCTGTTCGGGTTTTGAATACTTGATGTTTTCATTGCTTTGCTGGAAGTGCACTTCGGCCTTGTCACATAAGCCATTCATGCGATCGACCACCAAGCTCAAATTATCAACAACAACAGTTGTATTAAGACCTAAGAATGCGATTAGAGATTCTCTTTCTATGGACAAGTTTTTAAGTGCTAAGTTTGGGAGTATTTTAAACGTGGCTGTTGTTTGGATTGAAAGCTGGGTTTCGAGGTCAAAACTCCTTATGGACTCAATCTCATTTCCAAAAAATTCGATACGATGAGGCACATCGTGTGAATATGAAAATACATCTACCAAGCCACCTCTTACCGAAAATTGACCCGGTTCAATAACAAAATCAACACGGTCGAAGTGCATGTCGAATAGCGTTTGATTCAAATCATCCAAAGTAATGTTTTCGCCAACCGAAATTTGAAGGGCTTGCTGAACAAAGTTTTTTTGAGTGACAACTTTTTCAAACACTGCGTCTGGATAGGAAACAACCAAAGTTGGTCGGTCGGAATTAGACAGGGTGTTGAGCACTTCTGAACGCATCAAAACATTAGCGTTTTCGGTTTGCTCTAACGTATAAGGTCTGCGATGACTGGCGGGAAAAAACAAGACCTGATGATTTGGCAAAAGTCGCTCTAAATCATTAAGGTGATAGGCCGCCTTTTCTTTATCGCTTAGAATGAATAAGAGCGGGCGTTGTATGGCCTTGAAAACGGAGGCAGCTACTATAGAAACAGAGGACCCAACTAAACCAGTTACTGCAATTGATTTTTCATTTTGAAGTACGGCATGGCGCAGCTTTTGCAAGGGCAAAGACCGATCAAACTCTTCTAATATTTGGGATTGACCCAAGGCAAAATTTTTGAACAAATATAGTCGGATGAATCCAATTTTTTTGGGTTTTTCAATATGAAAAAACGACTATTGATGTATCTTTGACTTTCTTAAAAAACAACTATGTCCATTTCTGATTTATTTGATTCAGGTTTTCAAAAACGAAACCAAGATCATTTTGCCTCAATAGTGCGCATTGCCATGGGTGATGGGACTGTCTCGTCTGAAGAAAAAGCATTTTTAGATCGATTAGCTCAGCGCCTCAATGTAGAACCCAATCAATACGCCGAAATCCTAAAGGATTACAATAGCCACCCCATTAATCCTCCAGCATCTCTAGAAGCCAGATATGAGAGACTTTTTGAATTAGCACAAATGGTGAATGCCGATCAAATTCAAGATGAGGAAGAGGTGAGCTTGATGAAAAAAATCACTATCGGGTTGGGTTTTCATCCCAATCAAATTGAAGATCTTGTTCCAAAAGCTCTCAAATTGGCACAGTCATCGACCGACGCAGAAAGTTTTGCCAAAGCTATGAGCGCCGATTAGACTTTCATAAAAGATTCTAAATCCTCTACCATTTCTTTTGACCCACAATAAAAAGGAACCCTTTGATGGAGCGATGACGGGCAGAGATCTAATATTCTTTCTTTGCCATTACTGGCCTTTCCACCGGCTTGTTCAGTGATCAATGCCATAGGATTACATTCATATAATAGCCTCAATTTTCCGTTGGGGTTCAGTGCTGTTTGAGGGTACAAATAAATACCTCCCTTAATCATATTGCGATGGACGTCTGATACTAAAGAACCAATATATCTTGAGGTATAAGGTCGATTGCCTTCTTCCCTCTGGCAATATTTTAAATAGTTTTTGACCCCTTGAGGGAAATGCACATAGTTCCCTTCATTGATGGAGTAAATATTGCCGTCACTGGGAAACGTCATATCAGGATGAGAAAGATAGAAAGTACCTATTGCCGGATTGAGGGTGAAACCGTTCACGCCATCTCCTGTAGTGTAAACCAACATGGTCGAAGTCCCATAAATCACATAACCTGCAGCTACCTGCTCGCTTCCCTTTTGTAAAAAATCTTCCAAAAGTACTGGAGAACCAACCGGTGTTACGCGTCGATATACTGAAAATATAGTACCTACAGAAACATTAACATCTATATTGGATGAACCATCAAGAGGATCAATCAGAACAACATACTTGTTTTGATTGTTGGTATCCACGCTGTTGATATTGATGAAGTCTTCTTCCTCCTCGCTGGCAATACCACAGACGATATTGCGCTTGGTGAGGGTTTGAACAAATTTTTCATGGGCATAAACATCCAATTTTTGTTGGGCTTCACCCTGTATATTGGTATCGCCAAATTCTCCCAAAATATCGACGAGACCTGCTTTATTTACCTCATAATTGACCACCTTGGCAGCAAGTCTAATAGAATTGATCAATCGCGATAACTCACCAGATGAGTATTTGAAAGAACTTTGATGCTCAATGATAAATTCTCCTAGTGTTTGATTGATTTTTGCCATGATAAAAGGAATTTCATACAAATATCACAAAAATCACAGTCACAACACAACAATTCCACTTCAATTCATAGGGAACTTTAAACTATATTTGAAGAGATTATATCATTATGCAGTTCACAACAAGAGAAGCTACAAAATCGGATGTTCCCGACATCCTTGATTTGATTCGCGAATTGGCAGAATTCGAGAAAGCTCCCGAAGCAGTAGTGGTTACTGCTCAGGAACTTGAAGAAGCAGGCTTCGGGACAAACCCTTCATTTAAATGTTTCGTCGCCGAAAAAGATGGGACAATCCTGGGTATGGCACTGGTATATTTCAGATTCTCCACATGGGTAGGCCGTACCATACACCTCGAAGACTTGATTGTGAAAAACGACCTACGAGGTAAGGGTATCGGTAATGCCTTATATACTTTAGTGATGGCATATGCAGCTAAAGAAAAGGTTAGAAGAGTAGAATGGGTTGTTTTGGATTGGAACAAAAATGCTATTGATTTTTATGAAAAGTCAGGTGCAACAGTCCTTAAAGATTGGTATCTCACCCAGATGGATGAAGCTGGATTAAAACGGTTTATTCAAAGTCAACATGGAAGTATATAAGTTTGGCGGAGCCTCGGTCAAAGACGCAGAAGCCGTAAGGAATCTGCTCAATGTATTGCAGGCACAAAAGCAGCTTCCAAACGTGGTAGTGGTTTCTGCCATGGATAAAAGCACCAATGCCCTCGAGAAAGTTGTAGCCTGCTATTTTAACGACAGAAAGACCGTCAGCAGTTCATTTCAAGAGATTAGGAAATTTCACAGTAATATTCTACTCGATCTTTTTGACAATGACCAGCATCCTGTTTTCAAATCTGTAAATGGATTTTTTGATGAAGTCCTGCGTTTCCTTGACAGTAATAAATCGACCAATTACAATTTTGTTTACGATCAAGTTGTTGGCTATGGAGAGTTGGTTTCGACCACTATTATCAGCCACTTTCTGACAGAAAACGGCTTAAACAACCAATGGTTGGACGCTCGGAATTTAATCAAGACTAACAACACCTATAGAACGGCTAGTCTCCAATTGAGTAAAACACAACGCCATATTACTCAGGCCGTAAAACCAAACCAACTCTATATTACGCAAGGTTTTATTGGTAGTGATTCTAATAATTTTTCGACCACTTTGGGTCGAGAAGGAAGCGATTATTCTGCCGCAATTTTTGGCTATTGCATCAACGCGTCAGCGGTTACAGTTTGGAAAGATGTGCCTGGAATTCTCAACGCTGATCCTAAGTTGTTTGATCAAACCCTGCTTATCCCAGAAATGTCTTATAATGAAGCCATCGAGCAAGCTTACTATGGCGCAACAGTGATTCACCCTAAGACTTTGCAACCCCTTTATCAAAAAGAAATACCGCTTTTTGTACGATCGTTTAACGATGCAGTCGCACCTGGGACTTGTATAAGAAAAAACAAATTCATGCCCAGTACTATTTGTTGCTATATGTTACTAAAGCACCAAATATTTATCACCTTAAGCACTCTCGATCTGTCGTATATTGTTGAAAAACAGTTTAAGAAAATTGCAGCCCTATTGCAATCCCATCAAATGAAAATTCGACTCACGCAAAATTCGGCAATTAGCATGTCGATCTGTTTTTCAGATCCCTTCGGTCATAAAGAAGCGATGCTTCATGAATTGCGAGCGAAATATGACGTGAGTATTGTGGATGACGTCAATCTATTCACAGTCCTAAACCCTCAAACCGATCAGCCTGATTTTATTGCTCAGGGAACAGAAATATTAGTCAAGCAAATAACCGATAAACGCCTACAATTTGTTACAAGAAACTAACACTTTTAATCAGCCGATAGTAAGTTCTAAGGAGGTAGCCAAAATGATCAAAGCCGAAAAATACGGCTTTATGGGCACCTTTTTTGGATGGCTAATTTTAAGGATATTAAAAATATCTTCTATCAATAAAATCTACAGAAAAAAAAGTCATCTACAAGGTTTGGATTTTTTAAATGGTATACTAGATGCTTTTAATATTCATTTTGAAATCCCAGAGGAAGATTTGAAGAGATTACCGAAGGAAGGGCCCTACATAACCGTTTCTAATCATCCTTTAGGTGGTATCGACGGGGTTCTGTTATTAAAACTCATGCTTGAACAGCGCGAAGATTTTAAGATTATTGCCAACTTTCTCTTACATCGCATCGCCCCTTTAGAACCATATATTATGCCAGTCAATCCTTTTGAAGATCATCAAGAGGTCAAGTCTAGCGTTATTGGATTCAAGCATGCACTTCAGCACTTGAAGGACGGACATCCATTAGGTGTTTTTCCTGCTGGAGAAGTGTCTACTTATAAAGACGGTAAATTAAGGATTGATAAACCGTGGGAAATTGCAGTTATGAAACTGGCACGTAGAGCTGAAGTACCCATTGTTCCCATTTATTTCCATGCCAAGAATAGCCGACTTTTTTATTGGTTATCACGAATAAGCGATAAACTTCGGACAGCCAAATTACCATCCGAATTGTTTACTCAACAACGCAGAACAATAAAGGTGAGGATTGGCAAACCAATTACTGTGAATGAACAGAAAGAGCATGACACCCTTGAGGTATTCACAGATTTCATAAGAAGCAAAACCTATATACTCTCCAAGGCCTTTAATGAGAAAGAAAAAATCATTACCCAAATTTCATCCACACTGAGAAATCCCTTGCCCAAAAGTCCAAAAAAAATTGCCGGTCCCACGGATTCTAATGCGATGATCCAGGAGGTGGAGTCTCTCAGAACCACTGACGATAGACTTCTAAAAAGCCGCAATTATGAGGTGTTTTTGGCAGCGGCTGATCAAATCCCCAATCTTTTGCAGGAGATTGGTAGGCTGAGAGAAATTACCTTTAGAGCTATTGGTGAAGGCACAAATAAAGCTCTCGATCTGGATGAATTTGACCCCTATTACCATCACTTGTTTTTATGGGATGATGATGCTCAGGTGCTTGCTGGTGCTTATCGTATGGGATTGGGCCGAGACATCTATATGCAAAAAGGTGTAGAAGGTTTTTACCTACACAGTTTATTCCGATTTGAACCTGAAATCCACGATTTGCTTTCCAAATCAATTGAAATGGGACGGGCCTTCATTATCAAAGACTACCAACAAAAGCCCATGCCTCTGTTTTTACTTTGGAAAGGCATCGTTCATACTACCTTGAGATTCCCTGATCACAAATATTTGATTGGAGGCGTGAGTATCTCCAACCAATTTTCAAATTTTTCTAAGTCTTTGATGATAGAATTCATGAGATCGCACTATTACGATCCCTATTTGGCTCAATTTGTAAGACCCAAAAAAGAATTTAAGGTTAAACTCAAAGATGCTGACAAAGAATTTGTCTTTGACGCATCGGCAGATAATTTGAACAAATTTGATAAAATCATTGAAGAGGTTGAGCCTGGTAATCTAAGACTTCCTGTTTTATTAAAAAAATACATCAAACAAAACGCAAAACTCTTAGCTTTTAATGTTGATCCTCTTTTCAACAATTCCGTTGATGGGTTAATGTATATCAAAATTGCCGACCTGCCAGAAAGTACAGTAAGACCGGTTATTGAAGAATTTCAAGCTGAGTTAGAACTGAAGTTTCATGAAAAAAAAAGCGAATCGCCTGAGTAAAATAACCGAAATCACCTACTTTTTTACAAAGGCAGACTCATAGAGATCTATCCATTGTTGGGGAGTCATTTTTGAAGTGAGTTGACCAATCAAATCATAAGGAATATCGTCCATATATTTAAATCGAACACACGATTTACCCATATCTAATTTACGCTTACCATACTTTGGGTACTCACCGACAAACCAATCCAAGGTACTTTTGTCAGCATACATCCCCATATGGTATAGTGCTATAAAATTTTTCTGTGATGCCAAGTTCATAAAAGGCAACGGAAGTTCTGGAGAACAATGATATCCAGAAGGATATAAACTGTGGGGAACCACGTAACCGATCATCCCATAGCTCATTACTTCCTCAAAACCTCTGGGCAGGTTAGTCAAAATGACGTAACGGATTTTTGAGATGATGACTTGGCGATCTTCGGGCAATTCATTAACATAGGCTTGTGGAGAAGCTGCTTTAGACTGCATAATCATAACTTTAATTTGATTTCAATTTAAAAAATTAAACGAAAACCTTTCGTATCTTATTGATAAGTGTCTGAGCCAATTTTTGATGACTCTCCACAGTCCAGCCGGCAACATGGGGAGATAAGATAACCTTATCGGACTGGGTTAAATAGACAAATGCATCGGGAAGTGCCTTGTTTTGGAACATATTTTCAAAGGAAGATTTTTCATATTCCAGAACATCCAGAGCTGCTCCTCTGATTTTTCCTGATTTTAAGGCTGTAACCAAATCCTCAGTCACTACAGACTTACCGCGTGCCGTATTAATAAGCCAGAAAGGTTTGGTAAATTGTTCTATAAAAACTGAATTGACCATGCCCACCGTAAGATCTGTTTCAGGCGTGTGTAAACTGACAACGTCTGCACGCTCTTGTAATTCTGACAAACTCACTTGGCACGCGTCATCATTACCTATGTTATTGAGTATATCGTGATAAATGACCTCAACATTTAAACCTTTCAAAACCGAGGCAAAGGACTTCCCCATATGGCCATAACCAATTAAACCAATAGTTTTGCCAGCAACCTCATTACCGCGATTGGCTTCTCGTGCCCAAACTCCAGATTTTACTTGATGATTGGCTTGAGGCAAATTATTAAGGAGCGCAAGCAGCATCCCCAGGGCATGCTCAGCCACTGCCGTGGCGTTACCTTCTGGAGCTGAAAAAAGTTGAATACCTTGAGATTTCGCCTGATTGATGTCAATATTTTCCATACCCGCTCCTACTCTAGCAATGAATTTTAAATTCTTAGCTTTTTTCAAAAATGAGGCATCAATTGGAAATCGGCTGCGAACTACTAGCCCATCATATGCCGAGATAGATTGTTCAATAACCCCCTTTGCGTCCGAATAGTTTTCAATATTTTCCCATCCCAATTCCTTGAGTCCATTGATAAGATCGGGATGATTATGATCCAAATGAATTACTTTCATCAGAACTGAAGAATCAATTTGGCAATCATGAAGAATAAGAATATTCCAAAAATGTCATTGCTTGTTGTGATAAATGGGCCCGTCGCAATGGCCGGATCTATGCCTCTACGGTGCAATAGAATGGGGACAAATGTCCCAATAAGTGCAGCAACAATAATAACACAGACCATGGAAATAGCAACGGTAAGACTAAAGAGAAAATCGAAATTCCATATGGCACCAAATACAAGCACCAGTGCGCCAAGAGTAATACCATTGATTAAACTAAGCCCAACTTCCTTCAACAGGCGATTTATCAAACTACCCTTCACAACATCATTAGCCAAACCTTGAACAATAATAGCACTCGATTGAACACCTACATTACCTGCCATCGCAGCGACAAGCGGGGTAAAGAAAAACAAACTCTTAACCTGAGGTAAGACCATCACCTCTTCAAAATCTTGTAATATCAGTACACTAGCTAATCCACCAAATAATCCTAAAATCAACCAAGGCAAACGCGCTTTAACAAGCTCAAAGATATTGTCATCGGCCTCTACCTCTTGGGTTATACCTGCTGCTAACTGATAATCTTTTTCTGCCTCCTCCTTGATCACATCCACAATATCGTCAATGGTGATTCTACCTAGAAGTCGCTTTTTTTCATCTACTACAGGAATAGCCTCCAAATCATATTTTTGCATAAGTTTGGACACATCTTCAACCGAGTCAGATACTTCCACAAAATCGACCTTAGGAATAAAAATCGATTTGATGGAATCCTTAGGTTTTGCAACCAACAAATCTTTGAGTGACAATCGACCAATCAAACGGTCGCTATCGTCAATCACATAAATAGAATGCACTCTGGTAACAAATTCGGCCTGAATACGCATTTCTTTTACACACTGTGTTACAGTCCAGTTTTCATTGACCTTCACCAGTTCCTTAGCCATCAATGATCCAGCCGAGTTTTCATCGTATTTCAACAATTCCTGAATATCGGCTTTGTGCTCCAAATCCTCAATTTTGGACATCACATTTCTCTGGCGCTCCAAAGATAGCTCGGCTACAATATCAGCAGCATCATCGGTATCCAACTCTGCAATTTCTTCGGCGATTTCTTGAGCCGATAAATTTTCTAATATCTTTTCCCTATCATCATCGTCGAGCTCCATCAGAACCTCGGCTGTAGTATCGCTGTCAAGCAGACGAATGATGTAGGTCGCCTGATCAAGGCTTAGCTCACCTAAAACTTCGGCTATATCGGCGTGATGAGTATCATCGAAATAAAGATGTATCGCATCGTCGTCACCAGATTCAATAAGGCTGACAACCTCTTTACGAAGGTTTTCCGTAAACTGAAATCGATTATATTCTTTCCGTAACATGATTGGTTCGGATTTAAGTGTCTCCTTGCAGAAGCAAAGTGAGAGATATGAATTCTTGAACAGCCAACTGTTCTGGCCGACGGTCAAAGATACTATCTTCTTTCAAATTGTCACTCAATTGAAAAGTTTTTAAACTGTTTCTCAAGGTTTTTCTTCTCTGTTGAAAGGCCGTCTTGACTACTTTAAAAAAGAGGCCTTCATCGCAGCTTAAACTGAAATTCTCCTTACGCTTTAAATAGATCACACCCGATTCTACCCTTGGAGGCGGATTGAAAACATCAGGTGGAACGGTAAACTCATAGGAGCAATCATAAAAGGCTTGAGTCAGTACCGATAGAATACCGTATACTTTACTTCCTGGCTGGGCACAGATGCGCTGCGCAACTTCTTTTTGAAACATTCCCGCCATTTCGGGTATCATGCTTTTGTATTCTAACATTTTAAACACAATTTGGGTGGAAATATTGTAGGGATAATTACCTGTCAAACTGATTGACTGCCGTGGAAAAAGAGCTTCCAAATCGAGCTTTAAAATATCCTTTTCAATGATTCTATCGGCCAATGACAAATAATGTGTTTTCAAGTAGGCCACCGACTCTGTGTCAATTTCAACCACATACAATGGCGGATCAAAATCGCTTAAATACTTAGTTAAAACGCCTGTTCCCGGTCCAATTTCTAATATTATATCTGAGGAAGAGCACTTCAGCAAATGGGCGATGTCCCTAGCGATAGATTCGTCAGTTAAGAAATGTTGACCTAGGTGTTTTTTAGCTTTTACTGTCATTAGAATTCCTCTAGAATTTGAAGCTCTGTACGAAAACCAACCATAGCAGTGCCGAACATCGCCTCACCTTCTTTTCTCAATTCAGGGGCATGATCCTCATAGTAAGCATTTAAATCCTCTCTTGACCGCGCTTGGTATTGAATAGCGTATGTAACACCACCTTCTTCATGAGCTAAAACTCTCGATAAGGTGGCCTTTTGAAATTTTTGCGTGGCTAAAACCTGTGGTATATGAACTCTAATCCATTCCAGCCACTGCTCTTCGGCCTGTTTTTCGATATGTACGGTTACGTTGTAGATATACATCATTTTTCAATTTAAATTATCTCCTCTCAATTGACGGAATCGTCTCCTTGCTTCCACAAAAAAGATACTAGAAGGGTATTCGAAAATGATTTTTTCAAAATATTTCATGGTATTTTCTAAATCGTTAAATTCATATTGATAGAGTTTTGCTAACTCGTAACAGGATTCGGCGGCCAGCAGTCCATGGGGATAATCTTTGAGTATCGTTAAATAATTTTCTTGTGCTGTGCTGGGATTATTATCTTTAAAGTAAAGTTGTGCCTGCGTCATCAATGCTTGAGGAACAATAGTTGCTGTCTTGTGTGTCTTTAAAATGGTGTCCAACAATGAAATAGCTTCTTTGCGATAACCTTGAATATGCAATAAATCGGCCTTAGCGTATTGCTTAAGTGCCAAGTGCAGACTGTCTTCTTGTGTGTGATCGGAGATTAGTAATTTGAGGGCTAAGGCGTCATTGGCTATCCTCTGAGAGGTCGAAGATTTCAATACCTTCAATTGTGATTCTGCCCATTGGAAGTCCCCTTTATAGTAACTCGTCTGAGCTATTTTAAACCGTGCTAGTTGTGCTATGGTACTGTTTTTCATATCCATTTGAACCTTCGAGAACTCGACTAAAGCCTCATTAAAGCGCTCTTTCAACACATAGGCATCACCGAGTAACAATCTCATCTCAGCCCAGTCATAATCTCGAAAATTAGTTGAAGACATGAGTTTTCTGAGAAAACTAATCGCCTTGTCAGGGTCGGATTGATAATCAATTAAAAACTGAGCATAGGACAATGCCAATCTAACTGTAACTGAGCCTTGTCCATAAATGTCGAAAAGCTCATTATATCTGAGTTCTATTTGAGGATAATCTGTCGGTTTTGCCATTTGAGCCTCTAACGCAACAAGACCTAATTCTGCCCTGAGTTTTGTTGTCAATTCAGTTGGCTGATCTATGAGATAGGTATAGATCCGTTTTGCTAATGGCCGTTGATCATTTTCTTCACACAAACGGGCCAACTGAAAGATGGGATCCAGAGTAGCCCCTTGACGGACATATATTGCTTTTTCTTGAATAAATGCAGCGGCAAAATCATTCTGCTGCATGAACAACCAACTCAAAAAATCATTCCAGATCAAATTAGGAGACTCTTGTAATCTTTGTAACAGCAAAGATTTTAACAATTGATTATTGGGGCTTTCCGAATCACTGTCAATATATTTGGAAAAGTCTCTTTTGGCGTATCCAGCATAAACCGGATTAATCACTGTTAAATCCAAATACTTTTGGAAGAACTTACTTATCTCCCCCTTTTCACCATAAAATCGCGTGAGTTGCAGCAAAAAACTGGGTTGAGGTTGTGTAAGAATAGTTTGCTCCAAGGCTTGAATCGCGCGGTCTAAATAGCCTCGCTGTCGAAACCGATCGGCAACATAGTTTGTATAAATGGGATTCTTGGACAATTTTTCCAAAGCCAACTCGAGGTATTTTTTCTCGGCAATCGAGTCGTTTTGCAAGCTGTAATTGTAACCCAATTCAACCAAAAACTGTGGATTGGGTTGGTCAACAGCTTTCATCAGCAAATCTTCTGCATCCTGATAATGCTCTAATTCTTGATGGATGGCCACCATTTGAAACAGATACCCAGAATTGGTTGGGTTCTCTTCAAATAATTTTTCATAAATCGACAATGCCTTGCCATATTGGGCTTGCTCAAAATAATTTTGCGCCAAATCCTTTTGCTGAGCATAAAGGGTGCTCATGAATAACAAACCCAAAAAACAGCTTTTTGTCTTCATATCAATTGAGCGTTTACATCTTTTGACTTACTCAGTATTAACTAGTGGTCATGTCTAGCACGAACGGAAAATTACAACAATTGAAACTTAATGCCCTACTGAATGATTGAAAATCCTGTGTAAGACACTAAAGCAGGTGGTATTGTGATCCCTTTCTCTGTTTGGTTATTCTCTAATAAGGCCGCCAGTACACGAGGTAACGCCAGTGAACTTCCATTCAGCGTATGCGCTAACCTGTTTTTCCCTTCCGAATCTTTAAATCGAAGCTTTAGCCGATTGGATTGGAAGGTCTCAAAATTGGATACCGAACTGATTTCTAGCCATCTGCCCTGGGCTGCAGAGTAGACTTCAAAATCATATGTTAGAGCCGATGTGAATCCCATATCACCACCACAAAGTCGCAGAATGCGATATGGCAATTCCAGTTTAGTTAAAATAGCTTTTATGTGATCCACCATCCCCTCCAAAGCGGCATATGAATTTTCTGGTTTCTCTACTCTGACAATTTCCACTTTGTCAAACTGATGCAGTCTATTTAGTCCACGGACATGGGCACCATAACTTCCTGCCTCCCTTCTAAAACAAGGAGTGTATCCCGTCAAGGCTTGAGGAAGCTCTACCTCATCGAGCAGTACATCTCTAAACAAATTGGTAATTGGCACTTCGGCTGTAGGTATTAAATACAATTGATCAATAGTAGCCTCGTACATTTGCCCTTCTTTATCGGGCAATTGTCCTGTTCCCATTGCCGAGTCGGCGTTGACCAAATGTGGCACCTGAACCTCCTGATAGCCAGCCGCCGTATTTTCATCAAGAAAGAAACCAATCAGGGCACGTTGTAGTTTGGCTCCTTTACCTTTGTATACGGGAAAACCAGCACCTGTAACTTTATTCCCCAATTCGAAATCAATCAAATTGTATTTGCTAGCCAGTTCCCAATGGGGTAGCGCTGAAATAGGCAAAACAGGCGTATCACCATCCTTAAAAATTTCCTCATTGTCATCTGCAGAATTACCGGGTTTTACAGATTCATGAGGGACATTGGGCAATTGCAATAAGGCGTCACTCAATTGGTCAACAGTTTCAGCCAAACTGTCGCTCAACACTTTCGATTGCTCCTTAAGATGTGTTGTTTGCGCTTTCAGGACATTAGCCTCCTGCTGTTTTCCAGCTTGAAACAAGGCTCCAATTTCTTTCGATAGTCGATTTGATTCTGAAAGTAAATTATCCAAATCCGATTGAGTTTTTCTACGCATTTCGTCAAGTCGCAGAACCTCATCTAAGTCAGCACTAGCTTGAAGGTTTCTCTTTTCGAGTCCTCGAACCATATTTATTTTGTGATCCCTTATTTTACTGAGTTCTAACATTATTTTCCTTATTAGTCAAAATTACACAATCTGTTTTTTAATCTGGGCTAAGATCAGGCACTTTCTTCAATTATTTCTTCAATATGGCTAAAGCTAAATTTTTGTCCTCGATTAATTGCTTTTTTAAAGCCGCCACATCCTTGAATTTAATCTCATCCCTGAGTCGTTCAATACATTGAACTTCAATTTCTTCGTGATATAAGTTTCCATTAAAATCAAACAAATGGACTTCAATGCTCATCCCGTCATCAGACACTGTTGGATTAATCCCAATGTTCATCATTCCTGGGTATAAATTATTGTTCCACTTCACACGAACTGCATAGACTCCTCGATGAGGAATAAGTTTGTACGGTTTGTCAGGATGAAGATTTGCAGTAGGAAATCCCATTTGTCGACCAAGTGCTTGACCATGAATCACCGTACCCATAAAAGCGTAGTGATACCCGAGGTATTTCGCGGCTAAAGCCACTTTTCCTTGTTTTAAAGCGATTCGAATCTTGGTGGAACTGATGGTAACCTCAGCCATATCCTGCGCTTCAATTTGCTCCACCTGAAAATCAAATTCAGTACCAAATTTTATTAAATCATCCACATTAGCCTCTCGATTCTTTCCAAATCGATGGTCATAACCTACCACTAAATGAGCGACATGCAACCCGTCCACAAGTATGTGTTGGACAAATTCTTGAGCCGATTGAACGGAAAACTCTTTTGTGAAAGGCAGTACTATCAGATAATCAATTCCCAAATTCTCGAGCAATTTTGATTTCTCTTTAATAGTATTGAGCAACTCTATGTCGTTTTCCTTGCTAAGTACCATCCGTGGATGGGGGAAAAAAGTAAGAACAATAGACTTTAATCCTTTAGAGTGGGCCCTCGCCACCAAATGCTTGATAATTTTCTGATGGCCAATATGCACCCCATCAAACGTTCCTATGGTAACAGCCGATCGGACATTATCTAAAACTTCAAAAGTATCCGATACAATCAATGGTTAGTATTTAATTTCCGTTAAATTGATTCATTGTCCTTTGAACACCTTGCAAAGCAAAGGCCTCAGTCAAAGCAACACATTGTCCCAACCGTTCTGGCAATTGAGATGCTTCCTCCTCAGACCAAGTGCCTAAAACAAAATCCACTTGATGATTTGGATTAAATGGGGCTCCAATTCCAAACCTCAGCCTATTATAAGCCGATGAATTTAATTCTTGTTCTATACTTTTTAAGCCGTTATGTCCAGCATGACTGCCCTTAGTTCGGAGTCGAATACTTCCAAAAGGCAAATGAAGGTCATCTGTAAGAATGAGCAAGTGCTCTGGAACAATTTTTTGCGCCTTCACCCAATGCATAATGGCTTTTCCGCTGAGATTCATAAAGGTATCTGGTTTGAGCAACATGAGTAATCGGCCTTTAATTTTAATTTGAGCCATGGCGCCAAAGCGAGTTGGTTGAAAAGAAACTTCATATTTGGAGGCTAAGGCATCGACAATAGAAAAACCAATATTGTGCCTGGTATTTTCATATTCCAAGCCAACATTGCCAAGTCCAACAATGAGAAATTTCTTCATCTGAGGTTCTTCAGTTGTGTTTATTTTTCTTTTTAAAAAACTAAACCAGGCCATATGGTAAAATTAAAAAAGCATTCCGAATAAGAATGCTTTTCTAATATCAATAAACAAGATTAACTTATTCTGCTGAAGTTTCTTCAACAGCGCTGTCTGCTCCTGTTTCTTCAGTTCCCTCTTCACCTTCTGCGTCTTCGTCTTCATCCTCAACACTAATAGAGGCTCTTGATCGTCTTACAAGACAAACAACTGTATTGTCAGGATGCAAGAAAGTAAAGTCTTCAGAAAATAATTCAGTGATATAAAGTTTACTTCCTATTTTGAGTTTAGAAATATCTGCTTCGATAAAATCTGGCAACTTAGCTGGGAGAGCTTTAATTCTCAATTTGCGTTTATTGCGTAGGAGATTTCCACCATTTCTAACACCGGGAGAATTTCCTACAATAACAACTGGAATATCCATTGTTACCATTTTATCCTCGAACAATTGATAAAAGTCGATGTGTAAAATTTTGTCAGTTACCGGGTGAAATTGAATGTCTTGCAATACCGCTGAAAAAGAAGTATTGTCGTCAAGGGCAATTACAACTGTATGCGCGTTAGGCGTATAAACCAGTTTTGAAAAAGCCAACTCAGGTGCTGAGAAATGTACTGGTTGGTCTCCTCCGTATAACACGCAAGGTACCGCTCCAGCATTACGTAAGGCTTGAGTTGCTTTCTTGCCCACGCTTTCTCTTTTCGATCCATTGATTGTAATTGATTTCATAATTGTTTTTAAGTTAAACTACATGATGAACTTTGAACTGATCGATGCGTTGTGATGTACATTATACATGACTTCAGCGAACAAATCGGCACAGGTCAATACTTTAATTTTTTTACTTTCCTGACGTAGAGGAATAGAATCAGTAACAATTAATTCTTGGAGTTTAGATTTTTCAATGCGATCGTAGGCATCTCCCGAAAGAACAGGATGCGTACAAATGGCCCTCACGCTTAGCGCACCACGTTCCATCATCAAGTCTGCAGCTTTGGTCAGCGTACCTGCCGTATCTACCATATCATCTACCAAAATCACATTCTTACCAGTAACTTCTCCAATCAGTTCCATATAGGTCACTTGATTGGCCTTTTCTCTTTGTTTGTAACAAATTACCACGTCACTCTCTAAGGCTTTCGAGTAGGCATAAGCGCGCTTAGAACCTCCCATGTCGGGTGAAGCAATGGTTAAATTACCAAGGCCTAAACGCTGCACGTAGGGTAAGAAAATGGTTGAAGCGAATAAATGATCTACTGGTTTTTCAAAAAATCCTTGAATTTGATCGGCATGCAAATCCATTGTAATGATTCTTGTAGCCCCAGCAGTTTCGAGCATTTTGGCAACCAATTTAGCCGCTATTGGAACACGTGGTTTATCTTTTCTGTCTTGACGTGCCCAACCAAAATAAGGCATTACAGCAGTGATATGTCTTGCCGAAGCACGTTTGGCCGCATCAATCATCAACAACAATTCCATCAAGTTTCTTGGGCCTGGGTGGGTAGAACCAATCAAGAAAACACGGGCACCTCGCACAGACTCCTCGAAGGAAGTTTGAAATTCACCATCGCTGTAGGTACTGGTATTGACTTGTCCAAGTGGGGCGCCAAAAGCAGATGCAATACTGGCCGCTAGCTCGGCACTTTGAGAGCAGGGGAATATTTTCACATCCTTGGCTTGGGTTGTCATTTATTCTAAATTAATCTAATCGTGATAGTTAGCTCTTTTTACTGAGGTGCAAATGTAATTAAATTATTAATTTGACCTAGAAATGAGTCGTGGAAATATCTGGTATTTGGGAATATTTTTTACATTTGCAGTCCTCAATGCTCAAGTGGCGGAATTGGTAGACGCGCTGGATTCAAAATCCAGTTCTTTCGGGAGTGTGGGTTCGATTCCCACCTTGAGTACGAATAAAAACCTCAATCTGTTTATAATCAAATAGTTGAGGTTTTGTGTTTTATATATTTGTACGGTTATTGTACGGTGAATTACTCTTAGCCCAGAAAAAACGCCAAAAATCCCAACCATCATTCTCAAAACACCACCCCCTACATCAATTTAAAAGTTGGTTTCCTTTTTGAGGATTAGCTGTGAAATGTATATATAACCTATTTGCTGTAAATCTTTAAATTGAGGTTTCTCAAATATTTTGATCTTAAAGTGCTAGCATATTTTAAAAAACACATTTTCCAAATCTGGAAGACATATATTTCCCTAGTAATTTCGATACCACCCATTCATTTACAACTGGAGCTACCTATTTAAATAAAAATTTCGATGTGTCAGCTGGCTTTAATTTTAGAACAGGGAAACCTTCCTCCGAACCAAAAGATGGAAACACTGTGTTAAATGGTGAGATTAATTTTGGCCGTGCCAACAACATTCGATTGCCCGACTATTTTAGAGCAGATGTCTCTGGTCTATATAAGATAAAATTAACTCACACGATGCGCTCAGAGATTGGCGCTTCAGTTTGGAACATTTTTAATACTCACAATACTATCAACAACTTTTACCGTATTAACTCGACTAATGATGTCAATAAATTCTCGAGAGCATCTCTAGGTCTGACCACTAACTTTTTATTTAGAGTCTATTTCTAAGATTATATAACGCATTGGTTTGATAGACCTTGACCAATTTATTTGAGATAAAAATGGTGTCACTCAATGCAACAAAAAGGACCTCATAAGAGGCCCTTGATGGTGTTTTCAGCTTATTAAAGGTCGCTTAGTTGACCAAAAGTTTTTTGGTACTGACGTTCTGACCGCTAGTCATCGTGACTAAATATAATCCTGGTGATAAACTAGATATGTCAACATCTCGTTGTACATCTGATTTTTGAAGAACTTGTTTTCCAAGGATATTGTGAATCGCAATATCCAACCTGTTATTAGAAAATCCAGAAAAACTCAACACATCGTTAGCAGGATTGGGAAACATTGTAAAGGCATCGGCTATGACATTGTCTAGGCCAAGTGTCCCATTTCCAAAAGAAATTTGATCAAAATAATTGATATTATCTTGGGTCCTTTCCAAAAAGTCGGGAATAACAACCAAGCGATCATAGGTTTTGCCAATTTCCGAACTAAAGTCAAATGACAAAAGCTCCCATTCACCATTGATTACAGTATTGGGAACCAATATTTCCTTGAAAATAACTGCAGCGGAACCATCGGGATTAGGGCCTTCAAACTTAAGTCCGACATTAGAGACAACGGTTTTGAGTACCATAATGGTTACAGTACTATTTTCCGCCGTAAAGGTGAATGTTCCCACATTATCTGTAAAAGTCAGTGCCCAAGCAGCTCCTCCAGAGAGAGAAGTAAATTTGGCACTGGTGGCTGTGGTATTCACCCCAGAAGCATTTGGATTAGACACAACCTCTAGCACTGGGTCAGAATCATTGTTGTCTGTAGTCCAGACCCAAGCAGAGCCAAAACCAGAAGTTTCGAAGTCGATATCCTCTAAATTATAATTATCAACTATACCTCCACTATTAAATGTAATTTGATCAAAGAAAACGACATGATCTTCTGTTCGGGCTAAAAAATCGGGAATGATAACCATTCGATTGTATGTATCCCCTATGCCCGTGCTAAAATCAAAAGTCAATTCTTCCCAATCTCCGTTTGTAACTGTGTTAGTTACTTCTATTTGTTTGTAGGAAGACTGGTTGTTTGAATCTTCAAATTTAATGGCTACTGAAGTCGCTACTGTTTTCAACACCATCATTTTTACGATACTGTTGTCCTCCGTGAAGGTAAAACTCCCGATATTATCGGAATAAGTAAGAGCCCATGGTTCGCCATTTGTAGTAGCAGTAAATTTAGCCGCCGTAGCTGAGGTATTGACCCCAGAAGTGTTTGGGTTGGATAAGATCTCTAGGGCTGGATTTGACCCGTTATTGTCGACAATCCAATTCCAATCAGCACCCGCACCACCAGCTTCAAAGTCAACTGTACTTTGAGCAAAACCAAAAGAGCCAATTATAAAAGTTAATAGAGTAATTTTATTCATGAAAATTCGTTTAAATATTAATCAGGCAACCTAGTCTTAATTATT
>Ga0222719_10001252_pt1 | contig 24931 bp, 34 predicted proteins | sample C33_34DmetaG_FD_165039 | JGI IMG/M metagenome (GOLD analysis project Ga0222719, IMG submission 165039) | Estuarine water microbial communities from San Francisco Bay, California, United States - C33_34D | ecosystem: Environmental > Aquatic > Marine > Unclassified | place: USA: California...
ATTGCTTGCTGTCCTCCGCGCCGCAGCGTTGTCTTAAACACATTCTTGCGATTAAGAAGTTGGCGTGGACGATTTGCTTTGGTCACACCACCGCGCGTGCGTGTCTTCATGTCGCGTGCAGGGATAGCAATGTTAGACCCGCGTGGTGTCTTGATGCCGCCAGTCGTATGCGTAACCATATAATCTTTCTTCAGCCTGTCGAATACAGCAGATTGCAGCTTACGCTTGTTAGCCTTCTCTACACGGAACATAGTCTTAGGCAGCACAGGATTACGCACAGTAAATGCGTCAGGATATGTTTCTTCGACTATTTGTTTACGCACAGCAAATGCAGCATCGTTTAGTGTGTTAGCCATAGCAAATGGCATCTGCTTGCTAAAGCCCTGTATCGCCTTTTGCACTTTGCTTGCGTTAGTTGTCAGGTTGATATTCAAAACGGTATCTCATCATCAAAGTGGTCATCGCCCTTGATGCTGACTATCTCTGCACCGGGGAACGCAGTCTTGGCAGCATGAACGTCCATCTGACTACGCCAAGCACGCACAATGCGTGCTATCTCTGTCACAGTATACACGGGCAGGTCGGTCTGCGCCAATGTCGCGGCACTGTTATCTTTTGCGATAACTATTTGCATCTGTTCTTTACCGTCTTCATTAGGCGCAGTCGCATACCACAGTTCGGGTGGTGCTGGCTTATGACCAGCTTCTATCGCCTCATTCTCCAATGCTTTCCAGCCAGCCATCATGTTCTTGGCACGGCGTATGACTAACGCCACATCTTTGTCAGCAATGGCGACATCCAGCTTGGCTTTGGCTGCCTCAAACTTTGCAGCAGTGTCAGGGCTGACCAGACCTTGCAGTCGTTCCTTGCCCCAGCGTAGTTCGCAGTCAGACGCTACTTCATCAAGCGGTTTCAGCGCGCCGTGTATCTGGTCAAGCTGCCAGTCTTGCATCGGCGCATAATCTGGCTTGCCGATGGCATCTACATCATATCTGCTTTTGCGCTCTGTCATCACAGCCCCTTAAACTCATCCACCGCAAAGAAAGCGTAAACGCCTGTGTCTTGCGGGTCATTCCTGTCTGCCCTGCCACCAATAGCTAGGGTGCAATCCTTATTCATCGAAATATATGCCAATTCGTCTGTCCACTGCACGAACAAAAACGACTTCACGCCGAAGTGCTGATACACCTGCCGGGCATATAACACTTTGTCCATACCGCACATCGTTGTCGGATATTTGGCCTTCTCAAATGTGCGGCACTTAATTTCAAGAAAAAACTTGATGCCATTGTCACCCACAGCAGCATAATCCATCGCATGACGCGGTGGTAGCTTCTGCAACATTACAGGTCGCGCAGCCACAATCCGTTCTGCCACTTTCTGTTCGTTTAGCTTATCTTCGCCAGTTTCGTATATCGGTCTATTCATTGGTTTTCACATTCTTCATGTCATACCCCTTATAGGGGGGTATGAACATGTATGAATCTACATGCCCCTACCTTCATGCCACCTTCATACCTTCATGCCTATGTTAAACAACCCATTGTTTTTGCTAAGTATTTGTTTTGAAACTAGGCGTGAAGTGAAGTCTGACCACCCACTGTCAGAGTAGCCCTTGCCATCTGCCGCAATAGCCCGGCGCAGAACGTCAGATTTGACCCCGCGCGACCCATCTTCGTCCGTTTCTACAAATGTCCCAGCGTTTAACAGTTCAGCTAATACGTCCACGCATTGCTGCTGCCCTTCGCTTAACTTGGCCTGTTTTGATGGCTTGCCCTCAATAACGTCCAGCACCAGACTGCTTTGCTCAGACGCAAAACGGTCTTGCACAAATCGCACTTCACGCGCTTCCAGCCAGATAGGTTCGGCCTCAGATACGTCTTTTTGCTTCTGCACCACAATTTCGACATATTCCGTGCCTGTCGTGCGTTTTATGGCGATTGATGTATCAACCGCACCTAGCAGCGCAGATGACCCACGCAAGCCCTTTTCAACGTCCTTACCGCTATGGTGAACCGCCAGCACAGAGCAATCAAACCACTCTTTCAGTAAGTCACATGACCTAATGAACATGCCCATATCTGTTGCGCTATTTTCATCTGCACCAGACCCGGCAAATGACCGCGCCAATGTATCAACCACGATAAGGTCAGGCGATACGCCACCCAGCGTGTCATCTATTGCTTGCTTTAGCTGCATGACATCTGGCGAGTTCTCCATAGCCATACCAATCGGCGTAGTCACCGCGTAAAACGGCACATTCTCATCTGTTAACTGATGGTCACGATGCCACGCTTCTGCACGCACAGCGATGCCTGACTGCCCTTCCATAGCCAAATAGACCACTGCACCCTGCCTGGTCGGTCTGCCGTTCCAATCAACCCCGTGTGCCACTGACAATGCCCAAGAAATAGCCACAAAACTTTTATATGACGCGGGTGCGCCAAAAAGCACAGCAAAGCTATTTTCTATGATATAATCCGCGACCATAAACGATGGCGGTGGCGTTGCACGCAGTTCGCCTAGCGTTTTGACCCTGATTTTTCGTTCAGGAATTTCTGCAATACGCCCGGCCACACTTGCCGGCGCATCTGCTTTTGCTGGCGCAACATCAATATCCGCAATCTTTCCTTCTCTTGCTCTGATAAGAGTTGCGGTGACTTTCCTTCTAAACTCATCTATTCCCCGTCCTTCAGCGTTCAAATCGCCAGTTCTGCTTTTTACTTTCGCTTCGTATGTCGGATATACGTTCTTTTCCATCCATTCAAGTGTCGGATAAGTGCCTGTGTCGCGCTTATAATCGGCAACAGCAGCCAGAACCACCCTAGCCATAAACTTCTCGCGGCCATCAACCACATTGCCCCAAGCATCAATATCAGAACCACCCATAGGACGCTCCAAAGCGTTAGCAGCCAATCCAACAGCTTGGCTTGCCACCTTTTCTGGAAACGCTCCAAAGTCTTCGTCATTTAGCCACCTGTAACCAGTGCTTTCAGGGTGGATAACATACCCCCCATCTCCCCGGACATCCACGCAGCCATCAATACCAGCGCGATTTCGAATATCAGGAACGTGACGATAATAATAATGCCAACCGCCCGATTGCGTTTCAGCGACCCTTGTAACTCCAAGCATTTCTGCATTTTTGTCCACCCATTCTTTGCCCTGCTTGCCATCACGCACATCAATGTCAATCACTGACACGCCGCTAACCTCTCCAGTAGGTATGCCAATCAATGCTGCACCTGATATGGCAAACAGACGTTCTATTTCGTCAGGGTCTTGTGTAGCTGCTTTGAACCCGCCCTGACAAACTGGTCGCTTCTTGCTATCGCACGGAAAGACAGGGTAGTCCTCTGCCACTTCCAGTGCTTTGCTTATAATATCCATTATAATCCCTCAACTCCCTCGCCACCAAATTGGGGCAGCGCAGTGAGGGAGTTAAAAACCGCGCCGCCCCGTCTTGTTACTGATTAGATAAATTCATCATCGTCCTCAGTAGTGTCAGGCGTTGCGTCTAAGGAGGGATTTGCGTTATCGCCTGAAACCTCATTTTTGTCCAGTTCGGCTGGACGGTCAATTAGCTTCTCAATGGTAAAGCCCGGCATCTTAAAGGTCTTCATGCCCATAGATACTGGCACAGCACCGTCAAACTTCACGACAGCAGCTTTGCTGGTGTCGCCCATTTGCTCCCACTGATTATAGACTGTCTCAATAGCCTTCTGTGCGGTGCGTGACGTATCACACCATTCGCGCAGTGGGTTAGCATCGCCAAATGCTTTCTTGCTAAACATATTGACCAGAAAACCGCGTTCCCACTCTTTGCCATCGTCAGGCTTAGTGGTTGGCGCAGTCGTTGACGGGTCAGGTCGCCATTCTGGTCGCCCACCGTCAAATGTTTTCCAGCCAGTTTGTAGCTTTGGAAAATCAAACACGATAGGTGATGCGATAGTCGCTACACCATCGCGGTCTTTCCATTCGCCATCTGTCGGTTTCCAACTAATATATGGCGTATATTCACTGACCTCATTTGGGTCACGAAATGATAGTGGCATAGTAATACTCCTTCTGTTCCACCATTAAAGTCCGAAAATGCGTTTGCCTTCGGCACGCATCACGGGGTCATTCCAGTAGAAACTGGAATAGCTTGGCGCAAAGATGGTCGCCAGTTCTTTCGCGTCATTAGACAGCGCAAGTAACTGCTGCATCCTCTTTGCCGCAATCTTAAAGTCTTCGACTAATTCTTTCGCCTCAACCGCGTTCAGTTCGTAAATCGCGTGCTTCTTCGGCGTTACATAAGCAAACATAATTTTGTGTTTTGGTCGCATCGCTTGATACAATGCGCCTTGCCGCTTGTGGTTATCTGGCATCTCAGGCGGGCAGCGCATCGTGGTCTTCAGGTCAACCGACAGCTTCGGTGTCCCGTCAAACTCAAAATCGTCAAACCCTACAATCGGCACGCCAATGCCAATGTCCAGTTCCAACGCTGTCTGCGTAGCTATCGGCTTGCCAAAGCCGCTAAAGGCTTCGATACCTTGCCGCACATAACCGTCCAGCACTTCTATTTGCTTCTCGCGGTCTTCTTTGTCCACGACCAGCGCAGTCTCTTTATTAAATTCTTCTTTAGCCTTTTTCACCGCTTCATCTGGCGTAGCAATGCCAAACTCATCGGTCAAATACCATTCCAGCGCATGTTCGACTGCGTTACCGCGTGCCATATTTGCATTTGTGCTGCCCCGCACACCTAGCGGATAACGCAACAGCCACGCTGCCGGGTCAGTGCGAAACATATCCACCGCACTGTAAGACAGCCTTTTAATTCCGTGTATATCCCAAACGCTCATTTATAACTCCACTCATATTAGGTGGCGGGTGGTCATCCTTCTCCAAAAACCCCACCCGCCATAGTTAATGTGCTTCGGCTCTCCAAATCGTTACCTTTGCACCTTCAAATTCATTCGTCCACATCAGCGTCATACGCTGGTTTAGACAATCATCTTTGACTATCTGGCAATGCTGCAAACAGTCTAAGATTGGCTTTGACAAATTATCTAAATCCCGCCGCCGCTTGTCAGGCCGACCCACAACAATTTCGATATTGAATGGGTAGTCGATGTTTGGCCTTTTCTCTAATTCAAGTGCCAACGCACACTCGCCCATCCATTCCAAATATTTCTTGCTGCGATACATACGCTTGCCAGATATTCGCCACAAGCGGTTCGTGCTTGGCGGGTATGGCAAATGGTATGTATAAATCGGATTAGCCACGCCGCAGCCCTTTAACAAAGTCCATAGGGCTGACATCGTTGTTCGTAGCATCCACCAGCTTAATCAACGTGTCTGGGCGTGGCATACGCTCACCAGAGCGATAGCGCGATATAGCTGACCGACTGCAACCGACACGCCGTGCCATCTCGCCATCGGTCATGCCGACCTTATCCATCCATTCATTCAGCCCCATTGATATTCTCCACAATGTCTTCAAGACGCCATATCAGCTTCTCTGCAAGGTCTTCGTCAGTCGTATGGCCACGCATACGTTTGGCATATGCGAGCGTCTGGCGCACCGCTTCAATAAGCTGTTCTTCATCCATTGTAAGTGTCCTCGGGCGTGCGCCTGTCAAAGTCGCGCAAATTTTTCATCAGTGCATCAATCATATTAACCGCTTGGTTTCTATTTATTGAGAAGCGAACATAGTCGTCGCCTTCTTTGATGCACAGGTCAGCTACAAATCGTGGGTCAATGCAGGGTGATACATAACGAAGCTGCGGTGGCGGGATATCCACTGGCTTATGTGCGTCAGTCTCTATGGCCACCAACTTGTCTTTTTCGTCATAATGCTTCTTCATCTACTCGCTCCAAAAGTGCCTTTTTACCACGTTCTAAAAACCAAATTGCTTGCGGCAATGTGCCAAACGTAACAGCGGTGACTTCCCGGCCTTCCTTATCCACGCCAGAAAGCACAAACCCGTCCAACCGACCCATCAGCAACAGCAGTGTCGCATCAGGGTCGGTGTCCTTGTCAACCTCACCATTAAACAGGTCAATGATGTCCGCCATTACTGATACGGCCTTCTCTTAATCGTCGCAGTAGTAGCGGTCTCGTGGTCAACACGCGCCTCGTAAACTAGAAACTCGCGCAAATAGTCAGCCTTGCCCTGTTCTTTACCTTCAGGCGTTTCAGCGTAAATCTGCACAACGACATAGCCGCGTTCAGGCGGCATACGATAAATGATATATGGTTTCCTCATTTTACAACCCCTTCCAAAACATAGCCCCACATCAGGATTAAGTAGAGCGACAGCATCAACGCTGCCGCCCCACATATGTCTTTGACCAGCGACCACATTATGCTGCGTCCCGCCAATCATAGAAACGCACGAAGTTGCGCTTGCCATTCGGCAAAATGCGATAAACAGCAACGCTTTTCGCATCGTGCTTATTAATAGCATTCAATGATAAAGTCACAGCATGACCCATATCATCAGCAATCATATCGTCAGAGCCAGTGCTAACGCCCATAGCTTCGACACGAATCACAAAACGCTTGCCGCGCTTATAAGCAGCTTGCAAGCTGTCTTTGGTTTCGAGAAAATCAGTCATCGGCTCACCTCCTTAGTTAGTTCCGATGATGACAATATGGCACAGTGATGACAGTTTGTCAACACCTATAAGCAAAAAAATATGACGAACAAAACCCCAGCAATTCCCCCTGCTAGGAAGTGTGCCATCACTTGCGCCAACGCTTGCGCCACAGCCAATCGCCAAACTTGTTATTCTTGTTGGCAATCCACGCCATAAAGCGACTGCGCCAGAACCAGTGCTTATATCGTGCCATCAGTAACTCCAAACAGTCGGTCTAGGCCAGCCTTCTTTTCTAGTTAGGTCATCCAGATGGATAAATCGGCCATCGCCTTTTTGCTGCACACCAACACCAGTGAACCCCATACGCATTGCCAGACGCAGCAGCGCATAAGCCTCGCCGCGCGACACCGCAACATCCACAGCGCGACCTGATGCGTGTGCGCCGGGCTTGGTCTTGCCAGCTTCAATCGGGTGGTCTGGGCAGCGGTAGCCAGACGTGATACGCATTGGCTTGCCATACGTTTCGCGCAAATCCTGTAGCCGCCACATGAAGTCGTCATCCATTTCCGCGCGACCACAATGCTGGCAAGCTAATTCGCTGCGGCCAAAGTTCGGGAAGTCATCCCATACTGGTTCAATAAAATTATCTGCCACTTTAACTATTCCTTCTGGCTTTGACTGATTGGATGGCCTTGCGAAGCTGACCGGCTTCGGGCTGGTCAAATTCCCTAATGCTGACAGTAGTGCGTTTATTCCTGACTTGCATGACATCCCGAAAGATTATCATTTTTTCATCTAGTGCCACAAGCGCAACAATATCGCAGTCGTCAGCAGACAGCAGCTTTTTCGCACCAGAGCCGCTTGCTGTCGAAAACTTATACCGCTGGTTTACCTTTGTCCGCGCCGCTTTTACTTCGACCCGGTAGGTCTCGCCATCGTCGTCAAACATGAGCAGGTCAAAGCCTTGCCCATTACAAATGGCGGTTTGATGCCCCAATAATTCCAATGCGCTGCAAACCAGAAACTCTCCGGCCTTGCCAATCTGAACTGCATTACGCACAGTCGTGTAAGCCATTAACTCTTGCGTCCCCTCGACACTGCGCTGCCGGTCAGCAACGCTCCAAATGACAAGTGGAATAACCCACCGCCTTTGAGAGTGAATGGTTCGTGCTGGTAAGTCAATGGCTTAACCATTTCACGAGCGATGGCTTCGCTCATGCCGTGCATGTGGATTTGATGCAAACGCTCATCAATGCTGGCGTTGCTTGGCCTGTGCAGACCAATCCATACAGGCACAACGATGAAATCAAATATGCAAATGATGGCATAGACAAAAGCCAACATCGACTTCCAGCCATCATGCTCCCGCAGCCAATTAGCTGCGCGTGTCATTTCTTTATGACGATTTTATTCTTGCTGTCTTTATAGGCGACATAAACGCGCCAGATAACAAGGCAAAGGCCAATCGCAGCACCGATGAATTGCAACCATATGGTCGCACTCGACATCCAAACTGGCGCAGTAACCACGCCAGCCCCGACGACGACATCGGTAGCTGCTTTGCTTTCCATCTTACTTGTTCTTCGCCCGGCCAATGTTTAGTGCCAGCACGTCGATGACTTTGTAAGCCACGCCATATGCTTTTTGCGCCTTGCCGACAAGTTCGTCGTCTTTTGGCGTTTTCGTTACCGCTGAAATAGCAGCAGCAAACGAAATAATGTAAGGTAGGTTTTCAAAGATTGCCATAATAATCTCCATTGGTATCTCCTATGCGCTTTCTAACGCGGCGATGCGTGTTTCAAAATCGGTGGCTTGTGCTTCAAGTGTTTCAATCTTGGTGATTGCTTCTTGCAGTGCTGCGGTCAGCAACGGCACAAGTTTGGATTGGTCAATGCCTTGATAGACAGGCTCATTGTGACTTGCAGCCCAAGTGCTATCGCTCGGATACAAAGCATCTACAGCATTGCCATCACCATCGGTCGTTGCCAGCTTCCCAGCAGTCCAGTCGGCTTGCAAAATATCTTCAGCCAACAGTTTGCCATCGGCTGATAGAACAGCATTGGTGACGGAGCGTGTTTCGTCTTGTGTGCCTGTCACTGCCTCTGGCACAACAGACTGCGCTTCGTGTGCAAGAAAGCCATCGACAGTCGTGTCAGCATCAGCAATGAAGTTGAAGCGTGATGGGCTGAGTTGCTTAACACGCTCAATACCGTCTGTAATACCAGTGACGTTTTCTTTCAGGCGGTAGTCTGATGAAGTGTTAAATGAGGTGGAAGACGCGCTTGATGTTATTGACCCAACTGTGGTTGAGCCGTTTACAAATATCATAGGGTAGCGCACTGCGCCAGAAGCGGGGTTTCTAATTGCGACACCTATTGTGTCACTGCTGTAAAACGTAAAACTTTCTGTAGATATAGCACTTGTCGTCCCCGCTCTTATACCCCCCGAACTGTCGATGCGAATGCGTTCTACGCTATTAATGTTAAACAATAAAGGTTTGCTTGTTTCAGTACCGACTGTCACAGCTGATAAACCGGTGTTATAGCCTATAGAACCCTGTGTCACGTTGGATGCATTATTAAAATGTATATATGGATAATTATCAGCTAATGTTAGTTTTTGTGTTGGATTACTCGTGCCAATGCCGACCCGCTCTGATGAGTTTATTGTGACAGCAGTTTGGTTGTTAGAGCTTCTTAGCTGTAGAGTGTCTGTGTTATTATCATAAACAATGCCACCCACAATGCTGTCTGACTGGTCGCCCATATAAATACCAGCAGTGCCAGTGTCCGAGGATGTGACATTGATTACACATTCGCTATCGTTTTTATTTACATTGAGCGATTTAGTTCCAACAGTCGTGCCAATCCCAACCCGATTATTCGTGCTGTCAACGTGCAGGGTGTTGGTGTCAACCGTGAAGTCACCGCTATCAATCGACACATTACCCGTGCCATCAAGCGTGATGCTTGCACCAATCGTCGCCAGATGGTCATTCGCTTGGTCAAGCGTCAGGATTTCAATCCAAGCATCATTATCCTCATTTCGGATATACAGCTTGTCGGTGTCAGTTTCATACCACCACTGGTTTGCGTATGTCGTGGTCGGCGCAGTGTCGCCACTGTGCAGCGTTGTGATGTCTTCGAGAACGTCATTCAAGTCTTGCCGAAAAGCGGCAAAACCTTGGTTGGCAATCTCTACATCATTTGCGTTCTGCGTCATGTTACAAGTTCTCCATAACCTTTAGCCACATAATCAAATGTTCGGTCAACCACCGTGCCGCCGCTATTCTTGAAGCGGATAGTGAACCCTGTGGCATCTTTGCTCACTATATCATAAAAATCGCCCGTTGAAAGGTTTTGTGCGACAATCGCCAGGCCTTGCAGGTCTTTATATGCCGGGCTGAACGTGACCACCTTGCCGCCAGCAGCAGTGCCGCTTGCGATATCGTTATCAGCACGCAGACTGTCAGGCATATCAACCTCAACAGCCAATTCGCGGATTGCTGGTGTGGCTTGCTCGTCGGTCGTCGTCAAGACAGCTTTGAACTTCAACGCACGTGCGCTGTAGTCACCGACCACAAATTCTTTCCAGTCAGACCACGTCGGTGTGCCAGCCGGGTCTTGATTGGTTGTGGCAACATACAAGTCAACATTTGTGTCGTCATAGCTTTCGGGGTCGCCATCGAACAGGCCAGAGCGAGCGTCGAAGTTACCTTCGGCGTCATCAAACAGGTTCACATAGTCGATGCGGATAACATCCAAGTCAGCAGTCACGCGGCTTGTGTATCGGCTGCCGAGGTCAACATAGTTGTCAAACTCATACTCGCCTTCGCCATCCACGTTACCACTGCCACTATCGAACAAGCCGAGTGCGTCGTCGAAGTCGCCGGTCGCAGCGTCGAAAAGAATGGCTGTTGCCAGCTTCAAGACCGGCACTGCGTAGCTGTCATCGTCAACTACGCAGTCAGTCTTCGTGCCAGCAAATGTTGGGTGTTGTGTTGATGTGGCAACGACGTTCAAGCCTGCGATTGACTGGATGTCCGTGCCGACACTGGTGGCGTTCTGGCTGGTGTTGCCAGACGTATCAACCGCACGCACGAAATATGTGCCAGTCCGCGCCGGGACAGTCGTGCTGGTCGCTGTAATCTTCGGAATGAGCGTAACCGCGTTTTGGAATGATGGGCTGGTCGTGTCGGTCGAATACCGAACCTGATAGTGCGACAAATCCAAATCAGCCACAGCGTTCCAAGACAAGTGCGCTTCTGCGCCAACGACGTTAATACGCAAGCCAGTCACATCGGCTGGCGGGTCAGTCTTGCCAATTGCTTGGTGATTTACAGTCGTGAACGCGCTTTTGACGTTCAAGATACTGATGGCACGGGCGCGGATGTTATATGTCACATTATCTTCGACATCGACAATCTCAAAGATGTTCGATGTGCCGCGACCCAGCGACTTGAACGTGCTTTCTGTGCTTTTCTTAAACTGCACTTCATATTTGTCAGCAAACGTGCCGCCGCCGGTCACAGTAACTTCGATGACCGCCACGGCTTTCTGGTTCACAATACGCAGTTCTTCGTCGATGGAGATACCGACACCGCCAACATTAAAGGCACTCGGCAGCGTTGTGTTCGGCGCAGGGTCAACGGCAATTTGCTCATCGCTTGACCAAGTGTAAACAACTGCTGCGGTTTCGCGTAACACAAGGTCAACGCCAAGCTGCTCACCAGCGATTGCCAGTTGCCACTCGACAACCTCAAACACCTTCGATGAAAAGCCGAAGCGTTCATTGGTAATCATAACCGTGTCACCGACCTGCAACGCGAACGCAGTCAACTTCGCTGGGAAGTTAATCATCAACTGCTGGCGACCTTTTTCCAAATGTATCTTGCCAATACGCTGCGCCATTGTGGTGCTGTCAGTGAATGGCAAGTCCAGTTCGGTCGTTACCTTCTCGCCAGCATCTTCGGCCACATAGGTCGCGTTTGTGATTTCTGGGTAATCTGTCGGCTGATAACTCTCAGAAGGCGCAACATAGATGCCCTTGACTGTGTTGAAGCTGTCCCGGCGACTGGTGCGGGTCTGCACCTGTATCGCGCCACGCAAATCGTTTTCGTCAAGCGTAATGGTCGGCGTGCGATACGCACCAGCCATCACACGCCACTTGCCATCAGAATACGCGCAATGCCCGACCATAGATGTCAGCAGACGCGGCAGCACCGTTGCCGGTGGCTTGTCCGCGTCGATAATGCCGTTGCAGGTGAAGCGTGTTTCTGATGGCAAGTAAGGATAAATCCCGTCTGCAAGCGTCACGCTTTCATCACAGATATTCGCTGCTGCGATGACACTATCGTCATCAATCTCTGAGGCTGTCGCGCCAAGACCCGTTGCACTGGTCAGGTAGTCACGCACAACCAATGCAGGATTTTCTGAATATGCAGTGGTGCTGGTGCGCGGGTCATACAGCTTCTTGCCTTTGACTATTGCTGTCAAAGCTGGGATGCCGTTTGGGTATGCGTCAGCGTTCCATTCATAACGTGCATAAATGTAAGCGATGCCGTTGAGAACCATCGTGCTTGGCGCACTGGTTTCTGCCACCAAGTCAGCATCGGCAACGGTTTGAGTTCCATCGTAAAACTTGAACCGTGCTAGGGGATTGTTGTCATCGTCTCGAAATGGGCTGTCAAGCGCACCGCCAAATAGTGCAAAAATTGTTTGTGGCACATGCCGAGGAACACCATTCGCGTCTGCCCCGTCAATGTCTAGGCCAATTTCCGCATCGTTCAGAAATATACCGTCTTTGTTAAAGGTGAAGAAGTAGCCCGAACCCGGCTTCCCAATCCGCTCAACTTCGTGGTCAGCTAACGCAAGAACCATATGCAGATATTTATCGTCATCAGACGTTTCCAAGAAAACAACTGTGCCGCCAACCTTTGTTTCGCCGTAAATGGTGCGTCGAGGCTGTGTCGGCAGCTTGACGTTTAATTGGCGACCCTGCACCTCATTGCCTAAAGATGATGGCGCGTCAATAGCGTCATAAGCACCGCCAGCATAAGCGACCGCAGTTTGCAGACCTGCGTAAGCTAATGCCTTACCAATACCGATTGCTGAGCCACCAAACGCGCCTGCAATCGCACCGCCTGTGTAGATAATAGCACCAATGGTGACGACATCTTTTACGAGTTCTTCTGCCTTATCGCCCATATCACACCCGCCACGCTGCTTCGATTATTCTCATCGGCACATAAACCGCGCCCTCGTCGTGCGTAAACAGCAACGCTTGGTCGCCAGCACAGATGCCTAATGATGGCACAACTCGGTCAATATGTCTTGCCACAATGTCGCCACGTTGCGCTTGCTGCGGCTTTATACGGCCTTCTGTTACTTGGTCAAGCCAGTCGGGGACGCCATCATAGTCTTCGCTCTTTATCATTCGTGCGGCTTGCAGAAATGACTGATACTTGCCCCGCCACTTCTCCAGAATGTCTGTGTCCGTCATTTGTAATACAATATCAGACGTGCCAGCGAAGCAGTCTGTTTCGCCCAGCACATATGGCTCATAAGCGACATTCTGCAACGCACCGTCCAGTTTTACTTCCCAACCGTCCTTGCGCTGCATTACCGACCCCACTGAATGGCTGTATCCTGAATGACCGGCACATAATCCAGCCCGGTGTCATTCGGGTGGTCAATTTTTTGGTCTTGCGGTGTATAGCGGCGCAAGCGCGGACGCTCCAAGTCAATCATGCGGCTCTCGGCTGAGATGTTAATGGTTGCACCTTCAGCCATATCATCAATCGTCAGAACATCCATACGACCATCAAATATCAGATACGGGTCGGCAATGATTGAGCCAGACGATAGTGCAGCAAAGCGGATTTTGACCGGCTGACCCTGATAGGCTTCTGTGAGCGCAATGCTGATAAGGCTGGCGGGTAAGCCACTCATCGACAAATTCACGCCAACAGCGCGGATGTCATTGGTTTCAACGATAGGCGAGATGTTGATAAGATTGCCGCCGCCGATGTATTCGTTGCCGTTCCAAGTCAGTTGCTGCACGCCATTCCAGAAATACAGCTCACCGCTATCAAACTCCAAATCAATCAGAAAGATGGGTTCGAGTTCGTCGGCATTGACTTCCGCGTTCAAGCCAGATGTAAGACCCCGCGCCATTACAATGCCTCAACTGCTGCGAATACAATCCCAAAATGCTCAATTTCGTTGATGTCAACGCCGATTTCATTAGATGCAAGCCGGAACACGCCGACAGCGTTGCTGATAACGACTGTGCTGCCATCTGTAGGGCTGCTGCGTAGGTCAGGCCAGATGTCCAGTGTTGCTTGCCCAGAAGCGTTACTGTCCACATCGTTCAAGACCTTGTGCAACTTAGCGGTCGAACCCGCGCCAAGCTGGATATAGTCACCAGCCTTCAGGTATCCTGTGGCACTAGCTGGCAAACCATCAATCGCCAGTTCCGAGCCTGTTTGGCTTGCACCGTTTACAACTGGCGTGCCGGGCGTTGTGGCAGCAGACCCACGCGGCGCACTGTGCGGGTCGCCAAGCAAGAACGTGCCATACTGACCATTCAGCTTGACCAAGAATGAAAACCATTCCTCTGCTTGCGCGCGGTTCATAGCTGGCATCTGCACTTCAGCTTGCCATCGTTGACCCTGATGCTTGTAAACTTGCTGCGAGTAAGTGAATGGGCTTGTGCTGATGCCAACAGAGTTTTTAGCTGTCAGGCGAATAGCGCGCATATCTTTGATGGTCGGCAGTGATAGTGGATAAGTGATAGCCATTAGAACGCTGCCCCATATGCGCCGCCGCGCTTCTTAGCATCCAGCACGCCAGACTTAGCCGCGCCGACAATTTGTGGCATAAGCTGGACAATCTCAGCACGAACAGTTTGCGAAACGCCTGTGCTGATATTTATGTTTTGAACGACAGTCACGCCATCACCGCCGCCACCCAGCTTGTTGTTAGGCACGATGTTGCCTGATTGACGCGGCACAAACAGTTCCTTGCCGCGTTCACCAACAATATATGGCTGACCAGCTTGCACAGAACCCCCAGTAGCCCTTGCCCCCGGCGTAATGTTAAAGAATTTTGTAATGCCGCCAGAGATAGACTGCACCAGCTTTTCGACAACAAAAATTTGATAAAGCTGCTTAATAATGTCTTGCGCCATTGACTTAAACGCATCTTTGGCACTCATTGTGCCTTCAGACAGTTTTGTAAATGCTTCCCCAAAACTATCGCCCACAATGTCAGCAGTTTTTTTGGCTTCGTCTTTTGTAAGCCCTAACATTTCGCGGATGCTCTCAGTGCTGGCCTGACCTGATGTCAGAATACCTTTAAGGCTTGTGTCTAAGTCTTTTATGCTGGCTGTTGCGCCGCCATCTTTTCCAGCCGCTTCAGCCATAGCCCTAAAATTTTCTGTCATTTCTGCGAGGCCAAAAATTGTTTCGCTAAAGTCAATTTTGCCAACGCCGGGCAACATTGCCAATGCGTTTGTAAATGACTGCAAAGCCATAACAGAATTGAACGCTGCTTCTGTTATTTGCGCTGCCATATTTGCAGCAAACGCTTTTATACCGCCTGAACCACTTTCCAATATACCAGTCAGCTTTTGAACAGCACCGCCAAGTTTCTTACCAATGGCTTCTGCAACATCAGGGCTATTTCGCACAATGTTAGATAAAGCACGCGCTAAATCATTGATGCTCTCATTCAACCCTGCCTTGCCAATCTGAACCTGAAAAGCATCAAAGGCATCGCCAAGATTAGAGAACGCGCCATTCAAAGTATTAGCTTGCTCTGCAATAGCACCAGCAAACTCAGTCTGCCCCAGATTGACCAGATAGCCCTCAATAGCTTCTGCGTCCTTGCGAATTTCTGTTTCAACGCCCTTAAACGTAAATACAACTTTGTCGCCTTCTGACCGCGCCTTAATACCAAATTCTTTCAGTCGTTCAAACTCACCGACAGCCGCATCAGCAGCAGCTTCCACAAACTGCTGCAACTGCTTGCCTGTGCCACTGGCGATGTTGCCAAACGCTTCCAGTGCAGTAATTGATGGATTAAGGCCGACAGATATAAGACGATTAAAGCCGCCGACTACTTCTTGCAGACTAAATGGCGTTTTGGCAGCAAATTCTTGCAAGACGCCAAAAGCACCAGCCGCCTTTTCAGCACTGCCAAGAAATGTTTTTAGACTTGCTTCAAGAGATTGAAATTTTCTGTTCGTTTCTATCGTGCTTTTTATAAAAAGCCCAAACCCAGCTGCGCCAGCCAAACCAGTTATGGCAGTTTTGGTGTTAAGAACAGTTTTCCTAACGCCGCCCAATCCCCTACGAACAGACGCAAACGCACGCTGCGTCTTGTCGAAAGCTGTCAGGTTAATTCGTAGGTTCTGGTTCGCCATCAGCTATAATTTCCAAATATGCAGCCCATTCAATCAGTTCAGTATAGGGCATTTGCTCAATTTCGCCAATGGTCTTGCCTAGTCGGTCAGCCAAAGCGATAACGCTGAAACGCGTTGCGTCATCGCTTAGTCCTTTTTTACTTCTTCGACCCCTTGCATGTCGCCCATAAGCTGCCCGGCCACGTTACTGACTACGTTTACAGGCTGGCGCATCAATATCGGCTTATCGCCAACGTCAAATGCTTTGTCGCCATTTTCGTCCATTGCCTTCAGAAGTATAAGGTCAACCAGACCTTCAATGGTCATATTGTTCAGGAAATCGGGATGCTTGCGCTGTAGCTTGTTAAACTCGCCACAGTTTAGTGGGGTGGCGAACAGAACCATTGGTTCGTTATCGTCACCCCATTCTTCAACTTCAACCCGCTTCGTGGTTTTATTCGTGTTTGCGCTGATGCGCTCACCAAATGCAGACATAGTGCCACCCCCTGTCTGTTATTTACGCTTGCGACTGTGTTAGACCGCCAGAGAATTGAACCTCAAAACTCATGCTAACAACATCGTCAAACGAAGAAGAAACTTCTTTGCTGGTAACGATTGCAGTCCCAGTGTAATAGGTGTCGCCAGTGTCAGCACCTTCAGGATACAGGTTCAGCGTTACGCTGCTGCCTACGTCCAATTCGCCTTGACCAGTTGCGCCATAGACTTCATCACCGTCAAAACGAACAGTGATTGAACCAGTTGCATCCTTCAGACCAGCTTTATAGGTGCGTGCAGTGTCACCCATAGAGCTGTCTTCGATTACTTGTCCAGTTTCGGTTACGGTAAAGGCAGTAATTTCACCGACAGCATTGCTGCCGACCTTAACAGTGCCTTCAGAGCCAGTATGCGTTGCCATCTTTAAGCCTCTTTCACTTCAGTTTCACGCGCTGCCGATTTGGTTTTTTTAGTAGCTTTTGGCTGTTCGGCAGACCACCCATCAGCTACAAACTTGTCGGCGTTCTCAGACCAAACTTCTTTGACCTCATCGCCTTTATACAATGTCACACGTTTTGTCATATCAAACCGCCGTTTCTATATCGTTCTCTAAAGTAGCATATAGCACTTCAAGTGTAAATCGGCCAACGCCTACAGGCTGGTCGCCATCAGCAGCATAGCTGGCTTCAAACGCTGTTATTTTAGCATCTTTGGCGTAACCGCCAAGCGTTACATCAGCAGTAATGGCTTCTTCGACTTCCACAGCAATCGTGTCCAGCGTATTGTCCACGTTGCTCGTGCCTTTTACATACGCTTCAACCATAACTTCCAGCGTGCGAAACTGCGTGCGTGGCTTAGCCATAGTGGCGTGTTCTGTGGTTTCGCTGTTCGTGTAAATGCAGAGACCCGGCAGCTTTGCTTCTGCAAGCGGATAGAAGCGCGTCTGATAGACGTTTGTGCCAGTCGTGGTAAGACCAGTCAGCGTGCTAACGACATCATCGCGGATGGATTTGCGAACATGAGCCATCTACTGTTCCTCTAGCACCAGCGTTGTCATGCCAGTGCCATCGTTTTGCACGACTTTGATGACATAGTTAGTCGCGTTTATGACGATGGCATCGCCTTCTGCTGCGCTGCTGACATCCGATGTGCGACATAAAAAGCGAGGCTCATTGACTGCAAACGCAACAGTGCCGCCGCCATCTAATTCTAAATGCTCTGTATCTAATATACCATTCACAGTGCCGCCGTTATAAGTCGCGGCATCGCCAAAATCATTGCTAGAAACAAAGATTGCGCGTTCTGTGTCGGTTTCAACAGCCATTATTTTTTCTTGCGTGTGCGTTTAACAATAGGTTCTGCGGTGCTAGTGTCCAGACCAACAGAACGGTTAGTGGTTTTTTGTTTTTCTTCATACGGAACGGCTCTGCGGTTCGCAATCAACTCAAGTGCGATGCCTTCAGGCACTTCAACAATGTCGCCAGCTTCGCAATGCTTCCCGGCGACCCTTACATTCCGTGCAATTTCAATTTTAATCATAATAAACCCTCAAAAGAATTGGAGGGTGGCCGAAGCCACCCCCCGCATCATTAGGCAGTGATGTCCGTAATGGCAGCAAACGACTGTGCGTGCCTAACGGCCACATCGATTTCCTGCATAACTCGGATTCTGACCGCACCTGAAGAACCGCCAGTATACGGGTCAACAAGCACATCGCTCGTGCTAAACAAGCCAATCATCAACTGGCTAAAGTCACCAGCGATAAGTGCTGACAAGGCAGTGCCTGTGCCTTTAGTCAAGTCAGACGGAACTTGGTTCGTTACAGCCATATTGTAGCCATAAAGCGAAGTCCACGGGTCATTCAAAATCATGACGCTATCAGTCGAAGCAACTTTGGCGGTTTGTGCCAAGTGTGATTTGACTTTGCTGTTCGTCAGGAAGTTTACTTCACCGATTGCAGCGTTGTCTTGCTCAACTTCTTTGATAAGGTCAACAACTTTGCCCCAAGTAGCGTTGCCGCCATTTGTGCCAATAGCAACTGAACCAATGCCAGTCGTTTCCAAGATGCCTGTCGGCTCGTTAGAACCAGCACCTTCGATGGCAACGTCTTCGATTTTCTGAGCAATAGCGTTCAGCAAGTCGTCACGAACAATTTGCTCGACAGACGGGTCAGACTGAATCATCAGCAGACGAGAAACGTCAGTGAAAGCACCCAAAGACTTGGGAGACATCGTGACTTGTGCAAAAGTTGCGTTGACTTCAGCGGTCGCGCCATTTTCAGCAACAAAGCCAGCAGCTACGCCACCAGACAGTTTCGGAATGGCAACATCGCCACGCAGACCAGACATGAAACGCGTGCCAAGCTGGTTCAGAACCAGACGGTTACGCAGAGCGTCAATGAATTGGTCGCCCAAGTGGTCGGTAGGCTTCAAGAAACCACCAGCACTGTCCGTGCCTACAGTCAGGTCACGTTTGCCTGTCCAGAAGCTATCAGGTGCGTAGAAGCCACGGGCTTCACGACCTTGACGCTTGGCGATTTCGTCAGAAACTTCACGCTCCAGACCATTCAGGCCAGAACCGTTAACCAAGCCACGAACAGCTTTCATAAAGCTATAATCGCGGGTTTCTTTTTCATTCAACTCAACTGCGCCAGCAGCTTGCTCAAGCGGCTTACCTTCGGGCAGTGCGTCCAACAATACGCCACGGAATTCGTTGATGCTCATGCCTTTGGCAATGGCTTCATCAGCAAGGTCGCGTTTGTTGTGTTTTACGGCAAGAGCAGTGATTTCTTGCGCGTTTTTGGTGAATTCGCGTTTGGCAGCTTCAGCAGCTTCCAAGCGAATTTCATCAGTGTTTACTTCAGTCATTTTAATATCCTCTTTGACTTCTGTAGGTTCGACAAAATTAGCATTGCGCCCAATTCCAGCACCGACATTGTCTGCTGGCACGGCCACAATACTGGCTTCGTATGGAATCCACTGATTAACAACAACCGTCCCGTCATTGCCTCTCTGTTCCATATTTTTGATGACGTATCCGATACTCACGTTTCGAACCACACCATCTTTGACATCCTCATATACTTCTCTTGCAAGCGGGTTCTTCCCGAACCGCACAACCGCACGCAGTTTTCTATCTGCCCGGTCAAGATAAGCTTCTTCGACAATGCCAATCTGCTTAGTCATGTCGTGGTCTTTCAGCAAGGGTGCGTTACCACTTGCGATGCGCGACATGTCAATGGCTTCTTCGGTATGTTCCAAAACTTCCATACCAAAATTACGTTCCACGGGTTCTTCGCTTGACAGCGACATGCGAACCCTGCGGTCATCTTCGTCTGTTGCCTCTACCTCAACAGCGCGGAATGTCAAAGTTGAACGGTCAAAGCGTTCTTCTTCGACAACTTCTTCAACCTGTTCTTCTTCATGCTCTTTTGCATAAACGATAGTCACAGTTTCGTCTGTTTCTTCAACATTGACGATGTGACGTGTTTCAAGTTCTTCGCTCATAGCTTCCTCATCGGTTGCGTTAGTGTCAATGCTACGCTCATCGTCTTCTTTTTTCAAGATTTCCGTGATGCCCTTCGACCAAGTAAAACCAGCATCGCCGCCCCATAATGCCCAAGCGATGCGACCATTCGACGGATAACCGTCTTCGCCCGGTGAAAAGCCTTCTGCCTTTTTGTCAACTTCGTGGCGGCTGAAGAAAGAATACATGCGCTTGACAGTTTCTTCGGACAAGTTCTTGCCGTTCGAGATGTCACGCGCACGAGCAATGCCAACTTCAGTTCCACCGCGTCCGTGTTCGCGTCGCCACTCAAGGCCGCGCTTGGCTTCTTCAACCATTCCGTCCGTCGGTTTATACGGCATCGTCTTCACCACTTTCTATGCTCGGTGCGGCTGGCAGCTTAGTGCCAAACGGTTCAAAGGCAGTTTCAATATCGTAGCGGCTGGCAAGTTCTTTCTCGCGGCTGACAGCCTCAAACACTTCTTCAGTGTCCTTCCCGTATTGGCTATGAACGTCTTGCAGTGAGATGATGCCGTTATTGACCGCAGTGACCGCAGCGTTGATTTCTTTCTGCGGGTCAACCCAGCTAAAGCCACGGGGTCGATAGGTTACTTGGTCAGCAAACATATCATACTTGGTCATTGGCAGTGTTACCGCGCCAAACGTAATGGCTTGTTCCAGCCAGTCGCGATAAACGATGTCAACAAAACTTTCGACCATAAACTGTTGCAGCATCTTAAAGTGGTCGCGGTCTTCAATCGTGCCTTGCCTGATGCTGCTGTAGCTAACGCCTTCAAGATTATTCGACAGCGACACATAGCTAACGCCAAGACCAGATGCGATGCCGCGCAAGATAGCTTTCTCAAAGTCACCAAAAGCTGTGGTCGGATGCTGCGGGTCGAAGCTGGTAAAGTTCATGCCTTCGGGCAGTTGTGAGAACGTGCCGGGTTCAGCTTCCATAATCGGTGCTGCGCCATCATAGTCATCGCCAATAAATTCGTCACCAGACGGGCTAGTAAAGAAACCCATCTTGCTTGCGCCGATGCGTGCAGCAACCAGTTCAGCTTCTTCGTAACCGTCAAGCATCTTCAGGCGCGACAGCACGTTTGACATCATAGGCACGCCACGGGTCTGACCGGGGCGTTCTTGAATATAGGCGTGGATGATTTCCGATGCTGGCACTTGAACGTGCTTTTTCTTCGTGCGTGAACCAAACGCTTGTTCGTGATACGGGTGGTCTTCAAACAAGAAATATGACTGCGGCTTGCCAGCGCGGTCAATCTCAACACCCATACGCACTTCGTTGCCGTTCTCTAAGCGCGTGTTGTAATCTTCATCAATATAATCGCTTTCGATAAATTGCAGCGAGAAGCCAAATGCGTTATTGCGCTGGTTCTTAACTTTGCGAACAACAACTTCGCCATCACGCGCCAGCGTTTCAATGAACAGGCGTTGCGCTTGCAGCCACGACAAACGACCATCGACTGTGCAAGTGCCTTTGCGACCCCACGATGTCCAAGCGGTTTCGACAACGCGGTTGCCCGGCGTGTCCAAGCTGCCATCGGTGTTGCGTTTACGCACTTGCAGCTTTACGCCAGTTGAACCGACAACATTCGTAGTCAGGATTTGCAGATAGCGGCGCGCATATGGATGGTTGCGGCTAATCTCGCGGCAACGGTCACGCAAGACGCGCAGTGATGGTTTAATCTCGCTGTCTGCGCTTCGGCTTGATGTTACGAAGTCTGCGAACAGCCGCCCTGTGTTCGCTCCGTGATAGGCACGCTTTTGCATACGTTTCTTCGGCTGGCGGCGCAAAAAGTCAAAAAGTGCCATTGTTAAAACCTCACCTTAATGGTCTGACTGGTCGCTTCGTTGTTTAACGCCAGTTCCTTGTTCTTTTCGCGTGCAAATTCGCTTTTGTAATAATCGCGCGCATCAATCAATTCTTCAAAAGTCATCTTGGTCAAGCTGCGGTCTTTGACACTATAGTTCGCCACATCACTGTCAGCTTTCCCCTGCAAGATACTTTCAATCTTGCCAATCATAATTTCCGCGTGACTGCGCGGGTCTGAATTATTGACATCCAAGTCAACAATCGCGGTAAACGTGCCACGGTCAACAACAATGCGATTGCCTGATGCTGTTTCAGTGACTTCAAGCTGCCAGTGGTAATAACCCGGCACAAAATCCGTGCTTGTTACACTGTCAACTGTAAAAAGATAATATGTGCTGGTTTCAGTGCCAGTAACTTTGATTTCATTCGCACCGCCACCAGTAATACGCGCAACATATTCGGCAGAATGGGTGGCAGTCGGATAATCGTCAACAAGGTCGGTGCGTTTCCATTGGATAAAGTCACCAACGACAATTTCGTGCGGTTCTGTTGTCGGCGCATTATCGGCAGAAAATAAATTAGCCACGGCATGACCCCTTCGTAAAGAACGACTGCTTCTTATCGCGCCGCTTTGTCACCTTACTGTGCCGCCCCTTGCGCCGTATCTTTAGCTTGACACGCGGTTCTGCGACCCCAATCTTCTTTGCCATCTTACATTATCTCCACGAATTAGCAAACCCCCCGCGCTTGGGTTGTCGGCGCAGTGGTCGCTGTTGCGGTTTAACTTCGTCTGCCACCTGTTCTGGCTCTTTGCGCTTGCGTTGACGCGCTGCCATAGCGTTGACATTCGTGTTAAGTATAGCAGAAGCCGCGATTGCATAAACCCTGCAATCAAGTGCCTCGTTCCGTGGTCGCGTTTTGCGCCATTCGCGTTTCTTGAAGCCTTTATGAAAGCGTGTCACGACTTGTTCGGCTGTTAGCATCCTAAAATACTCATCATCGCGGTTTGCAGGAAAATGGCAATAGCCAGCCCCTTCTTCTTGAATACGCAGACGCGAATAGACAATCTCTTTGGCTGTATCAACGCCAATCGGGAACAGCTTGCACTTCATGTTGTTGTTCGTGCTAGGTCTGCCGACCAGTGGCTTGGCTTCACCGCCAACACCCTTAATGGCAAAGATGCGCCGACCATAACGCGGCTTTGCGTATTTATAAACTTGCTGCGTATGATGACCGCCTGTGTCAATCGCGGCGCATTGAATGGTCATCTTCATGCCATCTTCGCGTTCATACTCTGTAGCCAGCAGCGTATCTAGGTCAGCCCATATCTGCGGCGCAGACGGGTCGCCGGGTATCTCGCGATAATCGAGGCTCCACGTTTCTTCGTCCAATCCAATTCCGATTTGTTCAACAGCCAACCTATCGTTCTGGACATCGATGCCAGCAGTAATCATCACAACGCCTTCGGGTATCTTGTCGCCCCAATCTTCGCGTCTGTCGGCAATCATAAAGTCTTCAATCTTCTCGCCTTGTTCCTCAAAAGTCTCGCCAAGATAAGTATTGACCCAAACGCGCAAAGTCTCTGGTAGCTTCTTGGCTTCCAGAAAATCACGAACAGCGTGTTCCATAGGTGTCCACGGGCTATACAAGCCAGATAGTCGGAAACCCGCCTTGCCGACTGATGGGTTGGTGGCGACCCATCTCCCCTTGCGTATTGCTCGAAAGCGAGCCGCATCATCCCATACCGAACCGCAGTGTTCGCAAATGTAGGATGCCGTTTCTGGCTTGTCTTTGTCCCACTTCACGTTGCTCCACCGAAGCACTTGTTCTTCGCCGCAGTCGTTACACGGGACATGATATTCGCGTTTGTCTGTTTCTTCAAACGCTGCTTCGATGCGGCTGGCGTTTTTTACAGTCGGTGTGCTGACCATCACAATCTTTCTGTTCCAGAATGTAGCAGCCCTGCGTTTCGCCAGTTCAATCGGGTCGCCTTCTGTGCCAGCACTAGGCGGGAAGCGGTCAACCTCATCGCACAGCACAATACGGATGGGACGCGATGCCAGACTTGACGGGCTGTTCGCACCGCACATCGTAATATGACCGCCCGGAAACTGTTTTTTCAAAATGCTGTTGCCACTGTCTCGCGCACGCGGGTCTTTGATTTTGCCAGAAAGTGACGGGCAGTCACGAACCATTGGCGCAAGTCGGTCTTTAGAGAACGTCTGTGCCATTTCCAGTGTTGGTTGCACGACAAGCATCGGTGACGGGTCTTGCGCTACATGATAGCCAATCAAGTTCAGCAGCATTTCTGTCTTGCCAACTTGCGCGCATGACATAATCACGACTTCTTCGATGCGCTCGTCACTGATGGCATCCATTATGCCACGCTGATATTCGGCGCGGCTTGTTGACCACGCGCCATACTCTGCCGATGCTTCGCTTGATAGCACGCGATATTCGTCAGCCCATTGGCTGACTGTCAGGTCAGGTGGCGGCTTAATTGCTTCAAGCGTGCGTTCAACAACTAACCTAGCTGCTGGCTTGTTTGGTATCAGTATTGGCATCTTCTTCATATGTATCCACCACGCTATTCGCCAGTTCATCTAAAGCAGCGTTGATATGTTGCTTCAGCAGCGTCTTTGCTTCGGTCAAGCTGTCTGCGCTGAATACATCTGGCGCGGCCTTCGCGGGTAGCGCAGTCATGCGCGCCCTGAACACACCAAAGATGTTTTCGTTTATCTCTGCCACCATTTCTACAGGCAGCAGCAGACCGCGCTCTTTGGCAAGTTCCATCTCTGCCATCTCTGCTTCTGCCGCCACCTTGCGCGCACGCGCTTCGTCCCAGCTAATAACTTCTGGCGATGCCGTTGACCCCACGATTGCGCGCGCTGCTTCCTCAAGTTTGTAATACGCACCACGCTTATCACGCTTTGCCGGAGTTACATCATTAAGACGCTTGGCAACAGCGCGTCTGTCCATATCAAACTCCACCGCCAGAGCCGATATTGTCCATAGTTTCTGCGTCATACTCATTGTCTTGTTTTTCCTTCGTGGTGGTCTGTCTTCGATTTTCTGTCGCTACAATTTATCTGCGGTCGCGCGTTACC
>Ga0222719_10001254_pt1 | contig 24850 bp, 36 predicted proteins | sample C33_34DmetaG_FD_165039 | JGI IMG/M metagenome (GOLD analysis project Ga0222719, IMG submission 165039) | Estuarine water microbial communities from San Francisco Bay, California, United States - C33_34D | ecosystem: Environmental > Aquatic > Marine > Unclassified | place: USA: California...
ACGCTAAATAGGTAGGGACCTCGCCTGTAGGATTCTCTACAAACCCAACTAATGCTTGGTCAGGTACACCTTTTAATCTATCTTGTAGTTGAATAATATTCATATTTAATTCCCTAATACATTATATAAGCCAAGACCTGCTAGACCTAGACCACCAATCTGGGATGCTAAACTTGGTGCTGGAGCGTAGGCTACTTGTGTAGAACCTAATGCACCCGCAGTACCACGTAGAATGTTTGATTGGTATTCGAGTAGTTTGCGTTGATAGTCTTGTTCTTCCATAAACTGTTGATATTTGATGTTATCAATTTCTTGTTGCATGGCTTGTTTTTCCGCACCTGATGCTGCTTGTGCTTTGAGTCTTTCAAGATTTGATATTTGTTCAGTAGCACCTAATGCGCCTGTAGCTTTACCAGATTCTAGTGCAGTTGTAAGTCCTGTAATACCTAAGTCTTTTTGTAATCCTGCTCCAAACTGTTCTGCTTGTTGTTCTAAAGTTCTTTGTTGTTGAGCAGCTTCTAGTGTTTTAGCTTCGGCAGTCATACCAGCAGCTCTATCTCTTTCGAACTGTTCTTGTCCTCTTGTAAATGCTTCTTCTTTGCCCCTTGCACGTAAGTCAGCAATCAAGGCTCTTGTTCTTGCATCAGCTTCAGAACTCATTAAGGCTTCACGACCACCACCATAAGTACCTCGACCTATAGAGCCCATAGCATATTTAACTTTTTCAATGTCTCCTTGTCTTTGAGCTTCTCTAATAGCAGCATCTGTAACTGCGCTCTCATAAGGACTCATGTATTTAGTTGCCGCCGCTGCATCAAATTCAGCTGGAGTTTTCATAGCTAACGAAGTAACGCCGCTTGGTGTGTAACCTAAAGCCTTACTTAGTCCGGAAGCTGCAGCAGCAGTACCCATTGTAGTAACATCGCCTATAGCTTTTTCAGCAGCACCAAACTCAGTTGGAGTAGTCATACCAGCTGCTTCTGTTTGAACTTTTAATTGCTCTGGAGTAAATCCAGCTACGCGCTCACCTGTATAAGGATTATAATCTTTGACACCAGTTACAGCGCCCGATGCATCAGTTTTATAAACAGCTTTACCAGATTGTTTTAACAATTCTTCATAAAAAGGTTTTGCGTATTCAGGTAAGTTTGTAGAATATGATGTAGTTTCTTGTGGAGCACTGCTACCGCCACCTTTGCCTTTAAATTCAACAAGGCCTGTGCGAGGGTTTATAGTGCCAGCACCACCGTGAGCTTTTAATATAGCTACTTCTTTAAGATTAACGTGTGCAAGTTCTGTATCGCCACCATCACCCATTTCTGCAATGTCTGCATAAAGATGTTTAATAAGCCATACTTTTAATTTAGTAGGTATTAGATTCAACCACATAATAATTTACTCCACTGGTAATTCGTAAAATACGAGTTTTTTTGTATATCCATAATCTTGCCACATTTTTTCCCAACCTGGTCTGCCATAAGATTCCATTTTGCTACACCCCATATCCCTTGCAAACTTCTGTAGTTTAGGAAAACCGTCGGGTAACCATTCATGAAAGTCTTTACCTCCAACAAAATGTAATACAAGTGTTCTTATTTGAGGGTAAATTATTACTTCAGTTACCCAAAAACCATGTATACCTTTATCGTCAAAAGCAATCCATAGTTGCTGATCTTTAGTTAAAAGACCATGTAACATATCTTCTGCGGTGAATCTGCCATACGTATATTTGGCACACCGATTTGCAAATTCTTTTATACTATCCCAAACTAATTCTATATGCTCTTTGGGAACGAGCGATGTTTTCATCAAGCAGGCATATACCTTTCTGGATTAATTTCCCTACCTTGTTTTATTGTACCTGTTCTTGCTTGTCTTATTTTATCCATCATATCATAAAGTCGTTTAGCTCCCGCATCTGATGAGCCATTACCTAAATGACTGACTACATCTGCTGGTACTACAAATTCACCATCTGATAATCTTGCTTCTTGTTCATTGTTTATTGTAGCTTTTATATCATCAGACATACCGTCACCAATACGACCGCCTGTTTCTAAATATCCACCACCAGCCATAGTTGCTTCAGTTGTTGTTCTCATACCACCTGCAGCTTTACCTTTTAAACTCTTAATACCACTAGTAGATGCTGGTGTAAATGCACGTCTAGGAGTTCCAGAATAATAGTAACTAGGAATTATAGGATATACATATTTACCATCTGCTGTTAATTCAGTACCTGGAGGAACATCAAGCCCTGCGGCGTATGCATCAGTTCCTAGAGTTTCCCCTTCGCCTAAACCTGTTGTAGGTTTAAATCCTTCTGGTGTATACCCTAGTTCTTCTGCCGTATATCCTGCGGCATAACTTTCTCCGCTAGTCACAGGAGCAACCGCACCGCCATCTTCGTATTTAACAACCCCTGCCTGTCTTAACATATCTAACATAGACTGCCCTGACATATCAGTAACTTGGCCTGTGGAAGTGTTTGTCATGGTACCCCGTGTGTTTCCAGATTCTAATAGGCGGCTTAGTGGACCACCACCTTTATATCCTTTTATATGACCACCTTCTTTAACTAATCGTAAACCCGTATCTCTTTTGAGTGCAGCACCAATTCCTGTATCTATTTCGTCTAAGTTTAATCTACGTGTTGAGTCGTATTTATCGCCGCGCTTTTCTTCAAATGTTTCATATTCGGGCTCTAACCCCGCTATAATAGGACCAGAAGCAGTCAACGCCATTTTGCCATAGCCTAAAGCCGGATTAAGTTCTCCTGTTTCAGCATTTTTACCTAGTTGTCCAGCAATATCATTTATACCTATATCAGTAGAGCCAGTAGGTAATGCGGCTCTTTCAAAATCTTTAAAGGTATATCCACCACCTGAAGGTAATCCAGAAGTAGCTTGTTTAGCTGTCATTCCTACGCCAGGGCCAACAGGTGGTTTATTAACAAAGCCCATGTTAGGAGCGACAGCACCTTGTAATCCTGTAATAGGTTGGTAGGCGCCAAGTGCGCTTGGTGAAGACATCATACCTAAGTTTTGTGGTAAACCTGCTTGAGCTAAATTAGCGCTTGCGACATTTTGTAAACCTGTATTTATACCAGCAGTAGTAGCTCCTGGAGTTACAGTTGCAAGTTTAGCAGCTTTAGCAGCATCCATAGCTCCTGAAATACCTCCACCACCCAAACCACCAAGACCACCAGTAATACCGCCGGTAAGAATATCTTGACCTGTCAATGCAGCAATACCTGCACCTGTTAAAGCACCTGCAGCGATTGCTCCTGATGTAGCTCCACCAGTAAAACCAGCCGCTGCTGGGCCTAAAAAGTATCCTGCTGCAATGGGAGCCGCCGCTCCTAAAACGTTTCCTAGTGACATAATTTAATTCCTATTAATAAGTTGTATAATATCATGTAATGTGTTACGTATAAACCGTTTTATCCTACAAATCATACCATTTAAGCAATCCAGAGACATCGCCGTTAGCACTACCTGGACGCACTGCAAGGGTTAAAGTATCCGATACTCCTGCTATGGTTTGCCCTAATTGATAAGCAAATGCAAATTCTCCAGTACCAATAGTAAAGGGAGCTGTTTTACCTCCCATATATCCCCCAGCCACACGAGTACCAGTAGAAGTTAAATCAACTGTTGTCAAATCATATTCAACATTGTCGCTGAATGAAGTATAACTAAAAGCTGAACTTGGTGTTGCATTAAAAAATAATCCCCATTCAAAGTCATTATTAGATATATTAAGCACATCTAACCCAGCAGGGACAATGGCAGCATAGGGTCGACCTGATTTAATTCTGATCGTTGCAATATTATAATAAGTATTTGCTGTTGTTAAGTTAACCCCTGCATTAATTTGAGAAGTACCTATCATATTACGTGTGCCTTCTGGAGCATAGCCACCTTCAGATATACAAGTAGAACATATTTGACCTAATGTATAAGTGCCTGCTGCTAATGTATCTAATACTTCAATCTCATATCGTATGGGTAAATTAGGTGAAGTCATATAAACTGCAGTTAGGTTATTTGCATTATAAAAAGTATGAGCAACAATAAATTTACCATCAATAACAAATCCAACTCTAACTGAACCAACACCTAACCATTCTAAGTCCATATATAAAATATTAGTTTTAGTTGGGTCTAATGTATATCCGCTCGCGCCTGTACCATCTAACTTATCACCATTCCAATTAGCTTGGGTTACATCGGTATCTACTGGAGAACCTGACACATAAGTTCGTCTTACTATCTGATAGCCTGTGCCTGTATCTTCAAAAAAGATGCCATTATTAGCATCAAAATAACCTACTGCTTGTCTTAAGTTTTCAGTCTGTGTATGCATCACAAAAGTATTAAACAATAATAAAGACTTACCTGGTTGATAAGACATAACACGTTTACTTTGTCTAATTACTTTATCACCTGTTGTTTCAGTAACATTTAAATTAACTTGCGATGAGTTTTGTACATAAGTAACAGTCGCTGAACCCGTAGTAGAAGCATCAAACAATGCGTTTTGTGAACCTACATTTTTACTATCGAACAAAGTTAACGGATTAGATACTCGTAAACGACCGAACGCATCAGAGCCTGTTGTGCCTTGAAAGTTTATAGATACAGGTATTTCTGGGCTTGAACCAAACGGAGGGTAATAACTTATTGTCATTCAGTAGCCTCCCCACCTGTAATATTTACTGTACATCCTACTGCATCAGCTTTAACTTGTACTGTATCAGACTCATTTAATATCTGCGCCCCTGTCCATTGAACTACTGTATAAGCTGGTAATAAAGTATTATAAAATACTGCATTTGAGGTTCCAGGCGTCCCTTCATCTGGGACTAAACTTACATAAATTCTTTTTGTAGAACCTGTTGTATTAGTAATAGTAATATCTTTAACATAAGTTCTTGTATTATCGGGTACTGTATAAATAGCAATATAATCAGTTGTTATTTCTGCTTGCCCTAATAAAGTGGGTACAACTGATTGGTATGCCATTACAAATCCCCCAACCAAGTTAAAGTATTAAGACCGTCTAAGTTAGCTTTCATCTGTCCAGTACTACCATCAATAGTATTAAAATAAAGACGTAACTGATTTATTAACTGTAAAGTTTGATCTCTGTCGTATTCAGGTAATGGGTTTGCTAAGTTAGGCGCTTTAGTTGCTTTTATATGTGGCATTAACCCCTCCTTCCATCAGGTCTAAAGTCTATTCGAGTTGTACCTAGTTGCCATTGAACACCTACATCACTTGATGCTATTTTAAAGTTCATTTGCCTACCTCTAGCTCTTACATAAACTTGATTAGTATATTGGTCAATAGTTGCAGTAGTTACAACATCACGAGTTAAAGTATTACCCTCCACGTCTGTTGTAGAGTTTGCAGCGCCTGGGAAGTTTCTAACTCCTACAGTTACTTGAACTTCTGGTGTTAGTGTTGTTCCTGTTGAAGATGAAGTATCTGAGGCTGTAAAATTAACATCAGGTATGACTCTTTTAGTTAAAACAAATTGATCTCCATCTTCAATTCCCATGTCAGCAGACTGAATAAATGCATCAATTGCTGTTGGTGTTGCTCCTGGACTTGTTAGATTATCGTGTCCATCTTCATGTTTATACACATATCCGTTAGCAGATGCAAGTGGAAACTGAATAGTTCCAGCATTAGCCCACGCAGTTCTATCTAATGAACCATAATACCAGATTCGCTCTAAATAATTAAAGATAACATAACTATCAATAGATGCAGATGTGGCAGAGCAATAGAACCAAATAACTTCATTAAACTCACTATTAACACCAGCAAAATTAAGCCAGCCATTTACTTTATTCATATTTTCAAAAACATACTGTTTTAATGTACACGGTAGTGTGTTTACTCGACCATCATACATAAAGAATTTATCACTACCCATCCAGAATATAATATTATTAGCTTCAGCTACTACATTAGGACCTATAATGTTAATAGAGTCAGATATTTCTTGTAAGGCAAATACTTCTTCGGTACCTAAAAACTGCACAGTAGATAAGGCCGTGTCTGTCCAAACTAATACTTCTTGTCTTGTTCTGTGCCCTGTAACTATTCCAGAACCTTGTTTAACTCGTAAAAACCCTGCTGTATTAGTAAGTTCAGGTTTCCATTCTTCTGGTTGAGGGCCTATATTAGGATCAACATTTGACCATCGAATAAGTAGTGGGTCATAGCTCCCTAAATAATTAGGCACTCTATATGTACCCACAGTAGTAGCGTCAGAGCCTGGATTATAAGGCAAAACATATGTAAACGTAGTTCCTGTTGGCGTACTTGCTACTTGTAATTCACCTTGATAAGCTGCTGGAGCTTGTCCTGATAATACAACCCAATCATTTACATTTAAATTATGTGATGTTGCAGTGGTAACTGTTGCCGTAGTACCAGACCTTGTGATAGAACTAATATTAGCCCCTGCAGTATAAACTGCTTGATATTCTGTACAAGATAAAGCTAGTAAATGACCACTAGATGCAAAAATAACTTTACCTACTTGTTCAGGTACAGCTCTTGAGTTAGTTAAAGAATTAAGTTTTACAGCTCTATTTGTAATTGTTGGTGTGTAATCCCAATAAAATATATCACCACCTTTAATATTATAAATAATGTCATTATTAAATTTTTCTTGGAATATAACCCTAGGCTCAAATGCAACAGGGGTTGTAGAGCCCGATCCCCATGTTCCTCGTCCATATGTGCCTGCTCCCCAGCCATAGCCATATGTTGTACCCGCATAGCCTACAGGATATTGAAACTCTGCAGTTATACTTGTGCCACCGCCCGCAGCTACTGTTGATGTTGCCGCAGTTGTAACAGTGATTTCAAACGTATTACTTGTAACATTACTTATTTTATGCTCTGCATTAATTTCACCTGCCGGTACTCCACCTACTGCAGTAGCTCCGCTAATAGTTACATAGTCATTATTAGCCCCACCATGTCCTACAATTGTAATAACTATGGTAGTCGAAGTATCTGTGGTTGCTATGCAGTTATCCGTAGCTGGGGTAGTAAAAGTTGTGCGTATAGGGGTAATGTCATATAAAGTAGTACCTAATACAACATAATTTTTTTCATTAGTACCAATACCTATGATTTCATTATCATCTGTCGTACCATATTGAATAATAGAACTTACTTCGCCAGTATAAGCAGTAAAATTAATAGGAGTCCAACCACCTATTTTTTCGGGATAACCTTGTCTAAAACGTATTTTATCGCAGGAATACCAGCTTCCTTCTGATGAATAGTTGGTTCTATCCCTATTTATTCCAGGTTGGAATATAAGTTTTTTTAGTGCCATATTATCTTTTCCGCATTAATAGAGCATGTTCTGCGAACCTTCGTCTAACTAGACCTTGTAGTATGCGACCACCAGCTCTACGGTATTTTAAAAGAACTTCTCCAGCCCTCTTTTTATCACCACGTTTAAAAGCTGACCGCACCGTTGATCGCTGAAATGTCCCCAAACCAAGATTAAAGCTAAAACTAACAAGAGCATCAAACTCAGATTGACTTGGTTGCACAGGATGTAACAAACGAAGTACTCCATTTTCAAATTTTAATAAGTCTTTTCGTAGTAAATCATTGATTTCATCGTCTCCCATTGAGCGATTCCAACTATCAGGGAGCTCAAAATCACGAGTGATAAGATGACCAACACCGACAGTCCAATACCCTGCAGGGCACCTGTAAGGTTTTTTAACAACGCCTTCAAAGGCTTTGATAAGCGCAATTCCTTCCTCCGATGTTTTCATCAATCATCCTTATTTCTTTTCCCACGTTCTGCTTCCAAACCAGAAGCCTATGATAGAAGCTACGATAGCCATTTCTTCTTCACTGAATACAATGTTCATTGCAGTTGCAAAATCTGTTCCACTTTTTATCGCCCAAATCATTCCGGTAATATCAACAAATAAGAGAAGAGCAATAAAAATATAGGTGATAATGGGGCGAACACTAGCACGGAGATTAATAACCCAAGGAGACGCGCCGTTCGAGAGTTTTTCATCATGCTTGTAAAGCGCGAGTCGCTCTTGAGCGTACGTGTCCATCTCGACTTGGTCAGTTTTAAGTTCTTCAATTTTTTCTTGTGAGGCATAACCTGCTTTAGCCAATTCCATAGCTCTCCGCATTTCAATTTCTGCCATCTCACGTTCATGTTTTTGGTCACCCTTTTGCTTAAAAAAATCTAATACACTAGGTAATCCCGATGTAGCAAACCCTAATATCGCCGATAAAATACTTAACATACTTTCTCCTATTTAAAATAAGGTCCTACCATCCATGTTACTACGGAATATCTAATACCTTTTGTTACTGGCTCTACGCCATGCACCATATATGAAGGAAATACTAACACAGTTCCAGCGTTTTGAGGGGGGTAAAATGGTGTTCCACTTGCATTAAGAAAAAATTTCCCACCCTCAAAATCATCATTTAAAAAAGCTAATACTGTAAGTTTTCTAGTTTCATCACTATGAACATGAAATGTGTCTACATGAGAAGTATAGCGTCCACCTGGTTCATACATTAAAAACTCTGTTTGATTGCTGTGTGTTATATTATATTGCCACCAATGATGATTAGCATTTAACGCTGTGGATGTAAGCACTCCACCTATACCTTGATTTTGTACCAACATTAATCGCTTAACATCTCGTATCTCTTTATTAATTGTGCTTTCATTGTCACCACCAATAAAAGGAGCAAGTTTCTCATGTTCTTCTTTGCTGTATTCGGCAATAATATTTTGGCAAAATGATGTGGTTAAATGCCCTTCAAATGCAGCACATTCTGTTAATATACGCTGAATTTGTTTAGGTTTGCCAAGTAAGCCACGATTATCATATTTCTCATCTTTGTGTGGTCCATTAGCATCTACATAATGTAAAAAAACTTGTGCTTGCCATTGTCCTTCTGTATATTTTTCTCGCCAATGCTCTACATCCATGCCTCTGTATAAGATAGCATCACCTACAGCCATGTCTACTTTCTTACCATCCATGTAGATAGACCAGACATTACCTTCAAATCCTAGTGTGATTGTAGCACTTATCTCACAAGCAGGTCTGTCGGTATGTTTAGTAAGCTCTTCACCTGGAACATATAACCTAGCATAAGAGTAAGTAGGATATAACTTCTTACCGCAATGCTTCTCAAAGTGTGGTAGTAAATCTACCAGTAATTGGTCAAAGGTTTCTGTTCCATGTATTGCTTGTGACTTAGGACACTGCACATCTTTTATGGTCTGTTGCTTTGCTACTAAACCTTTTAGTATCTGTGTTAGCTCATGACAATTGTTATGGTCAAGAAATCCTTTTAAATGGACATAGCCATCTTCTTTAAACATAGATTACTCTGGCTGTGCAACATCTTCAGGTTTGATATAGCAAGTGCCATCTTTGTAATACCACATATCTGCCACACAATCGTCAGCACAGTCTACCCATATTAATACTGGACTAACTTCAAAGGTCGCATCATCTGCTACGACTTCAGCCACACGCTGTGTGTCTTCAATTGTTGATGTAGTTAATGGTTGATAGGTAACAGGGTCTGTAGCAGGAGTGACTGCTTCCCACGAGGTTACCCATGTTACATCTGATATTTCTGTTGTACTAATTAATGCTTTCATATTTTTTCCTTTTTTAATCCGATACCCATTCAACTACAACTGCTCCGCCAACTCCGTGTCCTTGTGGAGTGGGGGGAGCATAATTAGGCGCTCCTCCTCCTCCAACTGTAATTGCAACGGGAGCGGATACAGGACAAATTGCCGTTGCAATTCCACCATGACCCCCAAAATTAGACCCAGGAGTGCCAAGTCCACCACCACCAGCCGCTCCTTTACTTGAAACTGAATAAGCGTTTGGACCACCAGAAGATCCAGGCTGAAAAGCATAGCCTGCTATAGCTCCATTAAACTCAATGGAGTTATTTACACCAACCTGTGAAAGAATTTTTTGATTTCCTGATACAAGTGCTGTTCCTGTTGTTACAGTTCCATTTCCCATAGCCCCACGATTCGCAGGAGGTCCAGAGGGAGCGCCACCACCCCCAGTAGATGAAACGAAAGCACCGAATGAGGATGTTCCACCCGACCCCCCTGCTCCTGGTCTTCCTACACTATCAGTAGCACCGCCCCCACCCCCAACTACTGTTACTTTTACTTGAGTTGTTGTTGCAGGGCAAGTCCAAGTGCCTGGTCCTGTAAATAATTGCGTTTGAATTTGACCACCACCACCACTTGCAGCGACAGTAATTGATCCAGCACCGTCAGTAATAGTAATACCTGAGCCAGCAGTTAGTGTAGATTTTGATAATGTATTTCCTGTTGAGTTACCAATAAGAAGTTGGCCGTTTGTATAAGAACCTTGTCCTGTACCGCCATCTGCAACTGCTAAGTCAGTAATACCTGTAACAGAACCACCAGTAATAGATACTGAACTTGAATCTTGCGTAGCAATAGAGCCTAAGCCTAATGATGTTCTTGCTGTAGCACCAGATTCTGCAACCCAGTTAGCGCCATCACCAACAATAATATTTCCATCAGTTTTTGCTAAAGCGCCAATAGTAGTTAAATCTGCATCGTATGCTTGAACATCAACACCAACTTCAGTATCCATAGCTTGTTGAGCTGCTGTTGCTGATGCGGCTGTAAATACACCTTTACCAACAGTTGTACCACCTAGATTAGTTAAAGCTGAATCAGCTGTTGTAGCGCCTGTACCGCCTTGTGCTACTGCTAATGCTGTAGCCAATGTTAATGAAGACATAGAATTTACTGCATCAACAACATTAGAACCATCATTAAATACTAACATTGCTTTGCCTGCTGGAACTGCAATGCCTGTACCAGTAGAATTTTTTACTGTGATTGCGTCAGCACATCCGTTATTTACAAGATAAAATTTCTCAATAGCTGGAACAATTAAGTTTTGTGCGCCGCCTGAAGTACCCGTTAAATTTAGTCTTAAGTTACGAGCAGTCTGAGATGCATTTGTATCTGTTAGTGTTAGAGTCACTTGTCCACTTGCGAATGTAACATTAGCTGAGCCTGTAATAGCTTCTTGAATGGCGGTACCTAAGTTTGTATTAGTTGTATTACCCCAAGTACCTGATTGTTCGCCGGTAGCAATTAACTCAAATTTTAAATCTGAATATGTACTTGCCATTTTAAATTTCTCCTATTATGATGTTTGACCGCTTGCAGGTACGCTTGTTACGTGAATAGAAGTATGTTTTTTACCATTCCACGCGGCACCACAATCAGAGCAGGTTCCTGAATTATATTCTTCGGCATCAACTTCCATGCCACAATTTGCACATTCTAAATGCGTTTCATATTTATTTGTTATTGTACCATCTTTTAATGTTTTTGCTTCAACTATCATATGTATTCCTTTACGCGGCTATTGGTAGCCAGCTTGGTGTTTGTGAGGTATCTATATCACCCCACACTAAAGTAAATCTTCCGTTTCCAACACCCCCTGTGCCAGAAACCCCTGTTGGGTAAACATTACCCTTAGCGTCTACAGTAGCAGTACCTAACTGCATAGTACCAAGAACGCCTGTTACATTTACATTTATACCTGTACCTTCAATAACAGTGGCGGTACCAAGTGCCATCGTACCAACAACACCCGTTACAGATATAACTTGATCTGTTTCAACAGATGCGGTGCCTAAAGCTCCAGTAGCACTAACACCGGTAACATCTATAGTAAAGACAACTGTAACATCAACATCCCCAACAGCCCCAGTAGCGCTAACACCCGTAACAGATAGAGTATTGTTACTTATTGTTGTTGCAGTGCCTAACTGAGTAGCTGCAGATAAGCCTATTACAGATATAATTTGATCTGTTTCAACAGATTGTGAACCAAGTTCAGCTGTAGCACTAACTCCGTTGACAAGAACAAATATCGTATCCGTGCCCCACGGACCTTCACTCCAAGGACCTGCACCCCAACCTACATAAGCTACATCAATACCAACTGTACCTGTTTCGCCTGTAGCAGATACACCTGACACAGAAATATTTTGATCTGTATTTAAATTTTCAGTGCCAAGTTGTGTAGTGCCTGCTAACCCAGTAACAGATATATTGTTGATACTTATTGTTGTTACAGCACCTAATCCAGAAGTAGCTTCTTCACCGGTAACTTCTGCGGTATAGATAATTGTAACAGTTGAGTCTCCAACAGTCCCAGTAGCACTAACACCCGTAACAGATAGGTTATTATTGCTTACAGTAGTTGCTGTACCTAACTGAGTAGTTGCAGATACTCCACTTAAAGTTACATTAGCATCTGCAGTTACAGTTTCGTCGCCCAGCGTTGCAGTTGCAGACACACCATCTACATTGACGAATAATACCTCAACGCCAAAGCTACCGACAGACCACGGGGCCTCACCATAGCCTGAATATAATGTAGATGAAGCCATTAACCGCTCCTAATTAAGCGATTCTAATAATAGCGCTTGTTGAATCAGCTGACGGGAAAACGATTGTAAAGTCCCCAGCAGTTGAAGTCTTATCTCCACCAAAAGCTAACACAGCAACAGCAGTATCACCGTTTGTATCATTATAAATCAAAGCACCATTAGCAGTGATTGTAGCTGATGACCAAGTTGTATCAGAAAAACTTAACCACGCTGTAGTAGAAGTACTTGTTGGTACTTGTGAAATAGATAAAGTATTACCAGTCGCTGAATAACCTGTACCTGATACTTCGTTAGATGCTGAATATGCTGTTGTAGACGCATCTAATGTTGCTGATGATGTATACAAAGCTACTTTAAATGTATCTGCTGTATTTACAGTTCGTGCATAATTAGTTGTATTAAAGTTGTGACCGCCACTAAGCAACTCAACTTTAAACGACGTACACATTGCTTGAGAAATTGCCATTTTTATATCTCCAAAATTTTAATTAAATCCGAATGTCCCGCTTGACGCAGTTTATTCGCTAAAGTTGTGCGGTCAGATGTTACCGCTTGTTTTAAGTACTGTACTAGCACTTGTCTAATATAGTCCTTAAAAGCTTCTGCTTGATCCCTAATTAAAGGGTTTGCATCCTTGCTGACGTACATAATTTTATCTAGTGCAAAATCAGCTAACTCTTCTGGAGTATGACCTCGACCACTTGTTGTATGTACTTCAAAATTAATGTTACCTAAATCTAATTGTTCTATATTCATCGTCGAATTACCGGTATCCTTTCTTGCCCACTTCTGTAAGCATCTCGTCTATTTTTACCTTCACCTAAGTTTTGTAATAACTGCATAGCTTCTGAATACCTTGCAGTATATTGTGTAACTGTATCTGAATCTTCTTTCATGAAAGCAGCTGCTTCAAGTAATGATCCATAGAAAAGAGCAGTATCAAAGTTATCCCCAAGCCAAGTATTACCAGCAGTAACAATGCTTTCAGGATAGTAATAATAATGTAGCTCGGAATTGTAATCAGCATCTGGTGTCGGCCCTAAAATCATTGATGTATCACTAAATATTGCATAATATTGTGGTTGCCCATAAAATCCAGAATCTGTATCTGGAAAAGATTCTCTAATAAAGTTAACATCTTTATTCAAAAGATAAGTATATTCATTATCATTATTAATTACAGCAATACTAAATGTAGATAGCCAATCACTAGGAAGACTAAAATATTTATTTCCTGTAGTCATAGTACCTGTAACATTTCTACGCAAATCAGGTAGTTGAACAGTATTATAAATACGTTGTTCTGCATTTTGTATAAATATATTTATATCAGTAGTACTATACTGGTTTTCAGTATACGACTGAATTGCAGCTACTAATTGTGTGTAGTTCATTATCTATCCTTACGCCATTGGGCCGCGGGCTTTTGTACCTTTTGTTGCTGCGCCATTACCACGAGTAACAACACCTTCTGTCTTGACATCCGTTTCAGGGTAGCCATTTGAGTTTACTGCGGGCCCTGGTTGAGGCTGTTTATAGCTTGGTTTACATCCTTTTCTATCGTTGTTCATATTATACTCCTAAGTTGTTGTTACAGTAACTGTGCCAACCTGACCAGTCGCTTCTAAATCATCTTCTATTTCTAATCCCAGAGGATTATTAAGTCCTACTGGATCCCAACCCCATTGAATTTGCCGACTACTATATTCACCTGCAACTCCAAAACTTCCGTCAGGTCGTGGATCACGTAACGCCTGTGGATCTTCTACAGGATACATGCCTTGCATGTTTTGCGGTTGGTCGGGTTCCCAACATTCTTTACAAACTTTTATATTTGTATCTGTAGTTCTAATGTATAGATTTTTAAGCTCTTTCAGTTTAACTTGAAAGCCGCATCTATCACATACCGCAATTGCTTTTTTCCCGGCAGTAAATCGATTACTCATTATAATCCCTTATAGAAATTGCTGACGGGGTGCAAGTCTTAAATCAGCCTTTTCTCTATCTTCAGTAGATGCTAACATCCATTGTTCTTCATATTCTTGTTTTAACATTGCCATTCTTTCAAGTGCACCCGGTATCTTTAAGCTGAGATAATAGGCTAGTCCTGCAATTAAACAGGGATAAAATCTAAACGGTATTTCCTGTGTATTAACTCCGGTTCCAGCGTCATCAATACGTTTCATATACCAATAAACAAAAGTATATGGTGTAACGCTATCAGGGATAGGCCATAAAGTTATAGTCGGTGTAGTCGTTTTCCTATCGATATAAACTTGTATAGGTCTTCCTGTATCATTTTTACTTGGTATTGTAGCATACGTCGGAACGGCAATTCGAGATATACTTAAATCAGATTGTGTCGTGCCTGAACCTGTACGAATAACTTGGTCAACTAAATCAATCGTATCGGTTGGCAAATTATAAGTAGCGGTGCCTGCAACAAGTGAAATGGAGCCTGTCGTAATTGTCCATAAATTGATGCCGCGATTAGCCCACTCAGCCGTGAGTAAATTTAAACTACGTCTTGCAGTTCGTAAGTCGTATCCAGTTCTAAGTTCAGCACCACATCTTTCAAATGCTTCTTCTACAATCTCGTTGAGATCTGGATTAAATGTTGTTGTTCCTGAAGTTGCCATTTTATTTTCCTAGTTTTATACAGCCTTCTGCATTCATGCAAGGCCAGTCCGAATACATTTTGCCACCACACGAATTACCTGTTACATATCTTTCTTCTACTAATTTTAGTCTAATATCTAAACCGTGTATATTTTCTACTAATGTTTCTTTTAATTTCTGCCTTTCTACTAAATTATCAGTAGAAGGTATTACTTGCCCCGCAGGGGTGATGAGCTGTGTTAAATGAGATTTTATTAAGGTCACATCTCTATTAATCGTATTTATTGAATCCACAACCCACCACATAGCTACTAATAGTAACGGAATCAAACTTATTATAATCTTGTTGAAATCCATTACTTAAGGTTTATTAACCCCACATGCTTTTCATCCATGACCAGACATCGTACCAATGATGAGATACCCATTTATCCCATACCCATGTCCAGACTAGAAGTGCAGCCCAGTGTTCCCAATCCCATTCCATATTTATCTCCTATTTCTTTTTTCGTTTAAGAGACGCAACTCTACGGGGTTTACCTGCAGGTTGCCCCAAGCTTTTCTTTTGCGCTATTCGCGAGCGTTTCTCTGCGGTAGTCATTTCTCCTGATGTTTTAGGAGTCTTACTAGACACACGTTTGCTAGGTCTACAATAGGGAGTACCTCGAGACTCTCCTTTACTGCGACCACAGGCTTTACCGGTTCTTACATCTTTCCAATCTTCTTTGAACCAGCGTTTGAGTGCAGCGCCTTTAGCTGTCTTGCGAACTGCCATTATTTACCTCTGTTTTTTCTACACTTAGCAATAGCACCAGATGCATAGGCACTTGGAAATACCTTATAACTTGCTTTTACTTTTTGGTAGCAAGCATCTTTTACCGTGCCGCCTTTTTTCATTTTGATAGATTCAAGAGTTTTAGCTTGTTTAGCATGAGCCTTAGATGCTTTTGCTAATTTTTTAGCAACTTTTTTAATTTTACCCATGCCTCGGCATCTCATCATACCATGCGGCCCCTTGTTTTACCTTTTTTACAGATGCCATCACCGCGGTGTGATTTTACTGAGCCGCCGTGTTTCATTTTTTTAACATTACCACCGTGTTTAAATCCCATAGAAGCTTGAGCTTTTTTCTGTAGGTCTTTACCCATTTGACGGCGTTCTTCACTAGCACCAAAAAGTTTTTGCATTGTAGATCGGTCGTCTTTTTTCTTAACTTTATTTTTATTTCTGTCCAGATTAATATTTAAACCTGCTCCCGGTCTTTTATTAACCTGGTTCATGTTAGGGCCCATATCTGTTTTAGTTGGTTTGTATCCTGATGAACCTGGAGCAGCTTTACGACCACCTTTGTCTGTAGCTCTATTTGGTTTAGGAGCTGGTTTAGGAGCTGGTTTAGGAGCTGGTTTAGGAGAGGGTCCAAAAATTTTTGTTTTAGTCTCAACATCCTTCTTAAGTCTAGCTTGCTCTCCTGCAATACGTTTTTTAACTTTAGGGTTTTCACCTGGACTTTTAAGACGAGCTTTATTTTCTTCCATCTTTAAATCAGCCGCTAAACGGTTTTTACCTTTTCTAACGTCATCTTTAGTATATTTTTTATCTAGCTTTTTTTGATTTTCATCTCTAGCTTTTTTTACTTTTTGTAGTTTCCCTGCGGTTTTACGCAATTCTTCCATTGATATCATTTGTTATCTCCTTGCTTTAGTTTTACCACGGACAGCAATGCCATCCCGTTTACATTTACTTACCATACCGCCATGCTTCATTTTATGAGCTGAATCTTTCATAACCGTGCCGTCTGGCATTTTATGGTAACCCTTTTTAACCGCACCACCTTTTTTCATCTTCTTTTTCTTAAGGTCTTCTTTAACATAATCGTTTGCAGAATTAATTTCCTTATCTTTGTACTTACCCCTTTTCATGAACTTGTCAAGAAAGTCTATTTCAATTCTACCTTCGCCCATAGTATTTTTAGTGGTTGGTACTTTCTTTTTATCTACTTTACCCCCTTTATCCATCTTCTTAATTTTCCCACCATACTTCATACAATTAGACATTATGTTCTCCTTGCCTTTTTAATTTTTTTAGTTTTACTAAATTTTTTACCTACTTTAGTAGGCACCCCAACTTTCTTAGCAAACTTAGGATTATTAGCCACGGCTTGCATAAACTTTTTTTGCTTTTTACTTTTTGGTGGCATTATTTCATCCAGTAGCCAGCTATAAATGCTATAGCAGCAGCAAATCCGCTGAACATATACATAGCGACTTTCTTACCTCCACTAAGCTCAGACAGCACTTTTTCAATATTATCTATTTTGGTATCCATCTTATCAACTTTTACCATAATGTGATCTATATCACGTTTCATATGATCTATCTCCGCTGAATGAACTGCTACAGCTTCTTGCACTTTTTCCATTTTAACATTTCCACCTTCTACGCGCTTGACGTAATCTTGAGTTAGGATCTTTAGCCGCTTTTGGAAAGTCTTTCATTTGTCCTGCAGAACGTGCACAAAATGACTTACGCCGTTTTGCATCTTTAGAACCGGGTTTGACTTTTCCTGTGACAGCCGTTTTTAATTTAGAACCGGGATTAGCTTTGCGATAGGCTTTAACGCCTTTCTTTGTCATACCTGCACCCTGCTTAGTCGGGCGAAAGTTACCCGACTTTACAGAAGTTTTAATCCCCATTCCTTTTTTCTTCGCTACCATTAGACACAGTCTCCGAATGCTTCAAACCTTCTTTGATTTTCATCTTTTCCAGATACTTTATCCTCGCCTTGTATTTCCTCTGGCTGTTTAGGATGTGGAGTTTCTGGTTCAGGTTCTTTGCCCATTTAAACATTTTATCCGTAGAATATCGTGACTGCGTCCGCATTAGTTAATGCACAATAGACATCAGTATCAAACAATATTCCTTCACCTGGAATAAATACATCATTACTGCTTACTACAGCTGGAGTATTTATAGTTAACTTAGTTGCACCGCCAGAACCACCATCTTTTAAAACAATAGTGCCTCCAGTGCCAGTTGAACGATAATGAAGACTTTTAACTCGAGCTCGATGATTAATTGGAGTGCCTGTGCCTGCCGTTTGCGTTGCCGCTTTTACATCGGTCTGTTGCATATTATTCTCCTATTAACCCGCTGAAACGTTTAATACGCCTGAGTTATTCCATAATTGTCCAGCGTTAGTTGGGTCTGATGTTGGTAGACTAGATACAACTACTGTTGTGCCATTAATAGTAACTGCGCCGGTAGTTGTGAGTGTTGTTCCTGAAAAGCCGTTGTCTGATACAACTGGGCCTGAAAAGGTTGTTGTTGCCATTTGAATTTCTCCATACAAAGTTATACGCTTATCCGTCGTGTATGCGTCTGCTGGGGCAGTCTGATAAGCTGGATGTTCCCAGATAATTAAAATGATACACGGTTTGCATAGATTACACAACAAAAAAGGGGCCGCAGCCCCTTAATTTAATACAATAATAATTACTTGTTCATTACGTACATTGTTACTTCAAAACCGAAACGCATTTCAGTAGCAGCAGGTGTTGTCCACATAATGTAATCTCCTTATAAGTTATATTTCAGCATTGCTGATAAGTGAATAATACCAAAGAGAAATACATAAGTATCTAATGAAATGTATGAGTTTTAGGTAAAGAAAAACCCAGCCGAGAGGGAGCTGGGTTTTTCAGGAGGAGGGTACTTATAGATTAAGCACCTTCTGAGCCCCACATGCCGAGGGGATCTGACCAACCAAATGAATAACGCTCACGAGCTTTGTAACGTACGTTACCTGTGTCGAAGTCGCCGTCCATTGATGTAGTTAATGGAGTACGAGTAAAGTGCTTCATACCATTAGGTACATCGGTTGTTAAGAAGTATGCATTTGTATCAGTCAAGAAGTGATTGATTGCATAGCCTTCTGGAATCGCACCATTTGACTTGATCGCGTTGATGTCGTTATCAGCAGTACCGACACGTTGTTCAGTATCTAATAAACGAGTTGCAACGAATTGCAAGTTTGGTGGGATTACTAATTTACGTGGTTTAGCAGCAATTAATAAACCTCTTTCATCTGTCCATCCTGCGATTTGAATCACAGCATTTTCTAATGAAGTTTCGTTTAAGTCGGCAGCAACTGCCTGTGTATTACTGTTAGCACCACCATTTACTAGAGGGTGTGATGTGTTAAATAATGAAACACCGTCACCACCATTATAAGAACCACCTGTGTTAAAACCATTGTTAAGAACGTTAGCAGCTTTCACTTGTTTTGTGTTAGCCATTGAACGTGCTAATGCTTTAGTGTAACGAGCAGATAAAGTGTCGTAGAGGTTATCTTCAACAGCTTCTTCTGTTAGTGAGAAACCTAAAGCAATGGTTTCGTGGTTATACCTAGCTGTCCAAGCTTCTTGTGCATTGTCATAAGCGATGGCAGAACCTTCGCCTTTAACAGGTGCATTACCGAAACCGGATAGTTTTGTTTCTTCTTCAAAGCTACGTTCTGATGTTTCAGATTCGTAGATTTCTTTGTGCTCTTCGCCATAACGCTGATATTCCATTCCGAATAAAGCATTAAGGCCAGGAAGCAACTCTTTTAATAACTGAGCTCTTGAAATTGCCATGATTTATTCTCCTTAAATACCAGTAGAGTTGTTATATGAATGTTGAGTACCGTTAAATTTTACTAATACTTCAGTGTAAGCATCGCCTACCTGATTATCAGGATCATCTACGAAATCAACAATACGGAATGCAGCTGCAGTTTGAACCACTGTAGCATCTAATGCAACGTTAGAATTACCGTTTACAGTAGAACCAGTCGAAGTAGACTGTACATTTGCCAAAGGTGCGTTTGCGCCTAGGCCTGCTTGAGCGATAGTACCATCAGCTTGTGCTTTAAACACAACATCTGGATCATCGATCACATAAGCTACAGCGTCAGAAGCTACTGTACCTGATGGCCAATATTGAGCAAACAATTTTTGTTTTGTATTTGGGTCTGTGTATGAGCATCCAACGAATATGCCGACTGTACCTGCCGGGAACGGTGAAGCTGCTGAACCAATAGTGGTCACCAACTCAACTGTACCTGCTGCTACAATAGAAACGACATTTCCGTTGAAGATATTAGTTCCATAACCAGACGCAATTGATAATAGGCGTGTAGAACCCGCATATGGGGTACCACCTATATGATTTACGGCTCTTAGTCCGTAAGGTGCGGCTGTTGTTGCCATGATGTTATCTCCTAATTAAAGAATTATTTGTTACCTTTTCCAAAAGAAGTAGTAGATTTTTTATCAGAGAATATTGGCATTCTAGGGTCATTCTGTCTCATTAAGTTGTTATCAACAGCTTTTTCTTGAGCTTCAGCTTTTTGCCTATAATACTCATTTCTTTGGTCTACCATTTCTTGAGGCATTTTACAAAGTAGCAAACCACCAATTTCAATAGAATCTTCAAATCTTGAATTATGGTCTGCTGGTATATTTACTTCTGGGTGATCTGAATGTTTCACAGGTTCCCAGCCTTCACGCATCCGCGAGGACACATTTAGATTGTCCGCTTCGTTAGCTAATGACACCCTAACCCATCGATACGCCCATCCAGGTTCTTGTTTGATTTCTGGTAGGAGTGATGGTGGTTTCCATTCTCTAGTTTCTTTTCTAGCTTCTATATCTCTATTTTTGCGGTTATCCATTTGCGTTCTCCGTTTTAATTAATTCGCGTGCATATTGCTCTGGAGTTAGCTTGAATTTCTTTGCTAAAGCTAACTGTGTTTTAGTCAATCTGATTTTTTTAGAACCAGTTGATCTCGTTGCTGGAGCAACAACAGTTGAGGGTTTGCGTTGAGGTTTTTCTTCCTCAATCGATTCAGATTCCCCAAAATATTCTGGGAAGCGTTTCTGCATCGTATCATCAATACGACGGTAATAAATGTCAGAAGAGGGATCAATGCCACTTCTAACAAGTTTTTCATGCAACCCTAAAGCTAACGAAGTCATTTCTTCGTCTTTGCCAAACCATTGGTTTTTTTGTTGCCAATCTAACGCTCTTTGGTCTGGTTTTGGTGCTTTTGGTTGTAATAATTTTGCTTGCTCTGAAGATACACTATTTTGACCTTCTTGTAAAGTATATTGTGGCTTCATTCCCTGAGCTTGGCCTAATTTATACTGAGCTTCGTTCATCTTAGTTTGAGCGGCTACAAGTTTATCGCTATCACCCGCATCATAAGCTTCACGATAATCTCTTTGAGCAATCATTAAGTCCGTCTCATATTTTTCTTTGAGAGTCTTTAAATAGTCTTCTTCACCCGTAGAAAGCGTTTTTTTAAGCTTCTTGTTCTCATCAATAATACCTTGAGCAACTCTTAAAGCTTCTGAACGTTCTCTATCGATAGATTCTTTAGCGCGTCTTTCGTCATGCCACGCTTTTTTAAGTTGAGCCATTCTTTGTTTGACCCTATCTGAATATTCAGACAAGTCATCTTCATCTAGCTCTTGTTTAATTTTATCGGGTAGAGGTTCTCTATTTCTGTCTTGCGGAGGAGTATCATCTTCCTCTTCAATCTCAAAATCTAATTCCTCTTGTTTAGGCTTGGTTTCTTTCTTAGGTTTTTCTTCAATTTCAACCTCGCCTTTTTCTATTTCGTTTTCTTGAAGCTCTACCTCTTGACTTTCGTCATCATCCTTGAGCTCATCAGGCACTTCATTTATAATCTCTGCCATGCTTTTCTCCTTATGCGCGTTCGTAGCCACGTGGGTCATCGACCACTGCTTCTACGGTATCGTCGTTAATAATGCGAAACTCTTTACCATGAATTTTGATTCGAGTTCCAGAATATGCTCTAGTAATAACGAAGTCTCCTTCTTTACACCAGGGGCCTGTTGGGAATCTATCCTTATCTGCATAAGCCATATCTCCCAATTTAATTACAAACAAAACAACAGTTGAATGTTCTTCTATGTTTTTAGTTTTGTCTGATTTAAGTATTCCACTTTGGTACTTTTCATCTACGACAGGAACCGCACATAAAATGCGATAGCCTTTGACTTCAGGTAATTGAGTGGGTTTTGTTTCTTCAGGAGTTTCCTCCTTTTTGCTACTAATTGTCTTGCCGTCAGGCGTGACAATATCTTTTCTAAGTGTTGCGATTTCACTCATCGTCCCCGTCCTCCATTTGATTTCTTGCTAAAGCTGCAATTAGCCCTTGAGCAACATGGAAACCTTGGATAACACCACAAGCGTGTTGGTAATGTGCAAAATCCTTAGCCCTTCCTATACATAAATCTTCTTTCATGCGTTCTTCTTCCTCACCCAATTGTTGGGCAAGTACTTTTAACGATTCATCCATCTAAGTTCCTTTCGTTTATTGTTGCGGCTTTTGCCGAGTTTTTGCTGCTACTGCTTGTGCTCCAAGTTTTGTTCCTTCTATAAACTCTTTAGCGTCAAGTTCTTTTTGCTGATTAATTGCTTCAGCACCAATTTTAGCTCCTGCAATTCTTTCCTGAGAATCCATTTTAAGTTTTTCAAGTTCGAGTTTAGCTTGTTCCAATGCAGTGTCTGCTTGCATTTTTTGAGCTTTAGCTTGAGCCTCCATCTGTTTAATTTGAAGTTCTTGTTTTTGCATTTGAAGTATTGGATCTTCTTCTTGTTCTTGAATTTGTTGTTGTTTAGCCTCCGCAGTATCTTTCTGTAGTAACTGTTGAGCAGCTCTTGCAACAAGTCTAGACAATTCAACTTCAGTATCTTCTGGTAATACTTCATCAGGTTTAGGTAACTCTGCTCCTAATTGTTCTTCTAGCTGTTTTCTATATTCAAATGCTATATGTTCAGCAATATGTGCTTCCATAGCTGCTTGAATAATTCCTGCTTTTGAGCTTTGACCTACTAACTGTCTAATTTTAGGGTCATCAGCAAAAGCCATGTGTGCTGTAATATGTGCTTTGTGATCTTGATATATAAATGCTTTAACAGGTTTACCATTAATAATATTCATATTTTCTGATATAGGATCAGTAGGTTTCATATCGTCTTTACGAGGAATTAATTTATCTACATTTTTAACACCTAATACATCTAACATTTGACGATTAAGTTCAGGTAGGTCATATATGTCTGGATTAGATTGTGCTAATTGCATAACAGCTTGGTATTGAACAACTTTCTGAGACATTGTTGCTGCATTTGGATCAGATACAGGTATAACTTCAACTAAATCGTAGTCTTCACGTTTAGCGTTTTTAGTTCCTGTTGCTGGCTCGTATGAATAGTCTGCAGGCGTGTAGTCTTTTATTATAGTTTTAAGCAACCGAAACTCTTGCTTCATGGCATAATGGATTCGACTTTGCACTGCAGACATTACTTTTAATGTTCTCTCTAAAATAGCTAGCGTTGTACCAACGGGTGCGTTAGCAGACATATCTGAAACTTTTAAATCAGCAGCTGAAGCAAAGCGTCTGCCTTCTTCAATAATCTGATTCATTAACATGTTAAGAACTTGTGAGGGTTCTTTATAAGGAAGTGGTAAAATATTATCTCTTATAGTACCGGAAGGAACATCAACATCGCGGAATTCTGCAGGTGAGATTGGAGTATCATCACCTTTAATACGTAAGCCTCTAGTTTTAAATCCGCCAGGGAGATTAGATAATGTACCCGCGTCTACCAATTGTCGTAATATCATTGTGCCTGATTTTGCAAACGCGCCTATTAAATGAATTAAACCAAAACAATAAAAACCAAATCCTGGTACATATCCATAATGCACAAAGTGTTGACGTTTTTGTTTAGTATCATCATCTGGGCTCCAGTTACGTCTAATAGATAAAATAGTTGATGTAGATTTTTCAATGGTTACAACATAAGGTAATGCAATACCTGTCTTCTCACCATCTCTTTCATCTTCATATCCTTCTAAGTCAAGGTCAACATGCATCTCAAGAATTTTCCAACGATCGTCTGTTGTGGCACTAAAGCCCATCTTCTCTGCAATCTTTTTCTCAACTTCATCAAGGTCATATGTTGGCTCACCTAAATCAACATCTAAGTAAAACCCTGCGACTTGTAGTTTGCGTAATTCGTTTTGTGTCTTACGCATGACATGAGTAACTCTTTCTGCAGTTTCTAAACTAGACGCTCCGTATGGCACTACGATGTCTTCAGCTGGAACATACATAGAGACTTGTCGCTCTAAACTTGGATCATAATAAACTTTCTTAAATGCATTACCTGCTAAACCTAAACCCCATAACATTCTTTCATGTTCAGGTCTATATTCAACCATCTTCTCAGTTAGTTGATAGTTCATGTTTTCTTGTACACGAGCAGATGCTTCTTTATTCTCATCTGTTTCTTTACCAATAATTTGAGTTTTGACTGGGCCTGCGGCAGGGAATGTTTCGGTCATGGTTTCTGCTTGAAACTTAACTAGCGTTTCTGTCATAAGTGGATGATAAACATTACATGCACCTTCCCATGGTTCTGAACGGTCTTCTAGTTTAAGACCTAAAAGTTCTAACCCATCAACATAAGTATCTAACCAATCTTTTCGAGAACTTACATCACCTTCAAAGTCTTCAAGAAGTTCACTTGCTAAATTTTCTAAATCACCCTCATCAATTTCTTCAGCTAAGTTTTTATTAAACTCATCATCATCCATACGGTCTGGATCAATCTCAATTTCTATACCACCAGCTCGAATAG
>Ga0222719_10001255_pt1 | contig 24848 bp, 32 predicted proteins | sample C33_34DmetaG_FD_165039 | JGI IMG/M metagenome (GOLD analysis project Ga0222719, IMG submission 165039) | Estuarine water microbial communities from San Francisco Bay, California, United States - C33_34D | ecosystem: Environmental > Aquatic > Marine > Unclassified | place: USA: California...
CCTTTGAAACATCAGGGGCACTATGCTTTCCCGCCCGATAGCAAAAGAGGATGCAATTTCATGAGACTTTCCCCTTTCGATCAGATCGAAAGTATGCTTCATAAATTTCAAGGAAGGATCTGGAATCTTGCTGGAATCGAAAGCTGCATCGATACCTTTGCCCGATACCTCCTCCACAAATTCCGTGATCACATTTGTCGATGCACCCACTTCAGACATTGCATCTAAATAAATTTGATAATGACTTGTGTAGGTTATTTCATTTCCCTTTCCAAACGCCTGATCAGATTCCTCTTCCATAACAATCTCGTTGATGAACCTAACAAGATTACCATTAGGGTTGGGGATCCAAGGGGATCCGTTTGGCACCAAATCCTTTTGAAGCTTTTTGAGCAGAGACATGAAATCCCAAACCGCAAACACATGGTGTTCCATGAAAATTTTTAATTCTTCAACTGAATTAATCCTCTCAAAAATAGGATGCGTTTCGAGTTTCTGCTTTAGGGGTATCAATGAATCTAGATTCATAAAACCTATTCTATTCTAAATCAGACAACTGCCAAGATTAGATCCAAGAAACTAAGTGGCACTCCCGCTGGGAGTCGAACCCAGATCTTCGGTTCCGGAGACCAATGTTCTATCCATTGAACTACAGGAGCATAAAACTTCATAAAATATTGAAACCTTTGAGTGGTCAAATTGAATACTATCCTCAACTTTCAGAGGCCTTGGTCGTAAAAGAGTTTCAATATCTTCTAATTTTCAAACTTTTTCTCAAAAGGTATTGACAAAGGTTCCTTATTGAGATTGAGTCTCAGTATCATTGAGATTGAGTCTCAGTATCAGTACTCTATACAAACTAAAACTACACATGAAAAAAATAACTCGAAAACACGGATTTGCGTTATTGGCTATTGCCTTGGTCAACTTAAATCTTAGTGCCCAAACGGGCGATGGAGGAGCAACAACAGAGCTTAGTCCATTAAATGTCGTTGGTGCCCAGACTGATGTTCCAACATTGTCTTCAGGTATGAAGACCTCTTTGCCTGCCGAAAGCTTACCTAAGAGTTTATCGATTATGAGCACAGACCAAATAAAGGCCCAAGGTCTTAAAAGTGTTGGGGATGTGATCGACTATACACCAGGTGTAATTAATTCTCAAGGTGAGGGACACCGTGACGCCGCCGTAATTCGGGGTATGCGAACCACTCAAGATTTTTATCGAGACGGAGTCCGCGACGATGTTCAATACTACCGCCCACTTTATAACATTGAACAGGTTGAGATTATTCGAGGACCTGATGCTCTTCTCTCGGGTTTTGGTGGGGCATATGGGCTTATCAACCGCGTTTCCAAGCAAGGTAAAATCGGAGAAGATTTCCTTACGCTGAGTGGCAGTATTGATACCTTCGGTGAAACCAGTGTTCAATTGGACAAAAACTTCAATCTGAATGAGAGCTCTGCTTTTCGGGTTAATATGTTCATGGATAACCTGGAGAATCACCGTGATTTCTACTACGGCGACAGCTTTGGAATTAATCCCGTTGTTAATTATGATTTGGGAGATGGATCAACTTTACACCTGTCCTATGAGTATCTCGATCAGGAACGTTTCATTGATCGTGGTATTCCAACCGCAAACGGAAAACCAGTTGAAGCCTATAAGAATATAGTATTTGGTGACGCCACGCAAAATTTCTCAACACACGAAGCACACATTTTTCGGGCTATTTTCGAACATGACTTAGCTGATTCCTTAAATGGTCGTTTAGCGGTTAGCCACAGTAGCCATGACAAGCTTTATCAAAACATCTACGCTTCTGGCTACACAGCAGGTACTTCAGTAGTAACTATCGATGGATATAAAGACACCACTAAACGTAGTACTGGCATTCTTTCTTATGATGTTTCTGGAGAATTCGAAACTGGTAGCCTTGTGCATAACATCACTGCCGGAATACAGTACCTAGACACTGACAACGACAACGACCGTTACAATACCAACTGGGATCAAACAAATGACGATAATGAAGTATTTAACATCTCTCGTCCTTTAAATCTCACAGGTGGGTACGGGGTTAATAGTTCAGGAAACGCAACATTTAACCAAGGTTACACTGGAGCAAATAGTGCTTTGAATGACAGGACATTTGCAGAAATTGATGTGCTTTCGTTTTATCTTAACGACGAGATTTCTATCACTGATTCCTTAAACCTTTTATTGGGCGTACGCTTTGACGATATGAGGTTTGATGTAGTTGACGCTAAAACCGCAGCAAATAGCGGAGATGACAGAGATTTTACCTCATCTCCTCGAGCAGGTTTGACCTTTGATATTACAAACGAAGCTATGCTCTATGGTGCTTATAGTGAAACCTTTGCTCCTAAAGCAGGGGACCAGTATGCCAAGCTCGGTTCAAGTGACAGCAAACTTGATCCAAACACTTTCGAAAATTTTGAGTTTGGAATAAAGTATGACCTGCCGGCAGGATTGACCATGAACGCCGCCTATTTTGAAGTGCAGGCTAACAAGCCAGTTCTTAATGGTGACGGAACAAGTTCCGAACAAGAGTCAGAAACAACAGGTTTCGAACTGCAACTTACTGGCAATTTGTCAGAAAAATGGTACCTGACTGCAGGTTACACGAGCCTAGATGCTAAGGACAAAGATGGAAACAGGCTGAAAGAAGCTCCAGAGAATGTGTTTTCAATTTGGAATAACTACTTGGTTTCTGACCGCCTTGCCGTTAATCTCGGTATCATTTACCAAGACGAAAGCTACCTCAACAGCACCTCCGCAGGATCTCCTGTATTGCCGGACTATACCAGAGTAGATGTTGGGGCATCCTATGCCCTTACTGATAACACAACTCTTGGGCTAAATATTGAAAATCTTTTGGATGAGCTTTATTTCCCACACTCACATAGCACACACCAAGCATCAGTTGGTGCACCTATCAACGCTATGCTCAGTATAACAAGCAAATTCTAAATTTTTAATATAAATATTTAAGATCTAGTTTGTTTGTTTCTGGTTATCCGTAAAATTAAAAAATAACTTGTTTAAGTAGAAAGTGGGGGCAACACTATCTACATAGGTCTTATTGACCCTACCGTATGAGGCAATATGGTAGGGTCCTTTTGACTTAAAGGGTCGAGGTTGACACAAGCCAAAAGATTACCCATAATATTAGTCATGATTGCTCGGTAGCTCAGTGGCAGAGCAGGTGACTGTTAATCACTTGGTCGCTGGTTCGAATCCAGCCCGAGCAGCCATCTCCCTATTATTTGTGATCGAGTTCCGGCCACTTCTCCAATTTACGATGCAATGTCCGCCGGCTAATACCCATTAACTCAGCTGCCTTCGTGCGATTTCCTCCCGATTGTAACAGTGCATTGCGTAGAAGCCTTTTTTCATTTTCTTCTACCGAAAGATGGGATGCCGCGACACCTTCAGAAGGAACACTTTGGGCACTCGCTTCATTTGAAGAAAAACGGATATCCAAATCATACGGTGTAATCTCCAGACCTCTCTTTAGCACCACAAGATTCTCGCAAAAGTTACGCAATTCACGAATGTTTCCCGGCCAAGAATATTTTTCAAGCACTTCGAGTGCTTCTCGATTAAGGGTAGGTACATCAAATTGATTCTCATTGGCAAATTGTTTTAAAAAATGGTGAAGCAAGAGAGATACATCTTCGCCTCTTTCACGAAGCGCTGGCAGATGGACCGTGACCACATTCATACGATAAAATAGATCCTCTCGAAATTCACCTTTCTCTGACATTTTTCGTAGATCGCGATTGGTCGCACAGACAAGGCGTACATCCAAGTCGATTGTCTGAGCACTTCCCAGCCTTTCAATACTTTTCGATTCAAGAAATCGCAGCAGTTTCACCTGGGTGGATGCATCAATTTCTCCAATTTCATCCAGAAATAAAGTACCCTTATTGGCAGATTCAAAGCGACCTATTCGTTTCTCCATGGCTCCGGTGAATGCACCCTTTTCATGTCCAAATAATTCGCTCTCCAGTAAGTTGGAGGGTAGGGCAGCACAATGAACGGGAACAAAAGGGCCGCGCGAGCGATCACTGTTTTGATGAATTGCCTGGGCAATAAGCTCTTTTCCGGTACCTGTTTCTCCGGTTACGAGAACCGTTGCTTTGGATGGACCGACTAATTGAACCTGCTCCAGCACTTTTTCCAAGGCCTGGGATTTACCAAGAATGCCATCAAAGCTATAAGTTTTATCGAGGCGTTTATGCAAATCGTGGTTTTCTTTTTTGAGCTTTCTTTCATTCAAGCCACGCATGATCAGCAAATCTAATTTCTCTAAATTCACCGGTTTGGAAAGAAAGTCAAAAGCTCCCCTTTTCATTGCTTCGACCGCCACATCCACTTCCCCATAGGCAGTCATCATAATACAAATCGAATCAGGAGCATTTCTGATGGCATAATCAATCACGCTCATGCCGGACTCTCCCGACATTCGCAAGTCGGTGAGGACCACCTCAAATTTTTCCGCCTCCATCGCATTAAAAGCTTCTTCCGCACTCGAGGCCAAAAAGACCTCGAACTTGTCTTCCAATGCAAGTTCCAGCCCTTCGCGGGTATGCTCTTCATCATCAACAATCAACAAATTCGATTTCATGCTACTTGGTTATCTGATTCTGTACTTTCAAGCAGTGTACGACGAATTGATTTTCGCGGAAAATTCAAGGTGACAATTGTGCCTGACCCTTCCTTGCTATCTATGCCCACTTCGCCCCCATGATCTCTCATAATTCGGTGAACAATCATCATGCCGATCCCATGGCCCGTTTTTTTGGTCGTAAAGTAAGGTTCGAACACCCGGGCAATATCCTCTTTTTTGATGCCTGTTCCCTGATCAACAATTTTTGCGAAAACATAATGATCATCGATACCGGTCACGATTCGAATCGTTGAATTTTCACCGACTGCATCCACTCCATTTCCGATGACATTGAAAAAGACCTGTTTGATCTGCTCCGCATCTGCATGAATCATGGGCTCTCTAACTCCAGCTTCCATGCTCACCGAGATTTTTTTCGCATTCAATTCCTTCTCCCTTAACCGGACTGTTTCTTCAATGATCTTCAGAAGATTAATTTTCTTAAAATCGGGATCCGTGGGTCGAATTGCTTTCAAAAAATGCGAAATGATACCGTCCAAGCGCTGAACCTCCTTGATACAGGATTGGAGGGACTTTTGCATCTTCGTATCCTGCCCCATACTTTTTAAATTCCGCTGTAATAGCTGGAGATGTATGTTTATAGAATTCAGTGGGTTACCCAATTCATGTGCAACTCCGGCAGCAAGATCCATTATGCTGGATACTTTTTCGCTTTCAATTTTGGCGTTCAAATCATCCAGCTCCTCGGTAAAGTCAGTCATGACCACCGCAAGTCCTGCCTTCCCCCCTTCTGTCTCCTTGGAACCAGACCTCTCAATAGGCACGGCATAGATACGAAGCTGCCTAACTTCTGGGTAGGAAATTTGCATCTCTCTCATCACAACCTCCGGATAGGAAGGATCTTGTGCCCTATCCATGCCCAAAGCACGAGCTATTTCAGGGGATGCTTTTCGAATATTTATTTTTTCAGAATGGTTATCCTTCAACCCAATCAAGTTTCGACCTTGCTGATTAGAGTAGGTAAGAAAACCTTTTTCGTCCAAAACCAATACGCCGTCCCGAATAACATCAAAAACCGTCTCCAGTAATTTGCGTTCTCTGGCAAGCCTTTGAACGAGAATTCCAAGGTTAACTTCATCCAAATCATCCAGACGGCCAAGGACACGGTCCAGGGGATTACGATTTGATTTGTTTACTTCCATACCTGATTGAGAATAGCAGAGGCTATTTCTTTCTTGGAAGACAATGGAAAGGAAAAGTGCTCATTGTTTCGAGACAATAAAGTAACCTGGTTCATTTCAGATTCAAAACCGATTTTTGGGTTTGAGATATCATTCACTACTATCCAGTCCAGGTTTTTTGCCTCCAGTTTTTTTTGTCCATTCGCGATATGATCGTCACTCTCAGCAGCAAAACCGATTAACTTCTGATTTGGTAATTTCATACTACCCAGCTCATGAAGAATATCTGGATTAGGGATAAGGTTTAAACTTTCGGGAAACTTATTCTTTTTAATTTTTTTGCCGCGGAGGAATTCGGGTCGATGATCCGAAACAGCCGCCGACATAATCGTTAGGTCACTTTGCGGAAATAAATCAACCAAGACTTCTCTCATTTCTAGAGCTGTTTCTACCGTCTTATAAAAAATTCCCTCAGGACAGGGAATTGATACTGGACCGCTTACCAAAGTCACCTCAAACCCCCTTTTTCGTGCTGCATCGGCCAATTCAAATCCCATTTTCCCACTTGATGGGTTCGAGATAAAACGCACTGCATCGATCCATTCCCTCGTTGGACCCGCTGATATTAGGCATTTGATTGGCTTGTTCATTAAATTATTGGCGACTTATCGTGAGGAAGTTCATATAAAATAAGCACATGAGTATTGAGTCGGCAGAAATATCCAGTCCAAAGCGTGAAAATATGTTATTAAACCTAGGGTTCAACCTGCTCTTGCCTATTGTGATTTTAAGAAAAGGGGACGAATGGCTTGGAACTCCCTTGGCAAATATTACGGACAGTGCACCAGAGTCTGCTGTAGTGGGCTCGATTATTTTACTTTTAGCCATTTCTTTTCCTGTATCATATGGAATTCTTGATTTGATTCGACGCAGAAAATGGAATTTCTTTTCCATCCTAGGTGCTATCAGTGCCTTATTGACCGGTGGCATTGGTCTTCTACCAGGTGCAAATGTTTTAATGTTTGCAATCAAAGAATCTGCTCTACCAGCAATTCTGGGGGTAATCACAATCATTACCTTAAAAACGAAAAAGCCCTTGGTTCGATTATTTCTTTATAACCCTGAAATTATCAAAGTCGCTTTGGTGGACAAAAAGTTGATGGAGCTGGGAACCAAGAGTCATTTTGATAGGCTCCTGGTTAAGTGCACCTGGTTAATTGGTCTCTCCTTTGCAGTGAGTGCCATTTTAAATTTTATTCTTTCCCGAATGATTGTGGTCACGGAGCCAAGTATCGATAAGATTGCTTTTAATGATGAAGTTGGCCAAATGATGGGATGGAGTCTCCCCGTCATCAGCATTCCCTGTATGATCGTCAGTGGATACGCATTTTGGCTTCTTATTAAGGGAATTAAGCAATTCACTGGGCTTTCAATGGAAGAGGTTATGGCACAGGCTCCTCCAGCCGCAAAGCGTTAGAAAACTTATTTACCTATCGCTCAATGCTACATAAGGGCGAAGAGTCGACCCTTGGTAAATTTGCCTGGGTCGATGGATGCGCTTTCCATTGGTGGCAATTTCTTTCCAATGGGATAACCATCCGGGTGCCCTGCCAAGTGCAAACAGCACAGTAAACATATCGGTAGGGAAGCCCATGGCCTGAAGGATGATTCCGCTGTAAAAGTCGACATTTGGATAAAGCTTACGAGCTAAAATATTCATCCTGCAAGGCAGAGCTTTCCAAATTTCGTGCAATATTTAAGATTGGGCTTTCCACACCAAGAGCTTCCAAAGCTTGATCACAGGCACTTTTTAGAATCTTGGCACGCGGATCGTAGTTTCTATACACACGATGCCCAAAGCCCATCAGTCGCGACTTTCCCTCTTTAGCGGACTGAATGAATTGGCTTCCATCATCACCCGCAGAGTGGATTTCATTAAGCATTTTAATAACCGCCATATTGGCCCCACCATGCAGTGGTCCCCATAGTGCGGAAACTGCTCCTGACAAGGACGCAAAGGCGTTTGCTCCTCCGGATGCAATCATTCGGCAAGTGGATGTTGAGCAGTTTTGCTCATGATCCGCATGTAAAAGAAATATAAGATCCAACGCTTTACTAACCGCAGGATCAATAGATCCTTCCGAATCATTTCCAAACATCATGTGGAGAAAATTCTCACTGTAGGAAAATGCATTATTGGCTTCAGGCGTATTTTGTCCTTTAGACAAACGAAAAGTCTTGGCTGCAATCGATGGAATGGCAGCAACAATTAAAGACGCTGCTTCTTCAAATGAATCAACATCTACTGGACGTGTGTTTGTGCTTAAATGCGGAAAGCTTCCTCCCAATGCCTGGAGAGCAGCACTTAAGATTCCCATCGGGTGAGCATTTCCAGACATCGACTTTATGACTTCTTCGACGGGGGAGGGAAGGGATGCATGGGAAGAAACTTTAGATTTGAAACTATCTATCTCAGAGGATGTCGGAAGTTCGCCATTAAAAAGCAAAAGGCATGACTCCAGAAAATTAGATTTTTCCGCTAATTCAGAAATATCGAAACCGCGATATCTTAAGATACCTTTGTCCCCATCAATGAAAGTAATATCACTCTCACAAGATCCGGTATTGCCATAGCCGTCGTCAAAGGTGATGTATTTACTTTCTTTGCGAAGGGTGCTGATATCAATGGCGTGCTCATCTTCCGTCCCCACAAGAATGTTTAGAGGAAAATCTTTATCGCCGATAGTTAGGGTAGCTTGTTTGGACATTGGGTGGGGTAGATTGGGGATTAAACTACCTTTCTGCCAACCTTAGACCAATTTTTCAAGAAAGTTCCTGTATAATTTTAATCCTTTTTCCTGACTCTTTTCAGGATGAAACTGAGTAGCAACAATGTTTCCAAAGCAAATACCACTTATAAAATCATAACCATATGAGGTTGAGAAAGTAGTTACATTACTTCCAATATCGCAGACATGATAGCTATGTACGAAGTAAAATTGATCCCCTTTTTCAATTCCGCACATAAGATCATCACCCGAATCATTATACCAATACACCGAGTTCCAACCCATGTGAGGGATTTTTAAACCAGAATTTAATCTAAATCTTTTTACCTTACCATCCACTAAACCAAGGCCAGGAGACTGTCCTTCTTCAGAGGACGGAAATAGCACCTGAAGCCCAAGGCAAATTCCGAAGTAAGGATTATCCGCTTCAATCCACTTAATGATAAACTTGTCTAAACCAGTTTCGACAAGACTGCCCATGCATTGATCAAAAGTGCCCTGACCCGGAAAGACTAATGCATCGATATCCGTAAATTCCACCGGTTCATTGATTATGGATACTTTTGCCCCCGTACATTCAAAGGCTTTTACTACACTACGCAGATTACCAGTTCCATAATCTATAACCCCAACTCTTTTCATTTAAGATTAGGCTCTCTTTCGAACTATTTCGAAAGCGTGCCTTTAGTCGAAGGCACCTGACCCGCAAGTCTTGGCTCCGGTTTAGTCGCCATATCCAAGGCTTTTGCAAAGCCTTTAAAAATGGCTTCCGCAACATGATGCGGCTCCTCTCCATGTTCTAAGCGTATGTGAAGATTGCAGGCCACTTCATTCGCAAATGCCTGAAAAAACTCCTTAAAAAGATGAATGTTAAAATCGCGCACCTGTGGGTTTTGGCAATCAACTTTATAAACTAAATATCCTCGATTACTGATATCCATGGCAACAGTCGCAAGGGTTTCATCCATGGGGAGAACAAAAAAGCCATATCGCTGAATTCCGGCCTTATCCGACAAAGCCTGCTTAACCGCTTGTCCCATTGCGATTCCCATGTCTTCAATTAGATGGTGGTAGTCAACATCTATATCTCCTTTAGCCGTTACTGATAGATCAAAAAAGCCGTGCCTAGCAAAGAGTTGAAGCATATGGTCCAAAAACGCTATTCCCGTAGATATTTCGGCTTTACCGGTACCATCTATATCAAGCTTGAAAGAGATTTTGGTTTCCTGAGTATCCCTAGTAATTTCAGCTGTTCTCATTTAGCCAGTTTTTAATGGTTTGTATTAATATAATCATTTGATCCTTCGTCCCTATACTGATTCTTATTTTGGACTCGGTCAAACGATGATTGGAAAAATATCTGACAAATACATTTTGGCTCTCAAGGTATTCAAATAAAGACTTAGCGACTTCCTTCCCAACTTTACCGCCCCTAGTAACAGGCTCTGTAAAAATGAAATTTGCCTGACTCTCTACAGTTCGCCACCCAAGAGATGTAAAGAAAGTATGGGCTTTTTGCCTTTCATTGAGAATTTTGGCCTTACAATCCTCAAAGTAACTCTTGTCTGAGAGAGCAGCATGTGCTGCTGCTTGAGACATCCTGTCTAGGTTATATACCTCTCTGACATTGTCTAGAACCTCAATGATTTGCGGAGAAGAAACTGCATACCCAACTCTTGACCCAGCCAAGGAATAAGACTTAGAAAAAGTGCGCGTAACAATAAGATTATCCGCTTCGAAAAGTAGAGGAATTGATGTATCTTCAGCGAAATCGGCATATGCTTCGTCCACAACAAGTATTGCTTCAAGATCATTAAGAATTTTTGCTATTTCAGCTTTAGGAAATGACAAACCACTGGGTGCATGTGGATTGGTTAAAAAAAACAAATTTACACCGCTCGAAATAATTTTTTCCAAAGGAAGATCAAATTGATCATCGCTAAACTCTATGAGAGCCAGATTAGATCTTTGAAGGGAGGTCAACGTGGGATACAGAGAATAACTTGGGTTTAACATTCCAACCGAGCGTTTCGAATCTGAAAACGCACGAACACATAAATTCAGTAAATCATCAGAACCATTTCCTATGATTACTTGGTTTTGTTCAAGTTGATGCTTCTGTGCAATGAGTTTTCGAAGGTTAGAAGATGTGGGTTCCGGATAGTAGTGCAGTCTTTTAGTCTCCTCTAGAACGGCATTTGCAACCAAAGGACTGGGCGGGTAGGGGTTTTCATTGGTATTCAGTTTAACCAAGTTTCCTTCACTTTTAGGCTGAAAACCGGGAGTGTAACTCTTTCTTGAAAGAATTTCAGGAGGAACAAACCTCTTCAACCAGTCATCCATTTGGTTTAATCCTGCTTTAATCGGATGGAAATTGAATTCCCATGACCATCCAACTTCTCCATGTCCGAAAAGAGCAGGGCTGATCTGGATGCCTTTTGAAGACTTTCTTCATCATATTGTATGATACTGGTGCGGCGGAAAAAATCTTCTATTCTCAGACCGGAAGAAAAGCGGGAAGAACGACCAGTGGGTAACACATGACTTGGGCCTGCGACAAAATCACCAAGAGCGGTGGCACTATAATGACCCAATAGCAGAGCACCGGCTGTACTGATTTCTTTCTGTAAATATCCTAGACTTTCATCTTTTACCTGTAGCTCCAAATGCTCAGGTGCAATAAAGTTAGCAACCCTTACAACATCTTGAAGATCTTCTGATAGAATAGCTAAAAACCCCTTCTGAAAAATATTTAGAATCGATTCGCTGTGAGAAAGTTTAGGTATTTGATCCTTTATTTCGCTAACTATTTTTCCAAAATTAACTTTTTTAGTGAAAATTAAATAAATTTTTTCCTTACCAGATCCATGTTCTGCTTGGGCAATCAGGGCTGCTGCAATGTAAGCAGGCTCAGCAGTTTCATCAGCGATTACCATAACCTCACTTGGTCCCGGAAGTAGATCTACGCCAGCTGTGCCGAAAACTTGTTTCTTCGCTTCATTGACAAAGGCATTTCCCGGGCCAAAGATTTTATCTACTGATTGAATTGATTCTGTTCCGTACCCGAGTGCTCCTATCGCTTGAGCTCCGCCAACCTTATATACTTCATCTACCTTCAGAATACCTAACGCTGCAAGCAATTCTGGGGAAATAGTACCGTCAGGGTTCGGGGGTGTCGTCACAGCTATATGATTGACTCCTGCAACTTTAGCCAAGGTTGCTGTCATAATGACCGTTGAAACCAGCGGTACATTTCCGCCAGGCACATAAAGGCCTACCCGGTTAATAGGATAATAGTTCTCTCCAATAGTAGCTCCATGTGAATTCTTGCTTTGCCAATTCTGGGGAAGATTTTGCTGATGAAAAAGAGTTACATTTTCGATCGCGTCCTCGATCGCAGCTTGATGGGCAGAAGATAGTGAAGAGGATGCCTGTTCAATCTGATGAAAAGGCACACGGAGCTCAGATTTATTTAAATTTGCCTTGTCATAGAGAGAAGTTCTCTCAACCAATGCCTGATCTCCATTAGATTTCACATCCTGCAAAATCTCAGAAACTGTAGACGCTATACTTGAATCTACATTTGTGGAAGTGGCAAACTTGTCAATCTCTTCTAGCAGACTGGGTGAGAAAGTTTTGTATTCCAACTCTAATTTCACAAGCAATTACTACTCCCATTCAATTGTGCCTGGAGGCTTAGAGCTAATATCGTAAACAACACGATTGGCTCCTTTGACCTCGTTAATTATGCGATTGGAAACTTTTCGAAGAAATTTATCTGGTAACTGTGCCCAATCTGCAGTCATCGCATCTGAACTTGTTACTGCTCGCAGGCATATTACATTTTCATAAGTTCTTTCATCCCCCATAACTCCTACACTTCGGACGGGCAAGAATACGCAGAATGCCTGCCATAATTTATGATAGAGTTTATGCTTAAATAGCTCTTCAATGAAAATATGGTCCGCTTCCCTTAAAACTTTCAGCTTTGTTTGGGATAAGTCTCCAACGACCCTAACACCTAAACCTGGACCAGGAAATGGATGTCTCATCAGTACAGATTCAGGAAGACCCAATTCACGACCCAAATTTCTTACCTCGTCCTTGAAAAGTTCCCTTAACGGTTCGAGAAGCTTTAACTTCATTCTCTTCGGCAAGCCTCCAACATTATGATGGCTTTTAATAAGAGCCGCCGGGTTACCCCCCACAGGAACACTTTCAATAACATCAGGATACAGGGTGCCTTGAGCCAAAAAGTCTATTTTTCCCAATTTGGAAACTTCTTGGTCAAACACTTCTATAAATGTTTTTCCAATAATTTTTCTTTTTTTCTCAGGGTCTTTTACACCTTTAAGTTTCCTTAAAAATAGAGATCCTGCTTTTGCGACGCGGAGTTTCCCTGGAATATGATTCTTAAAGAGCGTTTTTACTTGTTCTCTCTCATGAAGCCGAAGAAGACCATTGTCTACGAATATACATGTGAGTTGATCTCCTATTGCTTGATGAATTAGTGCGGCTGCAACTGAAGAATCGACACCCCCACTTAAACCTAGAATGACTCTTTCCTTACCCACGACCTCACGGATTTGATCTATAGACGCCTTTAGAAAATCTCCCATATCCCAATCACCCTTGCATCCACAAACTTTGCTAAGAAAATTCTTGATAACAACATTTCCCTTTTCTGAATGTTCTACCTCCGGATGAAACTGTAGTCCAAAGAATTTTCTTTTTGAATCCTCAATCGCGGCATAGGAAGAATTTTCTGTTTTGGCTAAAACACGAAAACCTTTTGGGAGTTTTGCCAAAGAATCACCATGAGAATTCCAAACAGACAGCTTAGTTGGTAGGCCGCTAAATAAAGTTCCTTTTCTTTCGATTGTTAAAGTACCTCTACCATATTCCCTTCGATCACTTGACTTTACTTCTCCACCAAGCATTTTACCCATTAATTGTAAACCATAGCAGATTCCAAGAATGGGTATCCCCAGCTTGAAAATACCAGGGTTAGGTTTTGGAGAATCTTTTGCAAATACACTAGCGGGACCTCCAGAAAGCACAATCCCGACTGGGTTTTGTTTCCGGATGTCAGAGAGTTTTGAATTATACGGAAGAACCGAAGAGAATACATTGGCTTCTCTTATCCTTCTCGCGATGACTTGGGTGTATTGAGATCCAAAATCAAGAACAACTATTGTTTGTGGCATGGTGTTAAAATAAATACTTTAAGTTAAATAAAGAAACACAAACCAACTACAAACAATCCTCAAGGAAAAGAATAACAAAGACAGAAATAATTCTGCCTTTTATCTGAGTAATAGAAATTTATTTAGATTCTTCCGAATCCTCTTTTTCTACTTTAGGGTCTTCACCAGATTCTTCTACTTCGGGTTGTTCGTTAACCTCTTCAGTTGCATTGTCTTCTCCAGCATCAGAAGAAGATTCCTCCTCAGCGATTTCCTCGTCCTGAATATCTTCTGTAACTGTCTCTACATCAGATTTTGCTACTTCAGTCGCTTCAGGTGTTGAGGTTTCGTCTTTTTCTGTTTCTTTCTTAGGTTCATCTTTGGCGGGAGCAGACTTTTTGGAAGATTTCTTTACCCTCTTTTTACTCTTTTTAGAAGCAGTTTCTTCTACGAATTCGATTAACGCCATTTCGGATGCATCACCTAAACGGGGCAAAGCTAATTTATAAATTCGAGTATAGCCACCTTCACGAGTGGCGAATTGCTCGACTAACTCATCGAATAACTTCTTGGTAGCAGTTTTACTACGTAATCTAGAGATTGCTAAACGGCGATAGTGAATCTTCTTACCAGTATCTTGTGCGAGATGAGCTTTCTTAGCTAGGGTGATGATCTTTTCAATGGTAGGACGCAAAGCCCGAGCTCGGGCAAGGGTTGTCTTGATCCTACCATTTTCGATAAGGGAGCAACACAAATTAGCCAACATCGATGTACGATGGGCTGTCTTTACTCCGAGCTGGTGATTATGTTTACGATGTCTCATCTTCGTGGATTAAAAACTAGTTTGCAGCAGTCTCGAGCAGACGACTTTCAAATTTCATTCCCAGGGAAAGTCCAAGCTGTTCTAATTTTGCTTTAATTTCATTCAAAGATTTTTTACCAAAATTACGATATTTCAACATTTCAGGTTCACTCTTCGTTGCCAATTCTCCAACAGTCGTAATGTTGGCATTATTAAGACAGTTAGCTGCCCGAACAGAAAGTTCAATTTCATTAACACTCATACTGAGAAGGTTGCGTAAACGATTTTGCTCCTCACTGACCTCCTTAGTATGACTCTCGAATTCAATTTGTTCTTCACTGATTTGATCAAACACATCGAGGTGATGTCTAAGAATGGCAGCTGATTGCTTTAAAGCATCGTCAGGAGTAATTCTGCCGTCGGTAGTGACTTCAAGAAGTAATTTATCGTAATCTGTCATCTGCCCAACACGAGTATTTTGTACCTCGTACTTAACCAATTTAACAGGACTGTAAAGGGCATCAACATTGATCATCCCAATAGGTTGCTCATCACTTTTACTATCCTCACCAAGGCAAAACCCTCGACCAACAGTGACTATCATCTCACCAGTTACCTGAAGTTTCCGGTCAGTGGTCAGAATAATTTGTTCAGGATTAATGATTTCAATACCTTCGGCAGGTGAAATATCGCCTGCAGTCACTTCACCTTCCTTTTCTATATCTATTGTAAGCGTTACAGGATCGGCTTTGTGACTAATTACTAAAACTTTTTTGAGGTTTAGAACGATATCAGTGACATCTTCTACAACACCATCAATACTTTGGAATTCGTGTTGTACACCGTCAAGTTTGAGCGACGAAATCGCAGCTCCCTCAATGGAACTTAGAAGAACGCGCCGAAATGCATTACCGATGGTGTGACCGTATCCGGATTCGAAGGGATCAGCGATAAATTTTGCGTAAGTATCCGTAGAGGTATCTTCTTCTTTTACGAGACGGTTGGGTAATTCAAACTTTCCTAATCTAGTTGCCATGATGATTTATTAGTTGGTTGGTAAATGTTTAGCGGCTGTAAAATTCAACCACAAGTTGCACATTGATGCTTTGCTCAAGTTCATCATTTTGGGGAAATCTTGAAACAGTTCCTTGCAATGAATCAGCATTTACATCAACCCACGGAGGGGAAGGATGGTATTGGGTACCCTCAAGATTTCGAGTTGCAAGTTGACGAGAGGAAGTCTTTTCACGAACGCCAATTTCATCGCCCACAGAAACTGCAAAACTAGGAATATCAACTTTTTTCCCATTAACTAAAATATGTCCATGATTGACATACTGACGAGCGGCTTTACGGGTTTTAGCAAAACCTAAACGATAAACAACATTATCGAGTCTTGTTTCAAGAAGTGTCAGAAAATTTTCTCCAGTCACACCTTGTTTTCTCTTGGCCTTTTCGTAAAGATTACGAAATTGCTTTTCTGTAAGACAATACAACATCCTCAGCTTTTGCTTTTCTAGTAAACCCTCACCATAGTCGCTAACTTTGCGTCGGTATGTTGGACCATGTTGCCCAGGAGGATATGTTCTTCTTTCAAAAGCCTTATTGGCAGGAAAGATCGCCATACCAAAGCGGCGATTAATACGTGTTGTTGGACCTGTGTATCTAGACATAATATAAAAGTGGTTACAAAATAGTTATCTTAGACTCTTCTACGTTTAGGTGGACGGCAGCCATTATGAGGAACAGGTGTAACATCTATGATGGTCGAAACAGTGAATCCTAAACTTTGCAAAGCACGGATAGCAGAATCTCTCCCCATTCCTGGACCTTTGACCTTAACGACAACTTCTTTCATCCCATGGGACATGGCAACCTTACCAGCATCCTGAGTAACAACTTGCGCAGCATATGCAGTGGACTTTCTAGAACCACGGAAATTACACTTACCTGAACTTGACCAAGATATTACATTTCCCTTCATGTCAGAAAAGGAAACTTTTGTATTGTTGAAAGTAGCAACTATGAAACAAATTCCTGTCGAAATATTTTTACTACCCTTCGCTTTTCGGACTTTAACTTGTTCAATGTTGGCACCAAGTAGATCAGCAGCTGTTTCCTCTTTTTTCTCAGGAGTTTTATCTGCGGAGGTAGCTGTTTCTGGGGTTTCATCCTCTTTTGTTTCAACAGCTGTGCTTTCTGCAGATGCCTTGGGCTCTTCTACTTTATCTTCCTCGTCCTTGGAATTATCTTCACTCATAATTTAAATTAACCTTTTCTGACTACGCCTACAGTCTTCCTGCCGCCTTTACGGGTACGGGCATTTGTTATAGTTCTTTGTCCTCTTACCGGCAGTCCCCGTTGATGCCTCAAACCACGATAGCAACGAATACTTTGAAGTCTTTTTAGATTGTTGGTGATCGCTCTTCTTAAATCACCTTCTACCATGATTTTATTATCAATAATGTAATTGCTGATTAAGCTTAGCTCCTGTTCCGTGAGATCTTGGGTTCTGCGATCTGGATCGATTTCAACGGCATCCAAAATTTCCTTAGCACGGGTGGGACCCACTCCGTAGATGTAACGAAGTGAATACTCAACTTTTTTTCGATTCGGTATGTCTACACCTAATAATCTTGCCATAATAATAATTCTCCTAGTTTAAAACGAAATTTTTGATTGCCAGACTTATGAAACCCAAAGCAAACAAAGCACCTGCAATAAGTAGCAAAGGACGCCACTGGGCTTCAAAATCCTTTAACTCTAATGATTCAATTCCTTGCCCTGAATTAGTGGACCTGCCCTTAATGCGACCTTTCCGAAGAAAGCCATCGTAATGTCTTTGTAACAAAAAGGTTTCGACTTGCCTCATTGTATCCAATACCACCCCGACAATAATTAACATTCCTGTACCTCCAAAAAAGGTTGCGACATTGTATGACACATTAGCAGTCTTAAAAATAAAATCCGGAAATACAGCGATAATTGTTAAGAAAATTGCCCCAGCAAGGGTCAATCTCGTCATAACAAAGTCAAGAAACTTAGCAGTATGTTCGCCGGGTCTTACTCCAGGAACATATCCACCATTTTTCTTCAAATCGTCTGCAATTTGCACAGGCTTAAACATTATTGAGACCCAGAAGTAACTAAAAACCAAAATTAGACCTCCATATACCAAGTAGTATACCCAACCTCTGCTAGCAAAAACATTTGCTAGATCGATTGCCCAGTCTTGTTCAAAGGCTGCTCCAAATGTTCTAAGTAACTGTGCAGGAAACATGAGAATGGCACTAGCAAAAATGACAGGCATAACACCTGCATAATTTACCTTTAGTGGGAGAAATGAGCTTTGACCGCCAAAAACTTTCCTACCAACCATTCTTTTAGCATATTGAACAGGAATCTTTCTTTGAGCCTGGGTTACTGCAATAATGCCGGCAACTACGATCAGAAACAATCCGACCATCAATAACCCCTTAAGAATTACCAGATTATCACCATCTGGAGCCAAAAAGATAAGTGCGTACGCATCGGATAAAGCCTTAGGCAAATCAGCCAGGATTCCAACGGTAATTAGGAGTGAGATTCCGTTGCCAATTCCTCTTTGTGTAATTTGCTCACCAAGCCACATAAGTATCAAGGAGCCAGTAGTCAGAAATATGATCGTATTAAATAAAAAAAGTGTTGGAGAAGTAGCGATTACGATTGCTCCAAGGGGGCTACCATCCAAACCTATTTCGGCAGGATTGAATCCTTGAATTAGGCTACCAGGGCTGTCACGAAGGGCAACAGCTAATAGCCCTCCCTGAACTAGACATATAAATATAGTAAGGTAACGAGTGTACTGAGAAATTTTTTGCCTTCCTGGTTCTCCTTCTTGCTGTAGCCTGGCAAGGGTCGGGAAAACTGCCCCCATAAGTTGCATAATAATGGATGCACTAATGTAAGGCATGATACCTAAAGCAAACAAAGCTCCATTAAGCAGTGCACCACCAGTAAACATATTGTAAAAACCTAAAATGTCATTTCCTTCTGACTCACTGCGAGTGGATTCCCTAAGTTCAAAAAACTCCTTGATAGGGGCTGGATCAACTCCTGGCAAAGGAATGTTTGCTCCTACTCTGGCAATAAAAAGCAACGCAAGCGTAAAGAAAATCTTTTGCCTGAGTTCAGGTATCTTTAGAGAGTTGGTAAAAGCTGATAACATTTGACCGAATGTACAGGGGGTAACTTATCCTGAAACTTTTCCTCCCGCAGCTTCAATTTTCTGTTTAGCTGAGCTTGAGATTAAATCGACATTCACTGTTAGAGGCTTACTAATTTCACCATCACCAAGAAGTTTTATCCTTTTCGAATTTTGACGAACCAACCCAGCAGCCTTGAGTGAATCGGCATCTACTACATCACCGGTGATTTTTTCCAGTTCGGATAAATTTACAACAGAACATGGTTTTCTAAATCTAGCTTGGCTAAAACCCCTTTGTGGCAGCTTACGAAAGAGGGGCATTTGACCGCCCTCAAAACCCGCACGCAATGAGTATCCTGAACGGGCACCTGCCCCTTTATGACCTCGGCAACATGTCTTACCATGTCCGTTACCTTCTCCGCGTCCAAGGCGTTTCTTTTCACGGTTGGGCCCCTTTGGTAAATTAGATTCTTTCATGATGATTTAAATAGTTTTACTCTGATTGAGTTTCAGCTGAGAATTGTACCTTTGGCTGCACCTGAGTGAATGTTGGGCCAAAAACAGTTTCACCCCGAATTTCAGAAATCTGGCTGGCTGTTCTTAATTGTAAAAGTCCATCAAGAGTTGCTGAAACGACTGCAAGCTGATTATTGGATCCCAAGGACTTGGAGAGAACATTTTTAACACCAGCAGCCTCAAGTACTGCCCTTACTCCTCCACCAGCAATGATACCAGTACCTTGCCTTGCCGGTCTTAACATAACCTTTCCACCATCGTGGGTTCCAAGAACTGCATGGGGGAGAGTATCTCCTGATATAGAAACATGACACATGGCTTTCTTTGCCTGATCCGTACCCTTACGGATAGCATCGGGTACCATTTGTGCCTTACCATAACCGAAACCAACATTTCCTGCTTGATCTCCAACGACAACGAGAGCGGCAAAGCTGAATCTTCTTCCGCCTTTTACCACTTTTGCACATCTGTTGATGTGGACTACTTTCTCAAAAAGCTCTGGCTCATTATCATCTTTTGCATCTTTTGCTGATTTTTGTTGGGGCTTTTTCATATTTAAAATTTGATATTTTTAGAACGAAGTGAGTCGGCGAAAGCTTTGATTGAACCGTGGTATTTGCGCCCTGCACGATCAAACACAATGGTGTTTACACCATTTTTTGTCAGTACATCACCAAAAGCTTCACCAAGTTTCGTCGCACCTACAACATTAGGTAAAACAGTCTTAAAATCTGAATTATTTGTTGATATGGCCGATAAGGTATGTCCATTTACATCGTCAATACACTGTGCATGGATATTCTTATTAGTAAAACGAACCGTAACCCTGGGCCTGTCTTTTGTACCGTTTACTTTTTTTCGAATTCTCCACCTGCGCTTTTGTGAAAGTTCTCTTTTTTTTGCCAATTTCATTTTTTAGAATTTGTTATGCGGACTTTTTGCCTTCTTTCCTCCGGACATATTCACCTACAATGCGAACTCCCTTTCCTTTGTAAGGCTCAGCTGGATAGTAATGTTTTATCTCAGCAGCAAGTTGGCCAACTTTCTGTTTGTCTGGTCCTTCAACATGAATTTTAACATTATCGGACACTGTTACAGAAACACCTTCGGGTATAGGATGCTCAATTGGATGAGAATATCCGAGTTCTAAATCGATCAATTGTCCCTTAACGGTTGCCCTAAAACCTACTCCTTCTATCAGTAGATCTTTATAGAAATTTTGGGTTACACCTTGCACCATGTTGGCTATCAGTGATCGAGTAGTTCCATAGATTGCTTTCGCATCACGACTATTCTCAATTTGTGAGACCGAAACAATTTTCTCTTCTACATTAACACTAACTAGTGGAGAAACTCTTTGAGATAACTCACCTTTAGGTCCCTTCACAGAAACCAAGTTATTCTCTATAGTGACAGTGACACCAGTGGGTATCTCGACGGGTAATTTTCCGATTCTACTCATTTTTAAAACTCCTACCAAACGCTACAAAGTAATTCACCGCCCAATTTGTTTTTTCGGGCGGATTTATCATCCATGATACCTTGAGGTGTACTTAAAATTGAAATTCCTAGTCCGCCGAGTGTTCTGGGTATTTCACGGTATCCGCAATACGATCTTCTACCAGGCTTACTTAATCGAGAAAGACCACGAATAGCATGTTCTCCGTTAACATATTTTAGCTCAATTTCCAAATGCTTGATTCCAGAATCTGATTTAGTTTCGGAAACTTTCTCCACAAATCCTCGATCCCTTAGAATGGTTGCAATACCAGCTCTAAGATTAGAATGTGGGTACTGACAGGACGCTTTTCCTGCACTACCAGCATTTCGAATTACCGTTATAAAATCACCTATTGTATCGTGTACAGCCATGGTATTATAAATTTGTGGTTTTCTACCAAGAGGACTTAATTATCCCCGGCATCTTGCCTTGTAATGCAAGCTCTCTGAAGCTAATTCTAGAAAGACCAAATTTGCGGATTGTCGCACGAGGGCGCCCAGTCAATGAACACCTTTTAACAAGACGAACAGGTGAAGAATTTTTGGGAAGCTTATCAAGCTTTGCCTGTGCATTATAAAAATCCTCTTCACTCGTATTAGGATCTGTTAAAACCTTTTTTAGTTCTGCTCTTTTGGAAGCAAAACGAGCGACAAGTCGTTCTCTTTTCTTATTTCTGTTAACTACTGATTTTTTTGCCATGACAAATTTTGGTTAAGCTGCAGCGGCCTGTTCACTTGAATGCTTACGGAAGGGCACTCCAAGCAGTTTAAGAAGTTCAACGCCCTCTTCATCTGAATTAGCCGAAGTTACAATCGAAATATCCATACCCGTGTTGACTCTTTGTCGCTCAACATTGATTTCAGGAAAAATACTATGATCAATAATTCCTAAGGTGTAGTTTCCATGTCCATCTAATTTAGTAGGAACCCCTCTAAAGTCACGTATGTTAGGTAGTGCGATTGCGATAAGACGAAGAAGGAACTCCCACATGTGATTGCCACGAAGTGTTACCTTAATGCCAACCGGCATACCTTGCCTTAGTTTAAAGTTAGAAACACTCATTTTGGCCTTTACGACTACTGGTGCTTGACCGGCAAGTGAAGCTATATCTTTACGAAGTTCTTCTACACCATTTTTGTCCATTTCATCTCCAAAGGAACTGTTAATTACTACTTTTTCAATCTTAGGGACTTGATGGATATTATCATATCCTAAGCTTTTGCGCAAAGCTGGCACTACTTCATTTAAGTAGGTGTTTTTTAATACTGGTATGCTCATTGTGGTAGCTGGTACTTAAACCTTTTTAACATTGGAATAATGGATGGAGGCTTCTCTTTCAACGATCGCACCCTGCGGGTTGTCCTGGGTTTTACGCTCGTGTTTTTTTGTCATGTGAATCCCTTCAACCAACACTCGGTTCTTTTCTCGAAGCACTTGCAAAATCTTGCCTTTACTACCTTTATCATCGCCTGCGATGACAACTACCTCGTCTCCTTTTCTAAGTTTAGTAGCCATATTATAAAACCTCGGGTGCTAGTGAAATTATTTTCATGTATTTTTGGCGAAGCTCTCGGGCAACAGGACCAAAGATACGGGTACCTTTTGGGGTTCCATCATTATTGACGATGACAACCGCATTCTCGTCAAAACGAAGATAGCTACCATCAACTCGACGAAGAGCTGATTTCGTACGGACGACAACGGCTCTTACAACTGTACCTTTTTTCACGGATGCTTCTGTCGTACTTTCTTTAACATGACAAACAATAATGTCACCAACAGAAGCCGTTTTCTTATTTTGCCCAATACGCCTGATCATACGAACTTTTTTGGCACCTGTATTATCAGCAACTTCTAATCTACTTAATAATTGTATCATGTTGTTTTACGCTGTTGGGGCTTTTTCCAAAACTTCAATAATTCTCCACCGTTTAAGCTTACTGACAGGTCTTGTTGCCATGATCCTAACTTTATCGCCGACATTGGAGTCATTCTTTTCATCATGTACATGTACGGTTGTTTTTCGGCGGATCTCTTTTTTGTAAAGGGGGTGGGGGATCTTATATTCGTAAACTACTTTAACGGACTTGTCTCCGGTCTTTGATCTTACAAATCCGATGAGTTCTTTACGATTATTCCTGTCTGTATCCTGTGTCATGGAAGTTTATGAGTTAGTTTGGGCTGCTTGATTGAGCTGGTTTACCATTGTCAAAATTCTAGCACGTGCACGACGGGTTTGCTTAATGACATGAGGTCTCTCTACTTGCCCAGTTTGCTTACGAACCTGCAATTTTAAAAGTTCATCACCAAGTTCACGCAATTTCTTGTTTAATTCTGGTAATGATAAATCTTTGATCTCTGACATCTTCATGATTAAATTAGTAAGATGTTTGACGGGTGACGAGACGGCATCGGAATGGAAGCTTTGCATCGGCTAAACCGAGTGCCTCTCTGGCTAATGATAAAGAGCATCCTGCAATCTCAAAAAGTACATGACCTGGCTTGATGACAGCTACCCAATGATCTACGGGACCTTTGCCCTTACCTTGTCTGGTTTCTGCAGGTTTTTTAGTTACAGGTTTGTGTGGGAAAACCCTGATCCAAACCTTACCTTTTCTTTTCAAATGACGATTGATAGCTACACGGGCAGCTTCAATTTGGTTAGAGGTCATTCTTCCTCTGGATAAAGATTGAATTCCAAATTCACCGAAGGAAACTGAATTTCCTCGGGAAGCTACTCCGCGAACTCGACCTTTGTGAACTTTTCTAAACTTGGTTCTTGATGGTAATAATTTAGGCATGGCTTAAATTAGTTAAAAAAGTTTGTCTTCTTCTTTTAGGCAAATCCAGCACTTGATACCAATGATACCATAAACTGTATTAGCTTCGACTAGACCGTAATCAATGTTTTCGCGGAGCGTGTGCAATGGAACGCGACCTTCACGCAGCTGCTCCGTACGAGCAATATCGGCTCCAGCCAATCGGCCTGCACACTGAATACGTATTCCTTCAGCTCCCATTGACATTGTGGTCTGGACCGCTTTCTTCATCGCACGCCTAAACGCAATTCTTCGCTCAAGTTGAAGGGCAACATTCTCAGCAACAAGCGATGCAACGAGATCAGGCTTTTTAATTTCTTGAATCTCTAATCGTATATCCTTACCCACGGTTTTATTTAAAGAATCCTTTAGGGAATCTAGTTCCTGGCCCTTCCGGCCAATAACAATACCGGGACGGGCAGTCCAAATTGTTACACGAGTTCGAGTAGATGCTCTCTCAATGACAATTCTTGGTACAGAAGCATAACGCAACTTTTTCTCAAGGAATCCACGGATGATATTGTCTTCTTCCATGAACTTTGAGTAATCATTTTTATTAGCGTACCAGCGGGCACTCCAGTTGCGCCTGACGCCAAGTCTAAAACCGATTGGATTTACTTTCTGTCCCATAATTAAAATTCGTCACTAAGGGTTATACGCAAATGGCTCATGCGCTTTTTATATGGATGAGCAGAACCACGAGCACAGGGCCTGAAGCGTTTTAGCGCGGGCCCTTCTTCGACTATTGCCTCACTGATGAACAAGTCATCAGCATTAAGATTGTTATTGTTCTCAGCGTTTGCCATTGCGGATTGCAATGTCTTCCCAAGAAGTTTGGCTGCTTTTCTTGGAATATATTTAAGAAGAGATGCTGCTTCTCCTGCTTTCCTGCCTGGTAAAAGCCGAGAAACTTCCCTGGCTTTTTTGGGAGAAATTCTCGCATATTTCGAATAAGCTTTAACTTCCATCGGAATTATTTCTGGGTGTGGGGGTTGTGAGATTTAAACGAACGAGTAGCTGAAAACTCACCAAGTTTGTGTCCGACCATATTCTCTGTCACATAGACCGGTAAAAATCCTTTGCCATTATGAACTGTAAAATTTAGACCAACAAAATCGGGAGTGATAGTAGATTTTCTCGACCATGTCTTAATTGGCTTGCGATCGCTATTTTCTTGAGCCTTGGTAACTTTTTTCATGAGGCTGGGCTCAAC
>Ga0222719_10001256_pt1 | contig 24836 bp, 21 predicted proteins | sample C33_34DmetaG_FD_165039 | JGI IMG/M metagenome (GOLD analysis project Ga0222719, IMG submission 165039) | Estuarine water microbial communities from San Francisco Bay, California, United States - C33_34D | ecosystem: Environmental > Aquatic > Marine > Unclassified | place: USA: California...
TATACGATAGCTTTAAAGATATCAAAAATACTGAAGGATTGGCAGTAGGAGCTTTGATTGGACCAGCTATCGAAGCTGCTTTTAGGAAAGATTTAATGCCGGTAACGGAAAAAGGATTTACTAAAGGTTTAGAAATGCCTAAAGTAAAAATGCTTGAAACTGATGAAATAGCAGAAGAAGAGCTAGAAGAGAAAGAAACAGTATTTAAACCAGTTACAGAAGGTAAAAAATATAAGTATACTAAAAGACAAAAATAATATGGCACAAGTATTAGTAAACGTAACACCATTTAAACCTATCCTTCGAGAATCCAAGGAAAGACCTGGAGTTTTTGAAGTAGAAGGAGTTATGCAGAGAGCTGGTGCAAAAAACCAAAACGGCAGAATATATGAAAAAAGTATTCTAATGCGTGAGGTTAAAAAATATATGACAGAATTCGTAAAGAATGGAAATGCATTCGGAGAATTAGATCATCCAGAATCAGCTGTAGTATCTTTAAAAAATGCATCACATGTAGTAAAAGATCTTTACTGGAATGGAGATGATTTGATGGGTAAGGTAGAATTACTTAATACACCTGCCGGTAATATTGTAAAAGAGATTATTAAAGCCGGACATACTATTGGAATCTCATCTAGAGGTACAGGATCAGTACAACAAACAAATGAAGGGTACTTAGAGGTACAACCTGATTTTGAATTAGTATGCTGGGACTTTGTATCTAATCCATCTACACACGGTGCTTTTATGAATCCTATATCTTTGAATGAAAATAAAGGAGAAATAGATAAATACGCAAAAGTACATAATATTATAAACGATATATTAAGAGCATAATACCCCTCTAAAGTAAACCGCTCTAGACCGACCCTTGCAGAAATGCAGGGGTTTATTTGTTTTTGTAAAACGTATATATTTATATACAAATATACAGTTCCTTATACTGTATTAAAAAATAAAAAACTTCACATTACGATTCAAATAATCGTACGAAAATCACAATTTTTAAAAAAATGGCAAACAAAGATTTATTCAAGCAAGCTATTGCTGAAGCTAAATCTGTAAGAGAAGCCGCTATTGCTAACGCTAAAGAAGCTTTAGAAGAGACTTTGACTCCTCATTTAAAAGACATGTTAGCTGCTAAACTTCAAGAAATGGAAGATTCATCTGTTGAAGAAGAAGTAGTAAACGAAGTTGAAGAAGAGGTAGAAGAAGGAATGGATAAAGACAAAAAAGACGAAGCGATCGAAGAAACTTTTACAGAAGAGGAAGAAGTAGAAGATGCTGAAGAAGCTGACATTGATTCAGAAGAATCTGAAGAGGAGGCTGAAGAAGAAGATATTGAGGTAAAGGACATGGAAGTGGACGACCTTAAAGATCTTATCCGTGATATCATCGCTCAGGAAATGGGAGCTGGAGAAGAGGAAGAAATTCCTGCAGACGAGTTACCATCTGACGATATGGTAGGAGCGGAAGACGAAGAAGAAATTGACTTAGACGAATTACTTCGTGAAATCACTGAAATGTCTCATGATAATGAAGACAAGAAGACGGAAGAAGAAGTAGTATCTGAAGAAGAAATCGAAGAAGTAATTGATCCTGTAACAGTTGGTGCTGGAGTTGCTGCCCTTTTCGGAGGTGCTGCTGGACTTTCCCACTTAATGGATAAACTAAAAGCTGGAGAATTTGGAGACAGAGGAAAGAAACTAGCTCACGGTTTAGAAAAAGCTGGATCAGCTGCTGCTAGCGCAACTCAACACAGAAATGAATCTGAAATCTCAGAAGAAGAGATAGAAGAGGTAAGACCTGGGTATGGAGTTGGTGAATTTGGAGGAGATAATGCTCTTATCGATGCTATGAACGTATTGGCTCAGAAAGCTAAAAAAGCTGGAAAGAAAGTAGCCGATTTCGTAAAAGATATCGAATTAGGCAAAATGTCTGATGCTATGAGAGAAGTTGAATTAGAAGAATCTAGCGATCTAGAAGAAGCTACTGCAACTATCCAAGAGCTTAAAGGACAACTTCAAGAAGTAAACCTTCTTAACGCTAAGTTACTTTATGTAAATAAAGTCTTCAAAGCAAACAACTTAACTGAATCTCAAAAAGTAAACGTTATCGCTGCATTCGATAAAGCTGAGACAGTTAAAGAAGTAAAATTAGTATTCGAGACTGTATCTGATAACGTAGTTGCTAAAACTACTAAAGGATCAATCAAAGAAGCTAAATTAGGTATGGCTTCAAAAGCTACTGGAACAACTGCTTCTAAACCAGAAGTAATTTCAGAAGTTAGTGATGCTGTAAAAAGAATGCAAAAATTAGCTGGAATTATAAAATAAATTTAAAAAAGACAATTTTTAATCATGGAAATTAATCAATTATTAGAAGGGTCTCAAAGTAACTTCCGTAACTTGCAAGCTGACGCTGCTCGTTTGGCAGACAAATGGTCCCAATCAGGTCTGTTAGAAGGATATACTAACGAGATCGAAAAAAACAACATGGCTATGATCTTGGAAAACCAAGCCAAGCAAATCGTAGCTGAGCAATCTAGCACTGGTGCTGGATCAGCATCAGGAGGAAGTTTTTCTGCTGGAGCTGGTGAGCAGTGGGCTGGAGTAGCTTTACCATTAGTACGTAAGGTATTCGCTCAAATCGCTGCTAAAGATTTCGTATCTGTACAGCCAATGAACTTACCTTCAGGTCTTGTATTTTACTTAGACTTTAAATACGGTACTGCTGGAAAAACTAAAACATTAGACTCTAACATGTACGGTAACGTATCAACTGCTAACTCTAAAATTGGAGTAGATGTTGATCCTTCAGGAGGTCTTTACGGTGCTGGTGCTTTCGGATATTCTATCAACTCTGGATCTCAAGCATTTACTTTTGACGCTGTAGTTGCTACTGATTCTGGTTCTATCGGATATGACGATGAACTTACTTTAACTGATTTCTCTACTGTAACAGTATCTCTTGCAGGAACTGATTTTGATAACAAAGGTGTACGTGCCTTCCGTATCTTATCTTCTTCTGCAGATATTACTAACTACCCAGAGTTTACTTCAGTAAGTGGAAACAATGTAACATTCGTAGTAAAAGCTACTGATTTAGGTGGTGACTCAGGAACAGCTCCTATCACTGGATCTGTACTTTACCACAAACAACCTGTTGATAACAACAGAGGTGATTTTGAAGATAATAACCAAGTAGGAACTATCGAAATCCCTGAAATCAATGTAGAGCTAGCTTCTGAGGCAATCGTTGCTAAGACTCGTAAATTGAAAGCTCAGTGGACTCCAGAATTCGCTCAAGATCTTAACGCTTACCACAGTATTGATGCTGAGGCTGAGTTAACATCTTTATTGAGTGAGTATATCTCTATGGAGATTGATCTTGAGATCTTAGATATGTTGATTCAAGATGCAGTAACAACTGAAAAGTGGTCTGCTGAAAACAACAAGATTTGGAATGGTTCAACTTGGACTACTTCAACTTCTGATTTCTACAATACTCAAGGACAGTGGTTCCAAACTCTTGGTACTAAAATCCAAAAAGTATCTAACAAAATTCACCAAAAAACCTTAAGAGGTGGTGCTAACTTCCTAGTATGTTCTCCAACAGTTGCTACTATCCTAGAATCAATTCCTGGATATGCTGCTAATACTGACGGTGACAAAATGGACTTTGCATTTGGTGTACAGAAAGTAGGACAATTAAATGGCCGTTACAAAGTATACAAAAACCCATACATGACTGAAAACGTAATCCTTACAGGATACAGAGGTTCTCAGTTCTTGGAAACTGGTGCTGTATATGCTCCGTATGTACCATTAATGATGACTCCTCTTGTATACGATCCAAATACCTTCACACCACGTAAAGGTATCATGACTCGTTATGCTAAGAAGATGGTACGTCCAGAATTCTACGGTAAGATTTATGTATCTGATTTAGCTACAGTGTAATCTAACTTAGATTTCAAATAAATTAAGAGAGGCCTTCGGGCCTCTTTTTTTTGTTTCTTAAGTATAATTTTCTGATATTTATATATACGAACTTAAACGTTATTATATATGCCTTCAAACCACCACACGGACGATGTATTCGTTCAAAAAAGAAGACCAAAAAGACCAATTAAATTTAACGTACAACTTAACGAAGAACAAAAACAAGCAAAAGCAAAAATATTAGAAGCACCTATAACCGTTCTTAAAGGAATGGCTGGAAGCGGGAAAACTCTAGTAGCTACACAAGTAGCATTAGATATGTTATTTACCAAACAAGTAGAAAAGATTATTATAACAAGACCTACAGTGTCTAAGGAAGATATAGGCTTTCTACCAGGCGATATAAGGGAAAAAATGGACCCTTGGTTAGCACCAATCTATCACAATCTATTCATGTTATATAATGAAGCCAAAGTACGAAAGGAAATGGAACTTGGTAATATAGAAATAGTGCCATTTGCTTTTATGAGAGGAAGAACATTTTTAAATTCTTTTGTTATAGTTGATGAAGCCCAAAACGTAACTCATTCTCAAATGGAAACTGTTATTGGTAGACTTGGACAAGGATCTAAGATGGTGATTTGTGGCGATTTAGCACAGATTGATCTAAAAAATAAAAGAGATACAGGATTTTCTTTTCTTGCTAGATTAGAAGAACATGTAGAGGGATTCAAAACGGCTTCTCTAGAATATAACCACAGACATCAAATAGTTGCTCCGATACTTGAGGTATATAAAACCTTCAGGGATTAATTGCTATTTATAAATAAACTATATTAAGATGCCTAAATACGCTAACTTCACATACTTTATTAGAGAAAGAGTGAAACTCGAAGGAGTTGAAAGGGGTACTAATGTTGAAATTAGAATTCCTAGCATCAGCTATGCCGATAATAGAATAATGAATATTCCTGCCGGTCGTCATACTGAAGTAATTAATGTTGATAACCTACCAGGAGCAGGTACTTTTGTATCTAGTAGTATAAAGTACGCAAGAATTACTAATTTATCAGATGATAATATCGATCTGCAAATATCAGGCTCTACTTCAAATCAACATTACTTACTATCACCTAGCGGTAGCTTTATGTTTAGTTCAGAATATGTAAATGAAGACTTTAATAGTTTTCAATACGGGGATCTAAGATCGATAAAAGCTAGATCGATAGGATCGGGAGATGATGGATTTAGTTCCACATTAGGTTATTTTATAGCATTAACAGAAGAAGGATAATAGAATATGTCACACCCTACCTCAGACATCGAAATTTGGAACGGATCAACTAATTTTATTGCAGGTGAATCTACTCCCTTTGGCTTTTACGATGACGATCTAGCATTTCAAGAAGATGCTCCAAAGGTTGCAAGGTATTGTGCTGAAAAATTAGGTTGGCCTGTTCTTGATATAGAATTAAACGAAAGACAATTTTACACTGCTTTTGAAGAAGCGGTAACTGCATATGGTAAAGAAGTAATTGAAGCCATTGCAGCAGAAAATATAGCAAGTCAAGTAAACGGCGGTTCATCCGGTGAAGCGGTTAATAAGACTTTATTTAGACCTAGCCTGAGTAGTGTTGTAAGAGCAAGTAGAGACTACGGCATGGAAGCCGGTGTTGGTGGTCCTGCTAGATTAAGAAGTTACTTATTACAATTACAGCCCGGTGTTCAAGAATACGACTTAAACGACATTGACTCAGAAAGCAACGTAGAAATAAGAAGAATATTTTATGAAGCACCTCCTTCTATTTTGAGGTATTTTGATCCTTATGCAGGAACAGGAACAGGTATTCAGTCGTTAATGGATGCTTTTGATTTTGGATCTTATTCCCCTGGTGTTAATTTCTTATTAATGCCTGCTTCTTACGATATGCTCAAAGTACAGGCTATAGAATTTAACGACCAGATAAGAAGATCTGCTTATACTTTTGAAATCAATGCTAATTTTCTTAGAATATTCCCAGTTCCAAAAGCAGGTGGTACTTTAAAAATACAGTATTATAGAACAAATGAAAAAGCATTTAATGAAACAACTATAGATTTCGATGCTGCTGCAGAAAGCGCAGGCTCTGTACAAGGATCTGGAGGTGGAACCTCTACTACTGGAATTTCAACTAACTTATCTAATGTCAATGCACAGAATTTAATTTATTCTGAAATAAATGCTATAGGTAGGCAGTGGATTTTTAAATATACAGTAGCTACTTGTAAAGAAATGCTTGCTTATGTGAGAGGTAAGTACCAAACGGTGCCTGTACCTGGTTCGGAAGTAACAATGAATGCAGCAGATTTACTAGCTGATGCAAGAGATGAAAAAGTATTCTTAGTAGAGGACTTAAAAGCAACTATGCAGACAGCTTCTCTAACTAACCAGTTAGAGTTAGCAGCAACGCAAACTAAATTTATAAATGATGCAATGGCTGGAGTACCAATGCATGTATATATAGGATAATGAAAATATTTGATTTAATTTCAGAAATACAATTCTCAATCTACCAAGCAATGGTGAGAGTAGGTCATTCTGAAGACATAACAGTACAAGATGTAGGAGAAATGCTTAGAGCTATCCCCGGCGTTCTAACTGTTGGTCAGGTTTCCCATAATAGTGATAATAATACAGCTATTATGAAAGTAAAAATACTTACTACTAAACCAGCTAGTGAGGCTTTTGCATCATTCAAAAATACTTCTATACAGAGAATACCAGAAGTAAAAAAAGTAGAAGTTGCAGATAAAACAATTGAAAAGAAAAAATAACATATGCTATTCGGTAGCCAAAAAGATTTTAATGTTCTCTCAACCCACATAAGTAGAGAAATACTTCAACATATAGTAGAGCAAGAAATTGGCTACTATAAATTATCTTTAACCGATACTCAAGCAAATTTATACGGAGAAGCTACTGATAAAGTATATCTCAACCCAGTAAAATTAAATTGTCTTATTACAAGAGGTGATCAAGTAATAAATGTAGACGAATTCGGTCCGGATTTAGGTAGAGATGCTTCTTTTGCTTTCACTAGACAAGATTTAGTTGATGCTAATACTGTACCTGAAGTAGGGGATATAATACTATGGCATGAAGATTATTACGAAGTAGATACAGTTAGAGAGAACCAATTATTTGTAGGTAGAGACAGTAGCTATAATCTAACTGACTACGGTCATAGATTCGGTTCTTCTGTATCTATCATAGTAGACTGTCATTTAACAAGAACAGATAAAGTAGGAATAACAAGAGCACGTTAATAGATGGCTAAGAAAACTAAAATACTACCTAAAAGACAGTCACAGCTATCACAGGCTGCTATTGATACGTACAATAATGCTGCAAAACAACCTACTCCTGATGTAATCCGTAAGAATAGAGGCTATCAACGTTCGGTTAAAAATGATGACGTAAAGCAATTTAGTATTGGCCTTAGAGATATTGATGAAACTATAATATATTACTTTAACAACGTTATAAAACCATCAGTTATACAGAACGGTAAACGAATAAACGTACCAATCTTATACGGATCACCAGAAAGATGGAAGGCCGTACAAGCAGATGGGTATTATCGTGATAAAAACGGCAAGATACAGACCCCTTTAATTATGTTCAAGAGAGATTCTGTTGAAAAGAATAGATCTTTAGGTAATAAATTAGATGCTAACAATCCAAACAACTTTGCTATCTTTCAAAAACGTTATTCTAAGAAGAATGTATACGATAGATTTTCTACTTTAAATAATAGAGACAAAGTAGAGGAGTTATATGGGGTTATTATCCCCGATTACGTTAATATCACGTATTCTTGTATCATATTTACTGAATATGTAGAGCAAATGAATAAAATAGTAGAGTCTATTAACTTTGCCTCCGATGCTTACTGGGGAGACCCGGAAAAGTTTAACTTTAGAGCAATGATTGACAGCTATACTACTACAACAGAGGTAAATCAAGGACAGGATCGTACAGTTAAGACATCTTTCCAAATTAATATGATGGGACACATAGTTCCGGATAGTATTAACACGTCTATAGCTAATATGAATAAGTTTTACAGTAAATCCTCAGTTAGCTTTGGATTAGAAGTAGCTGGAACAGAAGAGATACTTACAAGAAGAGCAGGTTCACCAGCAAAAGATGCTCCTAAAGGTAGATTCTATGACGGACTTACCGGTAAAATTGAGACTACCCTTCAATCTAGCGGAATGACTGATGCCGAAAGAACTTATCTTGCATTATCTACTATTATAGATACCAACAATCAGAGTTTTAGTGTAAATACAGGAGATAATAGCATTACATTTGAAAATGTAACTATAGCCACACCTCCTGCTAATTTCCCAGCCTTAGAAGTAGCAGACTTCCAAGTATTTATTAATGGACTTATAGTAGAACCATCAGCTATTACATCTATTACCCAAGTAGGTAGTGATGTTGTAATAGCTTTTGGAGCTGGATTAGAATATACTATAACAGATCAGATGGAAATAACAGCTGTAGGTAAATTTGAAGTATAATGGCACAGATATTTTGGGAACAAATAAGAAATGAACTACCAGGAGTCGGAGAATTTTTAACCGGCTCTTTAAGTGTGTCTGGTTCTTTTGCAACTACAGGTTCTCTATCTATAGATTTAGATGGAGTAGATAATATTTTCAGCATATCAGTGACAGGAGAAGAGAAAATAAAAGTCAACACAGAAGGTACTTTACAGTTAGTATCTCAATCGATAACACCAACAGCAGTAGCAGGAGGTATATTTTATAGCTCCAGCAATGATTTCTACTTTGGTTTTAGTAATTAAAACATATTTATAATAAATTAAATAAAAATAAAACATGGCATCTTGGAAAAAACTACTTGTATCCGGGTCAGCGATATCACAGCTTAATAATGACGCAGGATACTTAACCTCGGTAACAGCTCAAACAGCATACGTTACTGCATCATTTAACGGAACTCACTTAATAGCGAATGACTCGCAGGGTCAATTAAATTTTGCTTCATCATCAGGAGCTGGTTTAACTATTAGTGCTGATGCCGGTAGTGACACACTAACTTTTGGATTATCTGCAATTCCTAATACTTCATTGGCCAATGACGGTATTACTATTGCAGGACAAGATACTTCATTAGGTGGTTCAATTACTGCAGACACAATTGCTGGTCAAATCAGCAACGATACTATTACTAACGCTCAGTTAGCAAATGAATTTGTTAGTTTTGGAGGTATATCTCTAAACTTAGGGCAGACAGATGCTACCCCAGCATTTGACTTACAAGATGCTACTAATTATCCATTTGATCAACTAACAGGACTACCAACCTTAATTTCTAGTTCAGCTCAGATCGATCACGATCAGACAACTAATTTTGATGCAAACGAACACTTTACCCAAGGTAATATTACAACTGTAGGTACAGTAACTTCAGGGGATGTAAGTGCTATTTTGCCAGCCGGTACAGTTTCAGGTTCCATAACATCTCCAAGCCAGGGTACCATAGCAGTAAACGGAGTAAATGTAGATTTAGGATTACAGACAGGCGATTCACCGCAGTTTACTAACCTAACTGTAACAGGTGACTTAACTGTGACAGGTGACACGATCCAAGCACAGGTAACTAATCTAGATATTGAAGATCGTTACATACTACTTAACTCAGGTTCTTCTACAATTGGAGATTCAGGTATTGTATTTGGAGGGGCTAATGGAGTTGCTCAATCAGGAGCCGGTCTTGTATGGGATGGAAGTTACAACAGTAATGACGGTCGTCTTGCTATTGTAAATACTTTAGCATCAAATGCTACAGGTGATACTACTCCTAATTACCATATTGCAGGTGTATTCGAAGGAACTGAAGCTAATGCAGCTACAGCACAAGCAGATCACGTAGGTAATATTAGAGTTGAATCAGGAGATATATTTATTTACGTATAAAGTTAAATAATAAAAAGTTATAGTGAATTTTATGGGATTAATAGATAAGGTTGCACCTAAACCTAAAAAGGCAGAAGGACTAACCAAAGAAGAATCAGAGTTTATATTAGCTAAATTAAGAACAGCTACTTATAAAGGAGAAGAATTCGAAATGTTTTATACAATTTTTCGCAAAATTGGAGAGCATATAAAAACACTTAAATAAACAGAAAGTCCTTCGGGACTTTTTGCTATTTATAAATATATTTCGTATTATATACGTTTATTATTGGCCCGAAAGGGAAGTGGGCTAGAATATTTCTAGTTACCAACCGTAATATAAGAAAATATGCCAAACTGGAAAAAATTAATAACCAGCGGTTCAGACGCTGCGTTAAATTCATTAAATGTAACATCCGCATTAACTGCAAGCGGATTAATATACCCCACACAAGACGGAGGCAATGGAGATTTCCTTACCACAGATGGTATAGGTAATTTAAGTTTTGGTAGGCCAAATGTATATTCAAATGTTAAAAACGTTTCTGGTGGTCAATTACTAAAAGGAACCCCAGTTCATGCAACAGGAACAGCAGGAAATACTTCTGAAGTTATAGCAGCATCCGCTTCTGTTGCTTCTACTATGCCTGCTACTTTTGTACTAAATGAAACTTTAGCAAATGATGCTGAAGGTTTAGCTCTAGTAACAGGGTATATTAATGGTATTGATACTTCTGCCTTTGAGGAAGGAGATGTAGTATATGTAGGAGCTACAGGTAGTTATACGAATATAAAACCCCAAGGTTCAAATAATCTTATACAAAATATAGGATTAGTAAACAAAGTAGATGCAAGTAATGGTTCAGGATATATTTATGGTTCAGGTAGATCAAATGATGTACCAACCCTACCAGTAGGTAAGATATGGGTAGGTTCTCCAACATATTCAGTTACTTCTTCAATCGTTACTTTAGATGAAGATAATTCACAAGCACAAATTACAGGCTCTTTAGATGTATCAGAAAACTTAACAGTTTCAGGTGATGTAACACTTTCAAATGGAAATGCTCTAAGATGGACTTCTGACGATGTTAGAATAGAAGGAACAACAGCTGGGGATAATATAAAATTTTATGTAGCTGATACAGAAATATTACAACTAGCTCAATCAGGAACTTTAGCAACTGTTACAGGTAACTTAAGAGTTACATCAGTACCAACAGGTACAACAGAAAATAAAATATTATTAACAGACGGATCTGGTAATTTAGTTACTAGAACTGATTTATCGTTACAGGGGGCCACAGGAGCTCAAGGTAGTACTGGAGCTACTGGGCCACAAGGAACTACTGGGGCAACTGGTTCTCAAGGACCGACAGGAGATACCGGACCAACAGGTCCTACTGGACCACAAGGAGCTGTAGGATCAACTGGACCAACCGGACCTCAAGGAACAACAGGAGCAACAGGAAGTCAAGGACCTACCGGACCTACAGGAGCAACAGGACCTCAAGGAAGTACAGGACAGACAGGAAGCCAAGGACCTACTGGTCCTACTGGTCCAACAGGATCTCAAGGACCGACAGGCCCTACTGGTCCAACAGGACCGCAAGGCTCTACCGGTGCTACTGGATCACAAGGACCTACTGGACCTACTGGTCCAACAGGATCTCAAGGACCAACAGGTAATACCGGACCAACTGGTCCAACAGGACCTCAAGGTTCTACAGGAGCAACAGGTCCACAAGGTACTACAGGACCTACTGGTCCAACAGGATCTCAAGGACCAACTGGATCTACTGGTTCACAAGGACCTACAGGACCAACTGGAGTTCAAGGTGCTGTTGGAGCTCAAGGAGCAGAAGGTAGTTTTGGAGGAGCATCATTTTCATACAATTTCAAAACAGCAACAGGGGATGCTGATCCTGGAGCTGGTAAATTAAGATTAGACAATTCCACACAAAATGCCGCTACAGGAATTTATATAGACGATCAAGATAATGAAAGCAGTGATATACAGTCTTTCTTAAGAACTATAGATGATTCTACATCAACTATAAAAGGGCATGTAAAATTATCAAATAAATTAGATCCTGGACAATTTATTATATTTACAATATCATCATTAGTAGAAAAAACTGGTTATTTTGATATAACAGTTTCTGCTATAGATTCAAGCACAACCAATCCATTCTCAGATGATGAAGAAATAATAGCTACTTTTGCTAGAACTGGAGATGCAGGAGATACAGGACCACAAGGTACAACAGGACCTACCGGACCTACTGGACCTCAAGGTACAACTGGATCTACAGGACCTACCGGACCTCAAGGTTCTACAGGAGCAACAGGACCACAAGGTACAACAGGACCTACTGGTCCTACTGGACCTCAAGGTTCTACCGGAGCTACTGGATCCCAAGGCCCAACAGGTTCTACAGGCCCAACAGGTCCTACTGGACCGCAAGGAAGTACGGGACCAACCGGACCAACAGGACCGCAAGGTTCTACCGGAGCAACAGGAAGTCAAGGACCTACCGGACCTACAGGACCGACTGGAGTACAAGGACCAAATGGACCAACTGGACCAACTGGATCTCAAGGTCCAACAGGACCAACCGGACCAACAGGACCGCAAGGTTCTACCGGAGCAACAGGAAGTCAAGGACCTACCGGACCTACTGGCCCTACAGGCCCAACCGGAGCACAAGGAGCAGTTGGTGCAACAGGACCTACTGGACCTCAAGGTTCTACCGGAGCTACTGGTAGCCAAGGCCCAACAGGTTCTACTGGACCAACAGGACCTACCGGACCTCAAGGATCAACAGGAGCAACTGGTTCACAAGGACCTACAGGCTCAACAGGACCTACAGGCCCACAAGGAGCTATAGGAAGTACCGGGCCAACAGGACCTCAAGGATCAACAGGAGCAACTGGACCACAAGGTACAACTGGAACAGATGGTATAAATACAACAGGATTTAAAATTGATTATTCCACAACAACTACAGAAGCTGATCCTGGAAGTGGTAATCTAAGATTTAATAACACGGATCCTGCTGCAGCAACAGAAGTATATGTAAGTGAAACAGATGCTGATGGATTAGGTATTGCCGGGCTATTAGATGAATTAACAACTTCCACATCAAATAATCACTCCTTAATAGCATTAAGAAAATACTCAGATCAACAATACTACGATAAATTTTATGTAACAGCCCAAACCGATAATGGAGGTTGGAGAACATTAACTATTTCTCATATTGATAAAAATGGTTGGACTAATGTAAATAATGGAAATGAATTATTTTTCTCTATAGCAATTACTGGGGATAAAGGTACACAAGGAACTACTGGAGCAACAGGTCCTACTGGTCCAACAGGCCCACAAGGAAGTACCGGATCAACTGGACCGACTGGTCCAACAGGCCCACAAGGAAGTACCGGATCAACTGGACCTACTGGACCTACTGGTAGTCAAGGACCTACAGGTTCAACCGGACCTACTGGTTCACAAGGACCGACAGGTTCAACTGGATCTCAAGGACCGACAGGTTCAACAGGCCCTACCGGCCCACAAGGAACAACAGGTTCAACCGGACCAACAGGACCTACCGGATCTCAAGGACCGACAGGCCCTACTGGACCGACTGGACCAACAGGTAGTCAAGGTCCAACAGGAGCTACTGGACCGACTGGACCTACTGGACCTCAAGGAACAACAGGTTCAACTGGACCTACTGGACCTACCGGACCTCAAGGACCAAATGGACCGACAGGCCCTACTGGACCTACCGGACCTCAAGGAACAACAGGAGCTACCGGACCTACTGGTTCACAAGGACCTACAGGTTCAACCGGACCTACTGGACCTACTGGTTCACAAGGACCTACAGGTTCAACCGGACCTACTGGACCTACTGGACCAACAGGCCCACAAGGAAGTACAGGAGCAACAGGTCCTACTGGTCCAACAGGACCTCAAGGAACAACAGGAGCAACAGGAAGTCAAGGACCGACAGGTTCAACCGGACCTACTGGACCTACCGGACCTCAAGGAAGTACAGGAGCAACTGGACCTACTGGTCCAACAGGACCTCAAGGAACAACAGGAGCTACCGGAGTTCAAGGACCAAGTGGAATAATACCTTTAGCAACAGATGGAGCAGACAGAATTATAACCTCTGACGGAGACGGTACAGGAACAGCTGAAGCAAATCTTCAATTTGATGGCAGTACTTTAGAAGTAGCTGGTAACTTATCGGTAACCGATATGATTGGAGGTGATGAATTTCTTTCTGTAAATGTTGGTAACGGTGCATTCGCTATAGGAGACTCAGCAGGCATTGCAAACGAAGCTTATATACAAGGTAACGGATGTATTCAAATATTTAGCTATGGAAGTGAACGAGCTAGGTTTAATGATACTACTACTATTTTTGGTAATGTAAATACACATACACTCTCAGGAGCACAATCAACAATAGCAGGTGGTCAATTAAACACAGGCTCGGCAAATTGTAGTTTTATAGGAGGTGGAGAATTAAATTTTATTGATGCAGGTGCTATTGATTCATTTATAGGTGGAGGTTGTTCAAATACAATATGCACTACTGAAGGTTGTGCAGGTATTGTTGGTGGATCAACAAACACCGTAGATGGAGATTGGAGTTTTATAGGTGTGGGTTGTGCTAATCTAGCAGTAGGAAATAATATTGTTATAGGGGGAGGAGCTGCCAATGAAGCTTGTGCAGGATGTTCCGTTATAGCAGGAGGATTCATAAATAAAATATGTGACGGAGAAAATTATGGTGCTATTTTAGGAGGAAGACAAAACTGCGTAGATGGAGATTATTCTGCAATTGGTGGAGGTTATCTTAACTGCGTTAGAAATAATTGCGGATTTATAGGAGGAGGATATTCTAACGATATAACTCAAACAGTCTCTGTAATTGGTGGAGGTTATAACAACTGTGCTTACGCTGCCTGCTCAGCAATTTTAGGAGGTCGAGACAACTATGTTGCTTCTTCTTTTGGAGCTATAGCAGGAGGGTATTTAAATTGTGTTAGAGATGTCTGTAGTTTTGTAGGTGGTGGTTATTCAAATGATATAGCAAATGGTACTTTTAGTAGTATAGTAGGAGGATACAATAACTGTATAACTTCTACAGGAAACTGTCATGTTATAGGAGGCGGTAGAAACAATTGTATCGCAAGCTCTGGAGATATTAATACAATTGGTGGTGGTAGAGATAATGATATTATAAGTACTAGTGGATGTAATACTATACCTGGAGGTAGTACAAATATTATCACCTCAGCAGCTGGTAATGCAACCATTGGAGGTGGATCAGCAAACTGTATTGAAGGAACAAACGCTAATACAATTGCTGGTGGAGGTATAAACCATATAAATAGTTCCGGTGATTATAGTTCTATAGGTGGTGGTCTTTGTAATTATGTTTGTCGTGATTATGTTACTGTAGCAGGAGGCTGTCAAAACTCAGGATCGGCCGATAGAAGTGGTATTCTAGGAGGTTTTGGAAATACTACTTCACATGGATGTTCATTTATTGTAGGAGTTGATATTGAAACACAAGGTGCTTGTACAACATTTGTAAATAATTTATCATATGATGGATTTACAGTAGGTACAGCTAATACAGCAGGTGAAATTGTTTATTTTGGAGGTGGATCATCATTAACAGCTGGGGATGTACATTACCTAAATTCCTCAGGAAACTGGGTAGCAGCAGATGCTGATGCAGCTTCATCATCTACTGGCTTATTAGGTATTACTTTAGGAACAAATGGTAGTGATGGTGTATTATTGAGAGGATTTGCTCGATTTACTTCAAATACTAATTATACAGGTATGACTACTGTAGGTGCACCATTATATGTATCCACATCAGCTGGAGATTTTAATCAACTTGCTACAGTCTTAACAGGTGATATAATAAGAATTATAGGATATGTGGTGGATACTACAAACGATATAATGTACTTCTGTCCTGATACTACTTGGGTAGAAATAGCTTAAAAATAATTTTATGGCAGGATTTGATACAGGATACAAAGAAAGAACTCTTACTTTTGAAAGTGATAAAATTAAGTACTCTAAAGACGGTAAAGAGTTTAACGTAATGATGGATTGGGAAACCCCAATTATGAAAAGATCAGCTGAATGGGTTACTAATGGAGGTAAAGCAGAAAGCGTATTAGAATTAGGTTTTGGTATGGGTATATCAGCCGGATTTATTCAAAACTATCAACCGGTACAGCATACAATTATAGAAACACACCTAGCTATTGCTGAAAGAGCAAATGCTTGGGCCGGAGAGCGTAATACATATTATGATAGAAATAGACTTAAAAATAGAGTTACTATCTTAGGAGGTAAGAACTGGTTTGATGAATTTGGAAAAGACTTTAGCAAATCAGGTTTACAGGAATTTGATGCTATTTTTATAGATACTTATCAAGATACAAAGTTACACGAATTTAAAAATTACATTACTAAATTTTTAAAGGTAGGAGGTAGAATGACTTGGTGGAACCCAATGGAAAATTTCATCCCAGACGAAACTACTAAAAATAGAAGAGAAGTTAGTTACGAACTAATCAGATTAAGTGATCATAAAATTAAAATTCCACAAAATGCATATCATAATACAGACGAGTATTACATGCCAATGTATATAAGACAGTAAAATTATGCCATCAGTAAACCCGGAAATAACATCAGGAGAACTTTATATAGCTTTAGATGGTGCTTCATATACTTGGAGTGATACAAGGAATGCATCTACGGCAACAACTGCCTATGTATATCAAAATGGTGTTTTAATTAATGCTGAATATACTGGATTAAGAGGTAATACATTTAGGATTAGAAGAGGGTATTTACATTTTGATCTTTCCTCAGTTAGCGGTACAATTACAGATTTAGACTTAGATTTATATACAAAATCCCCATCCGTAACCAAAGACATTATAATTGTAAAATCTACTGCACCTGATGGTTCTAATATTGCAGTTGGTGACTTTGGAGCTGCAGATTTAAGCACTGCTTACTCAGCTGAGTTCACCTCCTTTAGTAGTACTGGAGATGCTCAAAATACTATAGCATTAAATAGTACTGCAATATCTGATGCTAATACCAATTCTGAATTAATTTTAGCAGTAGTAGACCATACTTACGACTATTCAAACTCTCAACCTTCAGGTTTAGGACTTGTATTACAATATCATCTCAATCATTTAACTTTAAAGCCAACTTTAACTTATACGGCAGTAACCGGATATGGAAATACCGTAATGGGGGTAGTATCTGCTAATATAGGAGAAGTAACAGGAGTAGCAACAGCCAATATTGGAAAAGTAATAGGAGTGCAGTAAGTTGCTTTTTATAAAAAAAGTTCTTATATTAATAATAAAATAAATTTACAATTATGTACAGTAGTTACAATTTCGATCAAGAGCCAACAGATGCTCAAAATTATTACTTTTACGAAAAAGGTTTTGACAAAAAAGAGTTGTCAAAAATTTACAAAGGAATCCAGTCATTAGAAGAAACTAAAGCCACTACAATCGGTGGCGGTAAAAATGATGTACGCTCTTCTAAAGTACGATGGATCCCGCAAACAGAAGAATGGTGGTGGTTATATGAAAAACTTTCCAACATGGCTGTAGAAGCAAATAACTGTTTATGGAAATTTGATATACACTCTTTACCTGAATTGATACAATACACAGAATATCATGCTTCTGATGATGGGCATTATACTTGGCATCAAGATATAGGACCAGATATTCTCTCTAAAAGAAAAATATCATTAACAGTACAGCTATCTGATCCTAAAGATTATCAAGGAGGTGATTTAGAAATGTGGTCAGGAGGTGATGAAAAAAGTGCTGTAAAAGCTCATAAAGGAGCAGGATCAGTTTTTATCTTTCCTTCCTATATGTTACATAGAGTAACCCCAGTAACCAAAGGTATAAGACGTTCTTTCGTACTTTGGGTAGGAGGTTCTCATTACAGGTAGTATGATAAAAAATCTTGCTAAGTTATGCTTAAATAATGGAGGCAGCATCTCTCCTTCTATTATTCCTGGTGATCTTATAGATGGGACCGGACTCTGTAATTCGTCTATTTTTATAGATGAAAATGGAGATATTCTACTTAACTTAAGACATGTACACTACTCTCTTTACCACAGTGAATTTGAACAAAAATATTATAGTGGCTGGGGATGCTTAGCCTACCTTAACCCAGAAGATGATATATGTTTAAAAACAGGAAACTACTTATGTAAGTTAGATCCTGATACTCTTTATATCAAAAAATATAAATTAATTGATACTTCTAAACATGATATTAAACCAATTTGGGAATTTATTGGATTAGAAGATGCACGTATTTTTAGATGGGAAGGTAAATTATACGTAAGTGGTGTAAGAAGAGATATAAAAGATGATGGAGAAGGTAGAATGGAGCTTTGCGAATTATCTGTTTCTAAAGGTAGATATAAAGAAAAATCACGTTTACGTATAGAAGTAGAACCTCATACCTATCTAGAAAAAAACTGGATGCCTATTTTAGATATGCCCTTCCATTATGTTAGGTGGGCAAATCCTTTAGAAATAGTTAAAGTAGACCCAACTACTCAAACTAAAGTAAAAGTACAAGAAGGAAAAATTACTACTATACCATGCAAATCTGTCATTAATAAGAGTTTTGAAATATATGGAATAAGAAGCCAGAGAGGTGGATCACAGGTTATACCATTTGGAGATTTTAGAATGGCAGTGACTCATGAGTGTGATTATTGGATTAATGAAGGTAATACTAAAGATGCTAAATACTACCATAGATTTATTTTTTGGGATAAAGATTGGAATTTAGTAAAATTAAGTGAACCTTTTAAATTTATGAATACTCAAATTGAGTTTAGTTGTGGGTTAGCATATAGAAATGGTGAATTTTACATTACATATGGATTTCAAGATAATGCGGCATATGTACTTAGAATGCCGGAAAATTTATTAGATAAATTAGAATATGTAGATTTAGATCAATATACTAAATTTGAATGTAAGTATCCTGAGTTTAGTTGGGATAACAACGAACCTTACCTTTCTAAGATTATAAATGATGAAATATTTGTTAATAATATTTACAGAAAGCATTTCAAAATAAAAGAAGGTGATGTGGTTATGGATATTGGAGCAAATGTAGGTGCTTTTTCTTTTGCCGCGCTTCAAGAAAATATTAAACATCTTTATGCTATCGAACCTTCCTCTCTACTTCTACCCACACTCAAAAAAAATATAAACTCAGATACTAAAGTAGATATAATTAATCTCGGAATTGGAAATGACTCAGAAACGAATAAAATACTTGCTAAAGAAGATAGTGTTAATATTTACGATAATATTAATTCTTCGTACAATACAACTACTTTTTCACAACTTATAGAAGATTATAAAATTAAGACTGTAGATTTTTTAAAATGTGATTGCGAAGGAGGAGAGTATTTTATTTTTACAGAAGAAAATGAAGAATGGATTAAATCTAATGTTAAAAAAATAGCCGGAGAATTTCACCTATGGGGAGTACCATCAGCATTAGATAACTTTTACATATTTAGAGATTTATATCTTACAGAAGAATCTAAATTTATAGTAGAAGATAGACAAGGTAATGATGTTACATCACATATGAAAGATGATGAATGGTTAAAAGATTTCAGCTGGTTAAATAAACACTCAGCCCAACTTAACGTATACATAGATAATGTTAGAGAATAACTTAGAATCACATATTAATCAATACGTACAAGATCCACTTTCATCGGATAATAATTTTTGGCTAGCATATGAATATGAAAAAATAGGTCAAAATGCAGCAGCCTTATCCTATTATTTAAGATGTGCAGAAATATCTAATGATAGAGATTTAGTTTACGAATGCTTACTTAAATCTTGGTTAATGTTAAATAGAACTGGAAGAAGAGAGTGGTACGAGCATCAACAGTTACTAACTGCAATAACTCAACATCCAAAACGACCAGAAGCTTATTTTTTACTTAGTAGATTACATGAAGGCAAGCAAGAGTGGAAACAATGTTACTATTACGCAAGTGTTGGATTAGAATTATGTGATTTCAATCTTCCTAAATTAAGAACAGATGTTGACTACCCCGGTGATTTTGCATTACTATTTCAAAAAGCTTTTGGTAGTTGGTACGTAGGACAAAGAAAGCTTTCCCAACAACTTTGGTTACAGTTATCTCATAGAGAAGATTTATACGGTAAGTATAAAGAGCTCACTTTGAGTAATTTAAAAGATTTTGGTAGTAAAGTAGATACACAAGAAGAAAAAGAAATTGATATAGTTCTTCAAGGGAAGTATTCAAAATACGCATTAGATACTGCTGAACATTATTTAAACTTAGAGTTTGTAAATAAAGTAATTATTTCTTGCTGGGTAGATGATGTGCTTCCTGTACCTAATAATGAAAGGATAATTTTTATACAAAACAACTATCCTTCAGTAAATGGAACAGGCAACAGAAATTTACAAATAGTTTCTTCATATGGAGGTCTTAAACACGTTACCACAGACTTTGCTATCAAAATGCGTAACGACCAAAGATATGATCTTGATAGTATGAACAAAATGTATGATTTTTTTCACCAAAATAAAGAGCGAATCACTACATTTGAAGGTGATGAAACAAAACCTAAAAATAGAATACTGGTGGCAGGTATGTTTGAAGGTTTTCCATTTCATCCAAGAGATCATGTTTTTTGGGGACATAAAGAAGATCTTTTAGATATTTTTGATATGCCTTTAGAACCTACAGGTATAGAGGATAAGGTAAAAATGAAACGAGAAGATTATTGGAAATATTATGACTGCTATATCAGAACAGAATCCTATATAGGTAGCCACTATGCTTCTAAATTTGATGAAAGAATTAAAAAATGGCTTTTAAAACCTGAACAGTATCTATATGATGATTCTCCTTATTATCAAGATGCATTAGTATTAAGTGAAAATTTATCTAAAAAAATATTTAAATCATTTCCTAAAGAAGGTATAGATTTAGAATGGGATAAATATAACTGGCCTACTTATCCCTACGATTCGCAATACAGTAGGTTTAATGAAAGATGGCATGAAGACGGATATTAATATAGGGCTATCAGGTTCTAAATTAGAGATACTACCTAAAGGACTTATAAGAAAATATTCTCCAGGGGACCATTTTAACGATAGATTTAAATTACAAATAGAGAAACAGATTGCATTTTCTAAAGATAATTTTAATAACCTTTTTACACCAGATATAACACAGTACACTAATGAATATTTTGATATGCAATATATTCCTGGTGAAAGTTATAACGAATTTTTTAGTAAATGTAATAAACAAGATCTAGATAATATAGTCAATATATGTATAAACTATTTTAATAAAGCTCTTCTATCATCAAAAACTTACACAGATGACGATATTAAATCTTTACTTATAGATAAATTTAATAAATTAAAAAAAGAATCTACATACTGTAATTATATACATTATATTACAGATAAAATTAACTGTACACAATTTAGTAATATACCAAAAACTCCCTGTCATGGAGATTTTACCGTTGCTAATATGATATTTTTTAAAGGTAAGATATGTTGTATAGATTTTTTAGATTCTTATATAGAAACGGTAATAGTAGATATGGTAAAATTAAAACAAGACATTTACTATACGTGGATTTTAGATACTAATAAAGGTAATCTAAGAATAAGACAAAGCTTCAATTACTTGTGGAATAAAATATATTCGCAATTTAAACAGTACTATAATTTGGAATTTACAAATTTTATTACTATCTTAAATTGGTTAAGAATAGAGCCGTATGTAAAAACTGATAAGCAAAAAATAGTTTTAAATAACAAGATAATCAGTTCAAAATATTATGAAGAGTTTATTAATTCCTATAGCGGGTAAATCTACAAGATTTCCTAATACAAGACCTAAGTGGATGTTAACTCATCCTAAAAGCGGGTACTTTATGGGTATAGAAAGTATTAGAGGAATTAATTTAGATTTTTTTGATAAGATATATTTTATAGGTTTAAAAGAACATTCTGATAAATTCAAATACGAAAAAGGATTTAAATACGAATTATCTAAGTTAAATATAGAAGATAAAACTGAATTAATTTTACTAGATAAAAGTACTAAATCTCAATCTGAAACAATTTATCAAGCACTAATAAAAAAGAATATCAAAGGATTTATCACAATTAAAGACTCAGATAACTTTTTTGAATGTACGTTTTATGGAACTGCTAATAAAGTATCTTATTACAATCTTCATGATACTACTAATATTAATCCAAGTAATAAAAGTTACATACAGCTTGACGAAAATAACGTAATAACCAATATCGTAGAAAAATCGATTATAAGCCCTACTTTTTCCATAGGTGGATATTCTTTTAATTCAGCAGACGATTTTATTGAGAGCTTTGAATCTATAAAAGATATTGAAGGCGAATGTTATATTAGTAATATAATTTACGATATGATGTTAAAAAATCAAGTATTTCATGGACAAGTATGCACAAACTATAAAGATTGGGGTACATTAGAAGATTGGAACAATTACAAAGCACAGTATAACACTCTTTTTATAGACATAGATGGTACTTTAGTAGAAAATACTTCTCATAAATTTCCTCCATACATCGGTAACGGAAAACCATTAGTGAAAAATATTAAATGGTTAAAAGAATTATATAAAAAAGGTAAGACAGAGGTAATTTTAACCACAAGCAGACCAGAATTATTTAAACAGGAAACTTTAATAGAGTTATATGAAAAAGAAATACCTTACGATAAATTGATAATGGGGCTGAATCACTCTAAAAGAATTATTATAAATGATTATGCTAATTCTAATCCATATCCTTCTTGTGATTCTATAAACATTAAAAGAAACTCTGATAGTTTAGATACTTATAAAATTAATTAAAAAAGTTGGACTTTAAATTATAAGTTCTTATATTTATAAATGTATACATAATTAATTTAATATATTAAAATGGCAAATCAAAAGTTATCAAAAGAAGAATTAGCGCAAATTGAAGAAATTCAAACTAGAACACAAGCAGTTAAGACAGAGCTAGGTCAGTTAGGTCTTGCTGAGATTGATCTTAAAAACCGTAGAACTAACGTAGAAAACTATTTAGTAGAAACTCAAGAACTTGAAACTAAATTAGTAAAAGATTTAGAAGACAAGTACGGTAAAGGATCTATAGATTTGCAAAACGGTGAATTTATTCCTTCACCAGAGCAGCCTACAAAAGAAGTTCTGCCAACGGTAGAGTAATTTAAATTACATTCTAGGAGTTTATAGGGGAAGGTTTTGCACCTTCCCTTCCTATTTATATACAGATAACTACCTGCAGTTTGCAGGAATGGTTTACAAAATAAGCTGATATTTATAAAAGACATTTAAATAAACTTCATCAAACATGGCAGAAACAATTATCTCTCCAGGTGTATTCACAAGAGAAAATGATATTTCATTTATTCAACCAGCCCCTGTAGCAGCAGGTGCAGCAATTATAGGACCAGCAGTAAAAGGCCCAGTACAAATTCCTACATTAGTTACTTCTTACAATGACTATGTAAGAAAATTCGGTACTACTTTTGAATCAGGATCTAACTCTTATGAGTACTTAACTTCAATAGCAGTAAAAAACTATTTTCAACAAGGAGGTAACTCAGTACTAGTATCTAGAGTTGTAAGCGGTTCTTTTACAAGAGCTACTTCTTCAAATATTACGAACACTCAAACTTCAACTGGTAATGAATTTGCTACTGGTTCTGTAGAACTTCTAGCAGCTTTCGCAGATAATCAAGAAGCTAGAATTGTATACAGCGGTACTACATACCGTTTTGTAGGTTCTGGTAATCCTTTGCCTGATGATGATACAGACGGTAATGTATACTTTTTCTCTACCGGTTCAGATGCTGCCGGAACTGTTACAAACCTAGTATCAGAAATTAACACTGCAGCAGCATTAAGTAGCATAGTTGACGCAACAGCAGATAGTGCAACACTTATTCTTTCAGCATCTTCAGCTGGAACTGATTTTAATGGATTATTATTCCAAACAAGTTCAGCCACTGATGCCTCTACTTTTAGTAGTGTTATCACTTTAGCAGGAGGTACTAATACAACTACAGCTACTACTAGTTCTTTCGAATTAGAAACATTAGGAAAAGGAGCAATATACAATAACTCAACAGCAGCATCTGTAGCAGCATTGCAAAACAGTGATAGTTCTTTAGTTTCCGGATCTTCAGATAATGTAAGATTTGAAATTTCAAACGTAAATACTTCTTTAGGTACTTTTACTTTAAGTGTAAGACGAGGAGATGATAGTTTAAAAAATAAAATTATTTTAGAAACTTTTAACAACCTATCGTTAGATCCTAACTCAGGAAATTATATAGAAAAGATAATTGGTAATCAGTATCAGTCTTTAAATCCTGTAGAAAATTACATAGAAACTATTGGAGAGTATGTTAACAGATCTAATTATATAAGAGTTTCGGCAGTTAATACACCTACATTAAATTACCTAGCTAACGACGGACTTACAATTAACGTAGATTCAAATAATATTTCTTACTCAGCATCTCTACCAGCTGCAGGTTCAGGATCATTCTTTGGAGCACTAGGAGGATTAAATCCTGGTGCGAACTTCTTCGGAAATATTGACAGTGTTAACACTCAGGGATTAGATCCTTCAACAGACTATGCTGATGTAATCTCAGTATTAGAAAATACAGACGATTATCAATTTAATATTATTACTGCACCTGGTTTAGTTTA
>Ga0222719_10001257_pt1 | contig 24834 bp, 30 predicted proteins | sample C33_34DmetaG_FD_165039 | JGI IMG/M metagenome (GOLD analysis project Ga0222719, IMG submission 165039) | Estuarine water microbial communities from San Francisco Bay, California, United States - C33_34D | ecosystem: Environmental > Aquatic > Marine > Unclassified | place: USA: California...
AAGCAAAGATTGACGCTATGCTGACACCTGAACTTGCAACAATATTGATCAAGTTAGTGGGTGATGTAAGTTTCTTGACTGAAGTCAGAGACAACGCTTCAAACAACGACTAGACGATGGCATACAAACTCAACAACACTTTCGGAACACTATTAGTCACGTTGGCAGATGGAACCATCGACACAGCGACAACTGACCTTACACTTATAGGAAAAGGCTACGCAGGTTTCGGTGAGAAGTTGAACGAGAACCTAATTAAATTACTAGAAAATTTCAATAACACGTCAGCACCGTCCAACAAGATACAGGGTCAGATGTGGTATGACAAGACCAACAACCAAATCAATGTCTACACAGGATCAAAATGGAAACCTGTGGGATCAACAAGTAATTCATCAACGGCCCCCAGCAATGCAGTGCTTGGAGACATGTGGTTTGACACAACTAACAATCAATTGTACGTCTACACCGGAACAGCATGGACATTAATTGGTCCAACTACTGTTGCTGGTTCAGGTGTCACGCAGGTGATAAGTGAATCACCAGAGGACAACACAGGGGTCAAGAGGTCAATACTGAAGTTGGTGACCAATGATACAGTTGTCGGCGTGGTTTCAAATCTTGCATTCACACCGAGTTCGACTGAAACTTTAGGCTCAGCATTGATCACAGCAGGCTTTTCTACGGTGGCACAAGGACTACAGTTGTCCAGTGCTGTTGCATCAGCGAAATTTAGGGGCACAGCGACCGACTCCGATGCATTGGAAGGTATTGGTGCATCATCTTTCTTGAGATCAGATCAAAACGACACTACTACAGGAACGATAGGTATACTAAACGACACCGGCCTGACTATAGGTGCTGGTTCAGATGTAACTATGGGTCTTTCCAGTGATGACTTCACGATAGCACAGACCACACAAGACAAGGACATAATATTCACAGTCAATGATGGTGGCACAACAGTGGAAGCGTTGAGGATCAAAGGATCCACAGGTAGGATAGAAGACCTTAGGGTGGGTAATTTGACCGTGGACGGCACACAGACGATTATTAACACATCCACACTGTCAGTCGAGGACAACATAATAGAATTGAACAGGAACATATCTAACAACGCAGGCATGCCAAACTACACAGGACTTAAGGTCAACAGGGGCGAGACATCCTCGGTTACTGAACAGGATCTCTTCTGGGTGTGGGACGAAACATTCGCAGACGATGGAACCACAATATTCGGAAATGCAGGCGGGGCCTGGACAGCGTTTAAATCAGCGGCAACAGACACAGAACTCGAAGCACCGACGCTAGTTGATATTCGAGCAAACATCGTACACGCGACATCAACATCGGCACAGTACGCTGACTTGGCAGAGAGATACGAAGCAGACTGCCCTACGGAAGTGGGCGATGTGGTGAAACTTGGCGGAAACGCCGAAATAACCAAGTGCATGGAAGAATCCTCAGACGCAGTATTTGGGGTGATCAGTGACTCACCGGCCTTTTTGATGAACGCACAAGCAGGCAGTGATGACAGTCACCCAATGGTGGCCTTAAAAGGACGTGTAATGGTCAAGGTCAAAGGCACGGGAAGTGCAGGAGACCGTATAGTGTCCGCTGGCAACGGCGAGGCAAGGGTGGCCAACATCGACGAATGTACCGCTTTTAACACCCTAGGCAGGCTGATCAAGGCTAAATATAATGAAGAAACAGCATTAACAGAATGTGTGATAGGAGTTAAATAATATGGCTTATGTAGCAGGTGATACTATAACAGGTGATCAGTACAATATTTTCGTAAACAACGCAACAAGTCCGTTCGGATACAATCATTTTGCGGGAACAGGATCAGGCGAATATGGTCTGGGTCAGACTCATATAGCCACAGTTTCAAGTGGATCATCAACAATCACTGCATCACAGTGGAACACCTTACTTACAGGTATGGACACAATCGCTAATCACACAAATGACACATTGTCTGCAAGGACACAGGTCACAGCAGGTGACACAATCGCGATCAAAACAGCGGTTGAGGCGGACCTTGCGACATTGGCGGCTTCAGTGGCGGGCGGATGCACATCAGCGGATGCATTGGGCACCAACGCGGTTGGAACATCAACAAACTCCGGCACTTGGAACACAAGTTCCACCATTGAGAGATCAATCACGTTTGCAACTGCAGACAAGATGAGGCACTTCTTCAACGCAGGCGGCAAGATCAGGATAGACCCTACTTGTATCACAGGTATCGACGGTTCAAAAGATGACGTGTTCAATGACCTTACAACGACTGCGACAGGTAACCTAGACTTAGGCGCCCACGCTACGACAAGATCGGGTTCAGGTGAGACACAGACAACATTCAACAGTGGTACTGGTTTCCATGATCTAACAACAAGTTACACTACACTATTGAAATTAACTTCAGACAACTCGGGTTACACTTCAAACACAGTTGAGTATCAAGCGAAATTAAACGCCGCGGTCGGATCAGCGACAGTGATAACTGTGAAGATGATCTCAGTTGACGCTGACAACGACGACACTTACACTTCACCAAACACATCAGGTGTGCCATCAAACCCTAACGAGGCTCCAAGGATGACCTTGGCATTGATCGAAGTTTTTCCAACAAACGCTCAGGGTTTATCGGCCAACATACAGTCACTTTCAAACGCGGAAGTGTCAAACTCAGCATCGTAATAATTTTACCAGGTTGCTTTACCACCATAATTATTGTATAATTGTGGTATGGACATTGGCGAACTAAAAAAACAATCAGACATCTCATACGATATCGCTGTTGCGAAACGCAATGCATTGGAAAAGGCCCACGCACGACTTGTGGTGGTGTACAACGAGCACATATTCCGTGCGGATGCCGAGACGATCAATCTTGTGAAAACACTGGGCGAAGCACACACTTCACCATTGTACGTGTTGGACACGAACAACAATCCTGTTGAGATATCTGAACCCGAAGAATTTTTGAAAACATTAGTAGCAAGAAACCAGGAAGCCATCAGTTCGTATCATCAAATGAGTAAAACATTTGCTAAACGAGGTGACTGATGAAAAAAGGTGTATTACTTTTCTGCTTTGACACTCCAGACTCCCAGTATCACAAAATACTGGAGAAGTGTGTCGCACTCATAAAGAAGAATCTCAAATTAGAAGTCACCGTCGTAACAAATTTTGAAACCTACAAACATCTAAAACCATTGGGTTTTGTGAATTACAAATTCATAGAGCCTGAGTTGGGCAACAAGAAAAATGGACTGGAGTGGCGCAATGTGGACAGGCACATGGCCTATGAACTTTCACCCTATGATGTAACTCTGGTAATGGACATAGACTATTTCCCGTTCACAGACAACCTACGGCAGTTCCTGGATACTAGATATGACTTCCTTATCTCGAAGAATGCGTATGACATGACAAATCGTAATAGTTTTGACACAAGAAGGTTCAGCATGATAGACATGGTGTGGGCCACGGTGTTCGTGTTCAGGAAAGGCAAGAAGGCCAAGCGTGTATTTGACATGATCAAATATGCGAAGCAATACTACACATACTTCATGGACATGTACAGGGTCAGGGATAGGAGATTCCGCAATGACTATGCTTTCGCCATCGCTCTGGAACAGGCCAACGGGATGATCGCATATGACACACTACCCATCACACTGCCGACCCTGCCACCAGACTGCAAGGTGTTGAAGATGGATGATGAGGGAATAGCATGGCAGTACAATGATCAAGTAAATTACACTAAAGATCAAGATGTGCATGTGCTCAACAAGGAGGTAGCCAATGTCTAAGGGTTTCCTATGGTTCGCTCAGAACAACAGCAAGACAGATTATGTTGAATTGAGCATAAAACTTGCAAGAAGCATTAAGAAATGGAACAGGCACAACACTATTTGTGTGGTCACAGATGCCAAGAGCAAGTTCCAGAGTGAACATGTGGACTTGGTGAAGGTGCTGAAAAACGATGACAGTGAAACACACGATGTGAAATGGGCAAACGAATACAAAGCGTTCTCCGTAACACCATTCACCCACACCATTAAATTGGAAAGTGATATGCTGTGGAGCACCAACACGGATTGGTGGTGGTATCATCTATGGCAACATGATCTGGTTTTCAGTGTTGACTGTCTAAACTACAAGGATCAAATTGTAAAACAAACGCCTTACAGGAATCTGTTCATAAGGAATAATTTACCCAACATATACAACGGGTTGATGTACTTCAGGAAAAGCACTCGGGCACAGGAGTTCTTCAAGATAGCAGAAGCAATCACACGTAACTGGCAAGAAGCAAAGACCAAACTTTTAATAAACTGTCATGATTCGTATCCAAGCACAGATGTTGTGTTTGCACTGGCATACAGGATGATGGATCCCACGAACAAAGCATTGATAGACTACGAGTGGTTCAAGTTCCTGCATCACAAACCCGCAGTGAACAATCTATCACGTGTCAAAGATCAAAACAACTATCTTTACCCCAACGCCGCTGGCGATTCTTTATTCCTCGGTGACAAAAGGCTGTCACGTGTATGGCACTATTTTGATAAGGAGTTGAATGTCAGAACTACTTAAGGCACTGCAAGGTCTACCGCCCGTACCAAAAAAAGTACACACCGTTACGATAGAGGGACAAAGCCTTGTTGTAACGCTGGAGAAGAAATTGGAAGTTATGAAAAACGGTGAGGACGCATACACATGGAAATCACCAACTGAAATAATTCTCAAACCAAAAACTAAACCAAAGACGCAGTATCCAATATTGAAGAAAGCAACAAAAGGGTACGTGTTCCAGGACGGAGACATACACTGGCCCAAAGCGGTTGTGGAAGGAGGCGAGGCATGGCTGATAGAACAAGAATAAGCGACCTAGATTTCGTCTACATCAGTTTCAAGGAGCCAAACAAGGAACAGAACTGGGCGGACCTCAAGAACAAAGTGCCCTGGGCGAAGCGTGTTGACGGCGTGGTGGGTTTCGACAACGCACACAAGGCCGCGGCGGATATAGCGGAGACAGATTTCTTCATAAGCGTGGACGGTGACAACATAATTAACGAGCAGTTCCTGTTGCAGACACTGGACTGGTCAAAGACAGACAAGAAAGCAGTACACAGATGGAGGGCAAAGAACAACATCAATGGCCTCGTGTACGGCAATGGTGGACTGGTTGGTTGGCACAAAGAGACCTGTATGAATATGCGTACCCATGAAAACGCTGACACCGAAGAGAACCAATTAGATTTCTGCTGGGGCGTCCCACACGAGAACCTACACAACTGTTATTCTACCACGGTGATAAACGCCTCGGAACAACAGGCGTTCGTGGCAGGCTACAGGGAGGGCGTGAAGATGAGCACACACAAGGGCAGGCCCATACCAGCGGCTGACTTCCAGAGAATATGGCCCATCAATCTGCGGATCCTCAGCACTTGGTGTACCATAGGTGCAGACGTTGAACTTGGCAAGTACGCGATGTTGGGTGCCAGGATGGGTTGCTTCAACACCGTGATAGAAGCGGGCAATGACCTTTTCAAGATCCGTGACCTCGACGACATGGAGTTGTACTACAAGGACCAGTCCCCGCAGGACATAGATACCGACCTTACATTGTATGGCAACAGCCTGAGGCAACAACTGGACATTCCAATAGCAGAGTACGATGAGGACGAGAGCAGGTTCTACAGGTTCGTGATGCCACAACACATCAACAGGGGAGTGCAAGACCGTGAGTACCAGTGATTACAAAGCAGACGCACTCAAGGCCAGGGAGAAACTGGAGTCAGTGTCTCCTACCATGTGCCTGGCCAAGTGGAACCAGGTGTCACTGCACCTGCCAACGGGCCTCACTAATTCGTGTTACCACCCGCCACTGCACAGGATAGACGCAGAACAGGTCAAACACAATCCAGCGGCACTGCACAACACCGCGGAGAAATTGCAACAGAGACAACAGATGTTGAAGGGAGAACGGCCAGATGGTTGTTCATACTGCTGGAAGATAGAGGACACTGGTGAGATGAGTGACAGGCACTATCGCTCAGGTGAACCATGGGCCATGCAGGACTTCGATGATATTAGAAAGAATCCAATGACCACAAGTTGGACACCCAGGTACGTGGAGGTAAACTTCAACCACGCTTGTAACTTCAAGTGTAGTTACTGTTCGCCACAGTTCTCCACCACCTGGGCACAGGAGACAGAACGCTATGGGGAGTACCCAACCACACCTCCCCATAACGCTCCTGAGCACTTCCAGGGACACAGGCGTCCCATACCCAACAGGGAGGACAACGCATACGTGACCGCGTTCTGGAAGTGGTGGCCCACGCTGTACAAGAACCTCAAGCACTTCCGTATGACCGGTGGTGAGCCAATGATGGATCCCAACACCTATCGTGTGTTGCAGTACATAATGGACAACCCAAAGGCGGACCTACACCTCAACGTCACAAGTAACATGTGTCCACCGGACAAGAAATTGAAGGACAAATACTTCAACATGGCAAAGGAGATATGTATGCAGGAGAAAGTTGAACACATGATGCAGTTCGTGAGCATTGACGCATTCGGCAAACGTGCGGAGTACATCAGGCATGGGTTGGATTACAATTACATGATGGATAACGTGGAGGAGTTCCTGTATAGAATACCTGGGCGTAACTCCATCACATTCATATGCACGTACAACAACCTCAGTGTCACGAGCATGGACAGGCTGTTGGAGAAGATACTGGACCTGCGTAAGAGATACTCGAAAACATACCAGCGGGTGTGGTTCGACGTGCCACTGCTGAGACAACCCGCATGGCAACAGGTCACTCTACTGCCAGAATCATACCAGGCCATACATGAGGACAACATCAAATACATGCAGGAGAATTCCGGAGAGGACAACGGGTTACACATATTCAAGGACTTCGAGATCCAGAAGATGCAGAGGAATCTCGCATACTGGCGCGAAAACGCTGACGCAAGTACGCAAAATAAAAAAAACTTTTACGCTTTCTTCAACGAACACGATCGCAGACGCTTGACTAGATTCTTGAACACTTTTCCTGAGATGGAAGAGTTCTGGGAGGAGTGCAGTAAAGCATGAAAAGTATAGGATTTTTTGGGGACAGTTTCTGTGCAAGTAATCAGCCAGAAAGTTGGTGTAACATTTTACAGCAAAAATTAGGTGCCAATAGAATAAGATGGTTTGGTGAGCCCGGACGCAGTATATGGAGTGTTTTTATGCGTTTCAACAGATTGATAGAACAGGATAGAGTGCCAGATATTTGTATCTTCTGTTGGACAGAACCATACAGGCTTTACCATCCAAAATATACCTTGAGCGCCAACACACAACCGTTGGATGGTGTTGACCCCAACCTTTACAAGGCATTGGATCAATACTGGATACATCTACACAATTATGACAAAGACGAAATGGCCTACGAGTATGCTCTGAAATATTATGATCAAAACGTATTGTCAAAAATTAAAGATAAAACTATCGTGCAGATGTGGAGTTTCCGTCCTTTTGAGACTGCAGGTAAGAATGCTGGAATAAAATTACAAACTGGCACATTCATTGATGAAAGCATGTTGGCCTTCAGTAAAGGAGAAAGCAACGACGACGCATGGCAATCAAGTGGAGTTGTTAATTTGTGTGACACAGGAATAAATCACATGACCGTAGAACAAAATCAAAAATGGGCAGAAAAGGTATACCAAAGGATGATTTCATGAACAACATAACTGTAGCACACGGATGCAGTTTCACAAGGTATGGTTGGCCGTGTTGGCCTAAGTTCGTGCCATGGTTCAATGGTGGAATAATCATGAAAAATAAAGGCAGGTCAGGATCAGGAAACGAAACGATTTCACGTGCGGCGATCAACAGTGCCATGAAACACCAGTCAATAAATCACATTTACATCATGTGGACAGGAACAGATCGGTATGAAGTGATCACAAAGGACAAAGATGCCGACGAAGTCAAAGGCAGGGCGACCTATTATGTTTGGGACGAGGACTTCCAATGGAGCACATGGTATGGTGGACATCCAGATAAAGACAAGCATGAATATTACAGGAGACACTTCTGGGACGAAGAACACCAATACTACAGGACGTTGGAACACATACACAGGACACAGATGTTTCTTGACAAAAAACAGATACCTTACACGATGATGGTGTTCAACAAACATGTCTTGCGTGATAATTTTTACAGCGGGAGTGAGAGGGCATTGTACAACACGATAGACTGGAGTAAGTTTTTATTCTACAAAGACAGAAAAGGGCTATGGGAATTTGCAGAAGATAATTACAAAGAATATTATATCCCGGGAGAATCTCATCCACCTCCGATAGCACACTACCATTGGGTAAAAGACATAATGTTCAGAAGTGATATACTTTGTCCAGGCGACGAGTATGATAAATTAAAAAATTATTTTAGAGGAAAAGATGGAAGATCTTGAATATAAGAAAAAAATATTAGATACAAAGAGTGCAAGTTTTTGTGGCGCCAAGTGGTACAACGCCACTATATGGCTGGGATCTGGGATGACCACGAGTTGTCACCATCCTTTGCCACACAAGATAGATCTCGAAGAAATCAAAACCAACCCTAGTGCAATACACAACACAAAACAAAAGAAAGAACAACGTAGGCAGATGCAGTGTGGAGAGAGACCGGCAGGCTGTGAATACTGTTGGAAGATCGAGGACATTGGCAGGGACGCAATCAGTGATAGGGTGTACAAGTCAAAGATATTCAGCAATCAAGATCTAGAGACGGCGTATGATCTTGACCACAACGCAGATGTCAATCTCAAGACATTGGAGATCGCATTTGACAGGACCTGTAATTTTGCCTGTACATACTGCAACCCTGCGTTTAGTTCCACGTGGGCAAACAACATAAAACAGAAAGGACCATATACAGGGCTTGAGACGGACGGAAGGAACCATTTCACCCACGCACATGATTCAGCAGAACCATACAAGAAGGACGAGACAAATCCGTACGTTGAGGCTTTCTACAAATGGTGGGAGACTGATCTACATAGGAGTCTGGATGAACTGAGGATAACAGGCGGTGAACCAATGATGTCACCCAACCTGTGGAGGCTGTTGGATTGGATAGAGACACAGGGTGACAAGATGAATCCTAACATGACGATAGCAATCAATTCTAATCTCGGCGCCAAACAGAGCATAATCGATAGGTTCAAGGACAAACTGAAGAAGTTTAAGAGATTTGAACTGTACACCAGTTGTGAGGCCACTTTTGCACAGGCGGAGTACATACGTGATGGTCTCGATTACAGTGCTTGGCACTCCAATATATTGCACATGATGGTGGACAAAGTACCAAGGGCAATACACAACATGGCAACCATAAATGCACTCAGTCTCGAATCATTGCCACAATTCCTAGAGAAAATAATATGGTTTAAGAATGCAGGAAAGGTGTATGGACCATCTATAAATTATACCCTGAACATTTTAAGATTTCCTAGTTTCCAATCACCACTGGTTCTGCCGGATGATTTGCGTAACAAATTCAAGGGCGACCTCGAAAAGTTCTTAACTAGTAATAGCAAATGGTTAGAAAACATGGAAATTGATCACACCCAGAGACTGATAGATTACTTAGATGTAGTCAAAACACCGCATGCGGGTGCGGCCGAACAAGGAAAATTGCAAAAGGATTTCAAAACATTTTATAGCCAATATGATAAACGAACAGGAAAGGACTTTGAGAAGACTTTCCCAATAATAGGAGAATGGTACCGTGGCATATGAGTACGGGGCGAAGGAGCCTGAGAAACTTAAAATAAAAGACATGACTCCTAGGGAAAGGGAGTTGTTGATAGAAAGTGATACTTTTTGTATACTGCCATGGATACATCTTCATGCATATCCAGATGGCAGGGCGTACCCTTGCTGTTTTGCGTTTGATCCATATCCGGTAGGTGACCTAAACAAGAACAGCATGGAGGAAGTGTTCAATGGTGACAAAATGAAAGATATGCGTTTGAGGATGTTGAATAATCAAAAATCCCGCGGATGTATGAAATGCTACGACCAAGAGAAATCAGGATTCTTCAGCCTCAGGTTAAGTTCTAACAAACATTTTGGCCATAACATTCCTTTGGTTCACAACACATTACCTGACGGCAAGGCAGACTTCGTGATGAAGTATTGGGATTTGAGGTTTTCAAACCTTTGCAATATGGCGTGCAGAAGTTGTGGCACGTGGTTCAGTAGTAATTGGTACGAAGACCATAAAAAACTCACAGGCAGTCCTCCACCGCATGCGAAAGTGATGAAAGTTGGTAGGAGTACAAACGACCTATGGGAACAGATGCTTGAGCAGTTTGATCACACAGAGCAATTTTATTTTGCAGGCGGCGAACCCATTATAATGGAAGAACACTACAGGATATTGAAAGAATTAGATAAAAGGAAAATGTATCATGTAAAATTAATATACAACACCAACTTCAGCAGGACAACTTTCAAAGACATTGATGTTTTCAAACTGTGGAACAAGTTTGATTCAGTTTCCATAGGTGCAAGCCTTGACGCCGAAGGCCCTCGGGCAGAACTAATGCGTAAAGGAACAGTATGGGAAGAAATTATAGCAAATAGGAAACGTATGTTGGAGGTGTGCCCACAGGTAGATTTTTATATCAGCACAACTGTTGGGCTCCTGAACAGTTTGCATGTATCTGATTTTCATAGGAGTTGGGTGGAGCAAGGTTTGATTCAGCCACCTGATTTCAACTTCAATTTGTTACAGCATCCTGCATGGCAAAGGATGGATTTACTACCTCCAGAGTACAAAGAGCGAGTCAAAGAAAAGATTCAAAAACACCTGGATTGGTTAAAACCGTTGGACAAACTCACAAGGGCATCCAAAGGATATGAATCAGCCATGGAATGGATGATGGCAACCGATAATCAAAAGCATTTGGATTTGTTTTTCAACAACACCAGGAAGTACGACAAGATCAGGAACGAGGATACTTTACAAGTATTTCCCGAGTGGAAAGAACTATTCCGTAACTATGAAAAGAATTAAGCCAAACGAAGGAAATAAAACTTTCTGCATGGCACCGTGGACACACACGTACCTGTCACCACAGACAGAGAGGCGTATGTGCTGTGCATCAAGGGAGCCTGCGCAGAGTTTTAAGCAGTACATAGACACGGGCAATGATGCAAAGGAATACAAACCACTTACCTTGAAAGAACACTGGAATTCAAAGCACATGAGATCTGTGCGATTACGTATGATGGCGGGAGAAGAACTATCTGAATGTGAAGTGTGTGATCACAAACTGTTGAACACAAATGTCTACAGGTCATACTGGAATCAATTATTCAGGAACAAAATAGATGAGGCGTTTGACAGCACAGACGACACAGGGGCAACAACGATGCCTACCATAAGTTTTGATTACAGGTTCAACAACCTGTGTAACTTCAAGTGTAGGATGTGTGGTGACATGTTGAGTTCAAGTTGGGAAGCGGAATCTAGGAAATACAAGACCTGGAGCAAGGAGTCACAGCCATGGATGGCGTCACCTTTGAGAGAACAGATCACAAAGTTCCAGGACACACAAATAGTTAAAGAATTTGTTGAAGCCGTTGAGACAAAAACCATTAAAGAAATATATTGGTGTGGAGGAGAACCATTGATGTGGGATATGCATTGGAACGCTATGAAAAGGATAATAGAATTAGGATTCTCCAAAGAAGTTTATGTGAGATACAACACAAACTTGAGCAGGACATCTTTCAAAGGTACAAAATTGTTTGACCTTTTACCCCATTTCCAAGACTGGCAAATATGTTCGTCATTGGATGGCACGGGTGAAGTTGGAGAATACATCAGAGACGGATTAAATTATGAACAATGGCTTGACAACTTCAAAGAAGGACTTGCGGTCGCTAAGACTTCCAGGGAGATGCGTTTAGATTACACGATCACAATGCCAGGACTACTAGAACTGAAGAACATGTTTGACCTCAGTAGAGAACTTGACGCAGAAATACTGACCAAAGTGATGTTCACATTCAGTGATGACGAAATATTGAGTCCACTTGCATTACCTAAGCAATTATTAGAAACAATCATAGATGAGGCTTTAGCACACATAGAACCACGTGCAACGAGAAAGCAACAATCAATGATAGATGTATTGAAAAATCTCAGACAGAGGGAAACTTTTAAGGCCACCAAAAAAGGCAAGGACAGGCAAGAACGCATTGACGGCATAAGGAAACAAGATATCAAAAAAATATTAAGCAGAGATGAAAGGTTGTTGGAATGGTGGACAAGTATATAAAATCAAACGTCTGTCCATTGCCATGGACACATCTAGAAGTAGATGTCAACGGTGGGGCATCGCCATGTTGCCTTTATAAAGGCAGTGTACCTGGAGTAAAAGTGTACCAGCAGAGTTTGAAATCAATACAGGACACAGAATACATGGCATCACTCAGGGATCAGTTCCGTAATGGCGAGAGACCTGCAGGTTGTCAGAGTTGTTGGCAAGAAGAAGATGCTGGCAAGACGTCCAAAAGGCAAAATTCTATCTACAAGATGAAAGATAGCCTCACTGACTGGACTCCTAATAGCGAGCCAACGCTGAAGTTCATTGACTTTAAGTTAGGCAACGTGTGTAACCTAAAGTGTAGGATATGCGGATCGTGGAGTTCCAGCAAGTGGGCACAGGAGGAGATAGACTACGAATTGGCCAAGGGCGGAGATAATCCTGTCGCGAGAAAGCAACTGAAGGAGGGCGGCTGGCCTAAACGCAATCCACAGTTCTTCGAGGACCTCAAGGAGGATCTAAAACACGTGGAATACTTTGAATTCACGGGCGGCGAGCCGTTCATGATCAAGGACCACTTCAAGATACTGATGCATTGTGTCGAGAAAGGCTATGCCAAGAACATAGACATACACTACAACACCAACGGCACACAACTTCCGCCACAGGAGATATTTAACCTATGGGGATATTTCAAGCATGTCGAGATTGCGTTCAGCATAGACGACATAGGAGGGGCATTTGAATACCAACGACATCCGGCCAACTGGAGGGAGGTCAGTGCCAATCTCGTAAAGTTCAAGGAGATGCAGACACCAAACATGGACTTCCAAATATGTTCAACGGTCAGCATCTTCAATGTGTTCAACTTGGCCAAGATAGCACTGTGGGTGGCACAGTACCAACCCAAGTTCTTCTATGTGAACACCTGCTTTGATCCAGACGTGTTCAACATACAGACACTGCCAAGACAGGTCAAGGACATAGTGCGAGACAGGTATCACATGCTGACGGACTACCAACCCAGCATACGTTTCATGGACGCCGCGGACAGGGACACACCAGAGATACGTGAGAGGCGCAAGGCCAGGATTCTTCAGACGGACAAGTACAGGAGTGAAAATTTTGGTGAGGTGTTTCCACTTTTAAATAAGGTTCTAAAGGTATATGACTAAGAAATTAATAGCAGGCGGTTGCAGTTTCACACTTGGAAATGAGCTCAGCGACGACGTAGATGGTAAGACACCATCGCATAGAACCTGGGCGTATGGCCTGTCACAGGGTGCGGGACTGGATTACGTCTGCACCGCTTTTGGTGGGTTAGGGAATCAGGCCATAGCACGTAGGACATTTAATGCCGTATCGCAGAATGACGATGTTGCGGGTGTGATCGTGATGTGGACCTTCCTATCCAGGTACGACTGGGCCATGCCAAGACACAGGGTGCTTGAGGAAACACGGTGGGCGTCTATTTCTCCGTGGGACACCAACGCTGGCAACGAAGAAGCATTCAGGACTATGCAGGGCTCTGAGACACAACAACAGCACTGGAGGACAAGGCAAGACACCATGCAGGAAACAGGAGTGCAACCATTTGCTGAGGCAATCTACAAACATGCGGCCAACGAATACCATGAGACTTATCTCAGTTGGAAGAGCATCATTTGGTTACAGAATATTTTGGAAAAGAAGAAAATACCATTCATGTTCACACTGGCAGACAACACACTTTTTTACAAGGAATTTGTAGAACACAAGAATCAAGACAACTTTTTGCTGGCCCTACACAACGAAATAGATTTTACCAAATGGTTCAGTTTTGGGGAGAGAATGATGGGATTCAACCAATGGACACTTATGAACGATTACGAACGTGGCACAACACATCCGCTTGACCAAGCGCATGAAGATGCTGTAAAATTAATGAAACCAACTTTTAACAAACTACTAGGAGTGTAATATGATTGCTTGGATAAAAAACTTGATCAACAAGATCAAAGAAGAAATCAAGTATAGGAAAAGGCTGAAAGAACTCAAGAAGAAAGATCCATTTATATACAAATAAGATGGAAATACTCAATAAAGAGAAACTGAAGGAAACTTTAGAAAGGTGGAAAGAACATCCGTCTGTGACTGGACTTATGGAAAAATTTTCTAAGTTGCAATCCTACACAAATAAAAATTACAAAAGTCTAGAAGCATACACAAAACAGAAGATTAAAGAATCAAAGTATGAACTTGTTGAATTGCCCTACATAGATGTAAAGGAAGATCCTGTGCGTCCTGAACTTGACTTACAATTCAGACAATCATACGGAAGGAAGATTTACGGCTTGAAGGACGATGTTGGTGAGATAGCCGCGATAATGTGTTTCGCGTTCACAAATGACGTGCCAAGGACAGTGGAAGAGATGGAAGAGATGAGTTATGATGCCGCACTGCAATCTATACACAGGGCAGGTGTGCAAGGTTCGATGGCGATAGCATACACGGTATGGGCCAAGAAAAAGGGAGGCGGACGTGCCATTGTCAACGAAGTGTACAAGATGGTCAAGAAGTCAAACCACCTCAATAGGTTGATCACGCTTTCGCCCTTGACGGATATGGCCAGGAACTTCCATATAAAAAATGGAGCAAAGGAGTTACAAGTAAATGATAAGACACAAAACTTTGAATACGATATAACTCTTGAAGATTGGGAAACAGCACTTGTAAAAGCAAAAGGATTCTTGAAAGTAAAATGAAGATATTAATTATGGGACTTCCAGGATCAGGCAAAACAACATTGGCGAAATTACTTGCACCGATGTTCAATGCAGTATGGATTAACGCAGATGTAGTGAGAAAAGAAGCAGATGATTGGGACTTCTCGGAAGAGGGTAGAAAGAGACAATCACTACGCATGTGGACTCTTGCTGAAGAGGCCGTTGACAGGAATAGAAATGTTGTGGCCGATTTTGTGTGCCCAACTGAAGAAACAAGGAAACAGTTCAAAGCAGATTACACAGTTTGGATGGACACAATAAAGGAAGGAAGGTTTGAGGACACAAACAAGATGTTTCAAAAACCCTCGACTTATGATTTTAGAGTAACACATCAAGAAGCCAACATGTGGGCATATCTAATCAAGCAAGACATACAAGACAAACACGGAAATATGGGTCCTCACAGATGAGAATACTAGGAATAAACTGCATGAATCATGATGCCGCCATGGCCGTTGTAGATTACAGCGGAGGCATAGGAAAAATATTATGGGCCGCACACGCAGAGAGATATTCTAAAGTCAAGAATGATCATTACCTCAATCAGATGATAGTGGACGAGGCAATGACACATGGTCCATTCGATAAGGTCGTTTACTATGAAAAACCTTTGCTCAAGAAGGCGAGACAGTTCTACGCAGGACAATATGGACTGGCAATGAGTTACACAGAGATGCCACAATGGCACCTTGACCACTTTGGCATAAAGATAGATGAGTACGTGAAGCATCACGACTCACACGCCGCGGCCGGTTACTTCACTTCACCATTCAAGGACGAAGGTGCAACAATACTCACAGTAGATGCTATTGGTGAGTGGGACACTGTGTCCATATCGACTGCTGAAAAAATTTGGATTGAACGTAAAGAAACAATTCAGTATCCACACAGCATTGGAATACTCTACAGTGCATTCACACATCGTTGTGGTCTAAAACCTGCTGAAGAGGAATACATCCTTATGGGCATGGCGGCATACGGACAACCAAAGTACAAACAGAAGATATATGATGAATTCGTAGAACAATCACCCTTCAAACTGAAACAGAATCTACACAGGGGTCTCAGTGATTGGGAACCTAACGCAGACGTAATGGACATAGCGGCCAGCATACAGGCAGTGACGGAAGAACTGCTGGCAGACCTATGGACCAGGGCATCCAAGTATGGCAGTAGGAACTTGGTGTATGCAGGTGGTGTGGCACTTAATTGTGCCGCTAACAGGGTGCTGGCAAACATGGGAATGTTTGACAACATATGGATAATTCCAAATCCCGGAGACGCAGGATCCAGCCTAGGCTGTATTGCCGCTCATGAGAAAAGACATCTTGATTGGCAACACCCATTCCTGGGACACAACATAGAAGGTGAGTATCCGGTTGATGCGCTGATAAAAGAATTAAAGGAAAACAAAATGGTGGGAGTTGCAAGTGGTAGGGCGGAGTTTGGTCCTAGGGCACTTGGTAATAGATCACTGTTGGCTGACCCGCGGGGTGAGGACATCAAGGATCTGGTAAACAGTATAAAGAAAAGACAGAAGTTTAGACCGTTCGCTCCTGCCATATTGGAAGAGGATGTAAACGACTATTTTGAGCTACCTAAAGCAGTCAAAAACACCCCTTATATGCAATTTACAGCGGCGTGTACGCATGGTAAAGAGTTTCCTGCTATAATACACCACGATCACACTTCTAGGGTACAAACGGTGCGAAAAACGGATAATCCAGGGTTCCACGCACTGCTCACGGAATGGAAACGACAGACGGGTTGCCCCATACTTCTCAACACCAGTTTGAACATAAAAGGACAACCAATTGTAAATGATAGACAAGATGGTAAAGCATTTACCAACAAATACGGTGTAAAGGTATTGGGATGAAATATTTGATAATGTTCGTGTTGTTAGCAGGTTGCGGAATAAAACCCAGTGCGAGTTGTGACGTGGATCTAAACAAGGAAACAATGAAGGAAATCAAAGACAGTTGTGTGGAGAATCCACAACTAGGAATAAAGAAGGAGTTTTGATGAAATATTTGATCACGGGCGGACTGGGATTTATAGGAAGCAAGATAATAGAGAAACTTTCAAACGAAGGACACAGCATTCAGTGTATTGATAACAAAGACACTTACGATATTATAACCAAAGAAAATCTTGACGCACTTATAGAATGGAGAACACGTAATTGGAAAAAAGACAAAGTGCATATCATCGACGGAGACATATTAGATAGGATGGTGTGTCTGAAGGCCTTCAAATATAATCCTGACATTGTCATACATCTAGCAACATATCCTAGAGCAAAAATAGTTGATCAAGATCCAATCAATGGAATACCAAAAGTGATTGGCACAACAACTAATCTGTTGTGGCACGCAACACAATTCAACACAAAAAAATTTGTGTACGTCAGCAGTAGCATGGTGTATGGAGATTTTGTCGACGGAACAAGGGAAGAGTCAAATACTAAACCTACAAACATATACGGAGAAGCAAAACTTACTGGAGAGAGACTTACAAAATTATTTGCAAAACGTGATGGGTTGAATTACATAATCGTGCGTCCAAGTGGTGTTTATGGTCCTGGAGATCTTCCAGACAGAGTAGTTTCTAAGTTTTTTGCAAAGGCCATGAACAATGAAACAATCACTTTACACAATGGTGAGAACAAAGTTGATTTCACTTACAGAGATGATGCGGCCGATGGAATAATTAGAGCGGCAAATTCTGATGTGGCAAACACCAGTTTTAATATTACAGCCGGCAATGCATCAAGCCTGAGAACACTAGCGGAAACAATTATTGATATAACCGGTAGTGAATCAGACATCAACGACATTGGAATGCAAAGCCTTTACCCTATGAGGGGAACACTGGACATATCACGTGCAAAAGATCTATTAGAGTACGTTCCACAGGTGTCGTTTAGACAAGGACTTGAAAATTATTATGAATGGTTACAAAATAAAATTTAATGGTGTTGACAGGCTGTATGACGATTACAGTTGGCGTCTTGCAAGAAGAGCCAAAGCGGTATGGGAATCTGGTGATGTGCTACAAGGAAAATTCCTTAAAGAGTTAGAGCAAAAGATTGCAAAAAAATACAAAAGAAAGTATGCAGTTGGAGTAGGCAGTGCTACTGATGGTTTATACTTTGCCATGAGAGCCGTGGGATTGAACAAAGACAACACAATAATCTGTCCAGCATTCAGTTACATTGCCACGTCAGGAGCAATAAAACGCTTGGGTGCAGATATTCATTTCGTTGATACAGACGAAAATGGCAACATTGGTGATTGGCAAGGTCAAGGATTACCAGACGCGGTGTTGTATGTAAACATGTTCGGAAACCCTGCAAACTATCAAAGGCTGAGGAAATATTGTGATACACACCGGATACCTCTCATAGAAGACGCCGCACAGTCACAGGGCGCCATGTACGGAAAGATACCATCAGGTGCATTGGGAGATGTCAGCGTGTTTAGTTTTGATCCTATGAAGAACATGCCTAGTTTTGGTGGTGGTGGTATGGTGCTTACCGACAGCAAGGAAATACGCGATAATGTTTTGTCCTTACGAAGACATGGTGTTAGTGGCAAACACACCTATGGTTACAACAGTCTTATATCCGAAGATCATGCTTGTCAACTATTATTGCTATTACAAAAATTTGATAGGTTACAAAGTTCTAGAGCAAAGTTGTGTAAGAGATATCATAAAAATCTTACAGAAGTACAAATAGTGTGTGCAGGACCAAACACCGAATCCAGCAATCACAAATTGGTTATTCTAACTGACAGGAGAGATGAATTAAAAAATTTCTTGGAAACAAAAGGTATAGAAACAAAAGTACATTACCCAAAAATATTGGACACAAAAAATGTAGGCATGTATCCAAATGCAGAAAAACTTTGTGCAAAGGCAATCAGCCTTCCAATTTATCCACATCTGACAACAAGAGAAGTTGACTATGTATGTGAAAAAATAAAGGAGTTTATATATGTTTGATAGCATCCAAGTTAGGTTCAAAGATGTTGAGAACATCGAATCCCCATTTGCGAACACTCGGGTGGTGCCTTTCATAGGAAGTTATTTTGAAATACTTAAAAGTGTCATAAACGATGTCAAGACAGACCATTTCTGGTTCTTCTCAAATTTTGTTGACTTGTCCAAAATGGATCTTGATTACATTCCTGAATTATACGAAGAGAACCAATTGCACGTATGGCACACAGCCGGCTTGAATCAAGAAGGAAATGTGATGTTGGTGCCAACAAATGAATTCAAAAAGCAGTTGAAAGAAATAAATTTCCTACGTGATTTTAATTATATAAATTACCATTATGAACCAACTTTGTGGCAAAGGCCCATTGGCAAACTCGAATTCGATCTGGGAGACCCGTTGGGTGCTTACAAAGGATCTGATAAGTTTTACACATGGTTGATCAACAAGGATTGCCAAACAGCCACGCCCGATTTCTATCCTAGTTTTTGGGAAGACTTAAAAATGTATACCTGGGGAGAAACCAAAGATATTATGTTGTTACCAGGTGGCAAAGACCTAGAACAGTTTTATGAAATAGATAGACACGTGCATTATGACCTTGAGTATGATGTGAAACCAATGGACATTGTGTTTTTGTCCTATGATGAACCAAGTGCAGAAAAATATTGGGAAGTTCTTAAAGACAAATACCCAAGGGCCAAACGCATACAAGGTATCAAAGGAAGGACTAAGGCGTACCATGCCGCGGCACAATTGAGTGAAACAGATTACTTTTTCGCTGTGTTCCCAACAATAGAATTAGAAGACAGTTTTGATTTCAGTTTCCAACCGGACAGGCTAAAGAATCCGTGTCACTATATATTCCATGCTAAAAATCCGGTCACTGGATTGGAGTATGGACACAGGGCAGTGCTTCTTTACAACAAACAACTGTGTTTGGCGACACTTAATCCTGGATTGGATTTCACATTGTCACAACCACACACAGTTGTTCCGATTCTGAGTGGTACTAGCCATTTCAATCAAACACCAGAAATAAGTTGGCGTGTGGCTTTTAGAGAAGTGTTGAAGTTGTGCAAAATGAAACCGACGGTGGAATCACAGTACAGGCTACGGAAATGGTGTCTGTTGGGAAAAGGTAATTACGCAGACTTTGTACAGAAAGGTGCCACAGACGCAGTCACATACTACGAAAAACACAAGGATGATCATGATGCTTTGATGTTGTCGTATGAATTAGATTGGTTAAAAGAAAGATTTAAAACTATTTCTTAAAAGTTTTAGCCATTATCAATGATGTTTTGGACTCCATATCACGTTTCAGTTTAGGTATGTCGAACTTCATGTCCACGCTCTTTATTTTCATGTAATTGTCTTCTATTGTTTTTTTAAGAAACTTTGCGATTGTTTCCTGCTTCTTCGTCTTTAGGTCTTTGGCTATGTCGTAGTGTATTGTGATATTGTTCTTTAAGAGGATGTTAATGTACATCAGGTACTTGACCGGCATGTTTGTAAACTGTAATCCGTCTAAAACTTCCGGCCATTCCTTGACAAAATCTTTTGTCAGTTGTACCCATGTCTTATTCTTTTGCGGCTGTCTTTTTGGCATCCGCTTTTTTAGTAGTCTTCTTTGCTGGTGCTTCAGCAGGTGCGTCAGAATCCTGTGCAAGATCTTTCACTGACACGCCTTTTTCTTTTGAGATCATTTCGTTCAACTTGTTTAATAATATTCGGCCATCGGTTGTATTTCCGTACGTGACCATGATATCTTTGGTTTTGAACTTCTTGATGTAGTTGTCATTGTGTAACATTGCCAACATGTTTGTGCCATCTGGGAATGTTTGTCTGCTGGCGAAAGTGGCAAACTCGTCTGCCTCCTGTCCACCATCTGACTCCACGGCCTTCATCAATGCGTTATGGTAGATGTCTGGTAAGAATTTTGTACCTATCACCAAACAGTTGTTTGGCTCCCCTGGTACTGTTCTATACATGATAACGACCTTCGCTCCACCATCCACAAGTTCTCCAATATGCTTGAAGTGTCTTTTTGGACCAGTTTGACCATCGCCGGTTTGCCCAGTGTTGTCACCCATCGGCATTGCCTGCTCGTTAACGTTCATTAGTGTGTCCATTTTATTTTCCTTCCGCAGTCGCTGGTGCTTCCGCTTTTTTCTCTTCTGGTTTTGGTTCTGGTGCCACTTTGGCCAAGAACGCCTGAAGTTTGTTATATAACACTCCTACACCTGCCATTTCATTTGCCTTGAATGCACCTCTAGTGGATGCCACATCAATAATGGTAGAAAGGTTTTTCAAGTCGCCTATCGATAAAGCAGTCGGATCCGGTTGCGGAGCCTGTTGTCCTGCAGGTGCCTGTTGCGGTTGCGCCGCCGCGGTAGGTTGTGCAGTTGCTTTGGTTGGCTTCTTTAGATTTTTCTTTTTTGTTGCCATTTGTTATTTCCTTTATTAATTGCAATTAATATATAATATACGTATATTATACTAAAATTAATTATGGATTGCAACGGTTAGGTTTGATTTATCTGAGCAACACCACTCAATGCAAACAGAGTAAGATCCCCGGGATTTTCAAATCCTATCACAGTGCAAGACCTAGATTCTCCACCGTCATATTTCACATCTTTGGTAATTGAATATCTGCCTGAGCAGTTCTCGTAGATCCACTTTCTCATCTTCTCCACATCGGCTTCGTGTGCCTTTACCACTGTGTTAACGAAGTGTGGTGGTAATATGTCAAGTTCTCTCTTGAAGAAGTTGTTTGGATTTACTTTCATTAGGCTCCCCACACATCATCGTACATTGGAGGCTCTGTCTTGTCTGCTTTCATTGTGTGTGCTTTACCGTGGAACTGTTTGAATGTGTAGTAGGCCACAAATATTATTGCTATGTGTCCTATGAACCAACTCAACCATATGTCAGTTCTTATGCCCCAAAAATAGATAGTGAATGCTGTACTCCATAGGAAACTTAATGTAACAAGTATCTGAAGTCTCACAGTCTTTGGCAATGCCCGTAGATCATTCTTGCTGTCGTCAAACAGTATCGTAGCGGCATCTATCATCCAGTTGCGTAGGTTCTTTACCTTCTCAAGTTTGCCCGTGTATGGATTTGTGTTTGGAAATAACATCATTACAACATCCAGTTCAAAATTATTAAAATCAAGGCCATAACCAATGACGCTTTTATGACTGCACTAATCATGACAGGTAACTCCATAGTGCTATCAATAGTAATCCAAAACTCATTATGGATATTGATACCTCATTGAAGAACCAATCTTTGAAAGTCTCCCATAGTAACCTAATCATTGTACTGCACCGTCATTCCGAAAGGAGCCTCTATGTCTCTCTCGTATGGATTGTTGATCAAGAATATTGTGTCACAGTAGTGTTCGTCACCCCAACTATCAAAAGGCCAACCATCTGTAAACATCACGAACTTCTTGGGCTCTATGCCGTTGGCCTTCATGTATTTCCAGTTGCACTCAAACTCTGTACCACCTCCTGAACCTAGTTTGTAGTCCAACAACTCGTCTGCGTTGTCGGGCGTGAACACAACAGGGTTGAACACCTCTGTGTCGAAACTCCAAAGATGTATTCTGTAATCTTTGTATTGGTCCATTATGTTTTTAACTTCTGTTAAGAATTCTTTACACTGTTCGTTGCTGATTGATCCAGATGCATCGAGAGCCAAACAGATGTCAATCATCTCATCATTGTTCTGTCCTGGTAGTATGGCAGATGTGTGCCATGATTTTCTGCTGGGTCTCATCCATGTGTAATCACTTTTTATCGTGCTCATTATCTGTTGCTGGAGTATTTCTCTCCAGTCCATCTTAGGCTCTGTGAGATCTTTTACCAGTCTCTGTAAGGCACCAGGTAGATTACTTGCACCTGTGCTCTGTGCCGCACTCACCATTGCTTCTTTCACTTCGTCTCTGATCTTCTTCAGTTCTTCTTTGGTGTACACAGGCTTGCCTTTGCCACCCTTCTTGCCACCTTTCTCGTCTTTTTCTCCCGCACCATCACCTTTACCCCATTCCTGGTGATCGTCCATCAACTCGCCAAGTTTCTCCAACATCTTCTTGCCGTTCTTCTTGGCCTGCTTGTAAAGGTCATCATATATTCTTTCTGATGCCCAATCCTTGTACTTGTCGTCCTGGAAACCTTTGTTCTCGCCTTTCTTGCCCTTGGGCATCTCACCGATGTTTGAATCTTTCAATATCTGGTTCACGGCATAGTCCGCCGCGATGTTCCAAAGTTGCGGATCCCTGTCTCCGATCCTCACCAGCATGTGTTCGAACACATTGTGAAGTACTTCATGACCAAACAAGAACTCTGCTTCTTTTGGTGTGAGTGAATCTATGAATTTAGTGTTGTAGAAGAAGTGTCTGCCATCCGTGCCAGCAGTTGGACACCAGTCGTCTGCGTTCACAAGTTTCAATCTGGTTGCGAGGTTGCCAAAGAACGGATGCTTCAGTAGTAAGGCGATCCTTGCGGTAACCAGTTTGTCTATTATTTTCTGATCGTGATAATCAACCATTATTTAGACTCCATAGCAGTTATGACGTACTTGCCAAACTTCTTATGGAACCTATCAAATGATTTCAACTTGCTAGGATCGAACGGAAGTTTGTAGTTTGTTAAGGCGATCTTCGCACCCATAACCACCAACTCCGTCTCAAAGTTGTCCATCATGTAGTTGAAGAACCTGTCCGCTTGTTCATTCCAAGTCTTGTCTTTCTTCTCGTGTGCCTGTTGTAGTTCATAGCACAAAGAAACTGTTAGGGAGTACATCGCTGATATCTCCTTTGTTTTAAGGTCTCGGACCTTACCGCTCAATATATCAGATGGGTTAGGCAACTGACCGCTAATCTTACGATGATTCATAAACTTAACGGCCAGTCCTTCTCCTACGCAACCTGCTACGAGGTCAGTGAGCGTACTTTCTGGCAGGTCGTCTGATAGAAGTTGGCTTACGAAACTCCATGATCTTGGAGTTGCGAATGATCTAGAACTACCTCTAGGATCAAAATCGTATAAATCTTGTTTTGCGAATGTGCAGTAACCTACGACATCTGCGTGTATGTGTTCATTAGTTGCCCATTGCAACCAGTCCTCGAAGTCCACTCTAAGTTCTACGTGTACGAATCTGTTTGCCAACGGAGCCGGCATTCTGTAAGTGACACCTTTGTCACTGTCTCTGTTACCCGCCGCCACGATCGACACGCCTTCTGGTAGGTGATACTGACCTACTCTTCTGTTTAGGATTAACTGATAAGCCGCCGCCTGTACAGCCGGAGCCGCCGAGTTCAACTCGTCCAAGAAAACAATCGCCTTGGATTTAGGATCTGTTGGCAGTTCTGCCGGACTTGCCCAAACCATGTTGTTTTCTTTTGAATTGTAATAGGGAATACCCTTGATGTCTGTTGGCTCCCATAAAGGAAGTCTAATATCGATCACTTCTCTGCCTTCTGCCTCTGCAATCTGTTTTACGATATCTGACTTACCGATACCTGGTGCACCCCACATCATTATGGGTCTTTGTAATTTGATACAATGTGTTAATGCTGATTTCGCCTCGTTGGGTGAAACTGTTCTGTTTTGCGAACCTACTGCCGCCTCTTTGTTTTTAGCTCTTGCCATTTAGTACACTCCTGTTTAAATGTTTA
>Ga0222719_10001258_pt1 | contig 24834 bp, 32 predicted proteins | sample C33_34DmetaG_FD_165039 | JGI IMG/M metagenome (GOLD analysis project Ga0222719, IMG submission 165039) | Estuarine water microbial communities from San Francisco Bay, California, United States - C33_34D | ecosystem: Environmental > Aquatic > Marine > Unclassified | place: USA: California...
GAGTTCCAGGCCTTTTGCTATAAATAAAGCTATATGATTGATCATAATCAATTTCTTTTATTAGTTCTATAGTTTTCAAAAAATCTTCTTCTGTTTCGCCAGGAAAGCCAATTATAAAGTCTGAAGAAAATGTTATATCTGGCCTAGCTTCCTTTAACTTTCTAATTACTGATTTATATTCTAATACAGTATACCCTCTTTTCATGGCTGCTAAAATTTTATCTGAACCACTTTGAACTGGAAGATGAAGATGACTAACTAATTGCGGAATTTTTTTATATGCAAGATATGTTTGATCATCAAAGTTATTTGGATGCGAAGTTGTGTACCTGATTCTTTTAATATCTTTATTTCTAGATATGTAGAAAAGGAGCAATCCAAAATTAATAAAATTTCCTTTTTCATCCTCATAAGAGTAGGCATTTACATTTTGTCCTAACAACACTATCTCTTTAGTCCCGTTTTTAACTAAATTATTAATTTCCTGAATAATATCTTTAACAGGTCGACTAACTTCAGTTCCTCTTGTGTAAGGCACAACACAATATGAACAATATTTGCTGCAACCCTCCATTATTGTAACAAATTCAGAAAATTTTGATTCAGATGTCGAAGGAAGATTATCAAATTTTTCAATTAATGGAAATTCAACATCAACTATTGTTTTTTTTGAATCTAAAGACTTTTTATAAAGCGACGGAAGTCTATGAATTGTTTGTGGTCCAATAACCATATCAACATAAGGCGCTCTAGATGAAATTTCATTGCTTTCTTGAGAAGCTACACACCCTGCGACACCTATTACGAGATCTGGATTTTTAATTTTTAATTTTCTCCATTTTCCTAACAAAGAAAAAACTTTCTCTTGCGCCTTTTCTCTAATTGAGCAAGTGTTTACTATTAATATATCAGCTTCCTCTTTGGTATCAGTGTCAATAAAACCCATCTCTTTAGACAAAAGATCCTTCATTTTATTGCTGTCATATTCATTCATTTGACAACCTTGTGTTTCAATATAATATTTTTTTTTCATATTTAATGTTCTTCTTCCAAGCCTGCGCTAATATTAATTAAGAAAAATAATAATGGCAAATAAACAATAATTGTTATTATAAAATTGTAATTTATATATATATTTGATACAGCTGCTAACGGAAAAACCCAAAAAATATTTATATACATTAAAATTTTATTTGCAATTATTGGAGAATTACTTTTTCTAGCTACTTTTTGGAAAGCATGAGTTAAATGAGCTTCAGCAATATTTTTTTTTGTTACAATTCTAACCAATAATGTATAACTTGAATCAACAACAAATAGTGATAGAAGTATAAGCCATGTGTAGATACTTAATATTGATTCAGATGCGCTATAAAATATAAAAAAAGCAAAAATACAGCCAATGGACACACTGCCAGTATCTCCCATAAAAATTTTAGCCGGATAAATATTGCGACCGAGGAAACCTATGCTTGCTAGACCCAAACCTAATATATATAAATACATAAAGTCGTCAGAGCTATTTATATAAGCTAAAATAGATGCTGATAACGATACAAAAATACACTGAATACTTGCGTAACCGTCAATTCCATCCATGAAGTTATATAAATTCATTAGCCACATTGATAATATAATTGACAATACTACTATCATAAACGATGCTTGTTGCGAATAAGTATTAATATCAAAAATATTATTATCAGACCTGATATAAAAATAATAAATTATTATTGTTGCAGAAAAAAGCTGCACGAGAAGTCTTAAAGATATATTTACTTTCTTTAAATCATCAACTAGACCTATAATTATTATTGGCACTAAGGATATTAGTAAAATATAGAATACTTGATTTGTTTCTTCTTGGTTTGCGTCAAGCTCAGGTATAAATATATGGTTAAATGATAATAATAAAAATATATAAATTAAATATGACAATAAAATAGAAATTCCGCCTGCTGTTGGTTTTGGCATATCATGACTACTTCTTTTTGTTGGCACATCTAAAAAAAGCGAATACTTTACAAAAAGCTTCTCGATACCATATGAACAAATAAAAGAAATTGCAATTGTAATAAAAAATAATATTAGTAGCATTTAGTTTTTTAGATTTTACAAGTATTTAAAATGGGATATCATCTTCAAAATCGTCTGCACTAGGTTTTTCTTGTTTATTATTAGAGTTAGTATCTTGGTTTATATCGTTTGCGAATTGATTATTATTGCTGGAAGATCCTGTACTACTAATAAAATTAAAAGACTCGCCTATTATGTCAGTCGAATATCTTTCAATACCATCCTTCTCGTATTTACTGGTTTGAAGTCTTCCTTCAATATATAGTTGTTGTCCTTTTTTTAAATACTGATCTATTACTTCAGCACTTCTTCCGAAAAAAACTACTCTGTGCCATTCTGTCTTTTCTTTTTTCTCTCCAGAATTTTTATCGGTCCAATTCATTGAAGTGGCTATACTTAATCTGCATGTTGTCACCCCTGATGGCGAAGATCTTAGTTCTGGGTCAGCTCCAAGATTTCCTAAAACTATAACTTTGTTTACACCAGCCATATTTATAAACTCCCATTATTTATTATACATTATTCATATATTTGCAATTAATGCTATACCTTTCAATTGAGTAGATATATTCTATGCAATTGATCACACAATAATATCATATGTAAATGCAGAATATAGTAATTAAGGGCGCCAGAAGCCATAATTTAAAAAATATTGACGTAACTATTCCTAGAGATAAGCTGATTGTTATTACAGGCTTATCTGGTTCTGGCAAATCAACGCTTGCTTTTGATACTATTTTTGCTGAAGGGCAAAGAAGATATGTAGAGTCTTTATCTGCATATGCAAGACAATTTTTAACAAGAATGGAAAGGCCTGAGGTAGATCATATAGAAGGCTTGTCCCCAGCAATATCTATCGAACAAAAAACTACGTCTCATAACCCTAGATCAACTGTTGGAACTATAACAGAAATTCATGACTATTTAAGACTGCTTTTTGCAAGAGCTGGAACCCCTACCTGCCCCAAACACAAAGAAAACTTAGAAGGTAAATCTGCATCTGAGATTGTAGATGATCTTTATTTAAAATATGATGAAAACGAATCAATAATAATATTAACACCTCTAGTAAATAATAGGAAAGGTGAACATAAAAATATTATAGAAGACATTAAAATGAAAGGATTTGTTAGACTAAGAATAAACGATATAATACATAATGTATCCGATCTTCCAAAAATAGATTTAAAAAAAAATAATACAATTGAGCTTGTAATAGATCGTCTAAAAATTAACGAATCTTCAAAAGTAAGACTAACTGAATCGATAGAGACAGCATTGAATTTTAAAAATGATCTTGTAACAATATACTCTGTTGATAAAAAAACAAATACGAACTATTCGTCAAAATTTGCATGCCCAAAGTGCGGGTATAGCATCAATGAATTGGAGCCAAGACTTTTTTCATTTAACAGCCCTGTAGGAGCCTGCAAAGAATGTGACGGGCTTGGTGTAAATCAATTTTTTGATGAGAATAAGATTGTAAATAAAGATCTTAGTCTATCCTCTGGATCTATTAAAGGCTGGGATAAAAGAAATGAATTCTATTACCAGATAATAAAATCACTGGCTGATCATTTTAATTTTGATACTGAAGTACCGTTCTCATCTTTAAGCAAGAAAATTCAAAAAATTATTTTATATGGAACAAATAATGAGGAAATTAAATTTATATATTATAATAACAATGGTAAAAAAGTTTCAAAAATGCAAAGATTTGAGGGTGTTATTAATAACTTCGAAAGAAGATATAATAATACTGAATCAAATTTTGTAAGAGATGAATTAAATAAATACCTTTCTAAACAAACCTGCGAAGAATGCTTTGGCACAAGACTCTCCGACAACGCTAGAAATGTTTTTTTATCAAAAAAAAATATCTCGGATGTATCTTTACTTCCTATCGAAGAATGCTTGAGTTTTTTCAAAAATATTATTTTAACAGGAAAAAAGAAAAAAATTGCTGAAAAACTTATTTCAGAAATATCCTCGAGATTAGGATTCTTAAATAATGTTGGGCTCAATTACTTGAGCTTAGACAGAAGTGCTGAGACGCTCTCAGGCGGCGAAAATCAACGCATAAGACTAGCCAGCCAGATAGGTGCTGGGTTGGTAGGTGTAACATATATATTAGATGAACCATCAATTGGTCTTCACCAAAAAGACAATGACAAGCTAATTGAAACTTTATACAGGCTGCGCGACCTTGGAAATACTGTTATTGTTGTTGAGCACGATGAGTGCACTATTAAAGCTGCAGACTATGTGATTGATATTGGTCCTGGTGCGGGATCATATGGTGGAGAAATTATCGCTGAAGGAACTCCTAAACAGATTAAAAATAATAAAAATTCTATAACAGGAATGTATTTATCTGGGAAGAAAAAAATTTCGGTTCCTGAAGTTAGATCTAAACCAGGAACGAAACTAATAAAAATACTTAATGCATGCTCGAATAACTTGAAAAATTTAACTGTAGATATACCAGTAGGATTAATGACTTGCGTTACTGGAGTATCAGGCTCTGGAAAATCAACATTAATAAATGAAACATTGTTTAAATACCTAAGTAGTAAAATTAATAAAAATAGCAGTTCTTATGGAGAAGTTACTAACATATTAGGATGGGAGCAGTTTGATAAAATAATTGAAATTAATCAAAGTCCAATAGGCAGAACACCAAGATCAAATCCTGCAACATATACTGGTCTATTCACAATAATCAGAGATTTATTTTCTGCTACCAAGGAATCAAGATCGAGGGGGTATAACCCAGGTAGATTTAGCTTCAATGTCAAAGGCGGCAGATGTGAGTCTTGTCATGGAGATGGTGTTATAAAAGTAGAGATGCATTTTTTACCAGATATATATGTTCAGTGTGATATTTGTAAGGGAAAAAGATACAATAATTCTACTTTAGAAATTTTATATAAAAATAAAAATATCTCTGAAGTTTTAGAAATGACAGTTGATGAAGCTTATGGTTTTTTTGATAGCGTGCCAACTATTAAAAGAAAATTAAAAACTCTAATGGATGTTGGTCTTTCATATATTACTGTCGGTCAAAATGCAACTACCTTATCTGGTGGAGAAGCTCAAAGAGTTAAATTAGCAAAAGAACTATCTAAGAAAGACACAGGAAAAACTATATATATATTTGATGAACCTACAACTGGACTACATCTTCATGATGTTGATCAACTGCTTAAAATTATTTATAAACTTAGAGATAAAGGCAATACAATAATTATAATTGAACATAATTTAGATGTTATTAAAACTGCAGACTGGGTAATTGATATGGGTCCTGAAGGAGGAATTAAAGGTGGTCAAATTATTGCTGAAGGAAGTCCGGAAATTATTTCTAACAATAAACATTCTTATACTGGAAAATATTTAAAAAATATTTTATGACTTTGTTTCTTCGATTTCTTCTTTTTTATCAACAAGTTGGACTATAGCCATTGGAGCTTTATCACCTGCTCTATATCCGCATTTTAAAACCCTAAGATAGCCACCTGGTCTTTTTTGAAATCTTGGGCCTAAATCATTAAATAGTTTAGCTACAGCTTCTTTTGATCTAATTCTTGAAAAAACTATTCTTCTTTTTGCAACTGTATCAACTTTTGAAATAGTTATTAATCTTTCAACAAAACCTCTAAGTTCTTTTGCCTTCGGAACAGTTGTCTTAATTTCTTCATGTTCAATTAAAGATGCCATCATGTTTTTAAACATTGCTGATCTATGCGAAGATGTTCTATTAAGTTTTCTTCCGGAATACTTATGTCTCACTTTTTTCTCCTAAAACTTTTTAGCTTGTTTATCTTGATCTTGTAGATTACTTGGAGGCCAATTTTCTAATTTCATCCCTAAAGTTAACCCATATGTACCTAAAATATCTTTAATTTCTGTAAGTGATTTTTTACCTAAATTAGGAGTTTTTAATAACTCGTTTTCGCTTCTTTGTATTAAATCGCCTATATAATAAACGTTTTCTGCTTTCAAGCAATTTGCCGACCTTACTGTTAACTCAAGATCATCTACAGGTCTTAACAGATTTGGATCTATCTCCGCCTCCACTGTCTTTTGTTCTTTTTCTTCAATAGCTTTTAAATCTACAAAAACTGAAACTTGATCATGAAGTATTGTCGCAGCTTCTCTTATACACTCTTCTGGATCAATTGTACCATCGGTCTCAAGTTCTATTATTAATTTATCCAAGTCTGTTCTTTGCTCAACTCTTGCAGAGTCGACTTTATATGATACTTTTTTTATTGGGCTGTAGCTGGCATCTACTAATAAAGAGCCTACAATTCTATTTTTATCATGCAACCTTTGTCCTGCTGATGAATAGCCTATTCCTTCAGATACTTCAATTTGCATGCTTAAAGATGCGCCTTTAGTTGTAATATTTGCTATTACATGATCGGGGTTAACGATTTCAATATCATTTTTTAATTCTATATCAGAAGCTTTAACCTCCCCAATTTCATTCTTTGATAATGTTAATGTCGCTGTCGCATTTCCATTCATTTTAAAAGATACGCCTTTTAAATTTAACATTATATCTATTACATCTTCTTGAATACCTTCTATAGTACTATATTCATGCTGAACACCATCTATTGAAACCTCTGTTACTGATGACCCTACTATTGATGAAAGCATTATCCTTCTCAAAGCACTACCTAAAGTGTGTCCAAAACCTCTCTCAAGAGGCTCAAGAGTTACCCTAGTATTATTTAATGATACTTTTTCAATATTAACTATTCTTGGTTTTAATAAATTATTAAAATTTGACACAATATAATACCTCTTTTATTTAGAATATAATTCAACTACTAGTGATTCATTTATATCTGAAGGTAAATCCATTCTTTCAGGTACAGATTTAAATACTCCTTCCATTTTTTTACTATCAACAGTGACCCAAGACGAAATTAAACCATACTGATCACTCATTGCTAAAGAATCTTTTATTCTTATCTGACTCTTTGATTTTTCTTTTATTGATATAACATCCTCTGCTGAAACTTGGTAGGATGCTATATTAACTATTATTCCATTGACTAATACCGACTTATGACTTACAAGTTGTCTAGATTCTGCTCTTGTTGCTCCAAAACCCATTCTATAAACAACATTATCAAGTCTTCTCTCTAATAATTTAAGCAAATTTTCCCCAGTAGAACCATTTTGCCTAGCAGCTTTTTTATAATATAGTCTAAATTGCTTCTCTAGAACCCCATATATTCTTTTTAATTTTTGTTTTTCTCTCAACTGTAAACCATAGTCTGATAGTCTTGCTTTTTTATCAGCATGCTGTCCAGGCTCGGTATCAATTTTACATTTCGAATCAAGTGACCTACTTTTACTTTTTAATAAAAGGTCAGTGCCCTCTCTTCTCATTAATTTACATTTTGGTCCTATATATCTTGCCACTTTTTACACTCTCCTCTTTTTTGGCGGTCTACAACCATTGTGTGGTATTGGTGTAACATCATTTATATCTGTAATTTTATATCCAAGATTATTTAAAGCTCTAACTGCTGACTCCCTTCCAGGGCCCGGTCCTTTTACTAAAACAACTAAACTTTTAAGGCCATATTCTTTTGCTGATGTGCCTGCTTTTTCTGCGGCAACTTGAGCTGCAAATGGAGTGCTTTTTCTTGACCCCCTAAAACCAGACCCACCTGCTGTAGCCCAGCAAAGTGTATTTCCTTGTCTATCAGTGATTGTAACTATTGTATTATTAAAAGTTGAGTTTATTACTGCTATACCATCAGTAACAATTTTCTTAACTTTTTTCTTTGTTTTTATGTTTGTCTTTGCCATCAGTAATCCTAGTTATTTTCTTATAGCCTTTCTAGGCCCTTTTCTTGTTCTTGAATTATTTTTTGTCTTTTGACCTCTTAAAGGTAAACCTTTTCTATGTCTTATTCCTCTATAAGTTCCAAGATCCATTAATCTCTTAATATTAAGCGTAACTTCTCTCCTTAAATCACCTTCAATATTATATTTTACTACCTGTGTTCTTAGTGTTTCAATTTCTTCTTCTGTAAGTTCTTTGATTTTTGCAGATGGACTTATTTTTGATACTTTACATATTTCCTTAGCTCTTGTTTGCCCAATGCCATATATTGACTGCAATGCAATCACTGTATGTTTATTATCTGCTACGTTTATTCCTGCTATTCTAGCCATTATATTTCCTGAAAAATGTTATGTATTCTAACAATATGGTTGATTTCTTCAATCATTATTATCCTTGTCTTTGCTTATGTCTTGGATTGACGCATATCACTCTTATCACCCTATTTCTCCTGATAACCTTACAATTCCTGCATATTTTTTTAACTGATGCTCTTACTTTCATCTTTTATAACCCTGTAAATTTGATTTTTTCATTAAACTACCATATTGATAATTCATCATATGGGACTGTAATTGACCAATAAAGTCCATTATAACAACAACAATAATTAACAAAGATGTTCCACCAAAATAAAAAGGCACATTAAGCCCAATAATTAGAAATTCCGGTAGTAAACATACCAACGTTATATATATTGCACCTACTGCAGTCAATCTTGTTAAAACACTATCAATATATTTTGATGTTTGCTCTCCTGGCCTTACTCCTGGTATAGAGGCACCAGATTTTTTCAAATTATCTGAAGTTTCTCTTGAATCGTATACTAAAGCAGTATAAAAAAAACAAAAGAATATTATTGCCGCTGCATAAAAAGTAACATATAAAGGCTGGCCTGGTGCTAATGTTGATGATATATCTTTTAGCCAGCTCATACCTTCTGTAGATCCTGCCCATTGTCCAAGTGTAGATGGAAATAAAATTATACTTGAAGCAAAAATTGGAGGTATTACACCTGCCATATTAAGTTTTAATGGCAAATAACTTGATTGAGCTTGAACCATTTTCCTGCCTTGTTGTCTTCTTGCGTAATTTACTGTAATTTTTCTTTGTCCACGCTCTATAAATACCACAAATGCTGTTACTGCAACTGCGAGCACTAATATCATTACAACTAATGCCGAGTTTAATTCGCCTGTACTTGCGAGCTCTAATGTTCCTCCAACAGCTGTTGGCAAACCAGACACAATACTAATAAATATTATTATTGAAATACCATTTCCAATACCTTTCTCTGATATCTGCTCTCCCAGCCACATTAAAAACATTGTGCCTGTTACTAATGTAATAATTGTTGAAAATACAAAACCAGATCCGCTATATAAAGCTATTCCTTGTGACTGAAGTGCAACTGCTACACCACCAGCTTGCAAAGTTGCAAGACCTAGTGTTCCGAATCTTGTGTATTGAGTAATTTTTTTTCTACCTGACTCACCTTCTTTTTTAATTTCTTTTAATGTCGGCATTGTTGATGACATTAATTGCATAATAATTGATGCTGAAATATACGGCATTATTCCTAAAGCAAGAATACTAAATCTTTCTAATGCGCCACCAGAAAACATATTAAACATATCAATAATTGTGCCACTTTGTTGTTCAAAAAAAGATGCTAACGCCGCTGGGTTAATTCCTGGCACAGGTATATATGTACCTATCCTGTAAACCAGTATTGCTCCAAACACAAAAAAAAGTCTTTTTCTAAGTTCTTCCATAATATTATTCTGTTATTTTCCCACCAAGATCTTCAATTACTTTTCTTACGCCTTTTGTAACCATAATTCCACTAAGATTGATTTTATTTTTTATTTCACCGGATAGAAAAACTTTAACTTCTTTTGCCGCATTGGAAATAATTTTCTTTTCTTTTAAAACTTCTAAAGTGATATTTTCGTTACCTTCAAATTGCAATTCCCCAAGTCTAACCCTTTCTGTATTATTTTTTCTTGAAGTGAAACCAACCTTTGGTAGTCTTCTTTGAAGCGGCATTTGCCCACCTTCAAAACCTACTTTATGAAAACCACCAGCTCTAGATTTTTGTCCTTTATGACCCCTGCCGGCTGTTTTGCCGTTCCCAGATCCAATGCCTCTACCTACCCTTTTTGCATTTTTCTTTTTTACTTCAGGTGCTATTGTATTAAATTCCATATTTATTTCTCAATTTTTAACAAGTAATTAATTTTATTTATCATTCCTCTATTTTCAGGAGTGTCATTTACTTCTATAGTTTTGTGAATTTTTTTTATACCAAGTCCTTTCGCACAAGCTTGGTGTGCTTTTAATCTTCCTGATAAACTTTTTATTAGTGTTAATTTAATCTTCGACATGTTCTACACCTAATATATGCTCTATAGATTTTCCTCTTTTGTTCGAAACATGTTGAGGCGACTCTACAGACCTTAAGCCATTTATTGTTGCCTTAACAACATTAATTGGGTTAGTAGTTCCTATGCATTTTGCTAAAACATTGTTTATTCCCAAAACTTCAAAAACAGCTCTCATTGCTCCACCAGCAATAACTCCTGTACCTTCAGAGGCTGGCTGCATATATACTCTTGCAGCCCCATGTCTTCCTACCAATGGATAATGCAGCGTTCCATTAATAATTGGAATCCTTGTCATATCTCTTCTAGCTTTCTCCATTGCTTTTTGAATTGCTAACGGCACTTCTTTTGCTTTTCCATAGCCATAGCCAACTCTACCGTTGCCGTCTCCAATTACTGTCAACGCAGTAAATCCAAATTGCCTACCACCTTTAACAACTTTAGCTACTCTATTTACCTTTACCAACTTTTCTAAAAGTTCTTCGCTGCCTTGGTATTTGTCTATATTTGATGACATATTTATTCTCTATTAAAATTTTAATCCATTTTCTCTTGCAGATTCTGCAAGAGCTTTTACTCTGCCATGATAATTAAACCCACTTCTATCAAAGGCAACTTCTGTAATATTTTTTTCTATTGCTCTTTCTGCGATAACTTTACCTATTATCTTTGCTGTTTCAATATTTCCGGTATGCACTTTATCTTTAAGAATACTTTTTTCTAGAGTGCATGCTGAAGTTACAATTTCTCCACTTGGTGAAAATAGCTGAACATATGTATGCATAGTTGTTTTATAAACTGTTAATCTATGTTTATCACTAGTTACAATTTTACTTCTAATTTTTCTCGCAGATTTTAATCTTGCTGTTTTATTTTTCATTGCTATTTCTTCTTAGCCTCTTTTCTTATAATATTTTCGTCACTATATTTCACACCTTTTCCTTTATATGGTTCTGGTGGTCTGAATGCACGTATTTCAGCTGATATCTGCCCTACTCTCTGCTTACTCATTCCTTTTACAACTATTTCTGTAGGGGATGGGGTAGTGATTTCTATTTCTTTTTCATATTCGTAAACTACTGGGTGCGAAAAACCCAGTGCTAAGTGTAACTGACTATTTTTTACCTCAGCTTTATAACCAACACCAACTAAGTTTAATTTTTTTTCGTAACCTTTACTTACACCAATTACATTGTTATAAATTAGTGCTCTCATAGTGCCAGCCATTGCACTATTTTTATCATTAATCTCAACATTAATAACTTTGTCTTTTTGATTGATATTTACGCTAGCATGAATATCCATTGTCATTTCCCCTTTTGGACCCTTAAAAGAAATCATAGTGCCTTTGATATTGATCTCAACATCATTAGGTATTTCAATAGGTTGTTTTGCTATTCTAGACAATTTATTACTCCACTGTGCAAATTATTTCGCCGCCTGAATTTTGCATTCTTGCTGAGTCAGCAGTCATTACACCTTTTGATGTTGAGACTATTGCTACACCAAGACCACCTAAAACTTTTGGCAGTTCGTCTTTATTTTTATATATTCTCAAGCTAGGCTTGCTTATTCTTTTAATATTACTTATCACTGGCTTACCTTGAAAATATTTTAATTTAATTTTTAATCTTTTCTTATTATTTTCAATATCTTTGACCTCATAATCTAATATAAAACCCTCATCTTTTAACACATCAAGTATTGATTGTTTTGTTTTAGACATATCTGTGCATACAAATGTTTTGTTAACCATCTGTCCATTTCTTATTATTGTTAGCATTGCTGCTATTGGGTCGCTCATACTCATAATAATTTTTTCCTTACCAACTTGACTTAACTAATCCAGGGATATCACCTCGCATTGCTGCTTCCCTAACTTTTATTCTTCCTAGTCCAAATTTTCTATAAAAACCTTTTGGCCTTCCTGTAATTGCACATCTATTTGTTACTCTACTCAAACTTGAATCACGTGGTAGCTTTTGTAATTTTTCAGATGCTTCTAGTTTTTCATCTATAGTTGCATCCATACTTTTTAAAATATCTTTTAAAGCTTTTCGTTTTGCGAATAATTTTTTACTCAACTTTATTCTTTTTTTCTCTCTTTCTACCATTGATGTTTTAGCCATATTTCTTTATCTCCTAAAAGGAAAGTTAAATTCTTCAAGTAACATTCTTGCCTCATCATCATTCTTTGCAGATGTTGTGATGGCTATATCCAAACCTCTAATACTATCTATTTTTTCATAATCAATTTCAGGAAATATTATTTGCTCTTTTATACCCAATGTATAGTTTCCTCTACCATCAAAAGATTTTCTAGAAAACCCTCTAAAGTCTCTAATTCTTGGGATTGCAATTGATATTAAGCGGTCTAAAAATTCATACATCTTATCTTTTCTTAATGTTACTTTGCATCCTATTGGCATGCCTTCTCTTAAACCAAAATTTGCTATAGATTTTTTTGCTTTTGTTGTAACAGGTTTTTGTCCAGAAATTTTCTCAATATCGCCAACCGCTTGTTCAACAACTTTTTTGTCTTTCACAGCCTGGCCTAATCCAACGTTAATTGTAATTTTAGTTATTGCTGGCACTTCCATAGAAGATTTGTACTTCATTTTTTCTTGCAATGAATTTTTTATTTCTTCTTTATATATTTTTTGAAGTCTGCTACTCATAAATCAATTTGTTCCCCAGTTGATTTGTATACTCTAACTTTTTTATTATCCTTTAATTTTAATACGCCCACTCTATCTGGTTTTTTGGTTTTAGAATTATAAATCATTGCGTTTGATGAGTGTATTGGCATTTCTTTTTCTATTATCCCACCTGTCTCATTTTTGTTAGGGTTTGGCTTAACATGTTTTTTTGCTAAATTTATACCATCAACTAAAATTTTTTCATCACTAACTATTTGTGAAATTGTTCCAAGCTTTCCTTTATCTTTCCCGGAAATAATATAAACTTGATCACCTTTTTTTAATCTATTCATAACTTACCTTCCTATAATACTTCTGGCGCTAATGAAATAATCTTCATAAACTTTTCTGTTCTTAATTCCCTGGTAACAGGGCCAAATATTCTTGTGCCTATCGGCTGTAATTGTGCATTTAGAAGCACTGCGGCATTAGTATCAAATTTAATCAGTGACCCGTCATCCCTTCTGACACCTTTAGCAGTTCTTACTACCACAGCATTTAATACCTCGCCTTTTTTTACTTTTCCTCTTGGAATAGCTGTTTGAACACTTATCTTTATTATATCACCAATTCTTGCGTATCTTCTCTTTGACCCACCAAGTACTTTAATACATTGGATCTTCTTAGCTCCACTGTTATCTGCTGCCGTTAATACTGTTTGTACTTGTATCACTTTATTTCTCCTTGCTTCCCAAAACTTCTACTAGTTTCCATGATTTATCTTTAGAAATTGGCCTAACCTCTGTAATTGTTACCACATCTCCAATTTTACATTTATTATCTTCGTCATGAATTTTATATTTTGTTGATTTTTTGATGTACTTTCCATATTTTGGGTGTTTAACTTTTCTTTCAAAAAGCACAACAGCTGTTTTATTCATTTTATCGCTAACTACTGTTCCTGTTAGCGTTTTAATCTTTTTATTCTGTTCCATCAGCTAACCTTTTTTCATTTATAATAGTTTTAATTAACGCTATGCTCTTTCTTGATTCCCTAACTTGTCTGTGTGTAGGCAATTGCCCAGTTGTTAACTGCATTTTCAACTTAAAATATTCAATACTGGTTTCGTCCAATAAAGTTATAAGTTCTTTTACCGATTTTTCTCTTATTTCTTTTGCTAACATTATTCTATACCTATATTATTGTTCTAACTACAAATTGAGTTTGGAAAGGTAGTTTTGCGGCAGCGAGTTTAAATGCTTCTCTTGCTGTATTTTCTTCAACTCCTTCCATTTCGTATAAAACTCTACCGGGTTGAATTTTTGCCACCCAATATTCTACATTCCCTTTTCCTTTTCCTTGTCTTACTTCTAAAGGTTTTTTAGTGATTGGAACATCTGGGAATACTCTTATCCAAACTTTACCACCCCTTTTAATATGTCTAGTCATAGCTCTTCGTGCAGCTTCTATTTGTCTAGCAGAAAGGCGACCTCTACTTGTTGCCTTTAATCCATACTCTCCAAAACTTACTTTTGAGCCTCTAAGCGCAAGTCCTCTATTTTTACCCTTCATCTGCTTGCGGTATTTTGTTTTCTTTGGTTGTAACATTTCTTATTTGCCTTTATCTTGTGTTGATTTGTCTTCTGCTTCACCGCTATAAATCCATGTCTTAATACCGATTATTCCGTAAGTTGTCATAGCTTCTGCAAAACCATAATCTATTTTTGCTTTTAATGTATGCAAAGGCACTCTTCCTTCTCTATACCATTCTGATCTAGCAATTTCTGCGCCATTTAGTCTTCCTGCTATATTCACCTTAATTCCTAAAACTCCAAGTCTCATAGAATTTTGAACGGCTCTCTTCATAGCCCTTCTATACATAATTCTTCTTTCTAATTGCGAAGCTATTCCTTCAGCAACTAATTGCGCATTTATTTCTGGCTTTCTTATTTCCTCAATATTAATTTTTACATTATTTAAATTTAGCTCCATCATTGACGCAACTTTTTTTCTTAATATTTCAACATCCTCTCCTTTCTTACCAATAACAATTCCTGGTCTAGCTGTATGTATTGTTATTTCAGCTGCTTTTGTTGGCCTTTCTATTGTTATTTTGCTTACTGATGCTTGTGATAACTTTTTCTTCAAGAAATCTTTCACCATTAAATCTTTCAATAAAAATTCTGGGTACTCTTTTCCTTCTGCATACCATTTAGACGTATGCTCAGCAGATATACCTAATCTAAAACCTATTGGATGTACTTTTTGTCCCATAATATTTACTCGTCTGATAAACCTATAGTTATATGACTTGATCTTTTTAAAATTCTATTCGCGCTACCTTTTGCTCTAGCTCTAAATCGTTTAAGTGTTGGCCCAACATTTACATATACTGTTTTAATCTTGAGAGCATCTATATCTGCTCCATTATTATGCTCTGCATTTGCTATAGCTGACTCAAGTACTTTCTTTACGATGTCCGAACTTTTCTGCGTACTATAATTCAAAATATCCAATGCATCAGATACTTTTTTGCCTCTTATTGTATCAACTATTAGTCTACATTTTTGGGGCGACACTCTTATATATTTTAAATTCGCTTTTACTTCCATTATTTTGCCTTCCTATCGCCAGAATGTCCTTTGAAAGTTCTTGTTATTGAGAACTCACCAAGCTTATGTCCAACCATATTCTCTGAAATTAAAACTGGTATATGCTGTCTTCCATTATGAACCGCTATTGTTAGCCCAACCATTTCTGGGACAACCATTGATCTTCTTGACCAAGTTTTAATAGGTTTTTTATTATTGCTTTTGACAGCATCATCAACTTTTTTCATAAGGTGATGATCTATAAATGGCCCTTTTTTTAATGATCTTGACATTCTCTTATCTACCTACTTTCTTTTTTTAATTATTAAATGATCTGTTCTTTTGTTTGATCTAGTTTTAAAACCTTTTGTTGGTGTTCCCCAAGGTGACACTGGGTGTCTTCCACCAGATGTCTTGCCTTCACCCCCACCATGTGGGTGATCGACTGGGTTCATAGCAACACCTCTTACTGTTGGTCTTACTCCTCTCCACCTTTTAGCTCCAGCTTTTCCAAGTTTTGCTAAATTATGCTCAGGATTTGAAACTTCACCTATTGTAGCAATACACTCTTGCGGGATTTTCCTCATTTGTCCTGAACGTAGTCTAATTAAAGCATAAGGACCATCTTTAGCAACCAATTGAACTGAAGCCCCAGCACTTCTTGCTATTTGCGCCCCTTTATTAGGTTTCATTTCTACACAATGAATACTTGTTCCAAGTGGTATTTGACTTAATGGCATACAATTTCCAACTTTAATTGGAACATTATTGCCAGACAATACTTGGTCGCCGACTTTCAACTTATTTGGCGCAATGATGTACCTTCTTTCACCGTCATTATAAAGTACAAGCATTATGTGGGCCGATCTATTTGGGTCATACTCCAATCTTTCAATTGTTCCTGGAACATCATGCTTATTTCTCTTGAAGTCTATAACTCTGTATTTTTGTTTATGACCACCACCGACATGTCTTATTGTAATTTTACCAGTATTATTTCTTCCGCCTGTTTTTGATTTTTTTTCAGTAAGTTTAGAATATGGTTTGCCTTTATAGAGACCTTCTGTTTTAACACTTACTGTAAATCTTTTTCCTGGAGATGTTGGTTTTGATAATATTGTAGCCATGATTAACTAGCACCCCCTAAGTCTATGTCTTGCCCATCTTTTAAAGTGACATAAGCTTTTTTGTAATTTTTTCTTTTGCCTTTTGCTCTGCCGAAAACTTTCTGCTTGCCAGTGACGGTCAATATATTTACTTTTATCACTTCTACCTCAAACAATTTTTCTATAGCTTCCTTGACATCTTTCTTAGTTGCGCTGGATGCAACTTTAAATGTTTGTTGTTTTACATTGTCAGCAATCATTACAGACTTCTCGGAAACATGTGGCATTAATATGATTTTAGATAAATTTGTAATATCCACAATTATCCTCCAAACCTTTTTTCAAAACTAATGAGCGCGTCCTTAACTATTAAAACTTTTTTGTATGAAAGCATTAAAGGCGGGTCTAGGTAATCTACTGTTGCAATTCCAACGTCTTTTATGTTTCTTGCGGACAAAAACAGCTTTTCATCTATTTCATTTGTTACTATTAATACAGATTTTAAATTATGCTCTTTTAAAATATTATTCATTTCCTTGGTTTTTACTTCTTTAAGATCTATTTTATCTATAGCAATAACTCTGTCTGTTCTTAAAAGCTCTGACATAATTGATCTCATAGCGCCGTTGTACATTTTTTTATTTATTTTTTCTGAGAAGTTTCTTTTTCCTGAAGCAAAAGTTACACCACCGCCCCTCCAAATAGGGCCCCTTGTTGTACCTGCTCTTGCTCTTCCTGTTCCTTTTTGTTTCCATGGTTTTTTACCACCACCTCTAACTTCTGATCTATTTTTTTGCGAGCTGTAATTTTCTCTAGCATTTGAAAAATATGATGTTATTACTTGATGAACTAATGTTTTTTTGTAATCAACAGCAAAACAGTTATCTGATAAGTTTATTTTCTCGTTTTTTGGTAAAATATTAATTTCCATTAGCTATTACCTTTTTTTCTTTTTGCGGACTGAGTTACTTCTACTAGCCTGCCATTAAATCCAGGAACAGCACCTTTTACTAATATTAATTTTCTCTCCGCATCAATTTTAACTATTTGAAGATTTTTTCTTGTAACCATTTCATCGCCCATTTGACCTGCCATTTTTTTTCCTTTGAAAACTCTACCTGGGAATTGACATTGACCAGTTGAGCCAGGGGTTCTATGTGAAATTGAGTTGCCGTGGGTTGCATCTTTTCCTTTAAAATTATGCCTTTTTATTGTACCTGCAAAACCTTTTCCTTTTGATCTAGATCTCACATTAACAAATGTTCCTTCTTCAAAATGTGTTGCTTCAAATTTTTGACCAACCTCTATATCTGCTGTGTCTTCCACTCTAAATTCTTTAATATTTTTTTGTGGAGCGATGTTATTTTTTTTGAAGTGTCCTAGATGAGGTTTTTTTACTTTGTTCTCTTTGAGTTCTACAGATGACATTTGTAGTGCATTGTACCCATCAGATTCTATATTTTTTATCATTGAGACTACGTTAGTTTCAATTTTTAGCACTGTTACAGGGATAGATTGGCCATTCTCTGTGAATACCCTTGTCATTCCAACCTTTTTTCCTAATAAACCTATGCTCATTTAATTCTCTTCTAAATGTAAAAATAAAAAAAAGCCCAGGTAATAAAGTTCGTAACCTAGACTATCTAAGTAAGTTTGGTGATTATACACTAATAATTAAGGTATAAAAGCTTAATTTAGCTTGATTTGTACATCAACACCAGCTGCTAGATCCAATTTCATAAGAGCATCTACAGTCTTATCTGTTGGGTCTAAAATATCCATAATTCTCTTATGCGTTCTTATTTCGTACTGATCTCTTGCGTCTTTATCCACATGCGGAGAGATTAATATAGTAAATTTTTCCATTTTAGTAGGTAATGGTATTGGGCCTCTGACTCGTGCACCTGTTCTTTTAGCTGTTTCCACTATTTCAACTGCGGACTGATCAATTAATTTATGATCAAATGCTTTTAGTTTGATTCTAATGTTTTGATTTGCTGAACTTTCAGATTTTTTAACCAATTTATTATCCCGAGTGTTTATTTATAATTTCATCTGCTATATTTCTTGGAGCTTCCATATATTTTGAAAATTCCATAGAGTATGTAGCCCTACCTTGAGTTGCTGATCTTAAGTCAGTAGCGTACCCAAACATTTCTTTTAATGGTATTTCACCTCTAATTACTTTCCCAGCAGGGCTATCTTCCATTGCGCCTATTATACCTCTTCTTCTGTTTAAGTCACCAACAACATCGCCCATATAATCTTCTGGGGTTACAACTTCTACTTTCATTACTGGCTCTAATAAAGCTGGATCTGCTTTTTTTGCTCCGTCTTTGAAGCCCATTGATCCAGCAATTTTAAAAGCCATTTCATTTGAATCCACATCATGGAATGAACCGTCATAGAGTGTAACTTTTACATCTTCTACAGGATAGCCAGCTATAACTCCATTTAACATTTGCTCTTGAATACCTTTGTCTACAGCAGGTATGTATTCTCTTGGAATAGCTCCTCCAACAATTTCATTAACAAACTCGTATCCTGTTCCAGCTTCATGAGGCTCAATTCTTAGATAAACGTGACCGTATTGTCCTCTTCCACCACTTTGTCGAACAAATTTACTTTCTTGTTCTACTGATTTTCTAATACACTCTCTATAGGCAACTTGAGGTGCGCCTACATTTGCTTCAACACTAAATTCTCTCTTCATTCTGTCTACAATGATCTCTAAGTGTAATTCGCCCATACCGGAAATAATTGTTTGCCCAGATTCCTCATCTGTTTTAACTCTAAACGAAGGATCCTCTTGTGCTAGCTTTTGTAATGCTATTCCCATTTTTTCTTGATCAGCTTTAGTTTTTGGTTCAACTGCTACAGCTATAACTGGCTCCGGAAATTCCATTCTTTCAAGAGTTACTAATTTTGTTGGGTCACAAAGTGTGTCTCCTGTTGTTACATCTTTTAATCCAACAGCAGCGGCAATATCACCAGCGCGGACCTCTTTAATTTCTTCTCTAGAATTGGAATGCATTTGCAATATTCTTCCAACTCTTTCTTTTTTACCTTTTGTTGAATTTATGATCGCTGAACCTGCTGCTAATACGCCAGAATATACTCTAAAGAAAGTCAATGTTCCTACAAATGGATCTGTTGCAATTTTAAACGCCAAAGCAGAAAAACCTTCGTCATCAGAAGCTTTTATAGTAACTTCTTCCTCGTTATCATCTATTCCTTTTATTGCAGGTATGTCTAAAGGCGATGGTAATAACCTTATTACGCCATCCAACATAGCTTGAACACCTTTGTTCTTAAAAGCTGAGCCACATAATGCGCATACAATTTCATTAGATAAAGTTCTAATTCTTAAACCTTTGTAAATTTCATCTACTGATAAGTCACCTTCGTTTAAATACTTATCCATTAATTCTTCATTTGCTTCTGCAGCTGCCTCCAGCATCTCTTCTCTGTATTTATTGCAGATTTCAACTAATTCTTCTGGGATATCTTTTTCTTCAAAAGTTGTGCCCATATCTTCTTCATTCCAGTATATTGATTTCATTTTAACCAAATCAACTACGCCTTTAAAATCTTCTTCAGCCCCAATAGGTATTTGTATAGCCACTGCGTTAGAACCTAATCTATCTTTAATTTGTTCGACTACTCGTAAAAAATTAGCCCCTGACCTATCCATTTTATTAACAAATACCATTCTTGGTACATTGTATTTAGCAGCTTGTCTCCAGACAGTTTCAGATTGAGGCTCTACTCCTCCCACAGCGCAAAATACTGCGCATGCTCCATCCAATACTTTAAGTGATCTTTCTACCTCAATGGTAAAATCAACGTGCCCAGGTGTATCAATAATATTTATTCTGTGCTCATCGAAAGATTTATCCATCCCTTTCCAAAAACATGTTGTTGCAGCAGATGTAATAGTGATTCCTCTTTCTTGTTCTTGTTCCATCCAATCCATAGTTGCAGCGCCATCATGAACTTCTCCAATTTTATGGGACAACCCAGTATAAAATAATACGCGTTCAGACGTAGTTGTTTTTCCAGCATCAATATGAGCCATGATGCCAATATTGCGATATCGATCTAATGGAGTTTCTCTAGACATTATTTTTCCTTGGCTACCACCTGAAATGTGAAAATGCTTTGTTTGCTTCAGCCATTTTCAATGTATCTTCACGCTTCTTCATTGCCGCACCTTTGTTTTCAGAAGCATCCTGAATTTCACCAGCAAGTTTTCGCATCATAGATTTTTCGTTTCTTTTTCTTGCTGAGTCAATAAGCCATCTCATAGCAAGAGTATTTTGTCTTGAAGCTTTTACTTCGACAGGTACTTGGTAAGTAGCACCACCAACTCTACGCGATTTAACCTCAACTTGTGGACGAACATTTTCCAAAGCTTTATTTAAAACCGACAGACCGTCTTTTGAACTACTGTTTTTTGACAGTTCGTCTAATGCGTCATAAATAATGTTTTCTGCAACGGACTTCTTGCCGTGCATCATTAGAGCATTAATAAATTTAGCCAGCTGTACATCACCGTATTTTGGGTCTGGTAATATTTCTCTTTTTGGAACTTCTCTTCTTCTAGACATAATTAGTTATTTACTTTTTAGTTTTAGCTCTTTTTGAGCCATATTTTGATCTTCCTTGCTTTCTACCTTCTACTCCTTGTGTATCCAAACTTCCTCTTACTATGTGATATCTAACACCAGGTAAATCTTTCACTCTTCCGCCTCGTAATAATACAACTGAGTGTTCTTGAAGGTTATGTCCTTCTCCACCAATGTAACTTGTGACTTCAAATCCATTTGTTAATTTAACTCTTGCTACTTTTCTTAACGCTGAGTTAGGTTTTTTTGGTGTTGTAGTGTAAACCCTAGTGCAAACACCTCTTTTTTGCGGGCAAGCCTCCAGAGCTGGCACGGTACTTTTAGCCTTTTTTGTCTTTCTTGGCTTTCTTACTAACTGATTAATTGTTGTCATAGTTTTTTATACTTTAATCAAAATTTATATGCTTGCGGATTGTAGGAATAGCAAGGCCTACTGTCAAGGATTATTCTACATTAACTCCTGGTTCATCTGGAACAACTTCAGACATTTCTTTTTGCATTATGTCTTCGCTAGATTCAGTCTCTATGTTATCTATAGATAAACTTTCTTTTATTTTTCCTCTAGACAGCTTTCTTTCTTTATGGAAATCTAATCCTGTTCCAGCAGGGATAAGTCTACCAACTATAACATTTTCTTTTAATCCTTTTAAGCTGTCGCTTGCTCCTCTTACAGCCGCCTCGGTTAAAACTCTTGTTGTTTCTTGGAAAGATGCTGCTGATATAAATGATTCGGTTACCAATGAAGCTTTTGTAATACCTAATAGCACTGGATTAAATATAATTGGTTTTTTATTTTCTTCTACCAGCAATTTATTTTCTTCTAAAACATTTGCTCTTTCTGCTTGCTCACCGGCTAAATAGTTTGAATCTCCAGGTTCGACAATTTCAACTTTTCTCAGCATTTGTCTAACAATTACCTCAATATGCTTATCATTTATTTTTACACCTTGAAGCCTATATACATTTTGTACTTCTGTTACCAAGTAATCAGCTAGTGCTGGAATTCCAAGTAATCTCAAAATATCATGAGGCGTTAATTCTCCATCAACAACGACTTCTCCTTTTTCAATACTTTCACCCTCATAAATATTAATATTTCTATATTTATGTATCAAAGTTTCTGTACTTTCACCTACGTCATTTGTTATTACCAACCTTAACTTACCTTTTGTTTCTTTACCGAAGCTAACTACTCCTGATGATTCTGCTAATATTGCAGGCTCTTTTGGTTTTCTAGCTTCAAATAAATCTGCAACCCTTGGTAAACCGCCTGTGATATCTTTTGTTTTTGTCACTGCTTGAGGGATTCTAGCTATGATATCTCCAGCTTCAACCTTATCTCCATCTGACAAAGTAATTATTGCTCCATCGGGCAAATTGTAATCTACATTTCCTTTAGAGTTTGTGAGCTGAATTATAGGCTTAATATCTTTTGCACCACTTCTGTTCTTCGAGTCAATAACAATTGTTGATGAAAGACCTGTAATTTCATCAGTCTTTCTGTTTACAGTTACCCCGTCTTCAAAATCTATCAACTTAGCTTTGCCTGCCTGCTCTGTAACTATTGGCCTTGTATGTGGATCCCATGTTGCTATTGTTTGGCCGGGCTCGACTTTATCTCCTTCGCTTACGCTTAAAGTTGAACCGTAAGGCAATTTATAAAATTCCTTTTGCCTTCCTGCTTCATCAACTATAGCAAGCTCAGCTGACCTTGTAATTGTTACATTTGTTCCATCTTTTTTCTTTATGGTTTTAATTTTTTTGAACTTAATGACGCCATTTGATTTAACCATTATACTATTGGTAGCCACAGACCCACTTGCTGCTCCACCAATATGGAATGTTCTCATTGTTAATTGCGTTCCTGGTTCACCAATAGACTGCGCTGCCATTACACCAACTGACTCACCCTCGTTTACTAAATGACCTCTTGCAAGATCACGCCCATAGCACATTGAGCAAACCCCATGTTTTAGCTCACAAGTTATTGCTGTTCTTACTTTAACTTCATCTATACCATTACTATCTAATTCTTGAGAAATCTTTTCATCGATTAAAGTTCCTGCTTTTAAAACATAATCTTTATTTATTGGGGAAGTCACATCCTCAACCAATACTCTTCCCAAAACTCTCTCAGATAATTGTACAGTGATATCACCGCCCTCTATTATAGGTCTTATAACAACACCTTCTTTAGTTCCACAATCAACTGCAGAAACAACTAAATCTTGAGCTACGTCTACTAATCTTCTTGTTAAATAACCAGAATTTGCTGTTTTAAGAGCTGTATCAGCCAAACCTTTTCTTGCTCCGTGAGTGGAAATAAAATACTGCAGAACATTTAAGCCCTCTCTAAAGTTCGCTGTTATTGGCGTTTCAATAATTGAGCCGTCTGGCTTTGCCATTAAGCCTCTCATGCCAGCTAATTGTCTTATTTGCGCAGCAGATCCTCTTGCGCCTGAGTCAGCCATCATAAATATTGAATTGAATGATGGTTGCTCAATTTCTTTACCTTCAGAATTCTTTTTAATATCTTTACCTAATTTGTTCATCATTGCTTTTGCTACCTGGTCATTTGTTTTAGACCAAATATCAACGACTTTATTGTACCTTTCTCCTCTAGTCACAAGTCCTGACTGATACTGCATTTCTATTTCTTTAACTTCAGATTCTGCGTCTGATAAAATTGTACTTTTTGTTTCGGGAATTATCATATCGTCCAAGCAAAAAGATACTCCTGATTTTGTAGCGTATTCATAGCCCATATACATTAATTGGTCAGCAAATATTACTGTAGCTTTTAATCCTAAAACTCTATAACAACTGTCGATAGCTCCAGAAATTGACTTCTTATCCATAGTTTTATTTACAAGCTCAAATGGCAAACCCTTTGGTAGGATTTTTGAGAACAATGCTCTTCCGACTGTTGTTTCAACTCTCTTGTTTGTGAATTCGTTTTCTCCAAACTCAACAACATCCATTCTTACTGTAACTTTTGCATGTATGTGTGCATTTCCAGAATAATATGCTCTAGAAACTTCATCAATATTTGAGAAAATCATTCCTTCGCCTTTAACATTAATATCTTCTCTAGTTAAATAATATATTCCTAACACTATGTCTTGTGACGGAACAATAATAGGTTCTCCATTAGCTGGAGACAAAATGTTATTTGTAGACATCATTAATGATCTTGCTTCAAGTTGGGCCTCAACAGATAAAGGTACATGTACTGCCATTTGATCACCATCAAAATCTGCGTTAAATGCAGCGCAGACTAGAGGGTGTAGCTGTATAGCTTTACCTTCAATTAAAAGTGGTTCAAATGCCTGAATTCCTAACCTATGAAGTGTCGGAGCTCTATTTAATAATACCGGATGTTCTCTTATAACCTCATCAAGTATATCCCAAACTTCAGCGCCTTCTTTTTCTACTAATTTCTTTGCAGCCTTTATTGTAGTAGCAAGACCTCTTATATGTAATTTACTAAATATAAATGGCTTAAACAATTCTAAAGCCATCTTTTTTGGGATA
>Ga0222719_10001259_pt1 | contig 24832 bp, 19 predicted proteins | sample C33_34DmetaG_FD_165039 | JGI IMG/M metagenome (GOLD analysis project Ga0222719, IMG submission 165039) | Estuarine water microbial communities from San Francisco Bay, California, United States - C33_34D | ecosystem: Environmental > Aquatic > Marine > Unclassified | place: USA: California...
CCTTTTTTAATGCAGCTATTCCACTCGATAGAATTGGAATTTTACTCATCATTGACTCATTCTGGTCTTCGAATAAAAGCTCAGCATCATCGATTTCAAGAAAAACTTTTTCTGTCATACGATCCGAGATAACCGGATACAAAGATTCATTTATTGCTTGACTAGCTTTCCCCCATAGGTAAAAAGTAATACCCCTTTCTATCCTTCTGACTGAAAGTAAGCCTGTATTACGTGCTATATCTGTGGCTTTTGTTGACCATGCGGAGATAGTTCCAGGCCTTGGTGCTACTATATACATTGATCCTTTGGGTTTAAAAGAGTTTGACTTTAGCCCATAAGACAATAAAGAGTTAAGAGTTTCATGCTCAGTTCTTGTAAGCTCTTTGTTAACTTTTACAAAATGAATATATTGAGCACAGATATTAGTTATTAGTGGCTCTATTTTTTGAATAGATTCAAGTATTTTTTTATTTCGAAATTCAGAAAAAGGTGGTGATCCCTGGAAAATAAGCATTATCTTTGAGTCTCAAAAGCCAGCAATAAATACCGGTTATTTAATTTCGTGAAAAATTAGCGATTCGTTTAAACATTGCATATAAATTTTATTAAATCATATGCTCAAAAAATTACCTATATTATTAGCGAGGGCCTCGCTTCATTTTAAAAAAATCAATTATTAATTTTTTGGCCTCTTCTGCCATGACCCCTCCTTTTACCTGTAACTTATGATTATAGTGGAACATCTCAGGTATCTTTAAACAGCTGACTACAGCACCAGCTTTCGGCTCTGTTGCACCAAAAACTAGTCTTGATATTCGTGCATGGATCATTGCCCCTATACACATAGTGCACGGTTCAATTGTAGTATATAGAGTAGTATCTGGTAAGCGGTAATTTTTAGTAAGTTGCCCTGCTTTTCTTAATGCTAAAATTTCTGCGTGGGCTGTTGGGTCGCAGGTTGTTATAGGCATATTAAAGGCACTGCTTATTAATTTTTGATTTTTTACTATTACAGCCCCGATGGGTACCTCCCCATTATCTAGTGATTTTTTTGCAAGAGCTAATGCTTCTTTCATCCAAAATAAATCTTTATCTGCCTTATCAATGTTTTTCATACTTCCTACCTAAATGAATCTTAATTAATCATATTGATTAATGATTAAAAAATTAATAAGTATTATTTATCAACAATCATATCAATAAGAGCCTTAATTCTGTTTTCTGAATTATTGCGGTTTGATATAAATTTTGTATGTTCAATGAAGTCTGCCTTTGGGCTTAGCTCTATACCCCACAGGCCTGATATTTGGTTTGGAAGAATAGAATATCGAACATCTACTATAAGATTTTTATTTGTTGGTGAGATTGCTAGGTAGTTATGACTAAACCAAGCAAATCGTTTAATATCTTTTGCTTGTTGTGACTCTGGATTTAACCAAAGAAAGTCTTTTGTTAGGTCTAATTTGGGTATGCTGTCACCCTCAATAATTTTTATTGTTGGGAAAATTCTTATACCATCAGTATAAAAAATACCCTTGTTTTCATATATAACCTTCCATAAAAATAAGTTTGCAAAAGTTGGTTTTGCGTTAATAGTAGTGATTTTATGCCCTCTTTTTTCAGCTAAGTTTTTGCCTATATTTAGAGCCTTTTCATGTAAAATTACGCCTAATAACAGATAAGACAGAGCCCAAACTACAGCAAGTCTCGAGAAATATAATTTTTTTAGGTATAAGCCTAAAATGACAAATATTATTAACGGAATAGTAAAAAAAGGGTCAATAATGGATATATTGTTCCAACTTATTCGCTCATAACTAAAAGGCCAAAAAAGTAGAGTTCCGTAGCTAGTGCATGCATCTAAGAGGCCGTGTGTTCCATACCCTATTGTTGAAAAAAACCAAACTTCTTTAAAAGAAATATACGTTCGAATTCTAGAAAAACAATAAAAAAATGATGCACAGATTATTCCCCCAATGGGTATAAAAATAAGGGAATGTGTGAACTGCCGGTGAAACTCTAAAAATAGAAGTGGATCTTGTTCTGATCTTATAAAAATATCAATATCTGGTGCAACGCCGGATAAAAAACCTATAACACCAATAAGCACAAGTGACTTTTTATTATGAGCGCATGATTGCGAGAATGAGGATCCAACTATACCTTGGCTTATAGGATCCATTAACTGTGATTTCCGTTCTGTGAGATACTAACATTGGTTTGCTCACCTGAAAGCCTTGCAATTATTGTAGCGCAGACGATATCACCCCATACGTTAATGCTCGTACGAAACATATCTAGAATCCGATCAAAAACCATTAATACACCTATAGCCTCAACTGGAAGACCGATGCTACCTAGAATAATAGCAATTGCTACCAATGATGCGGATGGCACACCTGCTACACCAATAGATGTGAGTAGAGCAACAGCGACAATGGTAAACTGAACACCCATACTAAGTTCTAGTCCGTATGCTTGAGCAAGAAACATCGCCGCAGCACACTCATAGAGGGCTGTCCCATTCATGTTAACTGTTGCTCCAAGTGGAAGAATAAAGCTTGATATTTTGTTAGATACCCCTATATTTTTTTCTAAAACTTTCATGGAAACAGGTAATGTTGCAGAGGATGATGCAGTGGAAAAAGCTGTTAGCATTGCTGAGGACGCTGCTTTAATTGTAGTAACTGGATTTATTCTTACAATGTATCTCAGCATCAGAGGCAAGATCACTATTGCATGTATTATTAGTGCAGCAACAACTGTTATCGAGAATACTGCAAGGGGCTTAACTGCATCGAAACCAGTTTTAGCTATGACCCCTGCAACAAGACCAAAAACTCCAATTGGTGCAAATCTCATGATCAGTTCAGTAATACCCATCATTACACGAAATACTGCATCCCAAAAATTAAAAAATGATCGTTTTAATTGGGCTGGAAGTTTAGTCATGAAATAACCAAAAAGAATCGAGAAAAATATCAACCCAAGCATTTGCCCGTCAGCGGCAGCCTTTATTATATTTGGGGGCACCATTCGTATGAAGATGTTTGCCACATCAGAAACCCCCCTGCTATTGATATTTTCTGACAGTGCATCAGTTTCGTGGCTATTCAATGAAAGCAACTTTCCAGCCGGCTCGTTATCAACATAACCTGGAGCTATCAGGTTAATAAGACAAAGACCGATAAATATTGCGAATATTGTAGTCACAGCATAAAAAATTATAGTTCTTATGCCGATTGACCTTAGATTAACTGCATCACCTATTCCAGCTATTCCAACAATAATTGAGGATACAATTAAGGGTACGATGATCATTCTCAGCGCATTGAGGAAAAGAGTTCCAATATATTCAAAGATTGAGAGGTATGTCATACCCAAAAATTTAGCTGATACACCATCTAATGAACTATATCTGACGAGAGATCCAGCAGACGCTGCCAAAAGAATGCTGATCAAGATCTGCCAGTGTAAAGGAAGCTTTTTCATCTAATGTTATTATTCCTATATAGTCATTTTGCAGTCTTATTTGAGATATAATAAATAATGCTTGCGCAAATATTCATGCTGATCCAATAGATTATTAATGCTGAAGCAAATGAATATACCAGCATAAATAGAACGGCCGCCGTAATTAGATAACGAGCAATCTGTTCCCTCTGCCCTCGCCATCGTAGTAATGCTTCGCCAATGCCCAGCAGAAGCATTGAAATAGGCAGAACGTTCAAACCTACAAAGAGCCTATCCTCTGCAGATAAGTCTGAGATAAATAAAAAGCTCACACCCTTGAGAGACTCAGCCTCACTGAATATAAATATTGCAGATATAAGAAATGGAATAATTACAATAAAAGATGTTCCAGCAATAACTGATTTTATTGGATGATATTTGTGGCTTTTATAAATTTTCTCGACAATGTTAAAGCGCTCTTCCCCTATCAGGCCAGTGGTTTTTTCAGCTACCTCGGAATCCACTAATGTCTTCAATGCAAAGAAATCATCTTCGATACGCCTAGCCCATTTTTTAAACGGGATCGTCAAAATCGAAATGAAGAGTGCAAGCAAAATAATCGATAATCCTGCCGAATTTGTATTTGCCCAAAAGAAGCTAAAGATAGCCTCCATTGGATATATAATGGGTAGAAAAATAGAGTAAAAAATATCGCCCATCAGTTTGGCTCAGCATGATAAATTACACGTTTTCCACCTTTAAGTTGCTTTTCTGTGACCAACTTAAAACGTTTTCTTAATTCTGTTTCAAAGTTGCCACGATTGTAGTCAAGATATTGCTCTGATTTATTTTGAAGCAATTTTATCACCATTTCATCATGGCGATCGACAAACTCAATTACAATGTCACAGTTAAACAAACTTAGCCAATCTAAAAATAACGCCATTGGGATATTGGAGGATATTCGAATGTGATGAATAAGGGCTAGCACAAGAATACCATTTGGCTTCACTCGGCTTTCAAATGAAGATCGCTCTTTACCTGCCCATCCCTGATTGGGTGAAGTATTGGCCAGATTAATAACTAAAGGTATGATATTGTTGAATTTAGAGTTCTTAGATTCGTTTAGGAACAGTTTCTGGATTGCATCATGGTCGCCATCTGCTGCGATCACCAAATCTGCAGAACGTGCAGCGATATTCGAAAAAGTTCCCGTGTTACAACCAATATCTATCACACAGGCAGGCTTTTCAGTCTGGATAAAAGATTCTACAAAATCTTTTTTTTCTTGAAGCTCCTCATCAATATATGTGTGGGTTTTATCATACTCCGACCAATCGGTATGCTGAACATCTACTGACAAGGACTTGACAAGACGTGTCATGCTATCAACAAGTGCAAGAACAAATTGCTTACTCACTTTTTGTTTGCTGCGGTCTTTAGCAGGAGTTGAATCGCGCTCTTTTGCCTCAATCCGCTTTTCCACAATTGCAGGCAGTAGAATGTGCTTCGCGACCCCGCGCTTAAATCGTGAAAAACCTCGAAAGTATTTTGATGCTTCGATTGGAGGGAGTCCATCCAAGTAAGAGCGGGATAGAGGTAAATGATCAATGCCTAGGTGACTACGTATCATTAAGGGAGTTAAGAAACAGCAGCAAAATTGACGATAGGCCGTCCAAGGTTCGCCTTCTCCCAAAGGAACAAAGGACGGTATATCTATGAAAATAGGTGCTGTTCCATTGAACTGAATGTTAAAGGGTGTTGAATCCTTAATCGTCCATCCAGCCTCCAAAGCATCTGTAAGAATGCGTAAATGCAATAGTGCCGCTCGTTTCAGCATAGCAAATGGCCATTCATAAGAATAGGAAATTAATGGCAAGGCCTCATGCCTTAGTACACCATCCCATCCATTCTTCACTATGCTTTTAGCAGCTTTATCATCAGCGTCACATAATTTGGTTTCTACAACTCTCTTCTCGTCGACTAGTCGTTTGTAGAAAGCTTCGGTTTCGAGCTTCTTGAAATTTTTTAGCATTTCTTGGCTAATGCCACGATAAATATCAGATTTGCATCCTTCCTTAGACTCTATCGAGTAAACGCAGCTATTAGGATCACGGAAAGAGCCGCTATTTACATTAATCATCAAGGCTACGATTCTCTTCTTTTTTAGTTTTTTCCATTTTTAAAAACTTCCTTAACTTGTAAAAATATTTTCGGAATGTGTAGGCAATCGCAGCTAAGAATCCTAGTATTGTGGTAACAATGATACTACCAGAACCAGGGTCAACATAGGCATGCGCAAAAGTAGGATATAAAAAAAGTGACAATGCTAATACTAAGGTTGCTAAATTATTTGACTTATTCATATGTGTAATCCTCAAATTTTATACTGACCCCGTCGAAACTTTTTCGATTTGGCCAGACGGTGTAATCTTGTTTTATTTCCTCGTATTTACCTTTTGTTAAACATTTTAGAACTGCTTCTGCACCCTGAATTGACGTTGTAAAAACCGCCTTATTACGATTGTCAACATGAGATTTACAGCGACCTTTCGGGAATATACCACCTAATATTCCATGTCGATCATGCACATAAAACTTTGGATTTTCTAAAAATCGGTCTGTCTTTTTTCCACGACTTCGCCATGGTCCGTGGTCCCCGAAGAAATAGACGATGGCATCCGGATCGTTTTGCGCGATCTTGTCCAGCACTTTCTTCATTGTGTTTTGAGTTTCGACACTTCTGCGAAGGTAAAAGGCACTATATTCTTCTACATCTTTTTCACTTTCAATTTGAAAGTCTTTTTTTGTGTGGCCGGGAGAATAAACGTAAGATAGAAGGAATTGAGGTTTATGTTGCTGAGATAAATAAGAAAGGAAATCGAAAAGTCCCGTTGAAATTTCGGGTTCTATTATCTTAAGGTCGGTTAACCGACATAGCCCGAATAGGGATATTGCTGTGAAATCGCTATCTATGAAATAACACGCGCTTATATTATTTTTTGACGTAATCATGTAGCGGTCAACAAAAGGGCCTTTATTTGAGCCAAAAAAGTCAGATTTGTAGAGTGTGTTGATTTCGTATCCATTATTTTTGAAAATAGCAGACAAACGTCCATCGCTTTTTCCTGAGAAAAATCCCTTTTTTCTTTTTCCGGAATTATCAAAATTATTTACATGCATCTCCATAATGAGGTTTAGGGCGTTTGACGATGGGACGCGAACCGCAAAGAGATTTTTAAAAATATCCATTCTGTCGTACATAACCGGATGAAATGGTGCCTCCTCTATTCCCATGTACTTTGAAGTAAGGCTCTTTGGTTGAATGGAGTCAAATGATATAAAATACACATTGGGTTTTTCATCAAAAATTACATCTTCAATTTCTGAAAAATATGGATTTGTTGTGATATCATAAGGAGCCATATTTTTGCTAGCCATAGTCTCCGTTGTTTCATTAAAAAGGACGTACAAATTTTTCCCGTAATTGAATGTCAGGTTAATTGTAAGAACAAGCGCTATGCAAATTAACGGCTTAATGGAAAGATTCAGAATGATAAAAGCAAGATAAGAAACCAATCCATATATAAAAATAATAATAGTAGTTGGAAGCAGTAGTAGTTCTTCAACCATTAGCCAGTTGATAGAAAATACTGATGCAGCAAATAACCCACCAGTCATCACGTTGATCGCGATGCCAACTTTGTTGGATAATACATCTGATATATATGGTAAAATCAAAAATAATGCTGATATCAATAGAAAAGCTATAGCAATATATTCAATATCAGTTGTGATAAATTCACTACTAGCGCTAAATATTGTTTCCGAAGTAAATGTTAATAAAGAAACTATAAATATTAAGGAGCAAACCAAATATTTATTTTTTTTTAGATAGCCGAACAAAGTACCCATATTTTTATAATTAATAACCGATTTCTAAGAACCACGATACTATAAATAAAATAGACGTTTTAGTCACGTTCTTTCCTAACCTCAGGAATCAGCAATTCGTTCTCTTTTAAAAATTCCAAGCTTGGGATAATCACTCAGCAATGCTTTTGGCACACGCCTTGAGAAGCAATAGAAACATTGAAAAAGTGTTAGAAACTTTCTAACCACTTTTCAACGCTATTACAAATCATTTTGTAGATCAGAGTAGATCTCTTCTGCTTTATCGGTAGCCTCTGACTTACGTTTGGTACGCAAAGACTTTTTGTAATAACGCTTTTCGTTGCTAACCCACATACGAAATTGCCACACACCAAACTTGTTCTTTTTGAAAGTCGCTTTACCACCGTATATGTCTATCCGTTCAGTGCTCAAAATCTACGCTTTGTAATAGTTGATGTAGTTTCTAACACTAAAGAAAAAAAGCCCGCAGAATCAACCATTGGCTTTCAAGCTTTCTAACAACTTACTAACTATAAATATAAATAGAATCAATAATTTAGGTCATTTGAACTACTCCCACTCAATTGTAGCTGGAGGTTTGCTAGAAATATCATAAGAAACTCGAGATATACCTTTGATTTCATTGATTATTCTATTTGAAACTTTTTCTAACAAGTCATATGGGAGATGTGCCCATCTTGCCGTCATGTAATCAATTGTTTCTACTGCCCTCAAAGATACTACGTATTCATAGCGACGGGTATCGCCAACTACACCTACTGATTTAACTGGGAGAAAAACAACAAAGGCTTGGCTTGTCTTTTCATACCAACCAGTGTTTTTAAGCTCTTCAATAAAAATAGCATCAGCATCTCTAAGAAGCTCCGCATATTCTTTTTTTACCTCACCTAGAATTCTTACACCTAATCCAGGACCAGGAAATGGGTGTCTATTTACCATTTCATGTGGCAAACCTAACTCAATACCTATTTTTCTAACCTCATCTTTAAAAAGATCTCTTAATGGTTCAACTAAGCTCAACTGCATGGTCTTTGGAAGACCGCCAACATTATGGTGAGATTTTATTACATGTGCTTTACCAGTTTTAGATGCTGCTGACTCAATAACATCAGGATATATAGTCCCTTGAGCCAACCACTTAACATTTTTTATCTTAAGCGCCTCTTTTTCAAAGACATCAATAAATGCTTTACCAATAATCTTACGCTTAGCTTCAGGATCTTTTATACCAATAAGCCTGTCTAAAAATAGGTCCTCTGAATCTGCTCGAATAACGTTAATGCCCATATTTTTTGAGAACATGACCATTACCTGGTCACCCTCATCTTTTCTTAAAAGACCGTTATCAACAAATACACAGTGCAGTTGACTTCCTATAGCTTTATTAAGTAGTGCTGCTACGACAGATGAGTCTACACCTCCGGATAATGCTAACAAAACATTATCTTTTCCAACTTGTCCTCTGATGCGTTCAATTAAATTTTTAGTTATCAGGGAAGGCACCCAGCTTCTTTTGCACCCGCAAACATCTATCACAAACCTTTCAAGTATTTCTTTGCCCTGCTCAGTGTGCGTTACCTCCGGATGAAACTGAAGGCCATAGAAATTCTTTTTTTGATTAAACATACCAGCTATTGGGCAGGATTCACTTGAAGCCATTAATTCGAAGTTGGGTGGAACTGAAGCAACTCTATCACCATGACTCATCCAAACCTCAAGTCGGCCACTTTCTTGCTCATCTCTTTGATTTGCAAGACCATCAAGGAGCACACTGTGATTATGTGATTGAATTTTTGCGTACCCAAATTCTTGAATAGCTGATATTTCGACTGAACCCCCAAGCTGTTCGGCCATTATCTGCATCCCATAACAAATACCTAAAATCGGTATTCCAAGGTCAAACAAACCAATTGACGTACTGGGGGCCTCAATTCCTGTCACAGATTCTGGTCCACCGGATAAAATTATACCACTAGGGTTATATTCGATGATTTCATTACTTTTCATATCGAAAGCATGTACTTCAGAGTAAACACCAGCTTCCCTAATGCGCCTAGCTATAAGTTGTGTATACTGTGATCCAAAATCAAGGATTAGGATTTTTTTTGATTTTATATTTGACATATCTTATATGGGCGACCTTTATTTTAAAATAAAGGCTGCCTTACGCAGCCTTTTTCTTAAATCATATTTAAATTTAAAATTACCTATGCGGGTAGTTAGGTGCTTCTTTACTAACAGATACATCATGGACATGACTTTCATTCATGCCTGCTGAAGTAACACGAACAAAAGTTGGCTTAGTCCTCAAGGTATCTATATCTGGACTACCGGTATAACCCATAGAGGATCTGACTCCACCCATCATTTGATGAATTATTGATGATATTGGTCCTTTGTATGGAACTCTTCCTTCAATTCCCTCTGGAACAAGTTTTTCGGCACCACGAGCTGCATCCTGAAAATAACGATCACTTGAACCAAGAGTTTGCATCATTGCACCCATTGACCCCATACCACGATAAGATTTGTATGTACGTCCCTCATAAAGCTCAATTTCTCCGGGAGATTCTTCGGTTCCTGCAAACATAGAACCCATCATTACAGAATGGGCTCCAGCAGCTAGAGCTTTAGATATATCACCTGAAAATCGAATACCTCCATCAGCGATCACTGGTATATCTGTGTCCTTAAGGGCATCTACAACGTTGGCTATCGCTGTTATTTGCGGGACGCCAATACCGGTAATAATCCTGGTAGTACATATAGACCCCGGGCCTATCCCGACTTTTACACCATCTGCTCCGGCTTTTGCTAATGCCAATGCCGCTTCAGCAGTGGCTATATTACCCGCTATGATATCCACCATAGGGTGTTGAGATTTTATTTTTTTTACACGATTTATAACATTCAGGGAATGTCCATGGGCTGTATCTATGACTAAAATATCGACGCCAGCTTTGACTAGAGCAGCAACTCTATCATCAGTATCAGGACTTGTTCCAATTGAGGCCCCTACTCTTAGTCTGCCCTGATCATCTTTACAAGCATTCGGAAATTTTTCTGCTTTATCTATATCTTTTACAGTAATTAATCCACGTAATTCAAATGATTTACTTACGACTAATATTTTTTCTATGCGATGCTTATGAAGCAAGCTTTTTATTTCATCAGATTTAGCGCCCTCATAAACAGTAACCAACCTATCTTTTGGGGTCATAATAGTTGATACAGGTGATTTTAAACTAGGTTCGAACCTAACATCACGGCGTGTAACTATTCCAACTAGTTCACCATTTTCTAATACAGGTACTCCAGAAATATTATACTCTGTTGTGAGATCTACTAACTCCTTAACACTAGCAGAAGAGTTTATAGATATCGGATCTTTAACCACGCCACTTTCGTATTTTTTGACAGCACGCACTTCAAGGGCCTGATTATCGATACTCATACTTTTATGTATGATCCCAATTCCACCATCTTGAGCTAGGGCAATAGCTAAACGAGATTCAGTAACTGTATCCATTGCTGCTGAAACAAGTGGAATATTTAGTGAGATAGAGCGTGATAGGCGAGTTTTTAGTGAGACGTCTTTTGCGGTTATCTCAGAATATCCGGGTACCAATAAGACGTCATCGAAGGTTAGTGCTTCTCCATCTATTTTTATCATCTGTTCTGCTTACCTCGTTATAACAATTGCTAGCACTGTTGTTTTTTTTATAAAAAACAAGTCGCTACTTTAGTAAGCAACCTATTATAAGCCTAACAATTAGGAAAAACACTACTTTCCTTAACAGATTGCTTTGACTTACTTTTTAGTATTCATAGTTACTAACTTTTACATTGACTACAGTTGATAGTAATGCAAAATAAAGAGATGGATAAAGAAGTAGTAAAATATACAGTATCTGAATTAAATAGGCTTTCTCGTCAAACACTAGAATCTAAATTTCCTTTAATTTGGGTAGAGGGAGAAATATCTAATTTTTCTATGCCAGCCTCGGGTCACTGGTACTTTAGGATGAAAGATGAAACCGCAACAATAAGTTGCGCAATGTTTAAAAAACAAAATTCTAGGAGTAGCTTTAAACCGCAAAATGGAATTAAGGCATTAGCCCGTTGCAAAATAACTATTTATGAAGTTTCTGGAAATTACCAACTCATAATTGAGCAAATTGAAAGCGCAGGTATTGGAGCGTTGCAAAGAAAGTTTGAAGAGCTAAAAAAACAGTTATTTAATGAAGGTATTTTTGATGATGAACGCAAATTATCTATACCAAAATATCCAAAGAAAATAGGTATTATAACCTCGCCTACAGGCGCGGCAATACAGGATATATTATCTATTTTGAAAAGAAGATATCCGATAGCTAGTGTTTTAGTTTATCCAAGTATTGTTCAGGGAAATACACTTGATGGAACCAGTGCAGCAAAAGAGTTGACCGAAAGAATTATTTTTGCAAATAAAGAAAATAATTGTGATGTTCTGATTCTTACGCGCGGTGGTGGTTCTATAGAAGATCTATGGGCTTTTAATGATGAAACCCTTGCTCGGTCTATCCATAACAGTAAAATACCAATTATAAGCGCAGTTGGCCATGAAATTGACTATACTATTTGTGATTTTGTTTCTGATTGTAGAGCCCCCACTCCTTCTGCGGCAGCAGAAATTGTTAGTCCAGATATAAACTCAATTGTACAGAGACTAAATGAAAAAGAACTCCAGCTAAATCACATGGTTCTTGGTTTCTTACAGGCGCGCTACCAAAAAATAGATAACCTATTTATAAGGATCAGAAATCCTAATGATTATCTTTTTCATGTAAAAACTCAAATTGAAGGCTTGCGGAATAGAATCTATAAAAATATAACTTCAAAAATAAAGATAGATAAAGAAACCCTTACTCATATTGACAAAAATCTACAACGAAATCATCCTAGTGAGCATCTCTGCAATCTCTTCGATCGACTGTGCATTCTTGAAAAAAGACTCAATAATGAAGTTATTGAATTATTAATAGCAAAACGAAAAAAATGGGAGAGTAGCTTAAGATTATTGGAAGCAGTCAGCCCGCTAAATACAATAAAAAGAGGCTATGCAATTGTTCTAAATAAAGATAAGAAAATAATTAAGCGCACATCCGATATTAAGATTAATGATAGGATTTTTACTATGCTTGGAGATGGGGGTGTATTTAGTAATATTGAAGAAATTCAAATAAATCAAAAATGATGCTAAATAACTACATAAAGAGAAAATTAAGGAGAGATCTGAGAAATGAATTTTTTTAAACTACTTATTTTAACCTTTGTTATGGTCAGCCTAAATGCCTGTATGGACAAATCTGAAGAAACTTTAGAGTCAGCAACTGATATCAAAGGTTTATCAATTAAGGAGCAAATAACTTGGGATCTTGGTGATTTATATTTAGATATAGATAGCTGGAATCGCTCTCGATCGCAGATATCCTCAAAATTTTCGAGGATCAAAGACTGTGAGGGCAAACTAGGTGAAAGTTCAGAGTTTCTTGCTATCTGCCTAGACCTAATCAATGATACTTATAAGGATTTATTAAAAAATTATACGTATAGTTTTTTAGCTAAGGATACAGATCTGAGTAACTCTAATTTTCGCGAGAGATCTTCATTATCCCAAGCATTATTTGTAAAATTTGGAGAGGCTACAAGTTTCTTGAATCCAGAGATCGTATCCATAGGAAAAACAAAACTAATCGAGTATATATCGAATGATGTAGGTTTAAAAAATCATGATTTTTATATTCAAAATACTCTTCGTCAGTCTAACTTTATACTCTCACCAAAAGAAGAGGCGATCATAGCTTCAATGCGAGACACAATGAGTGTACCATCAAGTGCTTACGAAGTTCTCACCAATGCTGAAATACCATGGCCAAAAGTAACTCTGTCAAATGGAAAAACTGTTACACTTAATCCATCGGGATATAGCACATACAGGCGATCTTTGGAGCGTAATGATCGAATGCTAGTGTTTGATACATTCTGGGATACATTCCACAACTATAAACAAACTTTAGCTATAACACTTCAAGGGCAGGTTAAGAACGATGTCGCTATGGCAAAAATCAAAGGCTATGACTCGTCACTTAACCAAGCATTGGCTGAAGAAAATATTCCCATAAAGGTATATGAAACACTTGTATCTTCAGTGAATGAAGGCTTGCCAAGTCTCCATAGGCTCATAAAGCTTCGACAGCGCATTCTCGGTCTAAAAACATCAGAATACTACGACATATATCCATCTGTTGTTTCGATAGATAAAAAATACAGTCTTGAAGATGCAAAGCAATTAACATTAGAAGCATTGAAGCCGCTAGGAAAGAGTTATATAAATATTCTATCAAATTCACTTGATAAAAACTGGATGCATGTATATCCCGCTCCAGGTAAAAGAAGCGGGGCATATGTAATGGGAGCTGCTTATGACGTTCATCCCTATGTGCTATTAAATTTTGATAATACACTCGAGTCGGTGAGCACCTTCATACATGAGTGGGGACATGCGATGCATACTTTGCTAGCTAACGACGCTCAATCATTTGAAAAAGCTGACTATTCGACATTTATTGCCGAGATCGCATCAACTGCCAATGAGATTCTACTTTTCGATCATTTGCGAAAAAATAGCAATAATGATCAACAGAAACTTTACTTTTTATTTAAAGAGCTATCACAAATTAGAGGAACTTTTTTTAGGCAAACACAATTTGCCGAATTCGAGCTTGCTATACATCAGCTGATAGAAAAAGGTGAGGCGCTCTCTGCGGATAAGCTCGATAGGATCTATGGAGACATACTTAAGCGATATTATGGTCACAACGAGGGGATTATGAACATTAAGGATACGTATACAGTTGAGTGGGCATATATACCTCATTTTTACAGAAATTTTTATGTATACCAATACGCAACATCTATTTCTGCTGCATATTTCCTTACTGACAAGATCTTAAATAAAGAAAAGGGTTCAAAAGAGACTTTAATTAATGTATTACAAGCGGGAGGATCAAATTATCCTTTTGATATACTTTTAAATGCTGGTGTGGATATGTCTTCTGAGGCTGTCTACTCTTCTATAATTAGCCGCATGAATCAACTCATGGACGAAGTAGAGTTAATATTAAACAAATAGATTAACTTTTGTGAGTTATAAGGATAAATGGTGGCTACCCTTGCCAGCCTTGTCTAGCACATAATATTTTCACTACCGTTGCTCCCTTCCGGGTCTGGCGGGGTTTGTGAAATATCATTGCTAGGGACCAGCAAGGGTCGCCATAAACTTGCTTTATTTAAAAAATAGAATTATGGGTACCATTAAAAACATAACCGCATGCTACCTAAAGCTCCACAAGTATGCATTATGTGCGGTAAGTTAACCCATTTCAATGGGGTTCTTGCCATAAGAGTTAAATATTTAATCTTGTGTTATTTTTGTGGATATTTAAATCAAGTTAGTATTTTAGGTAATTGGATTTTCTATGGATAACTTAATTAAATCTTGGGCATGGCTGTTAGGTTTAATATTAATTACTTTCCTTTCTATCGCTGGATGTACCAAAGGGCAAAGTAATGTAGAAGAAGGAAATATCGAGGGTATTCTTCACTGGGGTAATGGAACAGATCCCCAAGAATTAGACCCGCATGTGGTTACCGGTGTACCTGAACACCATATTTTATCTGCTCTTCTCGAGGGATTAGTTGCAAAAGACCCGAAAACATTACTGCCAATTCCGGCTGTTGCTGAAGAATGGAGTATTAGTGCAGATAAAAAAACCTATATATTTAAGATACGTAAATCTGCACTATGGTCGAATGGAGATTCACTAACTGCTCATGATTTCGTTTGGTCATGGTGGAGAGCTCTGCAACCAAAACTAGGTAATCAATATGCCTATATGTTATTTCCAATTGAGAATGCTGAGAGTTTTGCTAGAGGCAAAATTACAGATTTTTCAAGAGTAGGAGTGAAAGCATTAAGTGCTGATCTTCTCGAGGTTAAGCTATCTAATCCAACGCCATATTTCTTACAGTTATTGGATCACTATAGTATGTTTCCAGTCCATAAAAAAACTATTGAAAAATTTGGTAAGGCGCACGAAAGAGGAACGCTGTGGACCCGTCCAGGTAACTTTGTGGGGAATGGACCTTTTATACTCAAAGAATGGCATCTTTTCAGATCTATAGTTGTTGAAAAAAATCTGAATTACTGGGATTTAAAGAAAGTTAAACTAAATGGAATAAAGTTTCATCCAATTGAAAATGTAACCACAGAAGAAAGAATGTTTCGTATGGGGCAATTGCACAAAACTGCAAGCGTTCCGATTGACAAGGTTAAGGCTTACCAAAAAAATAATCCTAATTTAATAAAAATTCATCCTTATTTAGGAAGTTATTTCTATAGATTTAACACTAAAATCCCACATCTAAACGATAAAAGAGTAAGAAAAGCATTAGCTATGAGTATAAATAGACAACAACTTACTGATAGGGTTACGAAGGGAGGAGAAACCCCTGCTTTCACATTCACACCACCTGATACATTTGGTTATTCTGCAAGGGCCGCATTTGAATTTAATCCAAAAATGGCTCGCGATTTAATGAGAGAGGCTGGCTATCCAAACGGTGAGGGGTTTCCCGTAACTGAGCTGTTGTATAATACGTCTGAAGGCCACAGGAAAATTGCGGTGGCTATACAGCAAATGTGGAAAAAAAATCTTGGTATAAATATAACTCTGAGTAATCAGGATTGGAAAGTGTACTTAGATTCTGTTAATAACGGGAGCTATGCTATTGCGAGAGCTGGATGGATTGGTGACTATGTGGATCCTAATACTTTTTTAAATATGTGGGTAACAGATGGGGGTAACAATCGAACTGGCTGGTCTGATCCATACTATGATGATTTAATATCTCAACAAGCACCAGTTTCTTTAAATAAATTTGATAGATACACTATTATGGCTAAAGCTGAGGCAGTTTTACTCGAGAGCATGCCAATCATTCCTATCTATATCTACAATAGTAAAAGTTTGGTTCATCCAAGTGTAAAAGGCATAGAGCCAAATATCTTAAACTATGTTCTTTATAAAAATATTCGATTAGATAGCACACTGATAGAAAAAGAGGTGGACTAGTGTTTTACTTCGCTTTAAGGAGATTGATCCAATCAATTCCTGTTTTAATTATTGTGATTACTGCAACCTTTTTTTTAGTGCGCGCTGCACCTGGAGGCCCGTTTAGTGCAGAAAAAAATGTACCTCCTGAGGTAGTAAAAGCATTAGAAGCACAATACAAACTAGATCAGCCTATCTGGCAGCAGTACACTAGCTATATAAATGACCTAATTCATGGTCAATTCGGACCGTCTTTTCGTTATCCAGGCAGAACAGTAAACGAGCTTATTGAGGCCGGATTACCTGTTACTGCGGAATTAGCACTATATGCGATGCTTTTAGCGGTCTTTGTTGGGGTCAGCTCAGGTGTTTATGCTGGACTTAGACCAAATTCAATCCATGATTATCTGCCCATGTCTCTTTCGATGATTGGAATATGCGTGCCCTCCTTCTTGATGGGCCCGCTTATGGTTCTTTTTTTTGGAATTTATATGGAGTGGTTACCTATATCTGGTTGGGGTAACACGCCTGGAGACAAGATTTTACCAACTATAACTCTTGGGCTAGGTTATGCTGCGTTTATCTCAAGGCTCAGTCGTGGTGGGATACTAGAAGTAATGTCAAAAGATTATATTCGAACAGCTAGGGCTAAGGGATTACCTGCAAGAGTAATAGTATTTAAGCATGCTCTTCGTGGCGGCTTGATTCCAGTAGTCGCTTTTTTAGGGCCAGCTTTTGCTGGTCTTTTGAGTGGTTCTTTTGTTGTAGAGACAATTTTTCAAATTCCTGGGCTTGGTAGGTTTTATGTACAAGCCGCTTTTAATAGAGACTATACGATGATTTTAGGCACCACCATATTTTTTTCTACTCTTATAATTATGTTCAACTTACTGTCAGACATCGTATCCGTCTGGCTGGATCCAAAGCTTAGAGACCAATACAGGCATAATAAATAAATGGTGGAAGCTCCCAAATACGAGGAAAAATTATCTTATAGACCAAAAGATTTAGGGGGCTCCCTATGGTCTGATGGATGGATACGGCTGAAAAAAAATAAATTAGCTATAGCAAGCTTGTGCATTTTAGGATTTCTTTGTGTTACTGCAGTACTTACACCAATCATTGCACCCTATGGATACGAAGAGCAAAATCTTTTACTAGGTGCAGTTCCACCTTCTAGTGATCATTGGTTGGGTACTGATGTGTTTGGTAGAGATATGCTAACCAGAATAATGTATGGGAGTAGAATTTCACTAGCAGTTGGCTTTATTGCAAGTGGAGTAGCTTTATGTATCGGTGTTCTCTGGGGTTCTCTAGCAGGCTATTCTGGTGGCCGTATTGATGCATTCATGATGAGAATCGTAGATATACTATATGCATTGCCTTTCATGATATTCATCATATTACTAATGGTAATTTTCGGGAGAAATTTACTTCTTTTATTTTTAGCAATTGGTGCGGTTGAATGGTTGACTATGGCTCGTATTGTTCGTGGGCAGGTTTTAACAATTAAACAACAGGATTTCATAGAAGCAGCTACTTCATTAGGACTTTCACATTGGACTATAGTTCGCCGGCATATTATACCTAATACACTCAGCCCAGTAATTGTGTATACAACTTTGACTATACCTAGTGTGATGCTCTTAGAAGCATTTCTAAGCTTCCTTGGCTTAGGAATACAGCCGCCCCAGAGCTCTTGGGGTTTATTGATATCTTATGGTGTTGAAACTATGGAGGAATATCCATGGCTCATTTTCTTTCCAGGCTTATTTTTATCTATAACTTTATTTTCACTCAATTTTTTGGGTGACGGGCTTAGAGATGCATTAGACCCCAGAGCTTCTAAAGATTAAGGTAAGAAAAAAAACTTAAAGTTTAATATAATATTAGTTATATAATACCATGATAAATATAGAATTTAAATTATGTCATTACTTTCAGTAGAAGATTTAACTGTTCATTTCCATAGCCGAAATGGGATTATAAAAGCAGTGAAAAACTTAAGCTTTGTCTTAGACTATGGCGAAACTTTAGCTATAGTTGGTGAATCTGGGTCCGGTAAATCGGTAGCTTCTTACAGTCTCCTTGATCTTATTCCAAAACCACCTGGTAAAATAGAATCTGGTAAAGCTATTTTCAATGATAGCGATCTACTTACTTTGGAAGCTCTAGATCTACAAAAGATACGCGGCAATGAAATAGCAATAATATTTCAAGATCCAATGAGCAGTTTAAATCCATACTTAACAATAGGTGAACAGCTTATTGAGCCAATAATTTATCATAAAAAAAAATCACGCAAAGAGGCTAAGGGGCTTGCTTTAAGTATGCTTACTGAGGTTGGTCTTAATGGACCAGATAATAAGTTTTATTGCTTCCCTCATGAGCTTTCAGGCGGAATGCAGCAGAGGGTTATGATTGCTATGGCCTTAATAACAAAACCAAAACTTCTTATATGCGATGAACCAACAACAGCATTAGATGTTACTACTCAGGCTCAGATCATAAGACTGATTCAAAAAATCCAAAAAAAATATAAAATTGCAGTCATATTTATCAGTCACGATCTAGGTGTGGTTGCAGGTATAGCAGATAGAATTATTGTTATGAAAAATGGAGAAGCAATAGAAACAGGAATTACAAACGATATATTTTATAGCCCAAAAACACAATATACAAAAAAATTACTATCCTCCATACCTCGCGGTGAAAAAGAAGAGAAAAACTTTTCCTCGAAAAAGGTGTTACTTAGGGTCGATAATCTCGTAAAGTATTATCCAGCCAACCAAGATGCATTTAACTGGCAGATATTTAAATCATTTAGTGAAATAAATACAAAAAAAAGATATGTAAAAGCACTCGATAGTGTATCTTTTGACATAAAAAAAGGTGAGATATTTGGTGTCGTTGGAGAATCAGGAAGTGGCAAATCATCCCTAGGGAAAACAATTCTCCAACTTACCTCATTAGATGAAGGTCAAATTTATTTTTCTGATAAAAATCTTCTGAATTTACCATCATCAGAAAAGATTAGTATGCGTAAACATATGCAGATGATATTTCAGGACCCTTATTCGTCTCTTAATCCAAGAATGACTATTTTCGATATATTAGCGGAACCTCTGCTCTATCATTCTTTAGCTACTAACACTAATATCCAAAAGTATGTCTTGAGCCTCATAGACGATATAGGGTTACCAAGAATATCAGCCAAAAAATATCCCCATGAGTTTTCTGGTGGACAGCGTCAACGTATCGCAATCGGTCGCGCGATTGCCACTAAACCGGAATTTATTATTGCAGATGAACCAGTTTCAGCTCTTGATGTAACTGTTCAGGCTCAAATTTTAGAGTTGATCTTAAATCTAACTGAGAAGCATAATATGACTATGATGTTTATTTCACACGACCTCTCTGTTGTTAGATATCTGGCTGATCGTATTGCAGTAATGCAGTATGGAAAAATAGTTGAACTTAATAAAACTAGTGAAATTTTCTCATCTGCATCAGAAAAATATACGAAAGAGCTTCTTGGTGCTATACCCCTTGCTGACCCTAAAGAAGAAAAGAAACGACAAAATATAATTATGAGTGATAGGTAAGCTATTATTTATTATTGCTGATCAGCCTAACGCGAAAATTTCTTCCTTTTAGTTTACCCGTTGATAACTTTGTTAGCGCTATAGGGTAAATATCAAATTCAATGGCGACATACGACCAGTTGTCTTTAATATTAATATCTCCAATTTTGGTAGCTTTAATTGTTCCATCGCCTGTGAGAGCCCCAACAATATCTCCAGCACGTAGTTTTTGTTTTTTTCCACCATCGATTTGGATAGTTCTCATTTGAGGTTGGAGTGGTACATTCAAAAGAACATTCATCGATGGTAATTCTTTTGGAATTATGATTTGGTCGAAATGCTTCTCGAGAAGAGTAATTTTATGCCCCTCTCTTTCTGTGTACAGATTATAGATATTTCCACTAGATCCAGCACGACCAGTTCTTCCTATACGATGAATATGAGACTTAACATCTCTTGCAAGCTTATAGTTGAAGACCGCGGATAAGGATGAGATATCAATACCTCTTGCTGCTACATCGGTTGCCACTAAAATGGATAAACTTTTGTTAGAAAAACATAGTAACGTCTGGTCTCTATCTTTTTGATCAAGGTCTCCATGTAAAGGTGAGGCGCTAAAGCCCAAGTCAATAAGATTATTAGCTACAGCTTGAACTTCTTTTTTTGTTTCACAAAAAACAATTGTTGATTTCGGTAAATAACGAAAAAGTATTAATTTTAAAGCATCAAACCTACTTGCTTCATTCTTAATTAAATAGAAATTTTGATTAATTCCTTTTTCTTTAATAACAGAAGCAACTTTAATAATTTTTGGCTTCCTCATAATTTTAGTAGCTATGGATGAAACATCATCATCAAAAGTGGCACTAAAGAGCAAGGTTTGACGATTTTCAGGTAAATATTCAATAATAGCATCAAGTGAGGTCTGAAAACCCATATCTAGCAAACGATCAGCCTCATCGAGAACGAGTGTATTAATACTCCCTAATGATAAATTATTTTTATCTAGATGATCCAGAATTCGGCCAGGTGTTCCAACTATTATGTGTGCTCCGTGAGCGAGCGATCCTTTTTGTAAACCAAATGCAGAGCCACCACATAATGTGAGAACTTTGATGTTGTGTATCGTACATCCCAGCTTACGTATTTCACGAGCAACTTGATCGGCTAACTCTCTTGTTGGGCATAAAACGAGTGCTTGGATTTTAAATATTTCAGCATCAAGCTTGTTTAAAATACCTATAGAAAAAGCTGCTGTTTTACCAGAGCCAGTTACTCCTTGTCCAATTACATCGAATCCCCTTAGAATTTCAGGTAGTGTTTCTGCCTGTATAGGTGTTAACTTGTTATAACCGAGCGATATGGTGCTTTTAATTAGATTGCTATTTAAAGCTAGAGTTGAAAATTGACTGTATTCCAAATGTTCTACTCTACTTTATAAGTTATTTACGAGGATAAGATAGGAATTGCAAAAAACTAATGTGCATTGAATTCTAGTCGTACTAAAAAAAATCCCAACTAATATAAACGTTGGGATTTAACAAATTCTTTTTGTTATAAAATACCTACTATTCTTCTTGAGAAAGCAACCACATGGTGTGTTCAACGCTTCCTTCCTCTATACCTTCAGGAACTTCACGTAACTTTGGGTTTTCTTTTGCAGTAGCGAGATCTCTATTTTTAACAACCTCTCCTTTCTCATTTACATATTCACCTGGCTTCAAGTTTTTTGAAATAGCGAAAGCTGGAGCTGGAGCAGTAGATGGATCTGATGAGCTACCAAATTTTTCTGTATTGAATTTATCAATATTACTATTTCCAGTGGATGATTCAGTCGCCTCTGGAGCAGGAGCTTCCTCTGATTTATCTCCACATGCTACTAGCCCTAATACTAGTAAAGATACACCAAGAAATTTAACAATATTCATTCTCTCATTCCCCTTTAAAAAAATCATATTTAAAAAAAAATTATATTTAGCATTCAGAAAAAGAGTGCTTAATCGCCAATATTTTTTATTTCAATATTAAAAATCAATTATGAAATATATATATGACTATTACCTAAAATCGATTTTAATGACCTTTCACTAACAAATCTATAGATATATGGTGTCTTTATCAATTTTTTTTTAGGAAATATAATTTTTAATAAATTATATTATTAAAATCAATTATTTATAAATATAATAGTCTTGATTTAATTTGCATTTAGTCTGATTAAAAATCTTAATATGTAATTATATATGTAATGCAATTCTTTAATAATCTATATATTTTGTTTTATGATTAACTTTTAAGCTTGGATATTTATCAAATTTAGTTGGGTAAGCTGTGAACATATTTGATTCCTGTACCTCCCAAACCACAATAGCCATTTGGATTTTTGGCTAAGTATTGTTGATGGTAATCTTCAGCATAAAAAAATTCTTTATTAAGATTTACTTCAGTAGTTATCTCTCCGTAACTATATACTTTTAATTGCTCTTGATAGAGATTTTTTGAAAATAATGCGTCATCAAGTTGCTTTTTATCACAACAGTAAATCGCAGAACGGTATTGTGTGCCTGAATCATTGCCCTGCCTCATGCCTTGCGTTGGATCGTGTGACTCCCAAAATATTGAAAGTATATGTTTCAATGTTATTTTTTTTGGATTATATATAACTCTAACGGCCTCAGTGTGCCCAGTTAATCCAGAGCAAACCTCATCATAGGTTGGATTTTGTGTATAACCGCCTGAATAACCAACTGCGGTAGTGTACACACCATCTTGATTCCAGAATTTTTTTTCAGCACCCCAAAAGCAACCAAGACCTAGAATAATTTCCTCGAGAGAGTCTTGAAAAGGGCCTGCTATCGGTCGTTTATGGACATAATGCTCATTTGTTATCACCTGTTTTTCTTGTTTTCCTGCTAATGCCCTATTTTGGGCAATAATTTGATTTTTAAATGAACTTTCCATCATCTTTTTCTCCATGAGACTTTAAATATTTTCGTAAGCGGATATTAGTTTTGCATGTTATATTAGCAATTATAGTTCTGATATAAAATTGAGGTCTAAATGATGATTGAGCTTTTCACTTCAGCAACGCCAAATGGTCACAAGATTAGCATAGCTTTAGAAGAGCTTGGTCTAACATATACTGTAAATGAATTAAATCTCGGCGCAAACGATCAAAAAAAAAATAAATACCTAAAGCTTAATCCCAATGGGAAAATACCTGCAATTATTGATCATGATAATAATGATTTTGTTGTATTCGAGTCTGGAGCTATTCTTATATATTTAGCTGAAAAAACAGGCAAACTTTTACCTCAGAATGAATATGATCGATCAATAACTATACAATGGCTGATGTTCCAGATGGGCGGAATAGGCCCAATGATGGGTCAAGCTAATGTTTTTTATCGTTATTGGCATGAAGAATATCAGCCTGCCATAGAGCGCTATCAAAATGAAGTTAAGAGATTGTTTAGTGTTATGGATGTTCACTTAAATGACAGGACCTATCTTTCAAGTGAGCTAAGTATTGCAGACATTGCATGTTGGCCTTGGGTGAAACTACATGAATGGGCTGGCGTAGGTCTGGCTGATTTTCCTAACTTATCATCCTGGTTAAATATTTTGGGGGAACGCCCATCTTTCATTAAAGGAATAAATACTCCCGCATTAATTTTAAAAGACTCTAAGAAAGACGAATTTGTTGCGGGAGCAAGAAACATGCTGACTAAGTAATATGAACCTGTTTTTACTCTAAAGAACTTCAAGACCATTCAAAATATCGTTTTTGATATCACCTATATCTTCCAATCCAACCGCTATACGAATCAGATTTTCTGTAATTCCTGCTTCGATTTTTTGTTTTTCTGTAAGCCTACCGTGTGTAGTCGTGGCTGGATGAACTATTGTTGTTTTCGTATCACCTAAATTTGCGGTTAACGAAATCAGCTTTGTCCCATCAATTACCTTCCATGCCTCTTTTCTAGAGCCTTTGACTGTGAAAGATAGCACGCCTCCAAAAGCTAATTGTTGTTTAGATGCCAATGTGTGCCCAGGATGACTCTCAAGCCCAGTATAAAAAACCTTAGTAACTTGAGGTTGCTTCTCCAACCATAACGCCAAATCAAGAGCATTACTGGAATGAGCTAGCATCCGAATTCTCAGAGTTTCTAGGCCTTTTAGAAATACCCATGCATTAAATGGGCTCATTGTAGGTCCAGCTGTTCGAACAAAGCCTAAGATTTCACTTATCACAGTTTCTTTTCCAGCCACAATACCACCAAGACATCTACCCTGCCCATCTAAATATTTTGTCGCAGAATGTATGATTAGGTCTGCACCAAGCTTGAGGGGCTGCTGTAACGCAGGCGTACAAAAGCAATTATCTACAATTAACATTGCATTATTATCTTTAGCTATTTTTGATATAGATTTAATATCCGCAACATCACACAAGGGATTTGATGGGGTCTCTAGATACAAAATTTTTGTTTTAGGTTTGATAGCAGCTTTCCAGCTTTCTTTATCAGTTAATGACACAAAGGTTGTTTCTATATTGAACTTCAAAAGATATTTTTCTAAGAGAACAGTTGTGGCTCCAAATACACTTCGAGAGCAGATAATATGATCCCCTGATTTTAAGAGAGCCATACATGTACTTAATATAGCAGCCATGCCAGATGAAGTAGCAACTGCTCTCTCTGCTCCCTCGAGAGCAGCAATCCT
>Ga0222719_10001262_pt1 | contig 24824 bp, 23 predicted proteins | sample C33_34DmetaG_FD_165039 | JGI IMG/M metagenome (GOLD analysis project Ga0222719, IMG submission 165039) | Estuarine water microbial communities from San Francisco Bay, California, United States - C33_34D | ecosystem: Environmental > Aquatic > Marine > Unclassified | place: USA: California...
GTTGATTTCTTTTTACTACGGCTGATGCCTAGTTTACGTCTTCTGTTTATGTTTGCGTATAGTCCTTGTTTCATCGTTTCATTAACATCTCCATCATGCGGTCTAGTTTATGGCTGATCTCTTTAACACTGCTCTCAAGACCCGTCATACGGTTCTCAACAGCGGTGTCTCGTTCACGTTGTGCAGCCAGTTCTACTTCAATCTTTGTTAAACGTCTCTCATCACTATCCAACCGATCTGTCAGCTTTTTAATCATCCACCCAATAACACCAAGAACGATGGCAAGGGCAGAGTCGAGAAAGTGTGAGACGGATTCAGTCATCCGATTACACTACTATCCTAAGTTCTCCTGTGGAAGTTTTATAAACGTCGTTTGTAGCCAAACCTCCGCTTGTAGCTGCACTGTTGTCAGCAAAGGTTGGAAGATTGGGGATTTGAGGAATAATGTAATCAACGGCAGATAGTGTTTTTCTTTCAAACTCAATAGCTTGCTTATCGCTTCCTCCACCTCCAGCTGCGACAGAACCTACAGAAAACTTACCGTCTGCTGAAGAAACATTATAAATACCTTTATCTGTAGCTGACTGACTCGCATCTTTTAGTTGTATAATAGCATCTTGCTGTGCAGTGCAAACTAGTATACCGTCATTACTTGCTCCTGTGCTTTCAATAGTCATTACAGCACTCGCTGTAGAAGATGTAATACCTACTTGAGATATAGTTTCTAAAGAAGAATCATTTAAATCACCACCAATGCGTACTTGGTCAGAGGTATTTATTTTAAATACTGCGTCAGTCGTACTGATCTTATCGTGTGTAACAGCTCCTGTAGTGATAACCGTATCTCCATCTCCTGTGGAAGTAACTTCACCAGTATGATCAGGGTGCGAGTAAGCATCGCTTGCCTTCGCTAGCTCAGTGCTATCCGGAATACCGGGCAGTGGTGGGACAGTGTGTACTATTAAAGTCTTTTTATCGGTGTCTACTGTTACTTCACCGTCCGCTCCCTGAAAGCCAGCGTGTTGTGAAGTTGTTCCTCTTCTTAATTTTACTTGTATGTTTGGCATAGTTAGTTGTGGTTATTGGTTCGCTTTGCTCTCATCGTGTTTACTTACTATCGTTCGATAAACACTCATGCGATTGATCCAAAGTCTAATGTTGTTGATAGTCTGTCTGAGTTTACTGATCCGTTTGTAAGTCCTACCTTAGCTGTATTTAAAGCTACAGCAGCAGAATCTGTATAACTGATCTTTGCAGTGTTAGCGGCTACAGCAGTGTTGTTAGCTACTTCCGTGTCAAAGTCTGAGATAGTAGATGCAGTCTGTGTACCTGTGTGATTACTTCTGTTTCTATTGTTTGTGTCTCTTGTGTTTAACTCAGTAGTAGTTTCAAAGTTAGCTATATCAGAAGTCTGTACAGGAGCAGCAGCGGAAGCAGCGGTATTAAAGTCACTTATCGTACTGGCAGTTTGTGTACCCGTGTGATTAGCTCTATTCTTTAAATTAGCATCACTATCATTAGCAGTAGCACCGTCAGCTACGTTTAACAATGTTTGAGTCTGTGCCACGCTTAACTCTAATATATCAGAAGAACCAGCTGTATTGTTACCAAGTATCGTATTGGCTGGTATCTCTTCTATCTTAGCGAACGTAACGGAATCATCAGCAATCGACGCTAACGATCCAACAGGAGTACCACCAGCAGTAGAACCGTCGTGTACAAACAAGTCCTTGGTATCGGTTGTATATACTAGCTCTCCCTCTTGCCCTATAAACGTAGCGTTATCAGCAGCCGTCCCTCTTCGTAGTTGTACTTCAATACTCATTTATGCAATTCCTCCGTAGCTGTAAGATGCGGTTACTGGATCACCCACTATACTACCGTAATCAAAATCAGTAGGTACATCCGTTATAGCTGTTTTATATCCCCTTTCAATAACAAGTATCTCTTTAGTATTAGCGGGAGGAGAATCAAAACGTATTTCGTTACTTAAACCTACGATTGTATAGTCGTCAGGATCGATTACCTCTCCGTCTATTGTAACTAGAAAAGCAGCAGACGTGGTAACATTACTACTAAATGTCAGTGTAAAGTCTGTTTCAATACCGTCCCCTGTAAATTTACTAAAACTGGGAGGATTACCTGTATCTTGGTTTATTGCAGATATAGCACTGTCAACATAGCTTTTGGTTGTAGCGTCGCTGGCCCCACTGGGAATACCTACATTTATAATACGTTCACCCTTTGCGTCCCACGCTGTACTACCTTGAACTTTCTGCAACGACGCATCGTTTAGTTCCCCTATCTCTTGGTGCAAATAACGATTGTGACGATACGCTCTGTCTAGCTCTGACTCTGTTAATACTGATCCGTTCTCAAAGTCTACAAGGTCTGTGTCACGTTGACTCTGTCTCCTTACTCGTACATTAACACCGTTACCGGGAGCAGTTGTCATTTCCACTCGCTTGGTAGGCAGGTCTGTATTGATGGTAAAATCAGAAGTATCAACACCGTCTACCGCAACCGTTACGTGTTCATCTTCTAAGTATTCAAAGTTGATGGCAAAGAAAGTATTACTACCGTCTCCTGTATAATCGTTGTAGGTTGGTGTTGGCATGATATTATATTATTACTTATTGAGCGAGGAGTTCAAGCACTTAAAAGCCTACAAAGTCTGTTAGAACCTTTAATTGTTTATTTTGTAGCCCTTCGTTTGTTATCTGATTAGTCCACGAGTCGCCATCTGTATCTAGATAATTGTTTCTAAAATCTTCATCCTGTTCTATTTGTTCCCACACGTCGTTTTTAAAACTTGTAACTTTATTAGATATTAAATCAGCTTTAGTTGCGTCGTCTGCGTTCACTTTAACCTGTGGTGCATTCATGTATTCAGGTGAATTAATTAAAATATTTAAATTCTGTCTTAACGTAAGCCCATCAAAATCAACAGTATTAGACATTTTATCCATCCATGCGTCATATAAAGACTGACCTGTCCGTTTGTGATAGAACTTCCTAGTATCCATTCCACTCTTTCTGTAAGTCTGTGTCTGTCCTAGCTTGCCTCTTAATCCTGCTATCTCAGTCATGATAGGATCATTCTTTTTGTCAGACCAAGTTATAGGGCTTATTATCCCCCACCAACCGTCCATACTCCAGACTCTCTCTACTTTCTCACCCAATAGATTTCTACGATATTGACCGGGGTGTATTCCTAGCATTCTTTCTTTTGCACGAGCTTGCCATTCAACTGCTTCTCTTTGAAATTGTTCGTTTATCGCTACTAAATCACGAGTCATCGTAGGACTGAGAGACATAGCCCAACCTCTAGGAATATCCATAGCAGTCTTTTGAGGGTCTAACGCCACATCCAAAACCTCGTACAACCCTGTTATGAAATACTTATTGGTCATATTCTCAACAATAGAAGCACTTAGTGCGTCCACAAATGTTTTGTCAGTATCACTAAGTTCATCAAAAGTTAAACCAGTCATACCCATGTAATGAACAATATCTGCCATAGAAGACATGAAAGTAGACCAAGGTTCTAAACGTTGATAGCTGATTCGTTTCCCTGCTATCGTAATACTATTAGGTCTCCAACCAGCATCAACTAAACGCTTTCTTTGTTCCGTTGTTAAGTAAGCTCCTGTACCTGATATAGCACCAGTAGTAGCAGCGTAAGCCAATGATGAAGTTAAAGCTACTCCCATTATCATATTAGTCATAGCTTCAGCTTCTTGTTCTTTTAACTTCAGCGTTAAATCTTGCTGTTCTCTATATAGATCGTCTAATGTTTTTTCCGTTTCTCCTATGACGTCTTCCGAGGCTCCTTTAGCAGTTCGCATTGCCTCCCCTTTTTCTATGTCATCAGCCAATCCTTTAAGTTGTTTATGTAACGGTGATTGTTTCGCTACAAACTTATAAAGGAAACCACCAGCAGCGGTAGGCGGGAAGTGATCTAAGCCAAACTGAGCGATTGATGTAGGTGTTTTTATAAACGGAACCTGTAGTCTTAAAAGTATTTTTAGAGGATTGTAATGTGCATCTTCTCCACCTCTAGTCCATCTAGCAAAAGCCCTTGCAGTTTGAGAGAAATATTTATCAGCGTAATCAGCTTGGTATGTTATAGATAAAGCCAATTGTTCTACCTCGTTAAACTCTTCTTTACCTGCCCATTGCGGAAGTCCTTCTGACTCTCGAAACGCTTCCTTCATTCTTTTATCTACATAGTCATTCAAAGCTTTAGCGTCCAAACCTTTACCGATACCTTCGCTCATCGCCAAAGAACGCATAGCTCTCATTAGTCCCATGGCTTTAAACGGTTCATCCATAACACCCATAGCTCTAAAGCTTATAGAAAACAACGGATCAAGAGCTTTACCTATCTGAGTAGTAGGTTCTCCTTCTAACATTTCTAACAAAAACTTTCTTAACCTAGTCTCATTACGTTCAGTCTTTACTCCGTACTGTTTGATTAATTCTGTTAGTTTCTTTTTATCTTTTAAAGCAACCTTAATAGGTGTCGCACTAACAGCCACCTCGCCCGCTTCCATTAAATCTTCTTCATGCCTCCTAAAGGATTTAGGTAAAATAGCTGACTGTCCTTTGTCTTTGTAGGTCTGCTTCATCAAGTCCCAAAACGTAGTAAAGTTAGAGAAGTATTCCGACATCCCTTGTACCTCTGCTTTCGCTAACTTAAAAGCCTCAGCTGTAGATATATCCTCAAAAGGGTTTGTTTTGGCTTTTATGAAAGCTTTAACAGCTTGCTGTATGGGCTGGTATACAACATTAAAAGCAGCAGTAGGCACACCAACTAACCAAGTACGAGGACTGAATAACATCATATTCATTCGCACTGTTTCAAAAGCTCTTAACATTAACTCAAATGTACCTGAAGCTGCTTGGTCAAATTCTCTAAAACCTGACAACTCTCTAATTAATTTCTCAGCTAATTCATTCTCAGCTTCTATATCAGCGTTCTTTACTTTTTGTTTGAGAACTTGTTTAGCTTTCCGTGCTTCTTGTTGTAGTAAAGCTATGTCTTGCGGTGTATTGTTTTCGTTAGCTTTTTTAGCTAAGTACTCCCGTATTTCTTTAATACTTTTATCAGACATTTCGTCTAATTCTTTTATGTTCGCTCTTAAATTAAACTTTTGAAATAACTCCTTCGACCTAAGTTTTCGTATAACATCATCACGCATTTCAGCCAACGCATTACTCAAGTCAGCTCTTACGTGATCTAATAATACTTCTTTTTCTATCGGACCTAAATCAGTCTTTTTAGCTATACGGTCAGCTACTTCATCAACAAGCACACGTTCGTTACCTTCTTTAATAGCTTTATTTAAACTCGTGCCAATGCTTTTTAATTCGTCGTTTATTATTTTATTAACAAGTTTTGCTCTGTTAGGTAGTACATCGAATAAACGTTTACCTTCCTTGCCTGTTAATAAATCGTTTAAAACTTTTAATGCTCTGCTTTTATCTTCTGCTTTTATATTTTTAGCATCAGATATTTCCTTAATCGTTTTAGTTATAGACTCACGATACTTCTCAGGATTGGCTAGTATATCTTGTACATTATCTAAAACAGACGATACTCGCTTAGCAGCCTTTTTATTACTCTTAACTGCGTCTGTTAATGTAGTTGTAATCCGCTTGGAGAATATATCTAGGGATGCTTTTTGTTGTGGTACTTTTTTCTGTAGAGTCTTAGATACATTCTCAGCAATACTCCGCTGGTACTTAGACCAAATGTTTTCAACAGCGTTATTTAAAGAACGTCCAAACGTGGCATCTAAAGCATCAGACAGTGTGCCTCCTTTGATAACACCATCTACATCTGCTATCTCTTTCTTTAAACTGTCTATTATAAATTCGTCTTTTATTTTTCCATCCTTAACGTCGCCTACTAATTTAAGTAAGTCGTCTATCTGATTCATCCGTTTTAAGACTTCGGGTTTATACACCATAGACTTACTAAAGAAATCCAAAGGATCAGCAGCAAAGGCTCTAAGAGATTGTCCAGTTATTCTACCAGCCCTAGCTCGTATCTCCATCAACTTTCTGTATCTTCTTACATCAGTTTCAAAAGTACTTAAAATAGCTCTAACAGATTCAATATCTTTCTGCTTCAACAAATCCATCATCTCTATGATCTTAGGATTCATACGTTCAGCTACACCTTTCTCTAAGTTCACCATCCTTCGTATCTGATCCGGTAAACTAGACGCTCTGTTTATATATTCCTCAATGTCTAACTCAGGACTCTTAGGCTCTTCTTTTTTTAGTTTAGGTGCTTCTGCATCAGCCTTTTTGAAAGCTTCTTCTTTTTTCTCAGGTGCAATATCTTCTTTGGGTTTAACATCACCGAACAGTTCATCTAACTCTGGGTCTACCTCGTCTACTATATCATCCTTTGGATTTAACTCAGTAAGAACGTCGTCTTTGATTTTGTTCTCATCCTCGATTACTTTCTTTAATTCTTTCAGTGCAATACGAGCGTCGCCTTTACCCTCGGCAGCTTGGCGTACTTTCTTTAACGCTTTAAACTTACGCCACACCATGCCTGTATATCGACCTACACCAAATGTGGTTAAGTTAACGCCAGCTCCTAAAAGTCCACCTTCAATCGTTGCCTGTAATCTTTTCTGAAAAGCTTGATCTGCTTCGTGGTCTTCTATGTCTGTTGTTATATAATCAGCAACAGCACCTCTTAATGCCCCCTCCGATGCTATACCAGCTAGTCTTGCTGCCTTTTTACCCTTGGGTGTCTTTGTTATTAGACCTGTCAGTTTTGTTGTTTTAGCCGACAGTCCTGTAGCTTTGCTTACACCTTTTATTGTTGTAGATATAGCACCGCCGGGAACCCAAAACGATCCTAACCACGATCCTATCTCAGCAGTTATGTCTTCAGCAGCACTTTGTGGTTCTTCGAATAATTCATCTTCCCATCTAGCTCTTGTAGAAAACTCAAACCACTCATTTAAAACATTATATATGTCCTCGGTCGCCCGTACTGGTATTCTACTTAGCGTCCTTGTAACATCTCCCCTTCTCTTAGTCCACGATGTAAAACTGTCCCAGTAATCGTCATCCTCACCTAAGTCAGCAGGTTCAGGGTCTAAAGTGGTATAGTCACGTAGGGGCTTTGTTGTTTCCCACCAGTCTTGCTGAGTACTTAAACTAGGAAGCGATGTCGCCTCGACTGTAGGAGCCGTGGTATCCCACCAATCATTTTGTGGATCAGCCATTATTACTTATTAAACAATTCTCTTTGAGAACCTATAAAAATCATTAAATTAGGAGGAAGGATAACGCCATCTGTATTTGGTTCTGTAGGACCGTCGAATATGCCAAACTTATCTCTCATCTTACGTAAAGTAGAAAATTTAGTATCTTCTATATTCTGCTCTTGCAAGGGCAATTTATGATATTCAGTAAGTTCATTTATGTAAGCGTCTCCTAGTGCTCTTAAATCGTCTACTTTACCAACAACAGGTGTCATACGCCAATCAACTAAATCTTTTTTAATATCAAAGTTAGGGACTTGGTCGATACTGCTGTAACCAAAGCGTTGCCTAAGAAGTCTAGATGTTTCTTTCATCCGTGCAGGTGCATCTTTGTCGTCGAAAAACTCAGGGAGACCCAAGTTACTAACTTTAACTGAAGAGCTAAGGGCAGCTACGTTCTGTTCTTTTAATAAAGCTTTATCAAATCTATCAGCAGCCTCTAAAGCTTTAGCTCTCATAGGAGACCCTGCCCCTGTCATTTCCCTAAAAGCATAGTCTTTTTCCCCTATAGTTTCCTCAGAAAAAGGGGATAATTGCATCTGTGTTGGACTACGTAGACCTCGAATAAATCCTAACCAAAGTGGTTCTAAATCTCTTAAATCTCTTTCGGCTTGTTCTAGTTTGTTGTTAAATTCAGTAGGATCAAAACCTTTAAATGCTTGTCTCTTACGCTCCTGATCGCTTACAGTCTTTATAGTTTCCTGCAATCTCTTCCAACGTCCTTGTAATTGTTCGGATATTTTCTTTTCTTCCTCCAACATCAACTCTTCACGATTAGGATCATCCGGGTCAATTTTATCTGATGCTTCTCGTATTAAAGTTTCGTACCTTGTTTTAAAACCAGATTCATAAGGCTCAACCAACTGATCTATTTGTGCTCGGCTTGCTGTTAGTTTACCCGCTTGCATATACAAAGCTTCAGTGTTTGTTTTTAAACTATTATTAAAAGACGAGGTAGTTGTTTGTTTAGCTTTTGAGTTTTCCCACCATTTCTTTTTATCTAACTCTAATTCTTTAGCAACGACAGCAGCCCTAGCCTTTTTGTCCATTATAGGACCACCCTTAAACCCTGCACCACCTGAGCTTAAAAAATCAGACGATGTGAGAGTAGGGTTCGTTTTAGCCATCTCTTCAAATCTATCTATCAGTTGAGGGAGTTCCTCGTTTGTTAGATACATACTGCTAAGCTGTAGCTGTTGGAGTCTAGTACTACCAAAAGAACGTGCTGCCTTACCGAAAGCTTCTCTTGTTACATCGCTATCTAAAAATCTACTTAAATAACGAGTATATCCAGCTACGTCACTATTAGAGTAAACATCATTGGCTATCTCTAACGCTTCCTCACTGGAATATCCAGCGTGTTGTAACTGTCTTGCTATCTCTCTTTTCGCTCTGTTATCTATTTCTTCGTTACCTGTAGCTCCAGCTTGTATAGCGTTACTTGCAATGGTATATTCGTTTACAATCCTTTTAGCTACATCGTCTACATCAGATTCAATCTTTTCTCTAGCTTGTGCTATCTGATCTCTGAATGTTGCAGTCCCGGAACGTATTGCAGCTCCTTCTCTGTTGATGTTTCCTAGAAAACCTTTATCACCTGTTAAATCAATCTTCGTTAAGTGGTCTAGTATTCTCTCAGCTTTTTCGGGTTGCGGGTCGTCTCCAGCTAATAGCCCTCTAATATTAGGCACAGCAAATCCGTTCCAAAGTAGTTCAACAGCACGAGACCTCGGTATTTTATTTTCTACCATTAAGTCCAAACGTTCTTTAAGATCCGCTTGTAATGCCTCGGCTTGCTCTTTTGTTTCTGTACCTAAGACACGATCACCAAAGTCTTGATTTAAACCTTGAATGTACATATCTTCATTGAAACGCTGTATGACTTTGTCTCTTTTTTCTGTGGCTTCTATCTTAAATCTGTCTTTTATTTCAGAAGAGAACTCCGCAAAACCTTGTAATGCTAATTCAGAACCACCAGCTTGACGTAGTCTTTCAATAGAAGCCGTCTCTTCTTCCTGCATTATTTGGTCTATTATATCATAGTTACCGTTCTCAGGATTCATTTCGACTTCTTTTAATCGTCCTTGTAATCCCCCAAAGAAGTTAGCTTTTGCCTCCCGTTGTCCTATATGTTTCCTAAATCCTTTCTGATAACCAAACAACTGAGAACGTGGCATCAAACCTTGATCGACTAACTTCTCACCTGCTGCGTCTAATCCTTCAATAGCGTCGTCTAAATCTGCTGAAGCTGCTGCTATCTGTCCTTCCTTAACTCCTTGTTTATATTCAAAGGCCTCTAGCCCTGCGTACTGCTGTCCTATTTTACCCGCAACGTTTAGCGACTTAGCTAGATTAATTAAAGGAGATTCAGGTGCTTGTTGTGTAGCTACTCTAATACTACGCCAACCTGCTGGACTAACAGTAGCCTGAAGAGAAGGTTTTTTAAATAGTTCTGCCATATTATGCCTCTAAACTAGCTCGGTATGAACGACCTGCGGTGTACGATTGTATACCACCACTCAAAGATTGTAGTCCAGCTAACGTTAAACTAGGACGTGATATAGGTTTAGCTATTCCGATCTGACGTTGAGTAGTAGCAAACCCTGCTTGTTCAAGACCCATAGCAGTAGCCACTTCTCCCATACCTTGTTGTTGTGCTATTCTAAATTGAACACCGCCAGCTTGTCTTGTTATATCATCACGTAAAGCTTCAAGTGATAATCCTGTTATACCACGATTAGCTGCAATAGCTGTTGCTGTTCCTAAAGCTCCTTCAGTTCTTCTAGCTATATCAGCTAATTCTTCCCCAGCTGCTTTTTGTTTCTGAGCCTCCTGTATACGTATTGCTGTTTGTTCCTGTGCAAAACGTTGACGTTCAGCTGCTGCTGCTTGTGCTTGGTGTTTAGCTTGTGCTTTCGCTTGTTGACGTTGTCCTGCGTAAGAAACAAGAGGAGATGCCACACTAGCAACAGTACCTGCCCCCAATAAACCTAAACCCAATGTAGACGCACCTGCCTGTACTGCTGCTGCCGCTGAACCGTAACCTGCTATTGCTGCTCCTATTGCTGGAAAACACATATAATTACTTCCTCTCTAATATAAATGACATATACCCATCGTACTGGCAATCGCTAAACTCAGCACCCAACCACTGCAACCACCTGTAACTCAACGTGTTAGTCTTCATTACTACGTTAGTCAGAAAGTCAAAACCTACCATCATCTCATCTACCCACTGCTTTGAATGTTTAAGAAAGTACTTCTTAGCGGTGGCCAATCGTCGTGTTCCTAACAACCACACAACACCAACGTTCTCGTGTGGAGTGACACCAAAGCTGCAATACAATCCGTCGTTACCTCGTAGTGAATAACACTTACTGCTTGTTTCAAACGATAGGTTGACAGCGTCCTTTGGGTGGTGCATTAGACCGATACATTCCATCATGTCCTCTTCTCTCATATCGTCGTACAATTCGAACGCATCCATGTCCGGCATAGCTTCCTCTACCCTAAGACCCATATCGTTTACTCCTTGGTACAACCATTGATTCAAACTCAGCAGCTAACAACTTACACGGCAACGCACTATCACTCTTTACTTCAATAGTCACCTTGTCGGGTTGTCCTTGTACTGCAAATCTGAAGTGACCGTCTTGTGGTACGAACTCGTTTAATAAAAGATTAGCTCCTGTAATGTCAGGATTGAACACATACTTATAGGTGTCACGGTACTCAGGTGTTACTTCAACAACAAAGTGTCCAGTGTCTGCATAGTTGATACTACCGTTACGGATCGTTTGGAATGTATAATCAGAAGCACTACGTCCTCCTCGTTCCGTTGGTTGTTTTATCGCTTGGTTAGAGAACCTGTACAACATATTGTACGGCTTGCCTATAACAAAGTACGTATCGTCGTTGTAAGTCTTACCTAATGCCCACGCTGTTGCGGAACTAAAGTCTGTACTAACAACCCAGTAATCTGTCCAATCAGCACCTGTACCCGGTTCAGTAGCAGCTGTAGAAGTGTGTACTTGAGTATCAGGATCAGTATGTACGCACTTATAAACTGTACCACCATTACTCACATAACTAGCTAACGCACCTGTTACATCCACCGTAGTGTTGTCCACCATAGTAATAGCTCGTTGTGTTCCTATCTTAGTATAAATCTCTATATCAGTACCAAGACTGACGTTGTATGGTATATTACTAATACGTGTCGTTTTAGCAGCCGTATCGTAAGCAGCTACAGTAACATCGTTTCCGTCTACCCTACTGTCCAACAACAACGGATACGCTAGTCCTTCGTCCGTCAGTCCGTCTTCCAACGTCAAGAACTCTAGGTGTAACCCTTCAGTATCCTTGGTTATCATGTACAACTTACTGTCTATGAAATCAAAACCAACAACGTCACGATCAAAAGTAAACTTCATCCAAGCACTCTGTACCTTCTCCTTGTTGCTCCAGAAGTATTTATAAACGAACAACGTCTTCAGATCGCTGTCTACACCGATACATATAGTATTCTCTTGCTGGCTACCTGCTATCTTACGTACATTGTTTGGTATGTACTTGGGTACTTGTTGTGTAACTTCCTCTGCATCAAACAGTTCTGTATTGTTATCAACAAAGTATTCATACATTCCTTCGAAGTCGTTACGTTTAAATGTAAAGTATATATAGTTACCGAGAGCTACGGGTTCTACACTGTCTGATATGTCGTACTCAGTAACAGGAGAGATAGCCACCGTCCTAGGACTTAGTACATCAGCACCACGCAATACGAACTGGGACTGCTTACTGAACAGCATCAGCTTCTCTTGGAACGGTATAGCGTGTTGTAAGATAGCTACCTTTGTGTGACTGAGTCCGACGTCTATCGGTGCACTGTCTAACAGCTGCTGTGTGGTAGTCCTAAAGAAGTTAAAATAGTTGTCTGCTTCGCTAAAGATAACAGATGTATCAGTAACAAACCCTAAACGGTTCTTGAAGAAGAAGACGTCGTTGATAGTTTGGTCTACAAAAGATGGGAATGGATTGGTGTAACCGTCACCCGCTCTACGTCTCCCATATCCCGGTGGTCTCTCAAAGTATTGAGCGTTTGTCTTCCAAGGTTGTGCGGAGTTAACAGCAGTTGTAGTTACCCAATAGTCAAGCCACGATGTACCGTCATACGAAACACCAGAAGACCATGCGGACGCAGAACTTATACTAGGATCAGCAGTCCAATACTCTACCCAATCAACACCCGTTCCCGGTTCGTTTGCAGCTGCTGAAGTGTGATCCTGAATACACCTATAAAAAACTCCGCTCGATTCTACAGCATCACCTGTACCCGGTTCAGTATCAGCATTCGATATATGGTCTTCTACTAGGTTATAATACGTTCCGTTGTTTACTACTATGTTAGAGTATTCGTTTGGTGTTTGTAGTGTAAAACTATTTATCTTACCTGTAGTCGCGTCGTAGGAATCAACAACAAGGACAATCGGCATAGTTGTGAAGTCGATAGTTGTATCAATACCTCGTGCTCCTTTAGCGGATTCAGACCCATCGTCCCATCCTACTGTTTCAACCCAACTACCCTCACCAAACTCTTCCCTGTCTTTTGTTTGAAAACGAACGTAGTAATCATCCTGTGCTATATCAGCATCTCCTCTTACTCGCACCCTAAAGTTATTGTAACATTTCGCAGGTAGGTCAGTAATGCTACCAACTTCTTTATAAGCTAATCCTAAACCTTGGTTACCTAATCCGTCTTCTGTTCTTATACTAAAATCTGTATCTCCAGTTATCTTAATAACAGCACCGTCTCGTTCTACTTCAAAATTACTACCACCGGGGATAGAAAGACCAGTCAAGAAATCGGGCATAGTAACACCCGGAGTAGAAGGAAAAGATGTGTAAAAAGTTTCTTGAGTTTCTACGCGGTAGTTACGGTTTGGATTTGTTTTTGCACCTAAAACGGTAGCATCAGCCTCTATTTTCTTAATCGTAAGCACAAAAGGTTTATCAAAAGTACCCGGTACTGTTTGCGTATTGTCGTACCCTCTTCCTTTATGCGTGAGTACCGACGATTGAACAGCACCGTTCGCCCCTATAATAAGAGTACCTTTAGCACCTATACCTATTTTTTGAGCTAAGTCGGGTTGTATTCCCGGTACCGTAGCATCGTCTTCAAACTGTTCAATAAAATATTCATAGGATGTAGCTTTTGTGTAAGTCTTTGATCCTTGACCTAAACCCGTTCTTACGGTTGTCTTACCACTCGGTTCAAAACCACTTCCTCCCGTAAGCGACACTCCTCCAACTATGCCTTCTGAACCGAAGTAAGCGTTCAGTATTGTCTCTAAATCCTGTGCTATGACTTCAGTATCTGCGTGTGTCCCTGAAGAATTAGAACTACCACTCTCATAAGTATGCCCCGAAGGCGGTGTTTTATTACTTTGTGTAGACGTACCACCGTGCGGTATGACATCTCCGTCTATGTAAATGTCGTAAGTCTTCTCGTAATCTCCCAGCTTAACAAACACCAAAGCGTTATATTTACCTTCGTCGTCTTGTACGTGTTTTGATAACAGAACAGTATTTGTATCTACTTTTACTTCTCTCTTCTTATTAACAAGAAACGTATAGTCAGCTACCGTCAACGCTCTCAGATCATTCAAGGGATCAGTAACAGAAGTACCAAGACTAAGATAGCTGTTAGCAATAGATGTAACGGTAACAGGTATAGATGTACCTAACGATACGTCGTAAGCACTAACACCAGCAGGAATACCTAACGATACATTACCTAACGATACGACTATAGCGTACTGGTTGGTTTCGTCCCGTTTAACAAAGTGTGTGAATATATTAGCCGTACCGTCTGTGTCTAAATTCTTTACGTAGTTGGTATTAGGACGTTTCTTTAGTCCCTCAACAACAGTAGCCCAAGCATTGATCTGTTCGTCGCACTGACCGGGATAACGCAGATTGTCAGGCTGCTGCGATACACCTTGGGCTAAGTTAGGTACGCTATTTACTAACAGAGGCATTACCTGTCAAGCACACGCATTACGCTGTAGTTATCAAAGATAGTACGGTCTGCATTCTCGGAGTCACTATCAATAGCCCGTGCTTTCGCTTCGACTTCGTCTCGTAGTGCAAATCCTTCGATCTCACGACTACCAAGAAAACGATTACTGAATATACGGGCAGCTTTAATAGTGATGTAGTTTCTAAATTGTTCAGGTATCTCTGTAAAGTCTAACTGAAAAGTAACAGAGGCTTTTACCTCTTTTGTCCAGACGTCTGTGTGATTCTTCCTGTCGTATAAAGTATTACCACGTTGTACAGGATCGACGTCTGTATATATCTGTGGGTCTAAGTCTATGGTTAACACATTGCGGGGTAAAGTAATCTTACTGTTAGTCGCATCAGGAGTGAATGGATATTCGTGCTCCGTGTTAAAGTGCCAACCTTCTGACTGTACGGCTCTACTCGTTTCGTCTAACACATTCTCTGCTTGAACCACGGTAATCGGAACAGCAGTGCCTCCTAACGTGTTAACGGGTGCTTCGCCTATAACGGCAATCATTGTGTTTACCGCTTCGAGTTTAGTTGTAAGAGCCATTGTAATAAAGGTTTCGGTAGAAGGGAGCGGAACGAATCACAGACCTCCCAACACCGAGAGAGTGGTTACTTCTGAAGTTCGATAGCACACTCAGGACGGAGGATTCCGTGACCCATAGCATACTTCGCAACGAAAAGCGTACCTTGACGCTCAATTTGGTACTCAGATTCAGTAGCCAAGTCGAGCAGTTTAACTGTTCCAACAGCAGCGGAATGAGAAACAATACCAAGTGTGTTAAGGAAGTTTCCGTTGTATCCTACGCCTCCAGTACCGAACACATCATTAGAAGCCAATCCGTCACCTGTAGAAACAGCAGACAAATCAGTTGATGGGATGTGGTTGGATTTGTAGATAGTGATACCTGCAATCTGTGGGATTGATCCAGAAGCAATGCTTCCTAAACCTCCGACGTCTTTATTGACAGCAGAAGTAGAGATAGCGAGCGTTCCTGCACCACCAGTGATTAACTTGTAGTACTCTTGAGGACGAAGAACGCAGAAACGACCGTCACTAGGAACATCGTTTTCGTCGAGCTTCTGAGCTGCAGTAAAGAGAGCAGCTGTTAATTCAGCACCTGTAGGATCAGTGTTGTCTGCATCATCAAGTGAGTCAGCACCTGTACCCATTGCGTTAGCAGAAACGTCAAGAATACCACCAGCTGGGCGACCAGACAAGTTAGCGTCAGAACGAGCAGCAGCAATGAATACTTTAGCAAGAGCTTCATCGAAACGTTTTGCAAGAGCCTTACCCAACTCGTTAGCGTAAACGCTGCGGATGTCGTAGTGGTTCTTCATGTCATCGATGTTAGCCAAGAAAGTAGAAGCTACTAACATATCATCAATAGTGATAACACGTTCTGTTTTCTTGATGTCACTAAGGTATTTGCTTGTTGCTCCACCTTCCTCAGCGATGTTCTCACCGGGTGTGTGGTAGTTAGCCGAAGCAATACCTGTTACTGGGAACTGAGCGGATTTACCGTTCTCAATTGTACGAATAGTGTGTAGTGGTTTAAAGATGTTAGACTCTTCAAAGCTTTGCAGAATTTCTCCGCTGAACTTTTTGAGGAACAACTCGTTGTTATCAGTACCTGCAACTAATCCTGCTCCAGCACCTCTAAGACCTACACGACTGGGATCTGTTATACCTTCTCCTGCCATAATATATAATCTCCTATGTTAAGTTATTAATTGATTGTGTTTGTTTGGTTGACTTTCACTTCGTTCGTTCACACAGGATTGTCCTCCGCAGAGGGTCGAGGGACTAGTAGTCGCTAGTTGTCTAATTAAATATGTTACCGATTACTATAAGACCAATAAATGCACCAATTGTCAACACTAGGACTTTCTGACGTGGTGGTAGATCGTTGTAGATTCTAAGTAATCTTTCTATTTGATATTTCATCTTTTGCTTTCTTGTGTACGTATCTCGTATATATGATTGGTATGACATTCCACAAGACTACACCGATGAGGCACAGCTTTAGCAAGCCATAAATTTCGTTTAACATACCGTCAAAAAACCCGTTATCCATTGACGCATCTAGTTGATTATTAACGAGTTGCTTTATATCTCCTTCACTTAACGCCTTGACTTGTTCCGTTAAATGTTTGTTTTCTTCCATGTATTTGGCTGTTTCTCCCACACCCCAACCAAGTGCAGCACCACCAGCAGCGGTTCCCGGACCTCCTAAACTACCTACTGCTGCTCCACCCGTAGCTCCGAGAGCCGGATAAAATGATGCCTTGGAACAACCCGCAAAACTCCCCATAACCGATAAAAGGGAGAAAACTAAAGCGAGTCGTCCAAGGCATCTGTTCACCTTACTAATTATGAATGAAAGAAATCATATATTACTCACAGCCAGTCGTCTGTCAATCTCTTGATGATAAGCTTTGTCACCACTACGATAACGTGGGTCTGACTGTGCACGTGCTAATTCTTGCATACTCTTAAACGGCATGGTTGATGAACCACTAACCGCACCTTGCACTAAAGTTTTTGGACGACTGCCTGTAGCATTCTGATAACGAGCGTATAGTCCTTGTACTGCTAACTTCGCTTGTTGTACTGACCCAGACGTGACGGCTTCGTCAAACGCATCGACCTCTTCGGATGGTAAGTGTTCGTTTGCCCATTCAGCCATCTGATCGTAGTCACCACCTGCCACTCCTTTGATCTGGGCTTCTTCTGATTGTAATAAAGCTTGTTGACCAGCTGCGTAACTATCGACGAGATCACGTGGTAGTCCTACTTTTTCAAGCTTTTGATAAGTTTCATCAGACAGCTGACCGTCATTTTGAAAGAACTCCTGACTAGCTTCCACAACAGCTTCGTTATAATTACCAGCTTCTGGCTTGTCGTTTTCATTCTCGGTCTCTTCGGTTTGTTGTGGTTCTTCTTCGGCTTGTTGCTCTTCGGCGGTTGGTTGTCCAAGTTTCTTCTCAAGCTCACTATAAGCGTTCGCCATGTCTTCCGCTGACTTGAACTTTTCAGGTAACCATTCAGGACGTTCTTCCGTCGATGCTTGTTGTTCTTCCGTAGTCTCAGCAACTTCGTCAGTCTGAGCTGCTTCGGGTTCGATCTCATTCGGTGCTTTCTCGTTAATCTCTACTCGGTGTAGTTCTGCCATAATTTATTATTCCTCGGTAGGTTGTTCTTGTTGTGTTGCCATGTACTGCTCCTGTGCAGCATTGATAGCGGGTGCTACGGCAGGGCTTCCCAACTTCATCATCATCTCTTGTTGTTGTTGCATCTGCATAGCTTGTTGAATCTCTTCTTCCGTCTTGATTAGTCCCTCAGTTTCTATACCAAGAGCAGTAGCACGACGCTTGAAGTAATCAGATACGTTAAGATATTGATTGACTGCTTGTGGTCCTACTACCTGATTAGCACCAGCAAGAAACATATCAAGACGATTAAGATCATTACCACGACCCAATGCTTCCACACCAGTAACGATGGTAGGTTTAACAATATCCTTGGGTAGCTTAGGTAGTCGTTTCTCTTTGGACATACGATCCATCAAACGAGTGACGATAGGCAGTTGCATCTCCTGAGCTAAGAGAGAGTAGAGACCACCGAGGGCAGCTTCAAGCTCTTGGCTTAACATCCGTATCTCCTCGGCAGTCACTCTCTCGGCATCTCTAACAACCCCCGATGTCAGTAGAAAGGCTTGGCTCAATCGATCTGTTATACCAGCCATTGTAGTCTGTGCTGTCCGTAGATCGTTGAACTTATTAAGTTGTAAGACGGAGACGTCTCCTTCGCTGCCTTGTACAATCGCACCGTTAGGAGCTTCAGCCAGTGTCCTTGCCCGTGTCGTTCCGTTAGGATTGACCATGAACAATACCTTAGCTGCTGCTGCACTGGCTTCTACGATTGATTTAGTTAACGACTCCAACGAGCGAATGTCTCCGATATACTCTTCAACAAATCCACGTCCGTAGTCTTCTCCATCTATTTGAGTGTAACGCAAGGGTAGCCACGGGGACTTTTCTAACGGATAACGTCCTACGCTTTCCTCGATCAGCATACCCTTTACGTCTTGATACACTTTAAATTCATCATCTTCACGCACGATAGCAGTGTACAAATCACACGTGTTTTCTTTCTCTTGTCTGTACACTTCTTCCCGTACCGACTCAGGTAACATCATAGGTGCTACTGTTTCTTTCACAGCTATGTGTGTAACGTTACCCATTGGATCACGCTTAACAACGTAACGATCCAACTTAAATGTTCTCATACCTCCTTCGTCCGGCAAGTATAACAAAGCGTTACCCGTGATCAAAAGATTCTTGAGTGCTTGAAATATACCGTTCCTAAAGTTCTGTACTTCTACTTCCTGTGATACACTACGTTCCACATCAGCTAAAGCTTTCTCTAAGTCTGTACGTAGCTGCTCTGCACCCTCTTGCCCCAGTTCAGCTTTCGCTTTGTCTAACTCGTATCTATCTATAACAAGACGAAAGAACGGAGCGTTCGGTGGTAGTAAAGCTAACAATAACTTAGACGATAGATTCAGAACACCACGTGCTCCTATGCCTTGGTACGGTGTGTAGTATTTAGTGGCGTAGTTGTGCCCGTCAGGAGGCAGTACATAGGGTAGGGTTAACTCTGACGATTGACGTCCTCTGTCTAAAAACGACCACCGCTGGTTCTCTAACGAATGGTATAACCCTTGGGCTGTTTCGTGCATACTTATGCTTCGGGATCGCTAGCCCACTCAGGACCACTTATTACATCAAGTATCTCAGCGTGGTTATACTCCGTCTTACCGAGTAGAAAGAATGGTTGTGTACCTTCGTACTTAACAATCGTCTTAGTGCCGTCTAAACTATAAATCAACGCATCAGCAGATGCCTCTAACACTTGATTGAAATCTACGCTTGGAACTTCCGATGCTTCTATAATTACATAATTTCTCATATCTTTAATTAGCTAGGGACATTAGTATCTGTGATTGAAGCACCTGATGCTGTTAAATTTTCGCTTCCTACTTGGTCCGTGATGGTAGAACCTGAAGCACTGTCGCCCATCCTCCACCAATGAGTAGTATTGTAGCTACCAGATAAATCATCAGGCACTCCGCTGTTATATATAGCTGACACATCGCTTGCAGAAAGCCCTTGTGAGTGGAAACTTATCTCATCCATTTGACCGTCAAAGAAATAACCTGTAGCATGATAACCGAAGTTTCCAATATCAAGTGCAGTTGAGTTACTAATGCTACTTTTTTCAATACCATTAATATAGACTTTTTGTGTGCCACTTGTCCTTTCTACAACGAGGTGATACCAATTATTTATTGAGTAGGCTGATGTTATATCAACTTGAGTACCCCAACTTTTTAGAGTAAGAGTACCATTACTGATGTATGCTCTCCCAGATGCCCCTTTGAATAAGAAATCTTGTGAAGTACTCTCTGGATAGAACCACATTGATACAGCTAAGTCATTCGTACCTAAAGTTATATATCTATTAGTTGCGGAAGTACCAAAATATAAGTGGTCATCTATACTATCAAAGTCTGCACTATATGTGTTAACGAACGGAGCAGTAGATGTGTCCCCTGTTACATAATAATTGTCAGTAGAGATAGGTACTAAATCAATAACTCCATACTGTCCGATAGTAGCCACTCCTAAGTTGTAGCCAGCTACAGTCGCCCCCGTTCCAGCTTGCAGTACAACTCTGCCCGCTCCTTTTTGTACGATGGTGCAATTAAAACCACTACCCAAACTTTGAGGTACTGTGATGTAAGCATTGTTAGATTCATCTACGATTACAACCTTACCGTTATCACTAGCTGTCAAAGTATATCCTAGAGGCGTGCCTGTGAATGTGGGAGTGGTTATTGCTTTTGCAGTCGAAGCGAAGTCTGTACTTGCTGATGTTGCTGCTGTGCCTAGACCTAAGTTAGTGCGAGCAGTAGCAGCGTCGTTGAGATCACTCAAGTTGTTTACTGCTTCTAGGTCTCCCTGCGGAGCCGCCGCCATTAAATTGGTAACAGTTAATTGTTTTGTTGTACTATCGGTATCATCAACGACAGCTAGGAAATCAGCTCCAGCTACTGTTGATAAAACTCCTAGGTCACTTATTTTTTTATTAGCCATGAGTATTAAGCGGGTTCAAATAATAATATTTCTTTGAGTTCAGTTGTCAATGGTTCACTTGCTTCTGTAAGGATTGCTCCGTCTATGACTTCTTCTTGTGGTACGTCAAATCCGTAGAGCTTTTCAAAGGCAGGTCGTATGAAGTTGCCGGGCAACGGTGTTATGTTGCTAGGTTTCTCTATCGACGGTGTGAGAAGTAATGACATTCTTTATAGAGAGTCAACTGTACCAGTAGAGAACACGCTGTGTGTACCGCTGGTGTAAGCTGTGATGTTAGCTCTGATCTTTTCGTAGTGACCGTGGTCATCTCTGATCATTACATCTCCGTCAGTGGTTACGTCTTCAGAGTGGATCGTTCTCCATCCTCCTCCAATGTACGCCTGAATGGCTATGGTTGCTGTACCGCTGACTGTAGTAGAGATTACAAATGTATATCCCTTAGTACGCTCAGACCCGAACGAACTACCCGCCCCTGCTGATGTAGCATCTGAGAGTAGTGTCTTTTTATCTAGTGTGCGAAGGCTCATGTGTTATATTATTACTTTGTTTTATTGTGAAAGTTGTACGCCAGTCTGACCAGCTGCTCCACCCATTGAAACACTAGGACGACGAACAGTCAATTGTTGTGTGCCTCGACGCTTCTTAGGTTCCGCTCTCATAGCTCGTTGAGTAACAGCACGTTCCGCAGTAGGTAGCGGAGGAGGAGGTGGTGCTGGTGGTGGTGGCGGTGCGGGTACGGATGGTGAGCTAAAGCACATGACTATTGTTTGGTTACTATGTTATCTTGAAGTTGTTCGTCGTATATCTGTTGTAAATAATTAATTACACTACGTTGTCCTACTTTAAACCATACCAATCTATCGTCGTCTGTCAACAGCGGACATTTATCCGGGTACAGCTTGTCAAGCTTATCTATTAAATCTTTGCTAAGAGCGGGTAATACTATTTCTTCAGTTGTCATATAAGTTCTAGTTGTTTATTTTCCTGTTTACATCCTACTCCCCACTGTTCAGCCATAGCATCTGCTATACCTTGAAATGTTTTAGAGCGTAGCTTCTGTCTCTCTGCTTTGGTCTTAGCTTTAGCAAATGCTTCAGCGTACCAAGCCGGATGTTTCTTACCGCTCTTGAATGTAACAAACTCACCCTTACCCACAATCTTGGTAGGTTTTAACTCAGGCAGGTTCTTTAACCATAGGCAGGTAGTCTTCTGTGCTTCGTTCCCAAACTGCCAAGGCTGTATGATCTGATCCGGCTTTCGTATCTCTGAAGATATAACACTCACAGGATTTTCAACTGCTATCCGTTCAATCGGTGCATCCATAAGTAACCTGACAAAATCCAAGGCGTCTCTTCTGTTAGTCCACCGCTCTTCATTCCTGCTGCCGTCTTTGTTATATAACCATCTGTTACCGCTTACCGCTAGGTAGGTGCAGGGAGGATGAGCGATCATTAAGTCCCAATTGTCGTCGAGTATATCTGTAACGGAGCCTTGGTAATGTGGACCCTCTACATCTGTCGGTAATAAGTCACAAGACATTGCGTCGTGTCCTTTTTTAATGAAAGCATCTCTAACTGCTCCACTATATTCACACGCTATAAGTACTTTCATTCTCTATATCATCCAGTTCTATTGGTAAATTACCTTTGTTTATTTGATCCTTTGTCCACAACCACGCTGACGCATTCCACAAGATCGCACCCGCATGATCCTCTGACGTGTCCCCGTCAGCCAACGCTAACAAGTGCCTGAACATACTGTCGTACAGTCGTGTTAACGGGAATCCTTTTCTCCAGTTGTTGTCTCCGTAAAGCTTTCCGCCATCTTCAAATCTTTTGGCGAGACTGCGTAAGGCGATTGGAGGAATAAGCGAGGGTCGTCCCCGTCCAATGTCCCCGTCACGTCTAGCACCTGTGGTGAAATCTTTAGTATATCCTTGGTTTGGTAGTTTCTCGGTGTCCATAGTTTTTTTATTGTGTTAGTTCTAAAGCAGTAGTTATCAGCTTGCAGCAGTCGTGCCATCCACGCATTCATCAGTGCGTCGTTCTCGGTCATGCCTACATCTTCGTAGCATTTCTTCACCACATCCCAATCGTATCCTTCTTTATCAAGTAGACGTTTGGCAGTGACAGCTCCCACTTTAGGTACACCACTGTATCCATCTGTTGCGTCACCTGTAAGTGTTTGTATCAGGTGGTATCGGTCTGCGTCTTCCTGACTGACGTGATGCGTTTCGTCTTTGTTGAAGTCGTAGTAGATGCCCGGTACGCTTTTGAAGTCTTTGTCAATGGAGACGATAATCGTTTCCTCATCCATCTTTTTGTCCGTTGCCAGAATTGATATGACGTCATCAGCTTCTAAGTTCGGCCATAGTTGACCGTCCATTTCTTCTATTATCCACTTCTTTACTTGTTTTAATATGATAGGTAATCGACTCTTTGATCTGTTAGATTTGTAGTCAGGATTAAGAATACGACGATAGTTAGCACGATCAGTCAAAGCCATAACGATGTCGTCTGCTTGTAACTTCTCTTTGAACTGTTCGACGCGATTAACAATACGTGCTTTGGCTAGTGCCATGTCTGCGTGTACTGTCCACATCTCCTCCTTCCACTCAATTGATTCCTCGGCTATTACTGATGCTTCAAACGCTAACACGTCAGCATCAATCAATAATGTTTTATTCATAATATAGGCTCCAGTTGTCCTGCCATTTCTTGTACTTCGATGTACTGTCAGGTGCTGGGTTTAGTTTTACGGTTTTAGATTGTATTTCATTTCTTGGTATCATCCACCACGTGTCTTCAGGCACAACATATATACCAACAACATCGATGTCGTGTGACATATAGTCTTTATTCTCACAACCAACGGACGTGACACAGCTATAACAATTCCTAGCCGGAGTAGCCCGTGTGTTGGTTGCTTTGATTTGTACCTTTAGGGTTCCTGCTGGACACGTGACGATCATATCCCACGGCATTGGTGTTACAGGTAGGTGTGGTTCAAAGTTCCGTTCCAAACATTCAGTGATAAACTTTTGTTCAGCTATTGCTCCTGTTCGCTGGGATGATGAGGAAGGCATAGGTAGGTTGAGGTCAACAGTATCGTATAATTCTGCAACCTTCAAGTGCCAATCGTATTCAAGCTCTAGTGTGTCTGTGCCCACGTCTCTCCAATCTTTGCTTCCCCGTCCAACATGACATTTAGTTTTAACTCTTTACCTGCACGTCGTATTGCATCCACTGCCAACTCACAAAACACACTTGCTTTGTCAGGTTGTACCTCTGCTTGGAACTCGTCGTGTACGTTAGCAACAAAGCTGTACTCTCTACCGTGTTGCCACTTCATTTGATTAAGACGAGTGAAGAGTTGAAGTAACGCTACCTTCATACACACAGCACCTGCTGATTGTAACAACATATTCAACGCAGCGTGTGGTGAACGAACAGGAAGTATGCGACCATCCAACCCAGTCAGCTTGTTGCTTCGTTGTACTTTTTGTTGCACATCTGCTTGTAATCTTTTCAGTGCTGGTAGGTTACTCAAGAACTTACGCTTTAACATCTGTCCTTCTTTAGCACTACCACCCACGATCTCTCCAATCTTAGCGTCACCTGCTCCGTAAAGAAAGGCGTAGATAAATGTCTTAGCTTGGTCTCGTGTCTCCAGTCCTGCTGCTTTCTGATTCAGTGTGTGTATGTCTCCTTCGATAACTGTCTTAGCATATTCACCTCCGTCATAGTAAGCGAGGTAGTGGGCAAGCATTCGTAGTTCCAGTCCTGCTGCGTCACACCCGACTAACTTGTACCCGTCTCCTGCTTTAAACAGATCACGACATTCCTCTCCATACTCAGCACGACAAGCAGGTACTTGAGCTACGTTAGGATTCTGATGGGTACAACGACCAGTGACTGCACCATTTGTGTTGACCCGTCCGTGTATCCGTCCGTTCTTTTGTAGCTTCAACCACGCTTGATTACCCTCTGCTAATTGTCCTAACCTCTTGGTAACCAACAAGTAATCACACAACACCTCAGCAAACGGGTGCTCAATGCTACGCAGCACAGCTTCGTCTACCTTGGGTGTCTTAGCGTCAGGTTCTATCGGTAGTTCGTACCCTAAAGACGACAAGCGTTCAGCTATCTGCTGACGACTACCGGGATTGAACGGTACGGTCTTCGTCTTGTTAGCTAGTTTGACTGCGTCTTTGACTAATGTCTGCTTTAAGTTACGACTCTTCAGTTGTTTCTTTAGTTCCGTCTTGGTTGCAGCTGAGATTATTTCGAGTCCGTC
>Ga0222719_10001265_pt1 | contig 24771 bp, 29 predicted proteins | sample C33_34DmetaG_FD_165039 | JGI IMG/M metagenome (GOLD analysis project Ga0222719, IMG submission 165039) | Estuarine water microbial communities from San Francisco Bay, California, United States - C33_34D | ecosystem: Environmental > Aquatic > Marine > Unclassified | place: USA: California...
AGAACAGACATTCATTTGCAGGAATATCTTTTCTAGCAATGTCCGGTGACAAAGACTATAACCAAGCACCTAATACTGCAGTTATTACAGCAGATAAAATGGTTAATAAATATGGTAATGCAGCAGTTTTTGCTTCAGGTATGGTGGTTGATGCTCTTAAATGTTTCAATAACTTATGGGATGCATGTGCAACAGCAAAAGGATTTGGAGATGATATATCTTTAGAATCATCTGAGAATGCTCTTAAAAATGACTGGGTAAGAAGATTCAATAAGTTTGCAGATAACTACTTAGGATCTGATGCTGTTTTAGCAGAACATTGTTTAAAAGACGCTTACTTATTACATAAGTGGAATAAAATACAATCTACACTTAAAACTATAGATTGGAAAGAAGATATAACAGAAAAGAAGTATACCGATGTTGATACACTCGCTGCAGCCGCATGCGCAGGAGGTGCTTGTGAGATTGACTTCTAATGTTTTTTGTATTTGATACCTTTACGGGTAGGATTAGCTTTAGTGCCTTCTTTACCGTTAGTGCAAGAATATAAATGACGAGACATATTGTGTTTAGATATGGTTCGTCGGCAATATTTACAAGTGAGTTTTGTTTTGATTAAGTTATTCATAAGTTTACGAGATATATCTGAACAAATTTCTTCTTTACCTATGAGACCTTCTAATCCTTTCCATGCCCATTTGTCTTCAATATGACCATATTCTTCGTATAGTTTTTTATGAGCTAAAGCGTGTTGTTCTACAGTGAGATAAATAGTTATATTAGCAACAGGGCAAACGGATTTGAAATGTTTAGGTATAACGTGATGTCGATGATATATAATATTGCTGGACATATAAGCCTCCTTAGGGTTGTCTAGAGTAAGTGGATATTGCTAGTATCGTGACTTACATTAATATTTATACAAGTAGAGGCGTAAAAGTGAAATCGACTTCTAATATTATTTCACCTTGTGTTAAAATATGTAAAGTCGAAAATGATACTTGTATAGGTTGTGGAAGAACCACTCATGAAATTGCAGAGTGGTTCAAAGCATCTGATGAAAGAAAGAGAGAGATCATTGAAGGATTACGAAGTAGAATGCGAAGAGTGTGATGAAACAACATATGTAGCATCATACGAAAAACCTATTTTTTGTCCGATGTGTGGAAGAAGAGTAGAAGCAGAAGAAGTCGAATAATAAATGTGGCTTTTAAATAATGAAGAATTTACAATAACACCAGAAGAGTACCAAGGTTTTGTTTACGTCATCACAGAGTTGGATACAGGCAAGAAGTACATTGGAAAGAAAAACTTCTGGAAACCTAAAACTTTACCCATCACTAAAACACGTAAGAGAAGAGTACGAACACGCGTCGAATCTGATTGGAGAGAATATTATGGTTCGTCCAATGAAGTACGCAAACTTGTGGAAGAATTTGGATCTGACCGATTTACCAGAGAAATATTAAAACTCTGTAAGACAAAAGGTGAGATGTCATATCATGAAGCAAAACTCCAATTTGATAATGATGTGTTATTTAGAGATGATTACTACAACAATTTTATAGGTTGTAGAATTCATGCAAAACATTTAACAAGTTAATAACTATTTTTCAAATAAGTGAAAAAAACGGTTTACATTCCCTAATTTATGTGGTATAATAGTACTATAAAATAAAAAATTAAGGAGTTGAAACCATGAAAAATTTATCAAATTTAATTAAAGATCTACAAAAATCAGCTAAATCAAAGTGGGCTATCAAAGAAGATATGGCTGATATGTACAATCAAGATGCTAGGGACACTGAAGTTGTTCTTATGTCAATCCTAGCTGGTAGATATAAGTGGGCTGATGAAAAGCTTTCAATGATGGATACTCTTCCAAGAGATAATGCTGTATTAGCAATCGTCGAAGATAAAGGAAATGATTGGGCAGCATCAAACATCGGTTGGAGTATGTAATGTCAAAAAAATCAAACATCTTAAGTTTCGAAAAAGCAGTTAAGCAAAAATTTAATAATGAAAAAGAAGTTACTTTTATACTAGATGATAACAGTGATGATACGATAGAATTTACTTTTGAGATGGAGGTAGACGATGACAACGAAGACTTATAATGAAGTTGATCTTTTGAAAAAACAAATTGCTGAAGAAGTAAAAGAAAAATATGCTTTATATAAAAGAATTAAAGAGTTGACTGAAGAGCTTGAAGTAGCTAAGAATAAAAATATTTTTAATTGGAAAGATAGTTAATATGTTAATCACTTTTTTAAAATTAAATGCATTTTTTCCTTTACAAAGGCAAAAAAATAGTGTATAATATTATTATAAAATTGAAAAGGAAGTTTAAATAATGACATAGCGAAAGTAACCGACAAGGTGTTGTGATGGAGAAGTTGCATTAGGCAGAAGCAGAAGCACATCGGGGTTTACAGGTAAGGAACTACCCAGGGAACCATAGTCGGAGTATAAAACGTTCCCCTTATCTTCCGCGGAGGGGTATACCTATGGAAGATAAGGATGTGTTAGAGAGCCCCTCCAAAGAATTTTAACAGAATTGGAGAGTAGCATATGCCTAGCCCATCAGAGATACAATCAATGCTTCCACTATTTTTTCAACTCCTCTTCTTCGCAGTAGCTGGAGCATTGATTGTAGGCGTCTTCTTTTCCATAGTTGGCTGGTTTTTTCGTAATGCAATACTTATTATGATTGTAGTTGCAATCATTTTTGCAGTCAACTATGGCTATATTGATTTAACTAAATTATTTGGAGCAGTACAAAATGACAATGCATCTATTACCAGTTTACTACAACAATAATAGTTCTAAAAAGAAGAAGCCTTTTCGTAAACCAGGTTGGGCTAAAGCTCAAATAGAACACGATAAATGGTTAATGGCTCGTGGCGTACATCCCAGTCAGCTTAAAAATAAATCTAAAAATTCAGGAATCAAAGCTCCTAATTATAAAGAGCTTTCACGGTCTCTACCAACAAGTGATAAAGTAGGTAAAATTGTTGGTAAGTCTAAATCTAATGCATACACTGGTACGTTCATTACTGGTATCGCTACTATGCATAAATCAAATATGGTACCAGTAAATAAAAATGGTGATGCAAAAGAATATGCAACTATGAGGAGAAATTAATTTCTAAATTGTGCATTTTTTCCTTTACATTTGCTCAAAACTATGGTAGAATATAACTATAAAATTAAAAAGGGAGTTTTTATATTATGGCTAATTACGATACAATAATCAAACAAATAGAATCACTAAATCACGGTCAAAAGCTTTTATTCGCTGAAAGACTAGTTAACAAAAATGAAACACTAGCTTCTACTTTATCTAATTACATTGATGTTACAATGATGGATAAAGCTTTTCTAGCTAATGAAAAGAAAGTTCAAAAGGCTATAGCTTAATGAAAAACCCTATAGCTAAATATTTAATGTGTGCATATGCTTATTATCAACTTGATAAAAATTTAATAACTGATACTGAATTTGATCAATTAGCAAAAGATATTCTTGCAAACTATGATAACATTGAGCATATGCATAAACATTTAGTTACTAAAAAAGATTTAGATGCCGGCACATATCTTGGTGAATATCCAAATATGGTTATCGGCGCAACATTAGATTACATTAAAACACACAACATATAAATGGGAGTTTAATATGGGATTACAAGCACTTAAAGGTAAAAAATTAAAAAAGAAAACAATAAGATCTAGAGCAAGAACTGGACTCGCTGGTGTTCCAGTTGATAAAAATTTCAATGCAGTGAAGGATTACTTTCATTTACATGTTGATAGAAAAGATTGTATTAATCAAGTAAAAACTTGGGTTAAGAAAAACTTTCCAGATGCATCAAAATATATTCTAGCAAATCCAGAATATAAATTTACAATGACACATCATGCCGCTACAGCATTCTGGTACAATAATGATCTACATAAAAATAATGATGCAGATAATAATACTGCTAAAGATTTCTTAAATCATTTATTTGATAGAATGATTCCTTTAATTGATGAAGGTAAAATTTTATATGAAGAAAAACAACGAGAAAGAAAAGCTCAAAATAATATAATTTCTATATCACCACAAGAAAAATTAACACGTAAGATTAATAATACTATTATGCAAGAATTACTTGAACTAGAAGACAAGTGGATCGATGGTGAAGATGCCACAATTAACATATACGATAGGTTCAAGTTCCACGGCTTAACAAACACTGCAATAAGTCACGTTAAGCCAATGATTGAGGGCTGGCTTCTTGATTATGAAGACGCATATCATAAGAGATGCGATCAAGCTGTCGAAGGTTACTCCCACCTTAAACGGTCAGTCCTCAATCAAAGAATTAAAATATGTACTGCAATGTTGGAAGATCTTGAAAGAATTAGATCTGCTACTAAAGCTTCAAGAAATGTTAAAATCAAAAGACCAAAATCTATTGATAAGCAGGTTGCTAAAGTGCAGTACAAGAAAGAAGATAACGATTTTAAAATTGTATCGATCAATCCAATTCAAATACCATCAAAAACTCGGTTATACGCATTCAATACTAAAAGTAAAATGATTATTGAGTATGTTACCGAAAGTGTTAATGGATTTGAAATATCAGGTTCAACCATTAAGAATTTTTCAAAGGTTTCAAGTAGAACAGTGTGTTTACGTAAACCGCTTGATTTCTTACCGATTGTTTTACAGAAAACTCCGAAGCAAATTAATGATGCTTGGCAAACTCTTAAAACAAAAACAAAAGCACCTAATGGACGAATCAATAAAGATACAATATTATTAAGGGTTTTAGACAAATGAAAATAGAAGAACAATTTTTAACAAAGTCTAAATTCACTAAGCTTATCGAAAGTACCGTAGCAGATCTCAAGATTCCATATATGGATGCAATACTGAAGGTCTGTGAAACTAACGATATTGAAATCGAAGACATTCGAAAATTCATATCACCAGTTATAAAAGATAAGCTTGAAGCCGAAGCGATGGAACTCAATTTTTTACCAAAGAAAAATGCTATTGATTCATCGTTTTTTAACTAGTATATATAGTATTATACTTCAGTCAATATTTCAGTAATAAGGAGACAATACAATGTCATTTGAAACACTAAAACGCAATCGCGGTTCTAATATCAGTAAAATCATTAAAGCAGCAGAAGCCACTAATACTGGTGAAACTAAATCATACGTTGATGATAGAATATGGAAGCCAACTGTTGATAAAGCAGGTAATGGTTACGCTGTGATCAGGTTCCTTCCTGGTACAGAAGATAATCTTCCATTCGTAAGATATTGGGATCACGGTTTTAAAGGCCCTACTGGTCAATGGTATATTGAAAATTCACTTACTTCAATAGGTCAACCTGATCCAGTTGGTGAACTTAACTCCAGACTTTGGAACTCAGGTATTGAGTCTGATAAAGATAGAGCAAGAACTCAAAAGAGAAGATTGCATTACGTAACTAACATCTATGTAGTTAGTGATCCATCTGCACCTCAAAATGAAGGTAAGGTATTCTTATATAAATTTGGTAAGAAAATCTTTGATAAGATTTATGATCTTATGAATCCTGCATTTGCCGATGAAACACCAATTGACCCATTTGATTTTTGGGAAGGTGCTGATTTTAAACTTAAGATCAGAAATGTTGAAGGTTATAGAAACTATGATAAATCAGAATTCTCTTCTGCAGCTTCGTTATTAAACGGTGATGAAGCTAAGTTAGAAGAAGTCTATGGCAAGTTGCATGATTTATCAGAATTTACTAATCCTAAAAACTATAAATCATATGATGAGCTTAAAGCGAAACTTATGAGAGTGTTAGGTGAACAAGCTACTGCTGGTGCCTATACAATGAAAGAAGAAATTAAATTAAATAATCCTGAGCCGGCTGTTGAGCCAGTCACTGCAGAAGATATAAGTAGTGATGATGAGGATACTTTATCTTATTTCTCTAAACTCGCAAAGCAAGATTAGCCAACATTCCATCCAAGCATCTGGTCCTGTAGATCTACTGCAGGGCCGTTTGATATTAGAGCGTTTGTAGTATTACTATTACTTATTGTTTGATTATTGGTCGGTGATATTATGACATTACTCTTTGAAGAGTTGTTATTATTAGTTGTATTAGAAGGAGCTGTATACTTTCCAGTTTCAGGTGGATTTATGTTAGATTTTTGAAGTTGACTAGAAGGTTCTATTGTATTAGTCTTGCCTAATATCATATTCACTTTATTCATTTGTTTGACTAAATCATCTACCTTTAAGTCTGGAGATAAAAAACCTTTGCCAAAATCGACTTCTGGTATTCCATCAAAATATCCACTACCTACTTTTCCACCATTAGCCATTTTATCAATTAAATCAAGCTGAATACCCATTCCAGCAATCATGTCTTTGACACTTTTTTCAAATCCCTTAAGACTTATCTTTCCTAAGTCATTTAAGTTATCCATAAATTTCTTTAATGCGCCACTAAGCCTATCTAAATTGTCAGCAACTGATACATCGATAGTTTTGAGAGGTTCCATAGCATCAACCATGCTTTGAATCATGTTTGCTCTTGTAGTCTTTTGATCTTTTAAATCTGTTCCAAATAAAAAGTTAACAATTTTTTTAGCACCATCAATTAAGCCATCAACTAATTGAACTCCGCCTGTGCCTACCATTGCTGATAATAAAGCAGGCCCAATTCCAGCAATTGCGGCTATTTTGCTTAATAAACCATCAGCTTCTATTTTACTTAATTCTGATAATCCTCCAGCTATATTAGTAACTAAAGTTTTGAATGCACTACCGTCTACACCTAATACAGCACCTAGTTTAGTAATTCCAGCTAAAGATGTAATAAAAGCTCCAATGCCAACACCTATTGCGCCAATTCCTAATGCTGCTGCTTGAGCACCTCCAGGAAATAATGCTAATAACGCACCTGAACCCATAGCGACACCTAGCGCTGCAAACTCTTTCCCTCCAAATGCGCTAAGGCCACCTGCAATATTTGTTAATAATTTTTTTAAGTTTTCTCCTTGGTCACCGCCCATCATAGACATTAAAGCATCAGCTCCAGCTAATGCGGTGAAAAAACCGGCCATGCCTACACCTACGGCAATTAAACCTTTTGCAGTACCTTTGGGGAATATTATACCTGCTGCTAAAACAGCACCTAATGCTAAAAATTCTTTTTTACCAAAGGCGCTTAAACCTTCAGCTAAATTAGTTAATAATTTTTTTATACCTTCACCAGCATCTTTTGATGCAAATTTTTGTATAATAGCTTCAGCACCAGCTAATCCTAAAAAGAATGCACCTAATCCAACACCGGCTGGTCCTAATGATGCCAATATCTTTGCAACGCCGCCTCCAACAGCTTTAGCCAATAATGCAAGACCACCTAAGAATCCTATTCCCTTTAAACTTTTTAAGCTTCCAAATAATCCACCATCTGCTTTTTTAACTTGTTCAGTGACACCAGATGTAACTGCTTTTCCTTTGGCAGTAGATTTTTCTCTTGATGCTTCAAGATCCATTTTAGATTTTTTAACAAAATAACTTGATACAGTGTTATGTAAACTATCAACAGCTTGCGTTGTATCTATGGTAGAGTCATTATTAGTTTTGAGTTGATTAATAACATCACCTAATGTTGAATATGTTCTTGCCATGTCATCTTCTTTCCTGTTTGCTTTCTTCTTCTTTTATGTGGTCTATTAGCATTCCTACATAAACTTCTTTTTCCCATGGTATCAAATTGTCTATCTCACTTAAAGAATATTTGTGATGCTGCATTAAGTTAAAATTAGTCTCATAATAATTACTTAATGAGTTATGAGATAGACTTATTATAAAAAACTTTGCAAGCCCTCCACTTTAATTTCATTATGTGTATTACATTTAATGCAATCAAATTTAATATCATGAGATAATTTAGGTATATTCTCAATATATTCTCTTATCTTAGTAAATTGTTCTTGTGTCATTGATTCGATAAATTCTTGAAATTCTTCTTTTTCAATATCCTTTATATCGATCCTTTCATCATCTGTCATTACAGCATTGATTGATTCTTTTATTAATCCAAACACTTGAACCGTTGGAGATTCTTCATTTAATGATTCACTAGCCGCCATTTGACTAAAAGTAGGATGCTTCATTTCAACTACTATCTTATCAGTTATATTAATTCTATTGTTGCTATTATCAACTTTTATGTTTATATCGTCAACATTAATCCTAACATCATTTTCAGTTGTACACTCTTTACATTTAAAAATCAACTTAGATGTTTCTCCAACTGACTTTGCTCTTATCTTTAAAAATAAATATTCAATGTCATATGAAGTTAAAGACTTCATGTTTAATTCTTCGTATACACATGACTTAACTGTGTCCATTACAGCACCAGCTATTTGCATAGCGTCTTGTGTTTCTAAACCTATTAATAAAATTTTTTCTTCTTTAACTAAAAAAGGCCTAAATGTAATTTCATCATTTGTTGAAGGTACCACTGCTTTGTATTTTGGTACGTCATTTAATTTAGGTAATCTCATACTATTTTACTCCTTATAATAAATCAATTCCACCAAGAGGTGTATCAATATCCATGTTAATAAATCCTTGAGTGTTACTTGAACGAGCCCAATTTGTATATGCAAAAGTTACAGTTAATTGAACTAATCCGTCTAGTTCGTTACTTAATTCTATTGCACTAGTTGATACAGGAAAAGCATCTAGTAACTCTACAGAATAGACAGTTCCACCACCAATGCCAGCATTAAGTCTAATTGGTCCAACTTGTTTTGAAAATCCTTTTAATGGTTGACGTAGTTGGTGTATAGTTACAGACTTAGCATACTGGCTTTTATAGTTACTTGTAAATGCTCGAGCTCCATCTTCTGGAATTGCTGTATTTCTCCATGCATCAAAATATTCTTTCACGCCGTAATCATTCATTAAGTAGAAAGTCATCGAAACATCGTCGATAGCATACCCGTACGCTACTTTTTGAAATTCCATTCCTATTCTTCTGTCATTAGTTAATGTGATCTTTCCAGGCATAGTCGCATTAGAGCAAAGAATATTTAATTCTCTACCAGAAGCTCCGCCTCCACCGCCAGTTAACATTCCAATTATGCCACCTAACAATCCTCCACCTCCACCAAAGTTTGTTGGAAATGTGACTAAGAATCTATTTGCTCGAGCAAATCCTAATTTTGTATTAGCTAAAGCTTTTAATTCATCTACACTACTAGCCATTTGATATCTTCCTTGAATCTGAATATACTCTTCCAGCAGAAGCTTTCTTCCAACTCGCTGTTGGTAAGAATGTAGCTATCTCCCATTCAGGTGCTGGTACTTGAGCAAATCTAGATTTAACGTGATCTAAAAGATAATGTTTAAAACACGGTTGAAAGTATCTAAATCTTGCTGCACCTTTAAGTAATCTGTATGTTAATGTAAAACGTGTCGATTCATCATATTTTTTATTGTTAACTATATCAAGTAAACTATCCAAAAACTTTGCTCTTAAAACTGGAGGAATGTAATGTAAATTTAGACCTTTAAATCCACCTTCAGCTTTTTCAACTGGTATAACCAACGGAAAAGTGTCGTAGTATGGAAGTTTGTCTTTAAGCTTAGGGTCATAAAAGAACATCATCATACTACCAAGTAAAGGTCTACTTACTTTATTGATTTCATCTTCTCTCATTAATGCTTCACGATTCACTCTTGTGAGTCTTTGCACACGACGACGGAACCAATCTCGAGATTCTTGTGTTCGAGGTGTAATACCTTTTCGAAAAGCTTCAAGCTCTAATCTTTGAAATAAATTACTCATCTTAAGTCTATTTATATCTTTTTTTACGCTTTTTTCGATATGCAGGTAGAGGTTTATATGCTTTAAGTTTGCCAGGAACGGGCTTAGTTAGCAACTTCATTTCTTGTAAAGTTTTTTCGGTCCATACTTGAAACTCCCATCCACGATCTTTTGCATAATTATCAGCAGCTTCCCACTTATTCATGTTTTTAACGTATGTTAAACCTTCAGTAATATATCTTTTAGTTCTCTTTGAACCTACTGGCGGTATTGTTTCTTTTTCTGGTTTTATTTCTACTAACAGGGTTTTATCTTCAAATATTATTTTTACGTCTACATAATATTTGTGATATCTTTTATCAACATCATAATAATATGGTACAACTATTTCTTCAGAACTCCAACCTTTTACTTTTGGATTATTATCGCACCATTGAAAAACAGCTTTCTCCCATAGAGATCTATATACTATATTAGTATAATCACCTTTATATTTTGAAACATTTTTCGCACTGTAAAGACCTGAATAAACCATGATAACCGTTATAAATAAAGAAATAATACTTTAATATTATCTATAAGGATTACACATGGAAATATTCGATAAAGCTGGACCTTTAGGAGAAACACTTAAAGGCGGAGGTGGATTGAAAAATCCAATAAAGAATTTTAGCAACATTGAAGGTGCATTCGAAGAATTTGCAGAAGCTGGTCAATCGTTACTAGGTGCCTTATTTCAAAACTTTGGTGTTGGTGGCAGCACATTAGAATATCCATTAGATGTATCTGGTAATCCTGCTTATGCTGCAACTGTGTCATTTCAAACTTTAGAATATACAACGCCCGAATCTGGTAAAAGTCAAAAGTCTCATATGAAACAGCAAGAAGATAATCTCAAACAAGCCAGATTAAGAGAAGCCGATGATGCTAGAAACCAAGCTGCAGGCTTAGGATTGGTTGACGATTTTGGAAGTAGAAATCCAGGGTTTCAACAATCAAATGATGCAAATGCATCATTCTTAGGTGCTACTAATCAACCAACAACATTCTCTGCAGATGTTGCAGATGGAAGCGGAGGATCTAATTCAGCAGCTTTTGCTGATGACGCTTCTGCATTAAATTTTGCAGCTAAAAAAGATACTGAAGTTGAAGCTGCTACTGCTAAAAAATCTTCTTCAAGTGTAAGAGCTGGCACAAGCTTTTTTCCTAAGAAAGGTGAACCAACAGTCACAATGTACTTTCCTCCAAGTATGTCTTTTGTTGATAATGTTGGATATGACACAAATGCTGAATTAGGTGTACTAGGTGCTTCAACATTAGCTGGAATAGAAGGTGGCATGTCAGGTTTAGGCGCGGCAGCTGAAGCAATCAAAGGTGAAGGAACTGCTTTAATTGATACATTCTTAGGTGGTGGAGATGCTAGTAAAAATCTCTCACCAGGAGTCACAGACTCATTGAAACTTGCAATTGCAAAAGTAAACAACAGATTTATGCCATTGCAATCTTTTAAAAACGCAACAACTCTTGCTAATAGGTTTATTGTTAATCCTAATGTAAGAGCTATATTTAGAGGAGTTAATATACGTGAGTTTCAATTTCAATTTAAACTTATAGCAACTTCTCCAGAAGAAGCAAGAGCTGTACAAAAAATAATTAAGCATTTTAGAAAAGAGCTATATCCAAAAGGATTTCCAGTAAATTTCGGTTCTGCTTCTGCAGATATAGGTTATCATTTTCCAAATGCATTTAAAATTGTGTTTAAGTTCAAAGGAAGAAGAAATAAAAATTTACCTAAGATAAAACCTTGTTACTTAAGAAGTTTTAACGCAACGATTAATCCTACAGGCGGTGGATTTAGAAATGATGGTCAACCAAACGAAATAGATATTTCAATGGCATTTGTTGAGCATGAAACTCTTAAATCACTCGATATTCAGAAAGGATTCTAATGTTATATTTTAATAACTTTTCAAATATCAGTTACAACTTTGGCGATGAACCCGATCCCGTTATATTTCAAAACATATCGTTATATGCCGATATAATAGATCAAATCAAAGATAATATCACTTTTGCAAATCTGCATACAATACAAGAGGGATTTAGACCTGATCAAGTATCAATACAATTGTATGATACACCTCTACATTACTGGACTTTTTATCTCTTAAATGATAATTTAAGAGAACAAGGTTGGCCTCTACCTAATCAAGAACTAATTACTTATATACAAAAATCTTTTCCGAATACTACTATAACTACAAGAGATAGTAGTTTGGCTAGCAAGTTTAAGATAGGTCAAACAATAACTGGTAATACTTCAGGTTTAAGCGGTAAAGTAATAAGAAGAAATTTAGATTTAGGACAAATCGTTGTAGAAGGAAATATATCTTTTACAAGTGGAGGAGAAATTTTTACTTCTACTAATTCATCTGATGTGGAGGAAACTCTTGTTTCTGTATCAGCAGAAAGAGAATATTTATCAGAAAGTCATTATGTAGATGGCACTGGAACTATAGTTGACATTGATCCTGAAGTAGGTCCTGGTGCATTACTCACAGGTAAAACACATCAAGATGTATATCATAGTGTAAACGAAAGTTTAAGACAAATCAAAGTTATTAAACCAGACTTAATTAATGGAATAGTGACAAGTTTTAAAAAGTCACTAAGGGGTTAAATGGAATTATCTGCACAATCAAGTACCGATTATTTAATCGTTGAAGCTGTTATATCATCAACTCGAAATGATACAGAAGTTGATATAAGAACATTAGTTTCAGAATTTACGATTTATGAACATATTGAAAAACCTTATCTAACTGGAAGATTAACTTTTAAAGAAGAAGAAAATATTCTACAAGATATTGATTTTCAAGGTGGTGAAAAATTAACTCTCACTATTCAACATTTAGAAGAAACAGTATCAGCTAATACTATTACCAAAGAATTCTTAGTTGATAAGATTGAAAACGTAGTAAGAGTTGACGAAAGAACAGAATTCGTAGTATTGCATTTGATAGAATATCATGTATTTGATTCATCAGGACAAAATATCAGTAAGTCTTATGTTGGTTCTCCTACATCAATTATAAAAACAATTATAGAAAACTTCTTAGATAAAAAAGTATTGATTGAAGGAACTGATGATGTAAAAGGCATGAAAGTTATAATTCCAAATTTAAATCCTTTAGAAGCTGGTGCGTGGTTAAATAAAAGAGCTACTACAAGTGATGGTCTTCCTTTCTTTTTCTTTTCAGCCCTTGGCGTAGATAATTTAGTATTAAAAGATTTAGAAAAAATGTTGACTCAACAACCTATAAACGCAGAACAGCCTTACATATACGCACCTAGTGCTGGTGATGGTAATGAGATTGTAAAAAGATATTTGATACTTAAATACAGATATGAATCTCAAGAAAATTTATTAAAGATCATGAGAAATGGGCATGTAGGTGCAAAGTATGTTTTTCATGATACGTTTAAAGGTATACCTACAAATGTTGATTTTGATGTAGACAACGTCTTTAAGAAACTGATCCTTAAGAATGCTCTTGGTGGTGAAAATTCTAGATACAATCATTCACCAGAATTTAGAATAAAAGATAAAAAGATTGGTAAACATAATTCAAAAGTTATATCTCAAATTGCTTCATCTGGTGCTTATGACACAGTAGGAACGACATTTAAGAGTTATCAAGATGAAAAAACTGTAGGTGGTCAAACTAAAAAGATTAATAGGGATTCATTAAAAGAATTTTTAATTAAATCACCACTAGTCATAACAGTGAGAGGTAGAGAATTTATTACCGGTGATGCAAACTACACTGTTGGTAAAACCATAAGACTTAGATTCTTAGACACAAATCCCTATTTAGATGATCAAAATGCAAAGTTTGATTTAAAAAAATCTGGAGATTATCTTATAATGACAGCAAAACATGTTTTTTCAGATGAAGGTGTATCTACTGAATTGACATGTGGAAGAGTTGCGTCATTAGGTGTGGAGGCTGAATTATAATGGTAAACTATTACGGTGATGAAACTAGATGGTTTATAGGATATGTTGTTAATAACTCAGATCCTTTAAAACTCGATAGAGTAAAAGTAAGAATCATTGGAATTCATACAGATGATGTTAATGACATTTCTGATGATGACTTGCCATGGGCGCAAGTTGGTATACCAGTGACCGAAGACGGCAGTTCAGGTCAAGGCGCAAATTCACAATTAAAAATAAGAGCACAAGTTTTTGGTATATTTCTAGATGGAAAGAATTCACAACTTCCTTTAGTGTTAGGTTCTATTCCAAAGATTGAAACAAACACAAATTCAATTGACGAATCATCGCCTTCGGTATCAATTCCTATAGATGGAAATACTAATATTGAAAAGGCTTTTAATTTTTTTATATCGCCTGAAGGTGGAGAGTTTACACCGCAACAGGCCTGTGGTATGATTGGAAACTTTTGTGTAGAATCTGGAGCGACGTCAAATAGAGGAGACATTAATCCTGCAGCAGTATCAGGATTTAAAGATGAAGGATCATTTGGCATAGCTCAATGGAATCCTGCAAAGAAAGCTGGCAATAGATTTGGTGAACTTCAAAAATTTGCTGGAAGGATAAATAAAAATTATAGAGAAATAGAAACACAATTAAGGTTTGTCAAACACGAATTAGAAACTATTCCATATTTAGGATTAGGCCAATTAAGAAGTACAACTACTCTTAAAGACGCCACTATAATTTTTCAAAATAAATATGAAAGACCAAAAAAAGATCTTGCGCACACCAATCAACGAATAGCATTCGCACAAGAAACAATGAAGAAACTTGGCATTGGTGCTAGTAATGATGCAATTGATCCTGAGGAGTAAAATATATGGCTAGTGAATCTTTTAGTCTTAACGGAAAAGCTTTTCAAAAAGGCATAGGTCCTATAGGAAAGAATCGTTCGTTTAATGGTACTACATTTTTTTTCGCGCCTGAAGATAAAGGTAGAATAGTAAAAATTATTGAAGTTAGAGCAGGAGCAGATAGTTTAAAACAATCTAAACTCGAACAAGGAGTAGGCTATTATTTTAATGGAACCACTGTAACATTAGTTAACGGTGGTGTGAATTATTTTAGAATTGAATTTGAAAGAGAAGTTACTCAAGAAGAATTTAATAAAGCAACAGAAAACGCACCAATATTGAGGGATATACAAGCTAAGTTAATTCTTAGTGTAGCTGGAGGCGAAGTTGCAACTGTTAAAAATGAACAATTAAAAAATTCTGTAACTAAAAACTCTTTTTTTCAAAATCCAGGACAAATTATTTCAGGGTTTAAATCTTTTGGTGTAACTTCAAAACCTTCAAAAGATTTTGTTAAGAGTCCTATGCCCGTAATATTACAAGAAGATGCAGGCGATGGATCGGCAGTTTCTTCTTCTCCTAATGCGTCTTCACTTGTTAAATTATTAAAAAAGAAAATGAATTCTACTAATTTATCTAAAATTGAAATATGTAACGGTACTTTAGATGATATTCAAAAAAGTTTAACAAAGAATACACCAGGGTTAAAACCAACTGCTAGGAAAAATTTATTATCTACAAATTTTATTCCTGCCACAGTAAGTGCAAAAGTTTTATCAAAGGTTGAAGAAGCTGTAGCTGATAAAGAAGAAGGCAAATCACCTGAAGATATTATAGGTGCAAAACAAAAAGAAGTAGCAAAAGCGAGATCATCATTATTTAATAACGCAGGATTTGATTTAGGTAAAATTGGTGATATGCTTCCTCAAGCTGGAAGATCTTTTGCAAATATACAACCAAACTTACTCGCCAAAGCTAAAGGGATTTCAGGTTCTACTGATATAACTGCACCAATATCAAATATCAACGATGGATTTATAATACCGCCTGAGCAAAAAGGTCAAGCAGTTGAAAAATTAATGAAAGGTAAAGATTCAACTACTGGAAAAGTCGATTTTAGTACGAATATGAGTCAAGCTGTTGGTAAAGGAACTTTAACACCTGATATGACTCCAGATATTGGAAAAGAAGAAAAAGCTGCTGAAACTTCAAAGTCTAGATTTAATGGGTATCTTACACCCGATAATTATGTGTTTGAGTCTATTGGATCATATGACAAATTATTAGATTATCTGGAAGGAAGTGTTAGATGTAATACTAAAGGTGCTCGAGCAGTAACTCAATTGCTTGTTGATTACACAACTGATGATTATGTTTATGCTAAAGATGCAAAAGGTTTACAGAAGCTAAATAAAGAACTAGATTTAGAATTTACAATAGAAGAAGAAAAAAGTAAAAAAAGTCCAACAGAAGCAAGTGCTTCAGCTCGTAGAATTTTAGAAGGTCCTGATGCAAAAAAATTTGGAATACAAGCACACTTTGTTATAAAGAGAGACGGTACTGTACAAAAAGGTCGACCTATAGACGAGATCAATGATGAAGGAGTTTTTCCAGCAAGATTTGATAAAATGATATATGTTGTTTTGATAGCTGGTGAGACAAATCCTGTAACACCTCAACAGGCTGCAGCTGTTGATCATGTTATATCTGCAGCGTTTGTAGTTATGCCACAAATTTATGCACTCGGTATTAATGAGACTGATCCAGAGGTTGTTGGGCCTGGAATAGATATATCTGCTATTAGAGCAAAATATAATAAAATAATAGCAGGAACATCAATAACAGAGTCAATAGATCCGGGTGATAAAACGAGAGAGGAACTTGCAGTTGTTAAGTCACCAGAATTTGTTAAAACTGTTCCTACAAAGCTCAGTGATATAGAAAAAATTAATCCTAGCAAAATTACAAAGGAATTTGAAAGTATTGATGAAACAACTGGTATCAAAAAACCAGTAAGCATTGATGAAGCTACTGCTGAAATAAAAACTACATTAGAAGATATAAAATCAGGAAATATAGATATTCAAAGTAATCTAGATGCATCTAAAATAAAAGCTAGAGGTGAAGCAAGTAAAATTTTAGGTGATAATAATGCTAACGCTCTTTTTAACAAACTAGACGGAAGTATGGGTAATGTTGACGGTCTTATTAAAAATTTAAATATTAATAAAATTGATGATTTAACAAATAGCATAAAAAATGCTTTCGGAGTGAAATAAATGGCTTTTGAAAATAGAAATAGTAATAAGCTTATACCGGGCGGTATTAGAAAAGAAAATGGATTTGATGATCCTAATGAAGCATATCCTAAAAAATCTTTCTTAAATACTTCTTCTGTAAATGAAAAAGCAAGAGGTACAAAGAGAGTTAATGTAGAGCTTGGAGGTGGTAATGCTGATCTAGATCTCGAATTAAAAGATGAAGCAGCTTCTACATATCCAAACAGTCAGGTTAAAGAAACAGCATCAGGACACATTGTTGAGTATGATGATACTCCCGGAGCTGAACGTATAATGATACGTCATAGAACTGGATCAGGCGTAGAAATGCGCGCAAATGGAACTGTAATATACGGATCAGTAGCTAATACAATAAGAGTTACTGCGCATGATGAAAAAGTTATTGTTGATGGCGATGGAGAATTACATTACAACGGAAACTTAAAATTAAAAGTTGCAGGTGACTTTGATTTAGAAGTTGGCGGTGATTTCAATGTAAGAGTTGACGGAGATGTTGATCAGACTATTAAAAGAAGTTATAAACAAGATATAGGAAAAAATAAAGAAGTAAAGATTATAGAAAGTAGATCAGAAACAATAGGTATAGATGGCACTACATTTATACACGGTAATAGTACAAATACAATCAAAAAATCAAATAATATATTTGTAGGAGAAGATGAGGCTCATAACATCGGTGGTACTTTGTTTATGACTGCAGAAAATGAAGTTTCACTGTCAACAAAAAGCATAAACGCTACTGCGTCTTCACTTGCAGTTTTAGGAGATAGCGGAACAATAGGTGGTGTAAATATGGTTTATTATGGTCATACAGCTCATATACCAAGAATTAATGCAACTTCTGTTCATGCTTCACAAGGCGTAATTGCTGATGTTGGAATGACTGCACCAACTTTTAATGGTAACTTATCGGGTAATGCAAGCACTGCAGGAAAATCTGCTGTAGCTTCATTACTTGGAGCTGGAGCTGGTAGCTCACAGGATACCGTAACAATAACCCCAGCAGCAGATTCAGATACGTTACAGCCAACAACTTCTATCTTAAATGAATTATTAGAACAATCAACTGTTGCTATAAAAAGAGTTGCTATCGATACATTTGGTGGATTATTTGATAGACTTAATAGAAAAACTCATTATGGCGGACTATCAACTACCGATTTAACTACACGTCAAGTTAGATCTAAGCTAAGAGATCCTAATGCACTTAACAATGAAAAGTTTACGAATGCGTGTCAAGCAGAAGGGATATTGTCACCATTCTTTACAAGACAAGCTATACTTACGACTGATAGAATTGTTTCTGGAAAGAAGAGTTTAAAGATACCAAGCACTATTATAGGTAATCCAGACAAACCTATGGAAAGATTCAAAGGAGCACCAATAAGTGTAAAAACAACTGAAGCTTTACCTGAACCAAATTTCAATCCAGTATTTCAAGATGAAATTACAAGTAGAACTAGGTTGGCACCTGGTATTACTATGGCTACTTTCTTAGGTGGTTCTGGAGATCCTGTTACTTTAACTCACATACTTGATGATAACGTAAGATTAAAACTCGCAAAACAATATACTTTACACGCTCGAGTATTAAGATCTGTTAACTCATATAACGCAGTTAAAGAGTTTAAAGATTTTAGGTTACAAGTAGTTGAAGGATTATATAGAGCTGAAGAAGGCGAAGAGCTTGATGTAAGTGATGGACTAAACTATTTGATGTCAAGAGGAAGAGCCGTTGTATACGAGTTAATCAATATGAGAGGTGAAATCGCTATAGAAAAAACATTTGATTTAGCTGTATATTTAAAAGATACACTGAATTTTGAAAAGCTTATTTTAGATTACGATAACTATAATCCGGATGGATCGTTAAATGCTCAAATTATAATAATAATGCCTGAGATAACACCACCGTGGACAGTTACATATAAGAATGAAGTTGAAACTAGATATAATAACTTTTCTCAAGTAACAAATGAGCTTATGGAAGCGTTACCCACTACATAACTGTATAAATAGAACAAAGGAAATAATATGCCGGCAAGAGCTTTTTCAATAGAGGATGGAAACTTAGGAAGTAAGACTATACTTACTGCTCGCACAAAGTCATCTCAAGATATTGACTTATCATTCGCTAAAAAGCCATCTGGTGACGTATTTAAAAAAACAGATGCGGCTGCTGTAAAACAAGCAGTTAAAAATTTATTACTTACAAATTTTAGTGAGAAACCTTTTCTTCCAAGATTCGGTGGAAACTTAAATTCATTATTATTTGCACTTAATACAGACATAGATGATGAAGATTTAGAAGAACAAATAATTAATGCTATAGAAATATATGAGCCTCGTGCGCGAGTTACTAACATAAGTAGTAACTTAAGTGATGATGATCATCAAATAAAAGTTACAGTGACTTTTAGAATAATTAACACAAACGAAACTGTAACTACAAATATAGATTTAACAAGGTTAAGATAATGGCAACAACAATCAAATCAACTCAACTAGACTTTGATACTATAAAAAGCAAATTAAAAGATTATTTAAAACAACAAACTGAATTTGCTGACTATGATTTTGAAGCATCTGGATTGAGTAACATATTAGATGTATTAGCTTATAATACACATTTTACTGGTTTAAATGCCAACTTTGCTTTAAATGAGTCTTTCATAAACACTGCACAACTAAGAAGTTCTGTTGCCGCGCTTGCAGAAAATCTTGGTTACGTTCCAAGATCTTATGTATCGCCTGAAGCTTCTTTAAACTTATCAATAAATATTACTACAACTCCAAGACCTAATGCAATAGTATTGCCGCGAAATACACAGTTCACCACTAGTGTTGATGGAACATCATATACATTCCAAACTAGAGAAGCCTTTACGGCAAATGATAATGGTTCTGGCGTTTATCAATTTTTAAATAGCACAAGTGGAACTGCTATACCGATTTATGAAGGAACAGAAAAAACAAAGACATTTTTTGTAGGTGATACAACAGACACACAAATATATGTCATACCTGATATTACAATGGACACTACCACTATTAGAGTTCGTGTCTTTCCTACAGCATCATCTACTATCTTTGATACTTACACCGATATTAAGAAAGCAGTAAAAATAGAAAATGACTCAACTTATTATCAAATTAAAGAAGTTCCTAATGGATATTATGAGTTAATATTTGGTGATGGTACTACTACCGGAAAAGCGCCAGTTGCTGGTAATAAGATAATAGTTGATTACTTATCAACACAAGGTAGTGCAGCAAACACTGCTAGTACATTTACTCCGTCTTCAACAATAACTATTAATTCTGTATCTTATAACATAACAACTGTTACAGAATCAAATGCAGCTGGCGGCGCATTTAAAGAAAGCATAGAATCTATAAGACAAAATGCTCCTATAGCTTTTACCTCGCAAAGAAGATTGGTCACAGCTGAAGATTATAAAGGACAAATATTATCAAATTTTAATGCATATTTAGATGATGTAACATCTTTTGGCGGTGCTGATAATGTTCCACCAATTTATGGGCGTGTTTATGTTGGCTTAAAATTTAAAGCTGGAATAACTGATAGCACACAACAGAGCGTAAAAGATCAAATAAAAACTGATTTAATTGATAATATGTCAGTAATGTCAATTACAACAGAGTTTGTTGATCCTATAACAACAAATTTACAACTTACAACTACTTTCAATTTAGATCCGGATTTAACGAGTGCTACTGCACAGTCAATGGGAAATTTAGTACAAGCAAGAATAAATACTTTTTTTGCAACTGACTTAGAAAGATTTAATAAAGTTTTTAGAAGATCAAATTTACTCACTATTATAGACGCATTAGATCCTGCAATTTTAAACTCTAAGATAGATGTTAAGATGGTTCAAACTTTTATACCAACCAATAATATTTCTCTTAGTTACGATATAAATTATCCCGCGAAGCTTGCTCTTCCAGCTGCGGATTTACCGGTTTTAAGTTCATCAGGATTTACTTTTAACAGCCAACAATGTTTTTTACGAAACAAATTAAACAGTACAAAAATACAAATTGTTTCAGTTGATGGAACTGTTGAAAATGATAATGTGGGTATATATAATCAAGATACAGGCGTTATAAGTTTAGTTGGATTTAAACCAAGTTCTATAGATGGAAGTTTCATATCTGTAACAGTTACTCCAGCAAATCAAAATACTATAAGACCATTACGTAACTATGTTCTCGGTATTGACACATCGGCTTCAACATCTAGAGCTCTACTTGATTTTCAAAATACACAGGTTAGCATTTAATGTCTATTAATCATCGCAGTAAAAGAAGGCTTAAGAACTTTCAAGTGCGGAAAGTGCGTGAAGCTTTACCTGAATATTATACAAGTGAGTATCCGACTCTCGTAACTTTTTTAGAAAAATATTATGATTTTTTAGATTCAGATAACGGAACACATTCTTTCGGCGATGATGTAAGACAGTTGTTTTCTAAAAAAGATGCAAGAGAAATGCCTAGTGATCTTATTAATAATGTGGTGAGCGAAATTGCTGGTGGATTAAAAACAGGTGAAAATTTTACTAGTGCAAGATATGCAATAACAAGGCTAGCCGAGTTAGCAAGAAGCAAAGGTACTAAATTTGGATTTCAAGAATTTTTTAGATTATTTTTTCAGCAAGTTGCTGAAGTTGAATATGGTAAAGAATCAATATTTAATGTTGGAAACTCTGCAAGTCAAATAGGTGTTGACTCATTAAGATATCTACAAGACGATGAGCTTTTTCAAACATTTGGCTTATTAGTAAAAACTGGAATCGATATAACTAAATGGTCAGAGCTATATAAAAAGTTTGTTCATCCTGCAGGATTTTATTTTAAAGGTGAAGTGGTTTCTGATACAGTTGGTTCTTTTAATATTACAGCGCCTTTATCACTTGTAGATTCATCGCCCGGACCAACACTTGTTTCTGAAGCAACTCCAGCATTCTCATTTCCTTTTGTTCAGACAACGGTGTTGATAGACTCTGGCGATGGTAAAGTTAGATCTAATTTAAATGAATTAGTAGAAGAGTATAAAGATATTACTTTATCGCAACTTGATACAACTTATCACACATTACGTCAAATAATAACACCAAACTCATTTACTTTTGATGATAGTTCAATTAGAGATAGTGCTGAAAACGCTACACCAGATTTCTCAATAATATTAGAAACAATGGATAACGAAATATTTACTAGAAGAGTGACTGACTCATCTTTCTAGTATAAATAGACTTATTAGGATTTAACATGACTAGACAAAATATAAATGTAGGTTCAGCAGCAAACGATGGTACAGGAGATACCTTACGCACTGCTGGAACAAAAATTAATCAAAACTTTCAAGAATTGTACACACAACTTGGAGGTGATAGCTCAACACTAAGTACAAGAGTTATTATAAAAGATTCAAGTAGTATTGGCACTATCATATTTGAAGGATCTAGTACAGATTCGCATGAAACAAAATTAATTGCAACGGATCCTACAGCAGATAGAACTATTAGTTTACCAAATGCTGATGGTAATGTTATATTAGATACTGCCACACAAACATTAACTAATAAAACTTTAACAACACCAACTATAGCATCAATTACAAATGGTGGAACAATTACTATACCAAGTGGTGCTGGTACATTTGCAACAATAGCAGGAACTCAAACATTAACTAATAAAACGTTAACATCGCCGACGATTAACACACCTGTTATCGGCGCGTCTTTAAATGATGCTAATGGAAACGAATTTATAAAATTTACAACTACTAGTAACGCTATTAATGAACTAACAATAGCAAACGGTGCTTCAACCACAGGACCAACTCTTTCAGCAACAGGGACAGCAACTGATTTAAATATAATATTAACACCTAAAGGTAAAGGATCTGTAAGTGTTAAAAAGGCTGCTTACGGATCAAACACAATGTCCATAGACGGACAGGTTGATTCATCTGCATCTTTGATAATATGTAACAGTGAAAATGCTTTGGCTGCAGATTTAGGTAGCGGAACGACAATAGGTGAATTTAAAATTTTTACGAATAAAGGAACAGGTACTGCGACTATCACACCTCATCCGTTTGCAAATGGAACATCATTTAGTTTAACACAAAACAAAGCCGCACAATGTATCTGGGACGGATCAAATTGGTTTTTATTAACTACAGATTCAGCCGCGGTTGGTTTAACGATAACAGCATAGAGATAGACAATGCCAGCAATAATTACAGACCCGTTTAAAAAAATACTAACTCAAAATATCTTTGATGAAGTTACGAATAATACTAATAGATATTATATAGGAATAGGTAAATCAGAGCCTTGGGACAGTTCAGAAGCCGTGCCTGATCCCACAAATAATCCTAGAACTATTAGAAATTTAAGAGCAGGTTTACAATCAATAAAATCTGCAAGTGATGTATCATATGTTATACCAAGATATAATTGGTCATCTGGATCTATATATCAAGCTTATGATGATAATTTTACTGGTATACCAGATACAAATCCTTATGCGGTTATGACAGAAGATAATCAGGTTTATATTGTTTTACAACAAGCCAAAAATAATGCAGGCGTTGCAACAACTTCTACTATAAAACCAACTGGTACAAGTACAAAGCCATTTAAAACTTCTGATGGGTACGTTTGGAAATTTTTATATTCTTTGGCAGCTGCAAGAGCAAGTGCTTTTTTATCAGCAAACTTTTTACCAGTTGAAAAAATTCTAGACTCTGCAAGAGTTAATGAATTAACTGGCACAACCACTTTATCTGTACTTGAGATTCAACATGCTTTAGTTCAAGATTCTGCAGTTCCTGGACAAATAATAGGCATTAAAGTCACTAATGGTGGAAGTGGATATACTTCCACTCCAACGATAACTATCAATGGTGATGGCGTTAGAGCTACAGCTACTGCTACAGTTTCAGGTGGAGCTGTTACAAAAATTGAGCTTGATTCAAGTACAGACAGCGCGATATCTATGGGACAAGGCTATAATTTTGCTAGTGTTGAAATTACAAGCGGCGGTGGCAGTGGTGCAGCAGCAAGGGCGATATTAGGTCCTAAAGCTGGATTAGGTGCAGATGCAAGAGATGATTTAAGATCAAATTCATTGATGTTTAATTCAAAGCCGAATGGAATAGAAGATAGTAATTTTATAATAGGACAAGATTTTAGACAGGTTGCTTTGATAAGAGATCCAAGACATACTTCAGATAGTGCAAATGACGGTCCTCCTTTTACTACATCGAGCGGTAAAGTTTTAAGATTTTTAAAGCTTGCTGCAGATGCTAATGCGAGTTTCCTAGATACAACAATAACAGGTGGAACATCAGGAGCTAAAGCTTTAGTTGATGAAGTTGATAGCGATAGATTATATTTTCATCAATCAGAAGCTACTGGATTTAAAGCGTTCACTGAAGGTGAAACGATAACTGGCGGTGGCACATCAGGAACACTTATAGAAGAAGGCATAGATGCAGACAGTGATGCTTTCACTAGAGATGATGTAGATAAACTTTCTGGAAACATTTTATATATAGAAAACAGAGCACCAGTTACAAGAGCAGCAAATCAACAAGAAGACATTAAAGTTGTAATATCACTGTAAGGAATAAACTATGGCAACTAATTTAACTGAAACCACTTTTCCAAGTACTTATAAAGATGATTTTACTGACAGTGCTGGATTTCACAAGATACTTTTTAACTC